>Ga0136613_10000117_pt1 | contig 29695 bp, 28 predicted proteins | sample AntDrymUQ2722106_2_FD_106649 | JGI IMG/M metagenome (GOLD analysis project Ga0136613, IMG submission 106649) | Polar desert sand microbial communities from Dry Valleys, Antarctica - metaG UQ272 (21.06) | ecosystem: Environmental > Terrestrial > Soil > Desert | place: Antarctica: Dry Valley... | reverse complement strand
TCGACACGAGTGCCGGCAGCAAGAAGAGGCGCGGTCGAGCGGACGAACCCCTCTGCGCGCCTCCAATCCGGGCTCGTGAAGACCTCCTCCGTGGGCATGTTCGGGATGTGCTCGATACCTGCCGCGGTCTGCATCCGCGCGCACGTCCAACGTGCGTCGGGAACGAGGCCGACCGTAAGATCGGTTCCAGGGCCTCTGAAGCGAACGGCGTCGAACGAGCGCTCGTTCAGGCCGTCCGCTCGCTCCTGCAGGCCGGACGCGTGGTCGTTCCACGCTGCCACCGGATCGTCCTCGTCCAAGCGGGTCGCCGTCGCGACAGCGCTCCACAGCCGCTCGACGTCCGGCTCGCCGAAGATCTGGCTCGCCCAGCCGGGATTGGGGGCGGACACGATTGTCCAGTTGATGCGACGCGCGGTGATCAGCTTCAGCGACGCCGCCCTGAGCTCCTTCGGCTCCGACCGCCCGACGAGAGCGGGAGCGAGATTCGCGAGCAGGTCGGGATCGGGATTCCCCGTGAGCGAGATGAGCGCGGGCCGCTCGTCGTACGCACGCCGATAGAGGTCGAGGAGGTGCGGGGCCGACCAGCCGATCTCCTCCTCGGGGCCGAGATCGATGGCAGCGTGGCGGACATGAAGGTCGCCGTAGAGGACGATGACGTGCTTGGCGCCGGCACGATACGACTCTCGAGCGATCGCCCGTGCGATCTCAGCGTGCTCGACGTAGCCCGAGACGATCACGTCCTGGCCTTCCTGGACACTCGCCCCGACGCGCACGGCCAGCTCCGCGTACCGCCGCAGACGCTCTTCCGAAGTCAGTGTGTCAGTCGCCCCAGTCGAAGTCCCGCGGGCGCCCGGTCCAGAGCGTCTCGTCGAGGGCCGCGCCCTCGACGTTCTCGGCCGTCTCCTCACCGGGCCACGGGAGTCGCTCGGAGCTCATCTGGGCAGCCGGTTCACCGTCCATCGTCTCCTCGATGCGAGCCTGCTCCTCGCTCTTGAAGAGGGGATGGTTCTCGAGTGGATCGCCGTTCAGGTACGAGTCGATCGGCATGTCTCCGTCGAGTCCGGAGTTGCGTTCCTTGAGATCGAGATGCTCCCGAATCGCCTCAGCGAAAAGGGTTTCCGTCTCGACGACTGATTCTTCGAGATCCGACATGGGCTCCTTCTGAAGGGCTGGAGTCTACCGAAGACCCTCCTCGGGACGCTTCGAGCGAACCGCTTCGGGGTATGGTGAGCGCGTGCCGATCTTCCGCATCTTCACGTTCGTCCTGCTTCTGTACCGGCTCTATCGCCGGCTACCGAAGTCGCAGCGGCGACAGTTGCTCGACGCAGTCGAGCGCTACGGGCCGCGTGTCGCGTCGGAGGCGAGGCGGCGTGTCCGCACGCGCCCTTAAACCGTAACGTCGAGAGCTTCTCGGACGATTCGTTCCTGCTCGCGCTGGTGGAGAGTCGGGTAGCCCTCGCTGGGGCTCGCGCGCCATGTGCGACCGACATAGGTGACGCGCTCTACGGCTGACGCGTGGGCGGCCGCCTCTTCGAGGCGGTGACGGATGGAGCGCCACGCCCCCATGTTCTGGGGCTCTTCCTGCGCCCACACGATCTCGTGCAGCTCCGGGTACGACTGGACGACGCGAGCGAGAGCCTCGACGGGAAACGGGTAGAGCAGCTCGATCCGCGCAAGTGCGACGGTCGACGCGAGGGCGCGAGCCTCGTGTGCGGCAAGGTCGTAGTAGATCTTCCCGCTGCTGAGGACGAGGCGGCGGATCGTCGCCCGTTCGTTGGGCGTCGGGTCGTCGATCACGGACTGAAAGGATCCCGCAGAGAGGTCGTCTGCCGTCGAGGTCGCCTGCCGCAGGCGAAGAAGGCCCTTCGGCGTCATCACGACGAGCGGACGGGCGGTTGCATCGAGCGCCTGTCGGCGGAGTAGGTGGAAGAACTGCGCACCTGTCGTGCAGTTTGCGACCCGGATGTTCTCCTGCGCAGCGAGTTGAAGGAAGCGCTCCAGGCGAGCGCTCGAGTGCTCCGGCCCGTTCCCCTCGTATCCGTGCGGGAGCAGCAGCCCGAGCCTGGATGTCTGCCCCCACTTCGACCGTCCAGAGACGATGAACTGGTCGACGACGATCTGGGCGCCGTTGACGAAGTCGCCAAACTGCGCCTCCCAGAGAACCAGGGCGTCCGGCGCGGCGATGGAGTAGCCGTGCTCGAACGCGAGCGCCGCGTACTCGGAGAGCGGTGAGTTGTAGATCTCGAAGGCGGCGTCGGCATCGGGCAGCGCCTGCAAGGGCGTGAATGTCTCTCCGGTGACGGGATCGTGCAGAACCGCGTGGCGGTGCGAGAAGGTCCCGCGCTCGGTGTCCTGTCCCGAGAGCCGGATCGGGATGCCCTCCTCGAGAAGCGATGCGAACGCCAGAGCCTCCGCTTGCCCCCAGTCGATCCCTCCCTCCGCAAACGCCTCGCGTCGTCGTTCGAGCTGCTTCGCAAGCTTCGGGTTCACCTGGAAGCCGTCGGGGACCTGGAGTAGCTGCTCATTCAGTGCGCGCAGCCGCTCGACCGGCACGCCCGTGACGACGGTGTCCCCGGTGTCCCGTGGGATGCGGGGCTCCCGTGGCGGCTCGGGATCGGCGAAGGACGCACGAAGCTGGTCGTGTGTCTCACGCAGCTCCTCCAGAGGGCGCGTGAGGAGCTGCGCTGCGTCCTCCGCAGTGAGGATTCCCTCCCCGACGAGCCGGCCTCCGTACGTCTCGCGCACGGGAGCCTGAGCGTCGATCCGCTCGGCCATCAATGGCTGCGTGTACGCCGGCTCATCCTGTTCGTTGTGTCCGAAGCGGCGGTAACCGACGAGGTCGATCACCATGTCGTGACCGAACTCCTCGCGGTAGGCGAGGGCGAGCCGCACCGCGGAGAGCGCCGCCTCGGGATCGTCGGCGTTGACGTGGACGATGGGGACATCGAAGCCCTTGGCGAGGTCGCTCGAGTAGCGGGTCGAGCGTCCCTCGGCCGGATCGGTCGTGAATCCGATCTGGTTGTTCGCGATGACGTGGAGCGTCCCGCCCGTCGAGTAGCCGTCGATCGAGTGGAGGTTGAACGTCTCGGCGACGACCCCCTGCCCGGCGAACGACGCGTCTCCGTGGATCAGGATCGGAAGCGCCACCGAGGGGTCGTGGATCCCGGCGCCGCCCGAGCGATCGGTCTGCTCGGCCCGCGCGAGGCCTTCGATTACGGGATCGACAGCCTCGAGATGGCTGGGGTTGGCGGCGAGGGTGACCTGAACGTCGCCCGATCGCGTGGGGCGTGACTCGGAAGCTGCCAGGTGGTACTTGACGTCGCCCGTCCCGCCCTCAGGGTCGGAGACCAGGGCGTCGAACGAACGCTCACCTTCGAACTCGCGCAGGATCGACGCGTACGAGCGTCCGACGGTATGCGCCAGCACGTTGAGACGACCTCGATGGGCGATTCCGATCACGACTTCGTGGGCGCCGGCGGCGGCGGCCAGCTCGATCGCCTCGTCCAGCATGGGCACGAGCGCGTCGAGCCCCTCTATCGAGAACTGCTTCTGCCCGATGAACGCGCGTCGCAGGAACGTCTCGAAGGCCTCGACCTGCGCCAGCCGTCCGAGGAGGGCAAGCCGATCCTCTGCCGGGAGCGGCTGGCGGAAGCGACCCGACTCGATCGCGCGGCGCAACCAGACGCGCTCGGCATGATCCGAGATGTGCTCGATCTCGTACGCGATCGTCCCCATGTAGACCCCCTGCAGCCGTGGTAGGGCGTCGTGCAGGGTCTCCCCTTCGACTGACAGCCGGAGGAGCCGAGCCGGAATCCTCGCCTGGGCCTCAGGAGTCAGCGGGGGATTGAGGCTCTGGGGTTCGAGCGCAGGATCTCCGGGAGGCTCCGAGCCGAGGGGATCGAGATGTGCTGCGAGGTGACCGTGCATGCGAATCGCCTTCACGAGCGCCATCGCGGCCGCGACCGCAGCGAGCAGCTCCCCGTCTGCGGGCACCTCCGGCGCCGCCGGCGGTGTCTCGACCGCGGCCATCTCCGAGCGGGGCTCCAGCGCGGTCGGTGGCGAGGCATCTGTCGCAACGCCACCGTTCCCGTCCCGTGAGCGCATCTCGATCAGCTTGGACAGCCCTGGCAGGGCCGAGAGGACGCCGTTGTCCGCGCTCTCGAAGAGGTGGCGCCAGGCGGGGTCGACGGCCTCCGGGTTCTCGAGGTACTGCTCGAGGAGCGTTCCGACGTAGCCGGCGTTCAGATCGCCAGGCATAGGCTAAAACAGCGCGTTGTCGGTTGTGATCGAGACGATCATGCCCACGAAAAAGGCTAGTGCGGCCACGATCACCGCGACGCCGGCGAGTGTGCGATGTGCCACCGTCATCCGAGCAGCGACCAGCGCAAGGAGGATCGCGACCGGCGCGAGGAGACCGGGCTGACGCGCGATGGCGAGTCCCGACAGCGCGAACGAGAAAGCGCAGAAGAGCCCGGCGACGTTGTCCGCACGATTCTGGTGTACCGAGTCGTTGCTCACGACGAGGCTCCCACGCGCGGCCTGCGCGAGGGTCGCGAGCTCGGTCGTAGCGGACGCTTGCCGTTTGGCCGCAGAACGCCACGACGCCGGCCGTTCCAGGCGCACGGCACAGGCGGGGCGAATGCCTCGCCCTGGCCCGACCCACCCTCCGGCGCCGGCTCCGACCGAATCGCCCACCACACTACGACTGCGAGATACACGATCGGGATCTTGAGCACCACGAGCATGAAGACGGCTTCCCATGCAGAAACGGACACGATGCAACAGAGTTTACGCCACGTCCTCCGGTTCCTTGCGGACGGGTCCTTACACGTTCCTTGCGGACGGGTCCTTACACGGTCCTCATACACCTCCCGCTACCGTGCGGAAGCCTTCGTGCCGCAGAACTGCCGAATCGCACCGCCGGAAGGTAAAGGAGACTCCGTGAGACGCACCGTTCGCCTTGTCATAGCCCTGTGCGCCCTTGCAGCGGTCGCTGCCCCGACTAGCTTGGCCGCGGAGCGAATGTGGGTCGGGTTCCACGACGACCCGAGCTTTCGTTGGGTCAACGACCGTGCAGGTCGCATCCAGGGCTCATCGCGGGAAGGTGCGACCATCATGCGCCTCCTCGTGCAGTGGAACCTGTCCGCGCCGCAGCGGCCCTCCAACGCAGCGAATCCGTTCGACCCTGCCTACTCCTTCGACGACGTGGACGAGGCGCTGCGAAGCGCGCAGGAGACGGACATGGAGGTCATGCTCACGATCTCCGGCAGCCCGCGCTGGGCGAACGGTGGCAAGAATCCCAACGCCATGCCGCAGAGGCTCGCGGACTTCACCGCGTTCGCGCGCGCGATTGCAACCCGGTATTCCGGGCGCTTCGACGGGTATCCCTACGTACGGTTCTATTCCGTCTGGAACGAGCCCAACCTCAACCTCTTCCTGACTCCACAGTTCAACGCAGCCGGCAAGTCCGTTGCTCCGGCGAACTACGCCAAGCTGTACGCCGCGGCGTATGCGGGGCTGAAGGCCGGTAGCCCGACGGCGCAGGTGGCAATCGGGGAGACCTCCGCGCGCGGACGCGACCGGCGGGTCGCCGGTGTCTCCGACACGCACTCTCCGGGCAAGTTCGCAGAGCTCGTGGCCAAGGCCAACCCGAGGCTCAGGTTCGACGCGTGGTCACACCACCCGTATCCGTTCAATCCCAACTCGAGGCCCGGTCAGGTCGTGAAGTGGCCGAACGTCTCGCTCGCATCTCTCCCCCGCTTCAACGAGAGCTTGAAGGTGTGGTTCAAGCGCAAGTCCGCGCCGATCTGGATCACCGAGTACGGACATCAGACCAAGCCCGAGGATGCGTTCGGGGTTACATATCCCAAGCAGGCTGCGTACGTCCAGCAATCGATCGCAATGGCCAAGAAGTTCCCATTCGTCGGGATGTTCATCTGGTTCGTCTACCAGGACGATCAGGGCCAACCGTGGGAGTCCGGTCTGTACAAGGCCGGGGGCGCTCCCAAGGGATCCTCTGCTCGGAAGTTCGGCGCCAGCGCCCGGCCCGTCGACGCACGTAACGGGGTCTTCAGCTTCCGTGCCGGCACCGCGACGCCGCTCGTCTCGCTCTACACGCGGCGCTACTGCGTGGGCGACACGGCCGGCGAGTTGATCGGGATGACCTGGCGCGTCTTCAACCGGGGCCGCCTGATCAGGGTCAGCCAGCAGACCTCACCGCTGCGGCCCGATTGCACGATCAGGGCCCGGCTCCGCTTTCCCATTGCCAAGGGCCAGACTTACTTTGCGACCTTCGAGCTGAACGACCGGAACGGGACGACCCTCACACGTACGCTGACGATCCGCGGCACGTAAACGCGAGGCGTGGGGACCGCGACCGCTACGGAGCCCACTCGAGGACCTGCATCCCCTCCCACCACTGGGGATAGCCGCGATCCTTGCCCTCGATCGTGAGGACCCGGCGAGCCCGCGGCTCGGCGGCGAGGTAGTCGTCCATGGCGCGAGCGACCTGCTCCCAGTCGGTGTCGTCGACGATCAGAAGCGCACCGGGGGCGAGAAACGGCTCGGCGATGCGTAGCCCGTCCAGCTGGGCCTCGTATGTGTGGAGCGCGTCGTAGTACCACGCGCCGACTGAGACTGCGTCCAGCTCGCCCGCGCGCACGAGCTCGAAAACATCGCCGACCAGCAGCTCGGGTCGCGGGAGGCCGAAGCGCTCGAGGTTGCCTTCGACGATCTCGAGGCTCGCGTCACGAAAGTCGAAGCTGTCGATCCCGATGAAGCGGCGGCCCTCGTTCCCGAGCATGGCCGAGATCAGGCTCGCGCCGTGGAAGACGCCGACCTCGACGTAGGCCTCGTCGGGGCCGAGACAGGATGCCGCGAGGTTGAGAAGTGCGAAGTTGTTCTCGCGCGCGAGGTTCTCGATCTCGTCCGCGATCGGGGCGAGGCGACGGTCACGAGGATGCTCCGAGGACGGAAAGTCCTGGAAGAGAGCCGGAAGCTCACGCAGGAAGCGGTCGGCGTCCATTCTTCTAGATGCCTGCTCGGGAGTTGACGCGCAGCCGGGGGCGGGCATGACCAAGCCCTGCGACGCACTCCCTCATCGTGCAGGCTGGAGAGCCTGTGCGACGAGGGAGGGTGGCGATCCGGCGACGCGTCGTGGCCGTCATCCGGCCGGCCGTGAATTCCCGAGCAGGCATCTACAGGTGGCTGGTCACGCCGGCGAGGCTCTGATCCTCGGCGGGCGGCTCGTACCAGGACAGCGCGTACTTGCCGTCATCCAGGTCGCGCGCAAGCGCCGAGAGCTTGAGCGGCCGGAATGTGTCGCACATGACGGCGAGCTCCGTCGTCTCGGTGACGCCGAGCGCCTTCTCGGCGAGACCGGGCTGCGGCCCATGCGGAAGACCGGAAGGATGGAGCGTGATCGCGCCAACCGCGATCCCCTTCCGCGAGCCGAAGTTCCCGGAGACGTAATAGATCATCTCCTCCGACTGCAGGTTCGAGTGGTGGTAGGGAAGCGGCACCGCGTCCGGATCGAAATCGAGCTTCCGCGGGCAGAACGAGCAGATGACGAAGTTCGGACCCTGGAAGGTCTGGTGCGAAGGCGGGGGCTGGTGGATCCGGCCCGTGATCGGCTCGAAATCGTGGATCGAGAACGTCCACGGATACAGGTAGCCGTCCCAGCCCACGACATCGAACGGGTGGTAGTCGAGGACGTACTCCTGGTGCCCCCCGCGAACGCGCACCTTCACGAGGAAGTCCCCGCGCTCCCGGTACGTCTTCAGCTCCGAGGGCGGGTGAATGTCGCGGTGGTAGTAGGGAGCGCCTTCGAGGATCTGGCCGTACTGGTTCCGGTAGCGCCGCGGGATCTCGATCAGGCCCGGCGTCTCGAAGACGAGATGGCGCTGGGGGCCGGCGGGAACGAAACGGTAGGTCGTGCCGCGCGGGATGACGAGGTAGTCGCCGTCCTTGTAATGCACGTCGCCGAACGTCGTCTCCAGCGTTCCCTGGCCTTCGTGGACGAAGATCACCTCGTCGCCCTCGCCGTTTCGGAAGAAGTAGTCCATCGACGCGTCCGGGCGGCAGAGCGAGATCTCGACGTCCTGGTTCCACATCAGCGTGCGCCGGCCCGAGATCTCGTCGCCTTCGGAATCGATCTCGTACGTCGTCATCAGACGGTGCGCGTGGGTGTCAGGAACCCATTCCTCGCGCTCGATCGGCGTGAACGTGCCGAGCTCCTTCACCCGGCAGGGCGACTGCAGGTGGTAGAGGATCGACTCGTTGCCTGTGAACCCCTCGAGCCCCATCACCTCTTCGGTGAGCAGGGTTCCGTTCTCCCGGAAGACGATGTGCCGCTTGCGGGGAACGTCGCCGCGACGCTGGTAGAAAGGCATGGCCGTCCCTTCGGTCTCGTTTGGTCGGTAGCTACCTCGAGGGTACGGGAACGGGCCGAGGCAGGCGGCGCCGGATCGACGCGGCGCCGCCTGCCGTCTTCGTCAGGCTCGGTTACGCAGTCGGGATCGCGGCGCTCTCGTCGGTCTGCCAGAGGCCGAACTCGTTCCCCTCCGAGTCCTTGCAGATCGCGAACCAACCCATGCTCGGGACGGCCATGGATTCCCCGGCCTCGCCGCCGAGCTCCTGCACGCGGGCCGCACCGTCGTTGATGTCGTCGACGTCGAAGTACACGCGAGCTCCACGCTTCGAGCCGTCGGCCTCGTAGATTGCGCCGCCCGTCGTTTCGGAGAACCGCGTCATGTGGTACTCGGTGGGCGAGCCCTCGAAGGGCTGCCACTGCCAGCCGAAGAGTCCTCCCCAGAACTCACGGGCCTTCGCCGTGTCACCCGCCGGAATCTCCAGGTGAACCATCTGTCCTGCCATGTCGCTCCTTTCATCGTTTGTCTGCGGTCGAGCTCGACCGCTTGGCCGTTACTCACTGAGACCGTGGGTTATGCCGAATCTCATCGGCGTTATCGATACGACGAACGGATCGGCAATCAGTCGACAGGATCTGCAGTCGTTACGCACCGGGCTTGACTGCCCTGACGTGCAGGAAGAGCGGGATCCGCTGCCAGCGCCGGCTGCGCAGCGCGACGATCGCAGATTCGGGCACAGCCGGCTCGCGTAAGCGCTCGACGAGGAAGCCGGCTTCGGAGAGTGCCTCCACGTACGCCTGCAGCGGCCTGTGGGCGCTGACGAAGGTGATCTCGAGACCGTCCCGGACGATCTCGTCGGCGTAGAACGAACGATCGAGGTACGAGCCGGCGATCGTGAACGGGCTGTTCGCCTCCTCGCCGCCGAACCCGCCGGCGGAGGTCAGCGGGTGAACGACGGCGATGCACAAGCGGCCACCGGGCTCGAGTACGCGCGCTGCCTCTCGTGAAGCTCCTTCGAGATCGTCGACGTCCTGGAGCGACATGAACGCGACAACGCAGTCGAACGCATCCTCGGCGAAGGGAAGCTCCGCAGCGTCGGCGAGATGTGATTCGAGCTCGGGGTCCGCCTCCTGCGCTGCGGCGAGCATGGTGGGTGACAGATCGACGGCCACCATCTCATGGCCGAGCTTCTTCAGATCGCGGGAGAGCCTCCCCTCGCCGCAGCCGAGGTCGAGCGTACGCCGGCCGGGCGGCGGGACGAGCTCGAGAAACTGATCGCGATGAAAGCGCCAATAGCTGTCGTGGTCCGGTGTCCGAGCCCAGGCGATCCAATTCGCCGCCTCCTGGTTCCATGCGGCGCGAAGGTCTGCGGAGGCGACTCGCGTCCTTTGCATCGGACGGTCCGGAGGTCTTGGCACGAAGGCGACTGTAGACGTCAGGCGAGCGCTGACACGTATCGGTCGGCCGAACGAAGAACGTTGGCCTTGGCGTTCTCGAGTATGAACCGATCCCACCACGCGCCGTAGATACGATCGAACTCGAGCGTCTCGACGACTCCGCGGATGCGCTCGATCTCGCGGACAGGCAGCCGGATCAAGTTCGGATAGCTGTACATGAAGCTGACCCACTTCCGATCGGGGACGACCTGGACGATGTCGCCCGAGAGAAGCGCCCCGCGGCCGTGTGCGCCGTCACTCCAGAGGCAGACGGTGCCACCTTCGTAGTGCCCACCGAGCCAGATCAGCTCGAGCTCGGGGCTGACGCGACGTCGATCGCCCGACCAGAGCTCGATCCGCTCCGACGGTCGCATGATCCATTCGCTGTCACGCTCGTGGAGCAGCACACGCGCGTCGAAGCGCTCCGCCCATTCGACCATGGTCGAGTAGGAATGCGGATGGGAGATCGCGATCGTGTGCATGCCGCCCAGTTGCTCGACCGCGTTCACCGTGTCGTCGTCGAGAAATTTGATGCAGTCCCAGAGGAGACCGTCGATCAGGAGCGCGCGTTGGCCGATCGCGAACGACGGCTCGGTGCCGATGCCGAGTAGCCCCGGCTCGTGCTCCTCGACGCGGTTGCGATGGTCGCGCGCAAGCTCGCCCATCGTCGTCCACTGCTGCCCGTCAGCACCGACGTATTGGCGCTCATCGAGGCAGATCGGACACTCGGCCGGCGGCTCGTCCGAAGGCGGGAACTGCGTCCCGCACGTCACGCCGATGAACGCGTTCATGGAGCCAGCCGGGCTCGAACCGGCGACCTCGTGGCTGCCAGCCACGCGCTCTCCCAACTGAGCTATGGCCCCAGGAGAGGTCTCAGCTTAGCGGCGAAGGAGAAGTCGTCGGACCAATTGATACCCGTCTGCTGGTTGTTCAGGCTCGGCTCGAGACGGACTTGAATTGCTGAGCGCAGGTCGAACTGCTCGACTGGAAAGAGGTAACAGCAATCGACGTCGGCACAGTAAGCGGCGATCGCGTCGATCTCATCACAGCCATAGTCTCGATAGATGAAGCCGTTCGGACCTCGTCGGCATGATCGGCACCGAACGACGATGACGCTGCCGATCCGCGTTCCCCATTTGCACTGGACGCGCATTAGCCGCGTTCCGACGTCGAAGATCAGGTCGTAGCGCCGCGGAGAGAGCGGCTTGGAAACACCTACGCCAAGCCGGATGGCAGCCGCTGCGATCTCCGCCTCAGCAATTGCGCCCTTGTGATCCGTTGTCAATTTAGCCAGCATGCAAGCTTACGCAGGGTGCCGGACGTGTCCAGCTACGCTGCCGATATGCGCAGGGGTGAGATGCGACGGGACAACGACGGCTCAATCTTCCGCGACGCATCGAGCGATTCGTCCGGCAACTGTTCTCGAGCGGCACGCTGGGCGACGACCCGCGGCTCGATCCGCCGGTAGGCGGGTTCGGAATGCGCGAGCCCCGGAAGCCGCTCCACCCCAGCTCAGCCGGCGCCGTTGCGCTCGAGGCGCCGCCGGACGAGGTGCGCGACGTGTGGGCAGTGGGCGACGAGGAGCGAGGCTAGCCGGCGAGCGCCTCGACCTCGACCGACGGCACGTCGCTCCACAGATCCTCGAGGCGGTAGAAGCTGCGGGTCTCCGGCGTGAAGACGTGCAACACGAAGTCGTTGTAGTCCGCGACGATCCAACTGGCCTCGGGCAGCCCCGCGCTCGCGCGCGCGATCAACTTCTGCTCCTTCTTCAAGATGCCGGCGACCTCGTCGTAGATCGCCTTCGTCTGCCGCGGATTGCGGCCGGTGACGATCACGAAGAAGTCCGTGAAGTCGCAGACGCCTCGCATGTCGAGGATGGTGACGTCGGTTGCCAGCTTCTCCTCGCAGAGAGCGGCGGTACGGCGTGCTTGCTCGAGTGGGTTCAGTCGGTGTGCGCCTTTCTTGCCTCTGTTTCAGTTTACTCGGACGGCGCGTACAGACCGAGACGTCGGATCGCTTCGGCGACCTTCCTGGGAACCAGGTCGTCGATCGACTCGCCCCGTGCGACGCGTTCACGAACGAGGGACGAGGAAACCGGAATCGGTGTCAGACGGAAGTACGAGATGCGGTCGGGCGCCGGGAGTCGAGCATGCGCCTCGCCCACACGGTCGTCGGGGACACCGGGCCTCATCGCCACGCCGAGACGGACGAGCTCGAGCACGCGGTCCGGGCATTTCCATTGCCAGAAGTCGGCGAACTCGTCACCACCGATGACGAACACCGCGTCGCGTGGCTGTCGCGCCTCGAGGGAGTCGACGGTACGGCCGTAGCAATCGAGCTCGATCTCGACACCGAGGACACCTTCGAATGCCAGTCGCGTGAGCTCCAGGCGCGTGCCCGCAGGTGCGATCGTCTTCTTGTGTCCCGGTTCGGCGACGACGAGGACGAGCAGCCGTTCGAGATCGAGCTCGTCGAGCGCCGCGCGGGCAAGCGCCACATGGCCGATATGCGGGGGATCGAAGGCGCCGCCGAGAATTCCGAGGGCTCCTATCACGGTGATCGCCCGTCGCGAGGCGGATGCGTGACGTCGTGAGGCAAGGACGCAGGAAGCGACCAGATCAGCTGACATCGGCGCGACTGAGGACGTCGCATCACGGCGTCCGGCGCCGCATCGCGGCATGGCCGATGACCGTGAAGGGAGCCCCTATTGCCATTCGAGCGTGTCGCCCTCGACCTCGACCTCAACGCCGCGCTTGACTCCGGCCCGACGAAGCGCCTCCTCGAGCTCCGGCGCGGGCGGAGGGGTGCCGACGACGCGGTAGCCGCGGTCGGTGCGGAGGATGCGGAATCTCGGGCCTCGACTCGGTTTCGGACGGTACTCGAGGAAGTCGGGCAACGACTCGTCGACGACCGGTGCGAGGCTCTCCGTCGAACAGAGCTCGAAAAGAGCGCCCTTGAGCTCGTCGATACCGGCTCCCGTTGCGCACGAGGTCGCCAAGACTCGCGCGATGCGCTCGTCTCGGAGCTCGAAGGACGGCGGGCTCTGTAGCAGGTCGACCTTGTTCAGCACGATGAGCTGCGGGCGTTCGTCGAGGCCTGCTCCGTACGCGGAAAGCTCACGATCGACCGTGAGGAACCGCTCCTCGAGGTCGCTTTCCGAGGCGTCGAGCACATGGATGAGCAGCCGGGCGCGCTCGAGATGGGCGAGAAACTCGTGTCCGAGGCCGGCTCCGTCCGCCGCGCCTTCGATCAGGCCGGGCACGTCCGCGATCGTAAGCTGTCTCTCGGGACCGTCCACGATCCCCAAGACGGGCTCGAGGGTGGTGAACGGGTAGTCCGCCACCTTCGGCTTGGCGTTCGAGATGCGCCGAAGCAGCGAGGACTTGCCCGCATTCGGTAGCCCCGCCAGCGCGGCGTCGACGACGAGCTTCAGGTGCAGGACGATCTCCGCCTCGTCTCCGGGGAGGCCAGTCTCGGCAAAACGCGGAGTCTGTCGTGTTGGCGTTGCGAAACGAGCGTTTCCACGGCCGCCCTGTCCACCTCGCGCTGCGACGAAGCGCGTGTCGGAGGTGGTGAGGTCGGCCACGAGCCCGCCCTCCGGGTCGAGGATCTGCGTCCCGACGGGAACACGCACCTTGACCGTTTCTCCATCTGCGCCGTGCTTTCGGCTACCCATGCCGTTGCCGCCCTTGCCTCCGCGCAGAACCTTCACGCGACGGAACGCCGAGAGGTCACGGAGCGCGGGATCTGCGGAGACGACGACGTCGCCGCCACGACCCCCGTCGCCACCGTCCGGCCCACCTCGCGGCACGTACTTCTCCCGTCGGAAGCTGAGCCCGCCGTGTCCGCCCTGCCCGGCTTCGACGTGCAGCGACGCCCTGTCGTGAAACACGGCGACCAGCCTAGAGACTCGCCGCGGCCGCTAGGAGTCTGCGGTGACCGAGATGAAGCGCTTCTCGCCCGAGCGGCCGAACTCGACCGTGCCGGCACGCAGCGCGAAGATCGTGTCGTCGCGGCCGAGGCCGGTGCCAGGCCCGGGGCGGAACTTCGTGCCACGCTGGCGGACGATGATCATGCCGGCCTTGACGGGCTGGCCGGCAAAGATCTTCACACCGAGACGCTTCGACTCGGAGTCGCGACCGTTGCGGGATGAACCGAGACCTTTCTTGTGCGCCATTAGGACTCATCCTCCTTGGCGGTGATCGCGGAGTGGAGAGCTGCGACCGCGCCCTTTCGCTTGCCTTCGGCCTGCTCGTACTCGAGAGCTGCCGCGAGCATCGGCGCGTTCCACTCCGGTGCGGCCGCCTTGATCTCCGCCACCGTCATGTCCTCATAGCCTATGGGCATGCCCTTGACCCGCTCGGGCGTCTCTTCCGCCGTCGCGGTCTTTGGCTCTGCCTTGGGCTCGGTCTTTGCTTCTGCCTTCGGCGCCTCGCGCTTTTTCGTGCCGCCGATCGACTCGATCTCGATCTGGGTGAGCGACGCCCGGAAACCGGTGTGTCTTCGGTACCCGGTGCGCTTCTTGTACTTCCCGATACGGATCTTCGGCCCCTTCACAGCACCGAGAACCTTGGCCGTGACCTTGGTATCGCTCGGCTCGAGCACGGGCGACCCGTCACCACCGACGAGGAGAACCGTGGGCGTGAACGTCGCGCCGTCGTCCTCCGCGATCCGGTCCACCAGCAGCCGCTCGCCCTCGCGGACGCGGTACTGCTTTCCGGCAACCTTGATGATCGCGTAGGTCACGTCTGTCTCCGTGCGTAGGAAACGCGGGCAGGAGCGCCCGCGAACCGCAGCATGATAGCGATTTAGCGGTCTCTCGCGGGAGAGCCCGCTAGCGACCTCGTGAGCGCGAGTCGAAGTCCTCGATCCACTCCGACATGGGCACGTACTCGGCGGGAGGGCTGTCGTCGGCGACCGCGACCGGAACGTCCGTGATCCCTGTGGGCTCTGCCATCGCGACTGCGTCGTCTTCGGTCTCGGGAAGCTCGACCTCGGCCGCGGCGCCGTTCGTCGCGGGCTTCTTGCGCTTGCGGCCCCCGCGCGTGCCCCTCCGTGAGCGCTTGCGCTTCGGCTGGCCGTCCCCCGCGGTGTCGACCTGTGGGTCGGCGTCCGCCTCGTGCTCCGACATCGCTTCAGGCTCGGCAATCGACGCGAGCGCGGGCTCGGCCGAGGGAACGTGGATCTTCGGCGTGGGCTTTCGCCCGGTGGCGTTCGGCTCGGTCACGTCCCCGTCGGCAACGGCGTCAGCCGTCGCCGGCTTCCGACCTCGACCACCCCGCGTGCCGCGACGGGTGCGCTTCTTCTTCGGCGCTTCGCCACCGGGGCTCGGCGATGCGACTCCGACCGCATCCTCGGCTCCGTCGTCCGCGTCGACTTCGAGCTCGACCTCGAGATCGGAGTCGATCTCGGGCTTGGCATCCTCGTCGGCCTCGACCGCAGCCGACTCCTCGTCGGCGATGCCTTTGGCAGGTGCCTTCCTTCGGCTGGGCGCGCGGGTGGGCTTCTCCGCCTCGGCCTCGAACGTGATCGGCGTCGGCGCGTCGGCAGAGTCGGTGAGCGATGCGTAGGCCACGCCGTCGAGAACGCGTCCGACGGTGACGGAGACCTTCTTGCCGACCAGCTTGGCCGCGCCGGAGACGACGACCTCCGAGCCGTCCACCTTGCCGACGCCAGCGGCCGGGTCGTAGAGCCCGACCTCGACGAGCTTCAGCTCGAATGAGGCCCCTTCGTCGACGGAAGCCGCGGGCTGGAGCGTCTCGAGCTTCCCCTGCGTCAAGACCTGGAAGTGATCGAGATGGACGTGGCCGTTCTCGGTTGCTGCCGAGACGAGGAAGAAACGGCGCCGCGCAACCGCCTCGACCTCTTGGAGGCGACGTCCGCCGGGACCGGCGAGCAGGGCGAGAACCCTGGGATGAACGGCGATTTGGAACGCCTGGACTCGTGACCCCTTCGCAATCTCGCGCAGCCTTCGCTCGATCTCGAGCGCGTGCGTCGCTTCCGACACGACGAACCCGTCGCCCGCGCACACGACGCACTTGGTGGTGAGGATCTCCCGTGGGCCGTCGGTGACGTTCTGGCGCGTCATCTCGACCAGCCCGAGCGGCGAGATCTCGACGACGTAGGTCTTCGTCCGGTCGCGCTCGAGCTCCGTGCGAAGCGCGTCCTCGACGGTCGACCGGTTCTTGGGGTTCGCCATGTCGATGAAGTCGATGACGATGATCCCGCCGATGTCGCGCAGCCGGAGCTGGCGCACGACCTCCTTCACGGCCTCGAGGTTGTTCTTCACGATGGTGTCCTCGAGCCGGCCTCCCGCAGACTTGCCGCGCGAGCCGACGAAACGTCCGGTGTTGACGTCGATGACAGTGAACGCCTCCGCGTAGTCGAAAACGAGATACCCGCCCGACGGCAGGTCGACCCGACGTGCGAGCGTGGACCGAATCTCCTGCTCCACGCCTGAGGTCTCGAAGAGCGGCGTCTTCTCGCGATAGCGGTGGACGCGCTCGATCATGTGCGGCGAGGTCTTCTTCAGGTAGCTGACGATCCGGCGGTGGGTGCGGTCGTCGTCGATCTGAGCCCCGACGAAGTCGCCGGCGAAGAGATCGCGGACGATGCGGAGCGGGAGCTCGGCTTCCTCGTAGACGAGCTCGGGCGCGGTGGACCCCTCCGCCTTGGCCTGGATCGTCTTCCAGAGGCGCTGCAGGAACACGAGATCGCGCTCGATGTCCTCCGCGGACGCGCCCTCGGCGGCGGTGCGGACGATGATGCCTCCACCCTTCGCGTCGAGCTCTCTGACGATCTCCTTGAGGCGGGTGCGCTCCTGGTCCTCCAGCCTGCGGGAGACCCCCATTCCCTCCCCGTAGGGCACGTAGACGAGAAAGCGTCCAGGGAGCGAAAGCTCGGTGGTCAGACGGGCGCCCTTCGACTTCATCGGATCCTTCACCGCCTGCACGAGCACGGTCTGGCCGCGCTTGATCAGATCCTGGATCTTTCGCGCTCCCTTGCGACCTTCGAGCTCCGGGCCGACGATCTCGTCGACGTACAGGAAGCCGTTCTTCTCGAGGCCGATCTCGACGAAGGCCGCTTCCATCCCGGGAAGGACGTTGTCGACCACTCCCAGATAGATGTTCCCGGCGATCGAGCGCCGCTCGGGCCGTTCCAAGTACACCTCGGCGACGCGGTCGTCCTCCAGCACGGCGACGCGCTGCTCGCCGACGTCGACCGAGATGAGGAGCTCGCGCTTCGCCGCAGGGAGCGGCGCGCGCCTGGTCGGTGTCCGTCGACGTGTGGCCCGCTGCGACTTTCGGTCTGCGGGAGCTCGACCGGCCTTGCGCTCGCCCGGCTTCCGTTCGGGCTTGCGCTCCGTGTCTGTCCCCTGGGCGGGCTCACCCGAGGCCTCGTGGATTGTCGACGCCTCCGCGGCAACGTCGGTCGACGTCGCGGGCTTCTTCCGTCCGCGCCCTCCGCGGCTGCCGCGGCGGCGCTTCTTCCTCGCGGTTCCCGGAGCGTCTTTCGCCTCGACAGTCTCCGGAGCCTCGTGCGCCTCGACTACCTCAGGCGGTGTCTCTTCCTCCATAGCTGCGGATTCCTGAGCCGCAGCTTCCTCTTCCTTCTTTCCAAAGCGAAACCAACGTCGTGGCAAAGTGTGAATCTCCTCGTGTGATCGCGCGCGATCGGGCGAACGCCGACGGCGTTTCCGGGGTCGCGCTGCGAATGTGTAAAACCATGGTCATGGGACCTGACCGCAGTGTACCTGCCGGCCCGGTTTTGCCCCGCTAGGCCGCGGCGGGCCTCAGGCGCGACCGGCGAGCCCTTACGGCACGGAGGCGTTGTGAGAGCCGCGCCCACGCCCACGGCTCGACCTCTCCGTATCGCTTCTCCGTCTGGCCGCGCGTCGACTCGAGGTACTCGAACCACGCGTCGGCTTCTTCGAGCTGAAGCAGCTCTTGGGCCAACTCGGTGTCCGGCATCGTCCCTCCCATGGTCAGTCCGGGCGCATGCTAGGTCCCGGACCGGACGGAGCGGATGCTGTTCTCTACGGAGAGCTTCGGCCGCGAGCCTGGATCCTGCGTAGGAGCTCCGCGAGCGCCCACGTCCCCCCGGCCGCGATCGCCGCGTTTGCGACGGGCGTCGGCAGCACCCGCCCCGCCGCGCGCGCAGCGGCACGGAGGGCATAGCTGGCCGCGAGGGTCGCGCCCGCGACGGCGGCGGGAGGAAGCTCCGACCGCCCTTCCGAGCCTTCGGCTGCCCGAAGCGACGACAGCATCCGGAGCTGCGTCATTGTGATGAGCGGTCGGGCGGGTGCCTTCCTGCGAGCGCCCATCACACCGAGCAGGGCGACGCGAGCGAGTGCGGTAGCAACGGCACTCGACTCGACGGGGCGCTCCAATACGGGTACACGCCCGGCAAGGGCCTCGGGGTTGGCGACCGAACGGGTGATCATCCTAGCGATGTCCGCTACCGGAAAGCCCTCTCCGGCGCGGCATTCCACGACGAAGGGCGAGAGGACGAACGGCGCGCGCCAGTTCGCCTGGGGCCAGAGCTGGACGAAGACGACGGGCGTCCCGACGGCGTCCGCAGCACGGACGAGCCGATCCTCGGCCTCGCCGGGATCACCGGCGATCACCCGCACGATCACCTCGGCGCCCACGATGCTCGGAGGCTCTCTGACCACTACGGCGCCCGGCTCGGCGCCCACGCCGAGCTCGCGAGCGAGTTGCTCCGCAAGTGTCCCACTGACGACGACGGCTCCGACCGGATCCCGAGCTTTCTTGTCCTGCACGGTTCGGAGCGCCTCGCGTACCTCGAGCGCCACGCCGGTCAGCCCGGCCCTCACGAGAGCGATCTCCGAACGGCAGCTCCACGGGCATGGATTCCCTGCAGGACGCCGATCATCAGCAGGTTCGCGACCATCGAGCTTCCCCCCACCGTGACGAACGGGAGCGGGATGCCGGTCACCGGAGCGACGCCCATCGTCATACCGACGTTGACGAAGACCTGGAACACGAGGGCGAAGACGAGGCCGCCTGCGACGACGGCGCCGTACAGATCGCCCGCGACGGTGATCACCCTGAGCCCGCGCCAGACGACCAGGAGGTAAAGCAGGAGCAAGATCGAGGAGCCGACGAAGCCACGCTGCTCGGCGAGCGACGCGAAGGCGAAGTCGGTTTCATTCTCGGGGAGGTAGCCGAGGCGCGTCTGGCTCGCGTCCGTCGTCCCCCGGCCTGTCAGTCCTCCTGCGCCGACCGCCGTGATCGATTGGTTCATGTTCCAGTTGAGCCCACCCGGATCCCGATCGCGGTCGACGAGCCCCGTCAGTCGTTCGGTCTGGTAGGGCTTCAACACCTCGACTCCCGCCGCGGGCAGGAACCAGAGCACAGAGAGGATCGCGAGGACAGCGACCACGACCAGGGTGAGGAGCTGCCGCCAACGGACGCCCACGAAAAAGAGGAGCGCAAACAGCGCAGCCGCGTAGACGAGCGCCGTTCCGAGATCCGGCTGGAGAAACACGAGCAGGATGGGGGCGGCCCCGAGGCCGATCGCGTAGAGGGTCGTCCGCCACCGTGTCACCCGGCCTGCGCGCTCGACGAGGAAGCCCGCGAGAGCGAGGACGAACAGAACCTTCCCGAGCTCCGACGGCTGGAACTGGATGAAGCCGAGGTCGATCCAGCGCTTGGAGCCTCGGATGGTCTCGGCGACGAGGAAGACGAGGAACATCAGAGCAAGCGTCGTTGCGTACAGCGAGCGCCAGTGGCGCCGGGCCAGATCGATGGGAACGATGGTCGCGGCGACGAGCGCGACGAGCCCGATCCCGGCGGCGATCGCCTGGCGCACGAGGTAGTAGCTCTCGTCTCCCGAAACGGCGAAGCGGGTGATCCCGGAGACGACCCACAGTCCGTACGCGACCAGCGCGACCGCCGTCGCAAGGAGGATCCAGTCGAGCCTGCGCGCGAAAGCGAGGGGGTGGGACTCGGCGCGAAGCCCGGAGGGACGGATCCGGGGACGAGCAGCAGCTTCGATCATGCGCGCTTCCCGAAGGGGCGCATCAGTCGGTCTCCCGGAGCACGGTCGACGGCGCTTTCTGATTGAAGAACGTCTCGAACACACGAAGAGCAGCCGGAGCGGCGGCGGTCGACCCATGCCCGCCGTTCTCGATCAGCGCGCAGACGACGATCTTGGCGTCCTCGGAAGGTCCCCATCCACACCACCACGACTGGTCTTCGAGATGGTCGCTCGGATAGCCGGGAAGCTGCACGACCTTCTCGGCGGTTCCGGTCTTGCCGGAGATCGGCACCGCGTAGTTGGCGAAGACGCCGGACGACGTTCCACTCGCCGAATGGGTGGCCAGATAGAGGCCGTCACGAACCGCGCTGAGTGCGCCCGAGTCGAGCCCCGAACCTCGCCGAGGTTGTGGCGCGAAGCGGCGGAGGACGACCCGGGGCGAGCCCTTTGCGCCGGGCTGCTCGACGCCCGAGACGACATGAGGCGTGACCACGTCTCCGCCATTGGCGAGCATCGCGTAGAACGACGCCATCTGGAGCGGCGTCACGAGGAGGTCCTTCTGGCCGATCGAGAGCTGGATCGAGTCGCCGGGGTTCCAGGCACGGTCCCAGTCGCTCTCGAAGGTCTTCCAGCGCCAATCGGGGGTCGGGAGCAGCCCCTCTTCCTCACCGCCGATGTCGAGCCCAGTCGCAGCACCGAAGCCGAAGCGCCGGGCCCATTGCTGCATGCGCGTCCGTCCGTCCTTCCCACGCTGGTAGAAGCGATCTCCGATCTCGTAGAAATACGTGTCACAGGACTCGGCGAGCGCCTCGGCGAGCGTCATCGGGCGATCGACGTACGGGTTCCAGTTCTGGAAGCGCTGGCGGTCGAGTCCGTAGTACGCGACGGGCGAGCACTGCAACGACTCGTAGGCGGAGAAGACGTGCTCCTGCATTCCCGCGAGCGCCGTCACGGGCTTCCACGTCGAACCGGGCGGGTACAGACCCGCGAGCGCGCGGTTCAGGCCCGGTGAGTTCGCGCGTGCCGCCGCCTCCTCGTCGAGCAGTGGCTCGAGCTTCTTCGGATCGACGCGCCCGACGTACACCGAGGGCTTGTAGGTCGGCGCCGAAGCCAGCGCGAGAACGGCGCCGTCGCGCGGATCGAGCGCCACGATCGCGCCGCCGTCGGCTGCCCAGTTGTCGTTCTGGTGCGCGATGTCGATCCCGTACCGGAGCGCTTCCTCGGCCGCACGTTGCAGCCGGATGTCGAGTGTCAGTCGCAGCGCGTAGCCCGCACGCGGCTCGCGACGAAGCTCGATGTCGCTCACCTGGTTCCCGAGGGAGTCGACCCGGATCTGGGCTCGGCCGTCCTGACCGCGGAGATACGTGTCGAACGCCGCCTCGATGCCGGCCTTGCCGATCCGGTCTCCTGCGCGGTAGCCGTCACGCCGAAGCCGCTTGAGCTCCTCCGGCGAGATCTCTCCGACATAGCCGAGGATGTGAGCGGCGAGGGTGTTGTACTCGTAGTCGCGGAGGTAGATCTGAGCGATCTCGACGCCGGGGAACTCGGCCTGGTGCTCGTACAGGTAGTTGACCTGCTCCTCGCCGACCGACGTCTTCACGGTTATCGGCGTCAACGGATCCCCCAGTCCCTCCTCCACTTCACGGGCGAGTGCCCTCACGGGCACCTTGAGGACTTGAGCGAGTCGTCCTATGAGCTCCTGCCTGCCGTCCTGCGGTATGTCCCCGATCCAGAGTCGAACGGCAGTGCCCGCGACGTTCGAGACGATGACACGACCCTGGCGATCCAGGATCGGCCCGCGGGGCGCCTCGACGCGGACGAGGCGGAGCTGGTTGTTCTGCGCGGCGTTCAGGTACTCGTCGCCGGAGAGCACCTGCAGCGACCAGAGTCGCAGGAAGAGCACGGCGAACACAAGGAGCGCGACCCCGCCGAGAACGCCGACTCTCAGCGCCAGAGCCGGGGTGAGCCGGTGCGGCTCGCGCACCCTAGGGTCTGGCGGAAGAAAGCGCTCGGACGAGGAGCGGCGCTCGTTGTAGCCCCCGTCAGACAAGGACCTCGACCTCCGGCGACCGCTCGAGCCTGTCGGGCTCGCGGACGCTCGCCCGGACGAGCGAATACACGGGCAGCGCCAGCAGCAGATTCAGGAGCAGCGTTGGCGCCAGCGAGATGACGAGAGCATGTCGCGCGACCACCTCCGCTCCCAGCATGTAGTGCAACACGTAGGCGAAGGCGGCGGCAAGCACGGTGATTACCCCGACGGCGACGAGCGGAGCGAGACGACGGCCACGGCCGGTCGTTTCGACGTAGCGGCCGGCCCAGAAACCAGCGAGCGTGAGAACCAGCGACGTGATCCCGAGCGTGTCGAGGGTCAGGAGATCCACGACGAGGCCGGCGGCGAAGCCGTACATCGCTCCCGGGATCGATCCCCGCAGCAATCCCACAGAGATGACGACGATGAGCAGAAGATCGGGCGCTCCGCCGCCGATGACGAGCGACGAGACGATGACGGCCTGCAGCATTGCCGCGACGAATACGACGGCCGACGCACGGGCCACCGCTCCGCCGGTCACGATGGGCGCTCCAGCGGCACGAGCACGAGCACGGCATCGAGCGAGCCGAAGTCGACGTACGGGTCGACCTGCACCTGCTGGAAGAGATCGGTGTCCGTCTGGCCGACGCTCGAGACCTCGCCGATCGGAATCCCCTTCGGGTAGAGCGAGCTCAAGCCGCTCGCGCGCCAGCCCGCGGTCACGACGTCGTCGCCGACCTTGATCACGTCCCGCTTGCGGACGCGGTCGAGAACGAGAGTCTCACGGGTTCCGCGTGCGTGGCGGACGATGCCTTCGGCGCGGGTCGGCAGGTTCACCGCGGATACCGCAGCCCCTTGATCGGTGAGGAGCTGCACACGTGCCGTCCGAGGCGCGATGCGGGTGACGAGACCGACGAGGCCGTCGGCCGTGACGACGGGATCGTTGACGCGAACGCCGTTTCGCGACCCGGCCGCGATGACGATCGCCTGCGTGAACGCCCCCGCGGGCCGCCCGATCACCTCAGCCGAGATCGGCTCGAAGTCACCTGGGAAGCGCGGACCGTCGATGTAGTCCTGCAGCGCGCGAAGATAGTCGTTCTCCTGTAGTGCGAACTCACTCTGGATCGCCCGCTGGCGGAGCTCACGATTCTCGATTCGCAGGCGCTCGGCCTCGGATCGCGCCGCCAGAAGGCTGTCGGTCCACTCGTACGCGTCCCGGAACGGCTGCGCCAGGCGCTCGAACCCCACCGCGAAGGGCTTCAGGACGGTGGAGCCGGCGGAGTGGACGCCGCTCAGCTGGCCATCGTCGCCCGAGCGAAAGGACAGCGTGATGAGGATGAGCGAGAGCAGCACGAGGCAGCCCACCGCGAGGCGCCGGCGAAGCGGGCCCCCACCACGTGAGCTGAGCGTTGTCGTCGGGGTGCGCCGGACTGTCACGCCCAGCGCCGCCGATCGGGCGCTGCGTCCCCTTGGCACGACCGCCGAGTGTAGCTAGATGCCTGGCCGGAATTTGCGCACGCAGCCGCGGACGGTCACGGACAACGCGGGGGCCTCCACTCCTGTGGATCGATTCGTACGAAATCGGCACACTCCAACCGTCTGATGTGGACATGCCCAGGGTCAGACCCTGTTTGGCATCCAGCCATCCGAAAGACGCGGAGATCGGCTCGAAGTCGTGCCTGGCTCGGACCTGTCCAAACAGGGCTGAGCCCGCCGTGGCCCTGTCCTAGCGGAGCATGCCGTTTCGGCGCGCGCGGCTGCGGTTCGCCCGGTGGATGACGTCGAACTCCTCGAGGCTGCGCCCGGAGCCGACCGCCACGCAGGTCAGCGGGCTCTCCGCGAGGTGAACGGGCATCTGAGTCTCGTGTCGAACACGTTCGTCGAGGCCCTGCAACAGCGCCCCCCCACCCGCCAGGACGATGCCGCGATCCATGATGTCGGCCGCGAGCTCGGGCGGGGTCTTGTCGAGCGTCGACTTCATCGCGTCGATGATCTGCGATACGGGCTCCTCGAGCGCCCTGCGGATCTCCTCCGACGAGATGATCACCGTCTTGGGGAGGCCGGTCAACATGTCGCGGCCGCGGACCTCGGCCTGCAGCTCTTCCTTGAGCCGGAACGCCGAGCCGATCTCGAGCTTGATCTCCTCGGCCGTCTGCGTCCCGACGAGGAGCTTGTACTCCTTCTTGATGTGATTGACGATCGCCTCGTCCATCTCGTCGCCGCCCACCCGCATGCTCTGAGAGACGACGATGCCGCCGAGCGAGATGATCGCGACCTCGGTGGTCCCTCCGCCGATGTCGACGATCATGTTCCCGGTGGGCTCCGCGACGGGCAAGCCCGCGCCGATCGCCGCCGCCATGGGCTCCTCGATCAGATAGGCCTGGCGCGCGCCTGCAGACAGGGTCGCCTCCTCGACGGCACGTTTCTCGACCCCCGTCACGCCCGAGGGAACGCAGACCACCACGCGAGGATGCGCGAAGCGGTGCTGGTGCACCTTCTGGATGAAGTGCCGGAGCATCTGCTCGGTGACGTCGAAATCGGCGATCACCCCGTCCTTCAGGGGCCGGATCGCCGAGATCGTCCCCGGAGTCCTGCCGAGCATGCGCTTCGCCTCCACCCCGACGGCGTGCACCTCGCCCGTGCGCTGGTCGATCGCCACGACCGAAGGCTCGGAGAGCACGATTCCGCGCCCGCGAACGTAGACGAGCGTGTTGGCGGTGCCGAGGTCGACGGCCATGTCGCGGCCGCCGAAGCCGGTAAGAGACTTGAACCAGGCCATGGGAAAGCGAGTCTACCTACGCGTTTCGCGGGGGAAATCATGTTTCCCCCGCGTACCCCCTTTTTTTATGCCAGTGCGAAGAGGACGCGTCGGGAGCCTGCGGGCGAATCAATCGCCCTCCGGCTTCGCCTGTGGATTGGCTTGTTCAGAGGGTTTGCAACAGGCCCGGGGCGTGCAGATCGAGGAGCCCGAGGAGAAGCGCGCCCGGAAGCCCAACGACGTTCAGGTAATCGCCCTCGATCCGCTCGACCAGCCGTCCGCCGAGCCCCTGGATCGCGTAGCCGCCGGCCCGGCCTTCCCACTCCCCGCTCTCGAGATACGTCGTGAGGAGCTGGGCGGTAAGCGGCCTGAACGTGACCGCGGTGACCTCGTGCTGGACGAGGTCGAGCTCCGGGCCGAGAAGGCAAAGGCCGGACACGACCATGTGCGTACGGCCCGAGAGGTCGTGGAGCATTCGCGTCGCAGTCTCGACGTCGGGGGGCTTGCCGTACGTCCGCCCGTCGAGAGCGACGGTCGTGTCGACGCCGAGCGTGACGCGACCTTCCGAGTGGACCGAGCGCGCCTTCCCCTCGGCATGCCCACGCACGAGCGCGGCCGGCTCGAGATCGGGCAAGTCATGCTCGACGTAGCTTGGGGCCGCCACCTCGAACGGAATCCGGAGCTGCTCGAGGATCGCGCGGCGCTGCGGCGACGTCGACGCGAGGGTCAGCCTGTCTTGCGAGCCGCCCACAGGTCCTCCGAGGGCCACTGCCGTGCCCACTCGGCGGTGGCGGTGTCGTAGTACTCGTGGGTCTCAGCCCCTTCTGGCGCGTACAGCTCGGTCAGACTCTCGACCTCGAAACCGCTGTCACGCAGGATCCGAATCCATTCTCCGTGCCCGATGTGGAACTCCACTCCATCCTCGGCCGCCCAGGTGATCCGGTACAGGCCGTTCTGCGCGCGAAGCAAGCTCTCTGTCGCATGACCCGGCTCGTCCGGGACGCACAACGTCACGAGCATGCTGTTCGTGAGGAACACCAGGCGACCACCGGGCCTGAGCAGCCGCGCCGCCTCGGGCAGCCAGCGCGCAGGATCGCACCAAAGGCTCGCGCCGTACTCGGACACGGCCAGATCGAAGCTCGCATCAGGGAGCGGAACGTCCTCCGCATTCGCTTCGATCAGCGGGAACTCGATGCCGGTCTCGCCCATGCAGCGTCGGGCAGTCTCGAGCTGCGCCGGAGTGACATCCACGCCGACCGGACGTGCGCCGCGCTTCGCAAGCCAGGCGGAGAAGTACGCGGTACCGCAGCCGAGCTCGACGACGTCGAGCCCGCGGACGTCTCCCAGGACGTCAACCTCGGTCTCGGGGACATTGAAGACACCCCATGCGATCCCGTCCTTCGCCCACGAGCGACGCGCCTGTTGATCGGTGAACGCGGCGTTCGTCTGCGTCCAGAGAGCCCGGTTTCGAGCGACGTACTCGGCCGGGTCAGACAAGACCGTCGGGAAAGAACAGCGCGAGCTCACGCTTCGCACTCGCCCTCGAGTCCGAGCCGTGCACGATGTTCTCGGAGAGCTCCAGCGCGAAGTCACCGCGAATCGTGCCGGGCGCCGAGTCGAGCGGGTTCGTCGCGCCCATCATGGTCCGCACGACCGAGATCGCCGACTCCCCACTCACGGCGAGCGCGAGCACCGGGCCCGAGGTGATGAAGTCGACCAGCCCCTTGAAGAACGGCTTTCCCGTGTGCTCCGCGTAGTGCTCCCGAGCCATCGGCTTCGTGATCTTGAGCAGCCGTGCACCGCGCAGCTCGAGCCCTCGGCGATCGAGGCGCGCGATGATTTCGCCGGCCAGGCGCCGCTCCATGCCGTCGGGCTTGACCAACACGAGAGTGGTTTCGCGGGCCATGGGGCGGACGAGTGTATCCGAGCAGTTGCGACCAAGCTCCAAGGCGGCCGAATGTCCGAGCTCTCAACCAGGCGACTTCATACCCCGACGCTTCCGGACCCGGGCTCTCCATGAAGGGGTCTGCTTCGCGCGACCGGGATTCGCGCGAGCGGATCCCGGTCTTGCGCACTACTCGGGCAGCTCGCGCCGTTGCTGCGGCAAGCCGCGCGTTCTCGACACGTCTTCGAGTGTCGGCAGGACGTGCTGCACCGGAGTCGCGCAGTGCGGGCATACCTGCCAGAGCGCATCGAGGGGCTGGCCACACGACGAGCACGCCGCCTTGAGCCGGGTCGTACACACGGGACAGAGCAAGTACGACGACTCGACACGAGCACGGCATACCGGGCAACGCTGGTCGAGCTGCGCCATGCGCTGCTCCATCGACTTGATCTCGAGCTCTCGCTCGTGCACGTCCTGCAGGTACTCCGGCGGGCGGAAGAACATGTAGATGATCGGCCCGACGAACGGCAGCCCGAAGCCGAGCAACGTCGCGAGCACGACGAGCGAGGGAGCGCCGATCCGGCGCCGTGCGTCCTTGAACGTCCAGAACGCCGTTGCCAGCCAGAGGACGACCACGAAGCCGATCCCGATGTTGCGGAGCAGCGTCCAGTCCGGCGGCCAGTCGAAGATCGCGGCAATCGGCATTGAAGCCCCCCTCATAGCAGAACCTTGCCGACGAGATAGCCGAGCGCCAGCGAGGCGCCGATGATCACGGCGACGACGAGCAGCGCGAAGACGAGCACGGCAAGGCGCTCGAGTAGCCCGGACATGCCCCGGGCGGCCCTCACTGCCACTCCCCGGCCGCGATGTCTCCCAAGAGGTAGAGAGAGCCCGTCACGAGCACCGGTTCCCCGAGCTCGTGCGCACGGGCGAGTGCCCCCGCGGGATCGTTCACCGCCTCGACCTGATCGAAATGCGCGCGCCCGAGCTCGGCAACCTCGCTCGCCGGCAGCGCGCGGGGCGACGATGACCTCGTCGCGACCAATCGCGATCCCGCACGACGAAGCTCGCGAAGCATCTCGTCGGCGCTCTTGTCGGCGAGGATCGACACGACAAGCGTGTAGTCCCCTGGTGGGAGCCGCTCGACGAGGTAGCGCACACCGTCGGGATTGTGCGCACCGTCTCGGATCTCGGTCTCGTCGCGGCGCTCGAGCCGGCCGGGAAGCGTGACCTCCGGGTCCGCGGCGATCGCGTGCCCGACGAAGGCCTCGGCAGCTTCCCGCGCACCGCCGAGCCGGATCTCGCCGCAAGCGACGAGGTGCGCATACGTCTCGTCAGGGAGAAAAACGATGCTGCCCTCCTGCGCGACCGCGAGCTTCTCGCACGCGATCGCCTCGAGGGTGTCGCCGAGCACGTCTGTGTGCTCGAGTCCGACGTTCGTCAGGAGGACGGCGCGCGTCCGCAGAACATTCGTCGCGTCGTGACGCCCACCGAGCCCTGCTTCGACGACGGCGACGTCCACCTGCTCGGCAGCGAAGAGCGCGAGTGCGGCAGCGGTCACCACCTCGAACTGGGTCGCGTGGAGCCGCTCGCTCGCCGGCCGAACGCGCGCCGCCGCCCCTTCGAACCCGGCCTCTGCGCCGTTCAGGCGAATGCGCTCGTCCCAGCCCACGACGTGCGGGGAGATCGTCGAGCCGACCGACAGACCCTCGGAAAGGAGGAGCTGCTCGATCGTGATCGTCGCCGTCGACTTGCCGTTCGTCCCGACGACGTGGATCGCGGGAAACGCGAGCTGCGGGTCGCCGAGCTCTACGAGGAGCGCGCGCATGCGCTCGAGCCCGAAGCCGTCCCTGGGCCACGGGCTGAGCGAGTCGAGCCACTCGACGGCGGACACCGCGGGATCGTAGGCCTAGATGCTTGATCGGGAATTGGCGCGCAGCCGGGGGCGGTCACGACCAAGCCGGGCGACGCACTCACTCGTCGTGCAGGCTCGAGAGCCTGGACGGCGAGGGAGGGTGGCGATCGGGGGCCGTGTCATGGCCGTCATCCGGCACCGCCGTGAATTCCCGGTCAAAAAGCTATGACTAGCCGTCGAGCGCAGAGAGCTCGCGGCGGTAGCGCTCGAGCTTCTCGCGCTCCGCGTCGACGACCTCGGCCGGCGCGTTCGCCACGAAGCGCTCGTTCGCCAGCATCCCTTCCCCGCGGATGACTTCCTTGCGCAGCCGCTCGACCTCCGCGTCGCGATTGTCGTTCACCCGCGTCCGCTCCGGTCGCACCACGGCAGCAAAGATGCGCCGCTCGTCGTCGGAGCCGAGCTCGACCTCGACGCCGCTCCGACGGAAGATCTGCGCCGCCTCCTGCACGCGATCGAGCGCGCCCGCCTCCTCCGCGAAGCTCGCCTCCGGCTCCAGCCAGGACGAGATGATGAGTCGTGTTTCGCGCTCTGGCAGCTGCGACCAGATCTCCTCCGTCACGTGCGGCATGACCGGGTGCAGCAGCACGAGGAGCCGCTCCAATGTTGCAAGCGCGGTCGCCGCCGCATCCGGGTCGTCCTCGTAGAGGCGCGGCTTGATCGCCTCGGCGTACCAGTCGCAGAAGTCGTCGAAGGTGAGGTGGTAGAGCGCATCCGTCGACGCGGCAAACTCGTACCGCTCCCAAGAGCCTTCGACCTCAGCTCGGGTCGTATCGATCCGCGCGAGGATCCAGCGCTCCTCGAGGTCGCGCGGACGGGCATCCGAGCTCAGTCCCCCGGCGTTCTGCAGGATCAGCCTCGAGACGTTCCAGAGCTTGTTCGCAAGCTTGCGGCCCTCCTCGATCGTGCCGACTGAGTAGCGGACGTCCTGGGTCGAGGAGTTCTTGAGAAGCCCGTAGCGAGTTGCGTCAGCTCCGTACTTGTCGATCGGCTCCAGTGGATCGAGCCCGGTTCCGAGGCTCTTCGACATCCGCCGTCCGTCGGGCGCGTTGATCGTCGAGTGGATGTTGACGGTGTGGAACGGGATCTCGCCCATCAGCTCGAGCCCGGCCATGATCATCCGCGCCTCCCAGAGGAAGATGATCCCGCGATCGGTGGAGCTGACGTCGTTCGGATACCAGGCGCGCAGCTCGGGTGTGTCTTCGGGCCAGCCGAGGGTCGCGAATGGCCACAGCTGCGAAGAGAACCACGTGTCGAGGACGTCCTCGTCCTGCCGCAGGTCGCGCGATCCGCACTCCGCACAC
>Ga0136613_10000116_pt1 | contig 29702 bp, 28 predicted proteins | sample AntDrymUQ2722106_2_FD_106649 | JGI IMG/M metagenome (GOLD analysis project Ga0136613, IMG submission 106649) | Polar desert sand microbial communities from Dry Valleys, Antarctica - metaG UQ272 (21.06) | ecosystem: Environmental > Terrestrial > Soil > Desert | place: Antarctica: Dry Valley... | reverse complement strand
CTCGCCGAGCGCCTGCGGCGTCATGTTGGCTCGCGCTGCGAGCGTCGTCAGGCGGGTGCCACCCTTCACGTCGATGTGCGCGAACACAGCGGAATGAGCCGGCCGCTGCGGAAAGCCGGCCGCGGCGACGCCCTCGACGATCCGACGTCCGAGGGACATGTACGCCAGGCCCATCAGTGCGGTCGTGTTGCCCGGGGGTTGACCGGTCGCTCGCCGCGGCTTATCTTCAGGCATCCTGATATTCAGGATACATGAGTACCGAGCTCACGACAGCACGGAGGACTTCCCATGGCGTTCGGAATTTCGCGCACCATCCACCTCGCTGCCGCGTGGCTGCTCGTGATCGGTCTGGCGTGGCAGGTCTTTCTTGCCGGCCTTGGCGTGTTCGCCGGCGCCTCGAATTTCGCCACACATCGGGATACGGGCTACCTGCTCCAGGTCCTCCCGTTCGTCATGCTCATCACAGCCGCGCTCGGCCGCCTCGGCCGACGCCAGATCAGCACCGCGGCCGTGATCTCTGTCCTGTTCTTTGTGCAGTCCATCCTGCTGCTCTTTCGCGACGGCTCACCGGCGGTGGCCGCCCTTCACCCGGTGAACGGGTTCGTCATCGTCTACCTCGCGATCGACACCGCCCGTCGGGCCTGGGAGCAGCGCCATGCGGGTGCCACGGCCTTCGCGGCCTCGGCTCCGCTCGCGCCGGAGTCGCCCGGATCCTGAGCCTCGCCGGCCGTCGATGGCAGAATGGCCGGCACATGACAGACCGATTCGAGACGCTGGCGGTCCACGCCGGCGCGGAGCCCGATCTTCACACCGGTGCGGTGGTGCCCGCCATCCAGATGAGCACCACCTTCAAGCAGGATGGCGTCGGTGGGCTTCGCTCCGGGTTCGAGTACGGCCGCAGCGGAAACCCGACGCGGATCGCGCTCGAGCGGGCGATCGCCGAGCTCGAGGGAGCGTCGCACGGCCTGGCCTACGCCTCGGGCCTGGCGGCCACCCAGAACGTCCTGTACCTGCTGGAGCCGGGCGATCGGCTTCTGATGAGCGACGACGTCTACGGCGGCACCTGGCGCCTGGCCGACAAGGTCTGGCGCCGGTACGGCATCGAGACCGATACGGTCGATCTGGGAGATCTCGACGCCGTCGCCGTGGCCTTCGGCGGCGACCGCCCGCCGAGAATGGTCTGGATCGAGACGCCATCGAACCCGCTGCTCAAGGTGATCGACATCAGCGCTGTCGCGCGGCTCGCGGCCGTGGCCGGCGGCATCACGGTCATCGACAGCACCTTCGCCACGCCCTACATCCAGCGTCCGCTCGAGCTCGGGGCGGACCTGGTCCTGCACTCGGCGACGAAGTACCTGGGTGGCCACTCCGACGTCATCGGCGGCCTCATCGCGACGCGGTCGGCCGAACTCGCAGAGAAGCTGCGGTTCCATCAGAACGCGGCCGGCGCAGTGCCGAGCCCGTTCGACTGCTTCCTCGTCATGCGCGGCCTGCGCACCCTGGCGCTCCGGATGGAGCGCGCATCGGCGAATGCGCTGGTGCTCGCGCTCTGGCTCTCCGAACGACCGGAGGTGGAGCGCGTCCATTATCCCGGCCTCCCCGATCATCCTGCGGCTGCGCTCGTCGAGCGCCAGATGCGGGTGCCGGGCGCCATGCTCAGCTTCGAGCTGCGCGACGGCGAGGAACGGGCGCGCCGCATGGTCGGCGCCACGCGTCTCTTCACCCTGGCCGAGTCGCTCGGGGCAGTCGAGTCGCTCATCGAGCTGCCGGCGCCGATGACCCACGCCTCCGTCGCGGATTCGCCGCTGGCGGTGCCGGCGTCCCTGGTTCGGCTCAGCGTCGGGATCGAGGCGGTGGATGATCTGCGCGCCGACCTCGAGAACGCTTTTGCCGCCTCGGCGCCGTGACCGACGAGCGGGAGCGGCGCGACGGACCGACCGAGGTCGTCGAGACGGGCACCGGCGAGCTGGTGGAGCGGCTTGCCGGCGGGACGGCGACCCTGCTCCTGGCCTGGCTGGTGGGCATCGGTGCACTGTCGACCCTCCTGGCCGCCTGGCTCTTCGTGTGGATCGTGAGCGGGGAGCGGCTCAGGATCGGCTCGCTCTTCAGCGGCTTCGGGCTCTATACCTCACTGGCGGGTGCCGCCGGACCGTGCGTCCTGTGGCTGGCCGGCCGCGCGCAGAACCACTCGCTCGGCTGGTTCGTGGCAACGGCGATGAAGATCTCCCTGGTGATGGTGGCGGTGGTCCTGGGCGTCATCCTGCTCGTGACACTGATCATGGCTGCGGCACTTCCGGCGGCCGGTGCGCTTGCCGCCGCGGGCCTTATGGCATTGATGGCCACCGCCCTGTCGGTGGTGTGGGCGCTCGCGACGTGGTCGGCGGATCGATGGATCGCCCGGGCTCGAGTGACCGATGATCAGGCGCCCGACTGAGCAGGCGAGAATCGGTCAGATCTCGTAGGTGTTCGAAGGCACGGCGATCTCGACCTCGGATCCAAAGGCCTCGGTTGCATCGCTGAGCGCCCATGCGGCGTCGTCGCCGTCGACCGGCAGGTGGGTCAGGAGCAGGCGCCGCGCGCCGCCATCCCGCGCAGCGATGCCGGCCTCTGCCGGGGCGAGGTGGCCGCGCGGCTCCGGCGGCTGGGCGTCCTCGTCGAGCGAGCGCAGCGTCGCCTCGCTCAGGAGCAGATCGGCGTCATCGGCGAGGTCGGACAGGCCGGGGCAGGGAGCCGTGTCGGCCGTGTAGCCGAGGCGCTGCCCATCGCCCTCGACGCGAAAGCCCCAGCATGGGATGTAGTGCTGCGTCTCCCGGGGCGTGATCGTCAGCGAGCCGAATCGGATCGGGGTCGTCCCATCGTGCTCGCCCAGCTGAAAGGCATCCTCGAAGTGATTCGCCCCGCCGACCCCCTTCGCGAGGTCGAGCAGCTGGTCGGCCGACCCGAGCGGAAGCACGACGCGCAGACGCTCCTCGCGCGAGAGGCGCCGCCATGGGTACACGTAGCGGAGGGTCACGAGGTCGAGCATGTGGTCCGCGTGCATGTGGCTGACGATCACGGCGTCCAGCTGGTCCGGGTGGTGGCGCTTCAGCAGCTGCGCGACGGTGCCGGGACCGATATCGAACATCAGCCGAGCGCCACCGCCCTCCACGAGGTAGCCGGCGCAGGCCTCACCGGGATTCGGGCGCGCGGGCGACCGGCCGAGCACGGTGAGACGCATCGGTCAGGCGCCCTGGATCGGATCGAGGACGCTACGGCCGGCGGTCATCTACCGCAGCTCGATCGAGACGTAGTCCCGGGCTGCCGACCCGACATAAACCTGCCGCGGGCGACCGATGCGCGCATCCTCCGAGGTCAGCATCTCGCGCCACTGGGCGATCCATCCGGGGAGCCGACCGATGGCGAAGCAGTTGGTGAACATGTTCTTCGGGAAACCGATCGCTCGGTAGATGAGGCCTGAGTAGAAGTCGACGTTGGGGTAGAGCTTGCGGCTCACGAAGTACTCGTCGCGCAGCGCGACCTCCTCGAGCTGCTGCGCCACCTCGAAGAGCCGGTCGTCGGCGCCGGTGGCCGCGAGGACACGCTCCGCCGCGCGCTGGATGATCCTGGCCCGCGGGTCGAAGTCCTTGTACACGCGATGGCCGAAGCCGGGGAGGCGAAACGAGTGGTCCGGATCCTTCGCCTTGTCGACCCACTTCTGGACGTCGCCGCCGTCGGCCACGATCCGCTCCAGCGTCTCGATGACGGCCTCGTTCGCGCCGCCGTGCAGCGGCCCCCACAGGGCAGAGATGCCCGCGCTGATGGAGGCGTACAGGTTCGCGTGGGTGCTGCCCACCAGGCGGACGGTGGAGGTCGACGCGTTCTGCTCGTGATCGGCGTGCAGGATCAGGAGCAGGTCGAGCGCCTTCGCCACCTCCGAATCGACCTCGTAGTCCTCGGATGGGACCGCGAACATCATGTGCAGCAGGTTCGCCGAATAGCCGAGATCGTTGCGGGGATAGACATACGGCTGACCGATGGCCTTCTTGAACGACCAGGCGGCGAGGGTCGGCAGCTTGGCGATCAGGCGGTTGGTGGTCACCTCGACCGCATCGGGGTCGAAGATGTTCTGGCTGTCGGGGTAGAAGGTGCTCATGCCGACGGTGCCGGAGGCGAGGACCGCCATCGGGTGGGCATCGGCTGGAAACGAGTCGAAGAAGTGACGCATCTCCTCGCGAATGAGCGTGTGGTGCGTCACCTCGGTGACGAACCGGTCGAGCCTCTCCCGGTCCGGCAGCTCACCCCAGATCAAGAGGTACGCCACCTCGAGGAAGGTGGAGTGCTCGGCCAGCTGCTCGATCGGGTAACCCCGATAGCGCAGGACGCCGTTCTCACCGTCGAGATAGGTGATCGCGCTCGAGCAGGCGCCGGTATTGCCATAGCCCGGATCGAGCGTGATGAGGCCGGTCTCCCCCCTCAGGTCGGAGATGTCGAGCCCACTGTCGCCCTCAGTGCCATCGACGATCGGCAGGTCCAGCTCACGCTCACCGATGCGAAGCGTTGCGCCGGTGCGCGTCGCCGCGTCGGTCGTCACGCGAGCAGCTCCTCGACCGCGGCACGCTCCTCCACCAGCTCATCGGTGGTAATCGCCAGCTTCGAGCGGGCGAACCCGTCGTGGTCGATGCCCTGGACGATCTCGATCGGGCCGGAGCCATCGGCGCGCAGCGGATAGCCGAAGACGAGGCCCTCGGGAACGTCGTAGCCGCCCCGCGCCGGCGCGGGAATGGCAGCACTGAAGGTCTTGCCGATCGGCCGAGCAACGTTTCGCACCGTGTCGATCACCGCGTTGGCGGCACTCGCGGCGCTCGACTGGCCGCGTGCCCTGATGATGGCCGCGCCGCGCTGCTGAACGTTGGCGATGAAATCGCCGCGCAGCCATCCCTCGTCGCCGATCACCTCGGGCGCCGGTTGGCCGCCGATGGTGGCATGCCACGCGTCAGGGAACTGCGTGGACGAGTGGTTGCCCCAGATGCCGAGATGTTCCACCTCGCGGACGGGCACGCCCGCCTTCACGGCCAGCTGGGAGCGACCACGGCTTTCGTCGAGCATCATCATCGCGAACCATTGGTCGGTCGGCATGCCGTGGCGCGCGGCCGCCGTCGAGCCGATGAGCGCGTTCGTGTTGCACGGGTTGCCGACGACCAGCACGCGGCAGTCATCGGCCGCATTGCGAGCAATCGCCTCTCCCTGGCCGGTGAAGATGCCGCCGTTGATGCTGAGCAGGTCCTTGCGCTCCATCCCCTCCCTGCGCGGGACCGCGCCGACCAGGAGCGCCCAGTTGGCGCCGCTGAAGGCCTCATCGGTGACGGTGGTGCATACGACGCTCTCGAGCAGCGGCAGGGCGCAGTCGTCGAGCTCCATGCGCACTCCCTCGAGTGCGGGGAGCGCCGCCTCGAGCTCGAGCAACCGGAGTTGCACGGGCGTGTCGGGTCCGAACACCTGACCCGACGCGATCCGAAACAGGAGCGCGTATCCGATCTGGCCGGCGGCGCCGGTGACGGCCACCGTGACGGGGGAGTCGGGCATCGGTCTCCTGTCGATCCTGGGTGGGCGTGAGTGTAGCGCAGGATCACGTGACGTCCGGTTGTGGCCCACCGAGCCGTCCGGCCGACCAATCCTCGATGGCCATTGCCATGGCTGGGAAGGCGACGCGTGGTAGCCAGTCTCCGATCCTGGAGCGTACGACCCAGGCGTGGTCGCTGGACTCGAAATCCGTGACGACCGTCACGCCCGCATCGGTGGCGCGGGCGCGATACACGGCGGTCACGGCGTTCGCCGCGGCCGAGTGATAGACGCCGGCGAGCGCCACGAGCTGCACCGTAATGCCCGCCTCTTCGAGCGTCTCCCGGCGGGCGGCGTCCTCGAACGACTCGCCGGGATCGAGGTAGCCGGCGGGAAGATCCCAGGCCCCGAGGCCGGGCTCGACGGCCCGGCGCAGGAGGAGGATCGACGGATCCTGCCCCTCGGCATCGCGCTCGAGGAGAACCGCGGCGGCCGGCTTGGGGTTGGCGTACCAGCGCCAGCCGCATCGGTCGCACAGCAGCGGCTGCTCATCGATGGTCGCGCAATGGGGGCAGGCGGGAACGCGTCGGCTCACGCGTCGGAGCCTATCAGCCGCACGGAGGTTCATCACTGGGGACAGGATGTTGATAACCCGTCGCCGGCCCGCAAAGCTCGTGGAGAAGGGGGATTGCGCGGCGCCGTGGCCGGACCGTACTCTGTGTTTGTCCCGAAGGGGCAGCCAACGGCACCAGCGATTGCATCAACGGTCCGACGGCGGTTCCTTCGGGACACTTCCGTGTCCGGAGCAATCGTTCCGTGTCGGGGCCGCGCTATCGGTCCAGGTCGCGCTGGAGCCGGCGCACGACCTCGGCGGTTTCGTCGTCCGGGCCGTGCCCCGGCTCGGATGCCGGGCCGGCGAAGGTTCCGAACTGGCGATCGCCGGCATCACCCAGGCCCGGCACGATGTACCCGCGGTCGTTGAGGTGCGAGTCGAGGGCGCCCACGTGGATATCGACGTCCGGGTGTGCGTTCGTCAGCGTGGCGACCCCCTCTGGCGCCGCGATGAGCGACACCTGCTTGATCCGCGCGGCACCCCAGGTCTTGAGGATGTCGACCGTCGCCGCCGATGACCCCCCGGTAGCGAGCATGGGGTCCAGGATGAGGCAGACCTGCACCGTGGCCGCGTCGGGCAGCTTGTTGTAATACTCCACGGGCTTCAGCGTGCGCTCGTCGCGGTAGAGCCCGATGTGCCACACCTCGGCGGTGGGCAGCAGCTCCAGCATGGCGTCGACCATGCCGAGCCCGGCGCGCAGGATCGGGATCAGGCCGACCTTCGGCTCCAACCGTGCCGCGGTCATCGGCTCGAGCGGGGTCTCGATCGGCTCGGGCCGAGTCTCGAGGTCCGACATCGCCTCGTAGCCGAGCAGCCAGGTGAGCTCACGGACGAGGTCGCGAAACTTCTTGGGCTCTGTGGTCTTGTCGCGCAGGATGGCAAGCTTGTGCGCGACCAGCGGATGATCGCTTCGGTGGAGGGACATCGGCGCCGATTCTAGTGTGACCGGCCTGGCCACAATGCACCGATGCGACCCTCCCTCTCCCCGCTGCCGATCGCCTTCTTCGTCTTCGGGCTGGTATGGGGCGCCTGGCAGGCGGTGCTTCCCGACCTCTCGGGGCGCTTCGATCTCACCACCGGGCCGCTGGGGCTGATGCTGACCGCCGGGTTCGCCGTGTCGCTGCCGGTCATGCTCGGCACGGGACGGCTGATCGATCGCGTCGGGTCCGGCCCGGGAATCGCCATCACGGCGGTCGTGCTTGCCGCCGGGTTGCTGATCGTCGGGACGCTGGCATCACTTCCGGTGCTGGTCGTCGGCGTCATCGTCTTCACCGCCGGCAGCGGCGCCTTCGACGTGGCCATCAACGGTGCCGCGCTCGGCGACGAGCGATGGAGCCGACCGGCGCGACTGACGCTCCTGCATGCGGCGTTCAGCGGCGGCGGCGTGGCCGGCGCCATCGGCGGCGGGGCGCTCGTCGGCGGCGGCGTCGCGTTCCAGCTGGTGTATCCGCTCCTCGCGGCGGCCGTCGTGGCGGTGGCTGCACTTTCATTCGCGGCGACGTGGCGCGTCACCAGGACCGACGGTCCGGTGCCCCGCGGGATCGCGCTCGGGATGATCCCGCTGGCCGCCCTTGCCGGGCTGGCCTTCCTGGTCGAGGGATCGATGGAGACCTGGTCGGCAATCTACCTCCGCGACGAGCTCGGCGCCGCCGCCTTCGTCGGTGCCCTGGGTCCGGGGGCGTTCCATGCGGCCATGCTTATCGGACGGCTCATCGGTGCTGCGGTGGCAACCTCGCTCGGGGCGCCGACGACGCTGCTCGTGTCGGGCTCCATGACTCTGGCCGGCATGGTGGTTGCCCTGGCGGTCCAGGTTCCGGGGATCGCCATCGTCGGGATGGCGGTGGCCGCGCTGGGTGTCTCGTTCGTCGTGCCGGTCGTGGTCAGCCTGGCCGGTCATCGCGCGGGAGCGCATGCCGGCCGAGCCGCTTCGTACGTGCTGTCGCTGGGCTACGCCGGGTTCCTGATCGGCCCATCCCTGGTCGGGATGCTCGGCGAGCTGGCCGGCCTGCGCGTCGGCCTCATCGCGATCCCGGTGGCCGCGGCGGTCATCGCTCTGGCCTCCGGGACGCGGGTCGCGCATGGCCGAAGCTAGGGGCGAAGGCTGCTCCAGGGCGTTCTCGGTCGATGTATCGGTCCGGCATGCTGCTAGGCTATCGGCCCGTGAACGACTTATTGCGCACCCGACCGTGTGCCCGCCCGTCGCTCGGATCGCCACCTGAGGAGGTTAGGAGAGCATGGTTTTCGGATCGAAACGTGAATCCAAGCCGGACAGCGTCTCACGAGAGGACGTGGTCGGAAACCTGTACCCGGATAACCTGACGAGCGAGGTCGACGTGGCACAGTCACCACCCGAGTTCCCGCGCCGCGAAGAGCGCGGCAATGAGAGCGTCATCGATCCCCATGCCCGCTTCAACGGGAAGTACGTCAGCGACCGCGACCTGCGCATCGAGGGCGAGGCGCAGGGCGAGATCGAGTGCCAGGGGACCCTGATCATCAGCCCGCAGGCACGCGTCCGGAGCGCGATCAAGGCGCACAACGTCGTCGTCAATGGCGACTACGAGGGCGATGTCGATTGCGGGGGACGCTTCGAGATCGGCTCGACCGGTCGCGTCAAGGGCAACATCAAGACCCAGGTGCTGGTCGTCAAGGAAGGCGCGCATTGGGAGGGCGGCGTCACGATGACACGCGAGGCCGGATCCAGACCGGCAACCCAGCCGGGCCAGCCGGGCCAGAGCGGTGCAGGGCCTTCGCAGCCGCCGGCGGGCGCCGTGAGCGGCGGTGGAAGCATCTTCAGCAAGGGCGACCGTCAGAGCGGCGACAAGCCAGTCGAGTAGCCCGAGAAACAGCCGACCGGTCAGGGTGGCGGCGGGCAGTGCATGCACGTATGACAACAGGTCGACCCCGGAGCGGAAGACGTTCCGCTCCCTGCCCGCCTGTGCTCGTGGAGGTGACACGCGGTGATCGGGTCGAGTCCGTGCATCGAGGCTCGATCGCGGTTGTCGCCCCGGACGGCGCCCTCGTCGCGTCCGCCGGTGATCCGGATCAGTTCGTCTACCTGCGCTCGAGCGCCAAGCCGTTTCAGCTGGCGCCGTTCGTTGCCATGGGGCGCTTCGACTCGTATCAGCTCGGGTCGGAGGCGCTCGCCATCATGGCGGCCAGCCACAGCGGCGAAGATCGCCACGTGCGCCTTGTCCAGGAGGTCCTCCGCCGCGCGGGGCTCACCAGCAGCGTCCTCCAGAACCAGGTCCACCCCCCGTTCGACGCCGAGACCGCGCAGCGCCTCGTCCGCGACGGGGAGCAGCCGACCGTCCTGCGTGGCAACTGCTCGGGGAAGCATGCCGGCATGATCCTCTTCGCCAAGGCATCCGGCTGGCCGATCGAGACCTACTGGCATCCGGGGCATCCCGTTCAGCGCCTGGCACTCGAGACCATCTCGGCCGTCTCGGATGTTCCGATCGAGCGCATCGTGACGGCCACCGACGGCTGCGGCGTCGTCAGCTTCGGGATGCCCCTGCGCGGCCTGGCGCTTGCTTTCGCCCGCCTGGCTGATCCGTCGGCGGTGGCGGACCCACCGCTGCGCGAGGCGCTGACGCGCATCGGCGACGCGATGATGGCGCACCCGGAGCTCGTCGCCGGCGAGCGACGCCGCATCGACACGGCGCTGATGCGTGCCTATCCGAGGCGCATCGTCAGCAAGGGCGGGGCGGAGGGAGTCCTGGCCATGGGGCTGCCGGCGGGCGCCCTGCCGAGCCAGGCCTCATTTGGTGATGGACCGATGGGGATCGCCGCCTCGGTCGAGGACGGCAACTGGGCCCGCCGCGCCGGTGATGCAACGAGCGTGGAAGTCCTTCGACAGCTGGGGTTGGCCGACGACCCGCTCCCCGGTTCCCTGGCCGAATACGCCTCGCCTGCGATTCTCGACCCACGCGGTGAACGAGCGGGCGGCGTGCGCGCGGCGTTCAGGTTGAGCTGATCAGGCGCTGAGCGCCTGCCTCAACGCCGCCGCGAGACGGACGAACAGCGGGGCGAGCAGGAGGGCCGGCAGGAAGCTGGCGACTCGCACGGCCTTCAGCTCGAGCATGCGTAACGCGACGGCGAGCAGGATCACGCCGCCGGCGGACGTGATGGCCAGGATGGTCGCCTCATCCATGAGGTCCCGCAGGAGGAATGCGCCTCCCGCGATGCCTCCCTGCACGACCAGCACGGTGATTGCCGAAAGGGCCACACCGGCACCGAGGGCCGCGGCGAAGGCGATGCTGGCGACACCGTCCAGCAGCGACTTGATGGCGAGCAGCCCGATATCCCCGGTGAGCCCGTTGGCGAGCGATCCGAGGATCGTCAATGGCCCGACGCAGAAGACCAGGCTGGCGGTCACGAAGCCTTCGGCGATCCGGCTCGGTCGTTCACCCGTCGCCAGGCGGCGCTGAAACCAGCCACCCAGCCACTCGAGACCATCATGCAGCCGCAACAGCTCACCGACCGCCACCCCGATCAGCACCGCTGCAAGGACCGCCAGATCGTCGCCGGCTCGTACGGAGGGGTCGGTGAAGATCCGAAGCCCCATGCTGAGGCCGATGAGAACCGTGAAAAGTCCGAGGCCGGTGGTCAGGCTCGACTGCATCCGCGCGGGCATGCGCGCTCCGAGCGTGACCCCGACGAGGGTGCCGAGCAGGACGGTCGCCACGTTCAGCAACGTGCCGGTCAGAAACATCTACCGGCTCACGGCAGGCCGTTGACCGGTGGAGTGGAGGGTCGCGGCATACTGCATGGGTGAGCAGGGTAGCGGCCGACATCGGATGGGAGGAACTCGACCGTGCGCTACGTCGCGCTGGGTGACTCCTACACGATCGGGACGTCGGTGGCGGAGGCGGATCGCTGGCCGGACCAGCTCTGCGCGCGTCTGCCCCGGATGCGGCTCATCGGCAATCCGGCCGTCAACGGGTATACCTCGCAGGACCTGATCAGCGAGGAACTGCCGCAGCTCGATGGGCTCCGACCTGAGCTCGTGAGCGTCCTGATCGGCGTCAACGATGTCGTGCAGGGGGTCACCGATTCGCAGTACGCGGGCAACATGACGATCATCCTCGAGGAGCTGCTGACGCGGCTACCCCCTGATCGGATCATCTGCGTCGCGACTCCTGACTACACCGTCACGCCGAGCGGCGAGTCGTTCGGGGATCCGGTCCAGCAGAGTGACGCCATCCTGCGCGCCAACGCCATCCTGCGCGAGGCATGCCAGGCCCGCGACGTTCGATTCGTGCCCGAGATCTTCGAGATCAGCCAGGAGGCGCGGGACGATCCGACGCTCGTGGCGCACGACGGCCTTCACCCGTCCGGCGCGCAGTACCGGCTCTGGGTGGACGCGATCGCCCCGGTCGTGGAAGAGCTGATCCTGGACTGACTTCGCCGAGCAGTCCGCGCAGGCCGTCGGCGCCGATACCGTTGGTGACCTCGATGGCTTCCGTCGGCGGAGCCTCCGAGGGGATCAGGCGGTGCTGGTCAATCAGGCACAGGGCAAGAGGCAGCGGCAGTTCCAGCTCCCTCCATGCATCTCGCGCCCGCCGATAGAGACCAGGCGCCTCCGGTTCTCGGTCGATGGCGGCAAGCCCGGCCCCCATGGTCATCGAGAGCGCGCCCAGGGCTCGTCCGCCCTGGTTCAGCGCGCCAAGTGCGCCGATGCCGTTCGCGGCAGCGGTCCGGTCGCCCATCCACAGGCTCGCGCGCGTCGCGAGGGTGATCGGATAGGCGCGGTCCGTGCCGATCGCCCCGTCGATCGCCCGTTCGCCCAACTCACGGGCCTCGTGCAGATCGCCGGCCACCAAGGCGCACCACGCACGCGCCTGGAGCACCCCGGAGAGGACCTGGGGATCCGTCTCGGCGGGGAGCGGCTCGAGCGCATCGAGCATCGCGGCAGGGTGTGTATCTCCGCGGAGCGCGTGAATGATCGCCGCGCTCGTCGCGAGCACGATCCCGTAGGCATCGGAGAGGCCCCGTTCGTCCAGCTCTGCGATCGTGGTCAGTGCCCACGCCCAGTCGCCGGTATCGATGGCCGTGGTACAGGCCAGGTCGGCGAGCTGCAGTACGGCGTCTCCGAGGCCCATCGTGAGCGCAAGCTCGAGGCCCTGGCGGGCGGTATCGAGCGCCGATCTGGGGTCATCGGCCATCAGCGCCCACGCCAAGTTGTTTCGGGCTCGAAGCTCGGTGTGCAGCGATCCAGATTCCTGCGCCATCGCGATTGCCGCGCGGAGGTCGCTCAGCCCGACCTCCTCGTTGCCGAGGCTGATCTGGGCGGTCCCGCGCGTGATGAGGGCATCCGTCGCCACGCTGGCCAGGCCAAGGCGACGCGCCGCCTCGAGGGCACGCTCGCTCCATGCCAGCCCCTCCCCGCTGTCGCCGAGGAGGAGTCGCGCTCGGGCCAGCTGCCCGGCCAGCTCGACGCCCGATGCATCGGCATCGAATCGTCGGATGCCGCGCATCGCCGATTCGAGCTCCAGCAGGGCGGGCTCGTTGCGCTGGGCGGAGAGGAGCACGCTTGCCAGGCGCGCACGCGCGCGGGCAGTCTCCGCTCGGTTTCGCGCCGAGGCGTGATGGGCGATGAGCCTGCGCAGGTGCGCTTCGGCCAGGTCGAGCCGTCCTGCAGCGCGGGCCGCCTCGGAGAGCTCCTCGAGCACGGTGGCACGCGGTGGGGCATCCTCAGTCAGTCGGAGCGCGTCCTCCAGGAGCCCCATCGCGCGTGCCGGCACGTGCAGCCGGACGGCGTCACGAGCCGCACGGCGAAGCGCCGCGACGGCGCGGCGTGCGAGGCGGACGGTGTCGTGGTGATCCGGACTGAGACGATGCGCCTCCACCAGGTGTCCTGCCAACGGCTCGGCCACATTGTCGTCCGCGAGCGACTCGAGATAGCGCGCCGCGGACAGGTGAAGCGCCCGCCGCTCACGGCGCCCCAGCGTTCGATAGGCCACTTCGCGGACGAGATCCTGCACGAACCCGAGCTGTCCGTGGCCCGGGGAATTGATCTCTTCGTCGACCGCGAGGTGCTCGCGACGGATGAGGGCGTCGATTCGTTCCCGTGTGGCGGCGGGGTCCGATCCGGCGACGGTGATGAGCGCGTCCGGCCGGAACCGGTGCCCGAGAACCGCGGCTGCCATCAGGAGCCTCCGTTCGGCCAGCGGCAGCGCGTCGATCCGCGCGGAGATGAGCCCGTGAAGAGAATCCGGCACGTCGACGGATTGGTTCCCCACGCCATGGATCGCCCGAGGTTGAGTCGGTGCGCCGGTACGCGAGTCGCGTTCCCGATCACCGACGATACGGGCCACCTCGACCGCATACAGCGGGATGCCGCCCGCGCGCTCGAGAACCTCGCGCATGAACGCGGCGGACAGGCCCGGTACCCGTGCCTCCAGCAGCGTGCGCATCGCGTCGGCGGACAACCGCTCGAGATGGAGCGCGGTGAAGCTGCCGAGACCGGCCCCCCAGGTCGTACGGCGGTCGAGAAGCTCGGGCCGCGCCATCGCAAGGATCAGGATCGGCTGGGTACGGGTCCAGCCCGCCAGGTGCTCGATGAAGTCGAGCAGGCTCGAATCGGCCCACTGCAGGTCCTCGAACACCAGGATGGTCGGCGTCCGCTGCGCGACGCGCTCGAAGAACCTTCGCCACGCGGCGAAGAGCTCGTCGCGGTCGTAGGCTGCCGCGTCCTCCCGACCGAGCAGCACTGCCACGCGTGGCTCGATCCAGCGGCGCTCCGCCTCGTCGCGGATCAGCTCGTCCAGTGCTTCACCGAGTTGGCGCAGTGCCACCTCGGGAGGGTCGCCTTCCGCGACGCGAATTCGGCGGCGGACCATCTCCGCAACGGCCGCGAACGCGATCCCCTCGCCGTAGGCAGGCGCTCGACCGGCATGCCACGCCACGTCATTGGGCAGCCTGTCGATCCACTCAAAGAGCTCCCAGGCGAGCCGGCTCTTTCCGATCCCCGCGATGCCGGTCACTGACACCAACCGGCTGCGCCGCTCGCGGACGACGCCGTTGAACAGCTCGATCAGCTCGCGCAGCTCACGGTCGCGACCGACGAATGGTCCGCTGTGCAGCCCGCCCTGTCGCCCAGCCGGCGCGAGCTCGGCGCGCGTCGCCCGGAAGGTGCGCAGGCGGCCGGCTCTCCCCTTCAGGCTCAATGAGCCGATCGACTCGAAGGCTGCCGCATGCGGTGCGCGATCCCGTGTCGTGCGGTCGACCAGCACGCCGCCGATCGGCGCCCGCGTCTGGAGGCGTGCCGCGACGTTGACCAGGTCACCCGCGACCATGCCCTGCCCGACGGCCCCCACGGTCACGGCCGCCTCGCCGGTGGTCACGCCGCCCCGGGCACGGAGCGACTTCCCGAGGGCGGCACCGCCGAGCCGTCCCACGGCATCGACCAGCGTCAGGGCGGCCCGGACCGCCCGCTCGGCGTCGTCCTCGTGTGCCGACGGCGCGCCCCAGACGGCCATGACGGCGTCGCCGATGAACTTCTCGATGGTCCCGCCGAAGGAGGCCACCACCGATCGGGCGACCTCGAAGTAGCGCGACTGGACGTTGCGCACCTCCTCCGGATCCATGGATTCGGCGAGGGCGGTGAAATTGGCCAGATCGACGAAGAGCACCGAGACCCTCCGGCGCTCGGCGAGCGGGATCGGCTCGGCGCCTGGCGCCTCCTCGGCGGTCGCCGGCCTCTCGGCCGCGCCGCCGGCCGGTCCACCGCAGAACGCGCAGAACCGGGCACCGGGAGGGATCTCCGCCCGGCAGTGCACGCAGGCCGTGGCCAGGCGGCTGCCGCACGCCGAGCAGAAGCGTGCGACGTCCGGGTTATCCGAATCGCACGATGGGCATCGCATGAACCACCTGCGGCCGTGGGCTAGCCAGCCGCCCGGTCCTCATTCTTGGCTTCGTCGGGGGGAGGGTGCTTGTAGATCATCTGCCCCGCCGCCTTGCCATCCTCCATGACGATGATGCTCTGCTTCCAGCGAGCCATCGTCATCTCGTGGTTGATGATCAGGGTCGTGATGTGGGCGTGCTCGGGGCCGGGATACCTGTCGACCGAGCCGGCGATGTCGAGGTCCTTCGGCAGGCCGCCGCTCTGCTTCTGGTTCTCCGCGTCGAACGTGAGGTGTGGCTTGTGAAGGAACCACTCCGACTCGCGCGAGCTGCTCTTAACCTCCACAAAGGAGATGCTGATCTCCTCGCCGCTCTTGACGAATTCGGACAGCACCGGGATGTACGCGTCGTTGCTCTCGTCGAGCAGTTCCGGCCTGAAGAGAGAAGCATCGTTGAGCCTGAAGATGGTGTTGAACCCGGCCTCCGTGCCGTGTCCCCCTTCCCTGCCCTCCGGGAACTGCTCGTACAGGTCTTCCTCGTTGAACGGTCGATCGTATTCGGTCATGCTCGGGCCTCCAGAGGTTGGTGTGTGCGCCGATGATAGGTACCGTCCGGTGCGGTGCCTAGCCCTCCCGGTGGCTGCTAGCATCGTGCGCATGACGGAATCAACGGACCTGCCGATGCGGGTCCGCATGGCGCCGAGCCCCACCGGACCGCTTCACATCGGCACGGCGCGGACGAGCCTGTACAACTACCTCGCAGCACGCCACGCCGGCGGCACCTACGTGCTGCGCATCGAGGACACCGATACGGCGCGCAGCACGGTGGACTTCGAGCGCGACATCATCGACAACCTGCACTGGCTCGGCATCAGCTGGGACGAGGGCCCCCAGGTTGCGGGAGGCGACGATCTCGGACCGTACGCGCCGTACCGCCAGAGCGGCAGGGGCGAGCTCTACGCGAGGGAGGCGGACCGGCTGCTCGACGCCGGATCGGCCTATCGGTGTTGGTGCTCCGCCGAGGAGCTGGAGGCCGTCCGCCACCGTCAGCAGGCGGCGAAGGAGCCACCGCGCTACAACCGGCGCTGCCTGGAGCTGACCGATGCGGAGCGCGCCGCCTTCGAGGCCGAGGGTCGCCCGTCGGTCATTCGCTTCAGGGTCGAGCCGAGTGTCGTTCGATTCGACGACCTTGTTCGAGGCGAGGTGGAGTTCGACAACGCGCTGCTCGGTGACTTCGTGATCGTCCGGAACGACGGCATGCCGCTCTACCATTTCGTGGTCGTGGTTGACGACGAGGCGATGGAGATCACCGACGTCATCCGCGGCGAGGACCACCTGTCGAACACGCCCAAGCACATCGCGCTGATCCACGCCCTGGGCTACCGCCAGCCCCGCTTCGGGCATATCCCGCTCATCCTCAACCCGGACCGCTCGAAGATGAGCAAGCGCAAGTCGCAGACGGCGATCACCGCGTATCGCGAGGAGGGCTATCTGCCCGAGGCGTTCGTCAACTTCCTCGCCTTTCTGGGTTGGTCGCCTGGCACCGAGGAGGAGATCTTCAGCCTCGACGAGCTGGCCGGCCGCTTCCATCTCGAGAAGGTGCACCACGGCGGCGCCGTCTTCGACAGGGATCGCCTGGATCACCTCAACGGGGTCTACATCCGCGCCATGAGCGATGAGCAGCTGGCGCTGCGCGTGCGGCCCTGGGTCCCTGGGGTGATCCGCGACGAAGATCTGCTGCACCTGATCCCGTTAATCAAGGAGCGACTCGTGAAGCTCGGCGATGTTCCCGGTCTCATCGGCTTCATCTGGGAGCCGGACGAGGTGGTCGCCGGATGGTATGCGCGGGAGCAGCTCATCCCGAAAAGGGGCAGGCCCCAGGACGCTCGCGTCTCCCTCCAGGACGCTCGCTCGGTGCTGGCGGAGCTCGACGAGCCCGATTTCAGTGCCGACGTGCTCGAGCAGCGATGTCGTGAGGCAGCCGATGCCGCCGGCATGAAGGCGGGAGACTTCTTCTCACCCGTCCGGGTCGCCGTGACCGGTCGAACCGTCTCGCCGCCGCTCTTCGCCTCGCTCGAGTTGCTCGGCCGCGATCGGTCGCTGGCTCGGATCGAGCGTGCCATCGGCAAGCTTTCCGCGGTGCCCGCATGAGCGTGGACGAGCCGAGGCCGGGCGACCTGGCCCCCAATCTTGACGAGCTGGCCGACTCTGAGCTCATCGTCCCGATCAGGTCGTCGACCGGCGACACGCCGAGTCCCGAACAGGTCGACACCGAGGCATTTCGTCACGCGACCGACGAAGCCGGTGAGCGGTTCATCGCCGCGTTCAGCTCTCCGTCGACGCTCGCCGAGTACGGTCCGCCAGGGAGCGATGCCATCATCCTCCCGGCACGCGACGTGTTCGAGCGGGCCGATGGCGTCCAGCAACGGGTGGTGGTCGATCCCGGCGCGCCGACACAGGTCGAGATCGCCGTCGGCGTCCTGCCGTTCCTCGTGGCCGGCATCGGTTCGAATCGCCCCGACGCTTTGCGCGCCCGCAGGCCCCTGGGCGATCCTCCCGTGCTCGAGGCTCCCGAACAGGTGCCCCAGCCGTTCGCTCGAGAGCTGCACGCCGCGCTCTCGGACCTGCCCCAGGTCGAGCGAGCCTGGCTGCTCCACGCTGGGACTGCCTGGACGGCCGGGGTGCAGCTGCATCCCGATGCGCTGCTGGCCGACTTCGACGCGGTGCGCAACCGCCTTCACGCCGTGGCCACCGAGCATCTCGGGTCTCGGCGGCTACTGGCAGTGACCGACCTGCGGGCGCCGACGCTGCGGGAGATGTACGACGCGACGGCGGCCCCGTTCTACGTCCGCCGCGAGGGGCGAAAGGGAGTCTTCTCCCGTCTCTTCGGCGGCTGACCCGCTGGCTACGGAACCAGCACGAGTCGACCTGCGACGTCGCCGGCTCGTAGTCGTGCGTGAGCAACCGCTGCATCCGCCAGCGGAACGGCCTCGATCTCCCAGCGCAAGAGGCCATCGTCGGCGAGCCGCACCACGTTGCGGAGGTCGTCGTGGGAGCCCCAGGCCACCGTCGTCAGCCATGTCTCGACCGGCAGGTCGTCGAAGCCGAACGGCATCGAGCCGCGGCCCTCGCCGATGAGGATGACCAGCCCGCCCGGAGCGACGACGGCGGCCGTCTGGGTGAGCGTGGCATCGGTCCCGACGAAGTCGAGGACCACGTCTGCCCGACCGCCGAGCGCCTCGATGGCTGTGCCAGGGTTGCCGTCGAGCATGCCGACGTTGGCGCCGAGCTCGCTCGCCCGCCGCACGCGACGGGACGACAGCTCCCGGACCCCGATGATCAGCTCGGCGCCTGCAGCCGGCAGCAGGCGCAGGTACTGAAGCGCGAACTGTCCGAGCCCTCCGGCACCGATGACCAGCACGCGCGCGCCTGGGACCAGCCAGCCTTCCGCGCGGCGGACCGCGCGGTAGGGCGTGACACCGGCATCGGCCAGCGGTGCGGCCCGAACCGGATCCAGGTTGCCCAGCGGGACGAGGTGGCGCGCGTGGGGAACGAGCATGGTCTCGGCGTACCCGCCATCGGCCTGGAAGCCCGGGGCAACCGAGTGCTCACAGAGCTGCTCCGCGCCGGCCGTGCACTCACGGCACTCGCCGCACCCCCACCCTCCATGAACGACGACCGCAGCGCCGATCGGCGGACCCTCGGCCACCTCGGGACCGACCGCCTCCACGAACCCGGCCACCTCGTGGCCGAGCGTGACGGGCAGGGAGACCCGGGCCTGGGTGCCATCGACGATCTGCAGGTCGGTGCGGCAGACGCCGCAGCCGGCTACCCTGATGCGGACCTGCGCGCCGGTCGGTTCCGCGGTCGGGAGCCGCTCGAGCCGCAGCGCCCCTCCCGCGCCGTGGAGGCGAACGGCGCGCATCGGCCTACGAGGCGGCAGACGCGTCCTCGGCGGCGGCCGGGATCGGCTCGGAGAGGGCCCCTTTCGCCCGGTCGATGAGCGCACCAGGCTCCACGCGGTCGATGACCGCGCGGATGATCCCTTCGCGGTCGGCGGCGATCGCCACCGGGTGGACGACGTTGACGTTCTCCCCATCGGCGACCGTCTCGACACCGAGCATCTCCACGGCGCTTCGCCGCTCATCGCTGAGCAGGAGGAAGGGGAGCGATTGCTCCTCGACGAACCTGGTCTGCTGCTGCTCCGAGTCGCAGCTGATGCCCACCACTGCGATCCCCGCCTGGTGCAGCCGCCCGTGGCCGAGGCTCAGCGCCTCGATGGCCTTCAGCCCCCGCCGGCGACCGGCGCCCTTGAGCGAGGGTGCGCCGAAGAAGAGGATCAGGGCGGGCTGCTTGGTGACGAAGGTGCGCAGGTTGAGAAGGTACCCGTCGGTGGCGCGCAGGCCGACCGACGGCAGCGGATCACCGACCGCCAGCTTGGTGGTCATGCCCGGATTGTAGCCGCGCCCAGGTGGACGATCCCGCCGGACCGATGCGCCAGTGCGTCACGCTCGAGCCCATCCACGATGCGTTCCCAGCCGGAATCGTCCAGAACCGGACCGATCCGCCCTCCCTCTGCCGCCAACCGTCCTCGTAGGCGACATTCGGGGAGCCGATGGCCCGCCGCCCGCGACAGGAGGCGCACGACCGCGCCGCGGTAGGCCCGGTCGGAACCGTGCAGCCTCGGCTGTCGCGGCACCGGCACCTTGGCGGCCGCGTTGCGCGCCGGGCACCCTCCGGAGATGGGGCAGGCGTCGCAGCGAGGATCGCGCGAGCGGCAGACCGTGGCTCCGAACTCCATGCTGGCGTGCGTCCAGGCCGCGACCTGAGGCCCCCGGCCCGGTGCGGCCAGCGCATCGGAGAGTGACTGGAGGCGTCGCGGCTCGTCCGGCTCCCGGAAGCGTCTGAGGAGCCAGCGTCGCACGTTCGTGTCGACCACGCCAACCGGCGCACCGAACGCGAGCGAGGCGACGGCACGCGCCGTGTACGGCCCGACTCCGGGAAGCCGTTCCAGGCCCGCCACGTCACGCGGCCAGCCCTCGCGCGCAACGGTGGCCGCTGTCCGTTGCAGCGCGAGCGCTCGCCTGTTGTAGCCGAGGCCGCTCCACTCGGCGAGGAGATCGGCGGCCGGCGCCCGGGCGAGCGACTCGACCGTCGGGAAGCGGCCCACGAAGGCGGGGAAGCGCCGCGCGATCCGCGACGCCTGCGTCTGCTGGAGCATGACCTCGCTGACGAGGACGGCATACGGATCGCGGGTCTCGCGCCAGGGAAACGCCCGGTGATCCGCCGAGTACCAGTCCAGCAGGGCGCGGCGAACCTCGAGAAGGGCAGCCGGGGCTGCGTGCGCGGACACGCGGGGAAGCGTAGCAAGAAGCCGGCGGGTGCATCGGTCCTCGCGGGTGTGCGCTACCGTTGCGGCCCATGGGCTACCGATTGCTCTGCCTCGATGCGGGCTTCACCCTCCTCTCCCCGCGGCATACCCTGGCCGATGCGTTGTCCGGGGTCCTCGCCGCGGACGGCCACGAGATCACGGAGGAAGAGCTTCGCGCCGCCTGGGAGGAGGCCGACCGCTGGTTCTGGGACGAGTATCACCGGCCGGACAACGACACCTGGAGCGATGACACCAAGATCGACGATTACTGGCGTCAGTATCACGGCGTCATGCTCGAGCGGCTGGGGGTCGACGCTCGTCGTGAGGTGCTCGACCGAATCCTGGCGAGCCAGTTCTCGACCGATGCCTGGGAGCTCTATCCCGACGTCGAGCCGATGCTGACCGCTCTCGGAGCGGTCGACGGGCTGCGAATCGGCATCGTCAGCGACTGGGGGTCGAACCTGCGTCCGATCGTCGCGCAGCTCGGGATCGATCGATACCTCGATTTCGTCCTGCCCTCCGGCGCGGTCGGTGTGGCGAAGCCGAACCCGGCCTTCTACCGGATGGCGCTCGATCGCGCCGGAGTCATGCCGGGCGAAGGGGTCATGGTCGGCGATTCGTATCGGGCGGACGTGCGCGGTGCCTGGAGCGCCGGCATGGACGCCGTCTGGCTGAACCGGCACGAGGGGATCCGGATCACGCCGGCCGACGAGCCGGTGCCCGACGACGTGCGCATCATCCGTTCGCTCGACGAGCTGCCCGGGATCATCCACGCGGGCGGCCCCCTGCCGCGGGGCGAGGCGCTCGCGATCCAACCGCCGCTCTCCTCCTGAGGTCGTCAGCGGTGCCTCGGCCGTCGTCCCCGGAGATCGTCGTCGACAAGTTCGGCGGATCGGTCCTGCGCCGCCCGGAGGACATCGCTGCTGCGGTGAACGTGGTCGTCCGCCAGCGGGCGGCCGGCCTCCGCCCGGTCGTGGTGGTCAGTGCGTTCGAAGGCGTGACGGATACGATTCTCGGCGCGGCCCGGGTCCTCCTGCCGGACCGGGGCGAGTCGCTGCGGGAGTCTGGCCATGCAGCCGACTCGAGCCTGGCGCGGGAGACGGATCGGGCGCTGGCCACCGGGGAGGCGCTGTCGGCCTCGCTCTTCGCGCTCGGCCTCCAGGGACGTGGCATTCCCGCTCGCTCGTTCTCGGGTGCGGAGGCCGGGATCCGAACCGCCGCCGCACACCTTGGCGCGGAGGTCCGGCGCGTGCTGTCGCGCCCGCTGCGCGCGGCGCTCAGCGAAGGGCTCGTGCCGGTCGTGGCCGGCTTCCAGGGCATCGGGACCCATGGCGAGCTGACCACCCTCGGGCGAGGGGGGACCGATCTGTCGGCGGTCGCCCTTGCGGTTGCCCTGCGTGCCGATCGCTGCGAGCTCTTCAAGGATGTCGGCGGCGTGCTGGAAGCCGATCCGCACCTCGTGCCGTCCGCCCGCTTCCTGCCCTTCGTGGATGCGCTTCAGCTGGAGCTCCTGGCCGAGATGGGCGCCGAGGTGGTTCATCCGGTCGCGGTCCGCCGTGCGCGTCGTGGCCGCCTGCGGCTGGTCGTGCGCGCACTCGACGAGGACGCGCCGCAGACGGTCGTGCGGCCATCGGCGCGCGAGGACGGGGGGGTGCTCATGTTGGCCGTCGATCGGAAGGAGCGCGTGGCGCGGATCAGCCTGGTCGGGCCGGCGGCGATGATGCCGGAGGTGCTTCCGCTCCCGGCGCACGGCGAGGGCGCGTTCGACGAGGGCGGCATGCGCGTGGTGTGGGCCGAGGTGCCGATTGCCTCGGCCGCCTCGGCCGCCCAGGCGGTGCATGCCTCGTTCATGGGGCGCCCGCGCGACCCGGCCCGATGAGCGTCCCGGTCGTGCGATGGCCCGGCGCGAGCCTCATCCGACCGCCTCGTGCTCGGCGGCCGTTCGGCCGCCCACCTGCAGCAGAACCGCGGCAATCAGGATCAGCGCCCCGCCCGCCAGCTGAAGCAGGTCCGGCTGCTCGTTGAGGAGCCAGGCGGCCAGCGCGACACCGACCACCGGCTCGAGCGTCGCCAGGATGGCGGCGCGCGGCGCGCCGAGCAGACGAATGCCGGTGATGAAGCAGAGCGTCGGGATGGCGGCGCCGATCAGGCCTGCCATGAGCACCGGCACGAGGGCATCGCTCGACGCCACCGGCGTCCCGAGGTCCACCAGTCGGGCGGTGACGAGCGCGATGACGACGTAGCCGGTCGCGGCGCCGCCCATCGTCAGGGCCGCCGCCTCCACGGGCGGTATGCGCGCAAACCCGTGACGCGCGGCGAGGACATAGAACGCCTGGGTCAGCGCCGCCAGGAATGACAGCCCGATGCCGAGCGCATCGAGGTCGCCCAGCGCTCCGGAGCCGGACAGGGTCAGGACGAGCCCGAGCATCGAGAGGCCGAGCGCCGACCAGCGGAGGGCGTCCAGCGTGTCGCCGAACCAAACGACGGACGCAACGGCCACGACCGCCGGGTAGCAGTAGAAGACGAGCAGCGCGAGGCCGATTTCGATCCGCACGAACGCGATGAACATCGCAAGGTTGAGGACCAGGTTGGCCATCGACGCGGCGCCGATGAACCAGCGGTCGCGGGCGGGGATCTGCCGCAGGGCGAACGGCCTCCGGCCGGCAGCGCCGCGCAGCGTGAGCAGGAGCAGGATCATGGCGCTGGCCCCGATCCCGGCACGCCATGCGACGATGGCCAGTGAGCCGACGCCGGCCTCGTTGGCGAACCGGGTGATCGGTCCGAGGGTCCCGAAGCAGACGGCTGCCAGGGCGACCAGACCCGCTCCCAGCAGCCCGCTTGATCCGGCGGACGCGCGCTCCCTCACCGCTACTCGCTGCGGACCAGCTGCGGCTCCTCCGCCTGGGCCAGCTCGGCGCGCAGCCGCATCAGCTCAGGGCCGATCGTCTCGGTCCGATCGCGAAGTGCGTTGTGGCGGGCGACGAGCCGCTTGACGAGCAGCGCATCGGCGTAGAGGGCAGGATCGGCCATCCGCTCGGTGATCTCCGCCAGCTCGCGCTCCACGTCCGCGCTCTCGGCCTCGGTCCGCGCGACCGCCAGTCGCAGGTCTCGCGTGCGCTGGTGACGGGCGTTCCGCTCCTCCGCCTGGCGCCGCTTGCGATCGGCCGCGGCCTTCGCCGACTCGCGCAGTCTGGGTGCTTCGACCACCACGCCGCGTGGCGTGGAGCGCGCGCCCTCGCCCGCCCCTCGCGTCTCGATGTCGACGCCGCGCTTGGCGGCGTAGTACTCGAAGTCGCCTGGATAGACCGTGGCGTCGCCATCGTTGACCTCGATGATCGTGTTGGCGACGCTGCGGATGAGGTACCGGTCATGGGTGATCAGCACGATCGTGCCGGGAAACGCGTTGAGCGCGTCCTCGAGCACGTCGCGCGACTGGATGTCGAGATGGTTGGTGGGCTCGTCCAGGCAGAGCAGGTTCGCTGGGTCCGCGAGCAGCTTGGCGAGGGCCAATCGCGTCTGCTCGCCCCCGGACAGGACGCCCACCTGCTTGTCCACCGCCTGGCCGCTGAACAGGAAAGCGCCCAGCAGCTTGCGCATGTCCGTCGTTGACATCATCGGTGCTGCGTCGTTCAGCTCGTTGAAGACGGTGTTGTCCGGGTTGAGCGCCTCGATCTGATGCTGCGCGAAGTACGCCACGCGCACGTTGCTTCCCAGCTCGCGGGCTCCGCCCTCGAAGTCGAGCACGCCGGCGAGGATCTTGAGCAGGGTCGACTTGCCGGCCCCGTTCGGACCGATGAGGGCCACCTTCTGCCCCCGCTCGAGCTGGAGGTCGAGATCGCCGTCGTAGACGACCGTCTCGCCGTAGCGCTTGGCGATGTCGGTCAAGGTGATGACGGTCCGGCCGGAGCGTGGCGGCTCGGGGAAGCGGAACTTCACCGACCTCGTGCGGGCGCCCGGCGAGGCAACCCGGTCGAGCCGCTCGAGCGCCTTCACACGGCTCTGTACCTGCCGCGCCTTGGAGGCCTTGTAGCGGAACCGATCGATGAAGGCCTGGGTATGCGCGATCTTGCGCTGCTGGTTCTTGGCGGCGGACTCGAGCTGGGCCATCCGCTCGGTGCGCTGCTCGACGAAGTCGGCGTAGTCGCCGACGTACTCGGTCGCGCGTGCATCGTGGAGCTCCACGACCCGGTTGGCCACCTCGTTGATGAAGTCGCGGTCGTGGCTGACCAGGACGATCGCCCCGGCGTAGATTGCCAGGAAGCCCTGGAGCCACTCCACGCTCGCCAGGTCCAGATGGTTGGTCGGCTCGTCGAGGAGCAGGACGTCGGGATTCTGGAGGAGGAGCCGGGCGAGGGCCACCCGCATCATCCAGCCACCCGAGAACTGGCCGATATCGCGATCCATGTCCGGATCGGCGAAACCGAGGCCGGCGAGGATGCGTCGCGCATCGGCCTCCATGCCGTAGCCACCGAGCGCCTCGAACCGATGCTGGAGCCGGCCGTACTCCTCCATCAGCTCGTTGAGCTCCTCCTCGTCGGCCGCCTCCTCGAGCTCGCTCTCGATGTGCCGCATGCGGCGCTCGATACCGCTCACCTCGCCCGCCCCGGCCATGACCTCGGCGAGGACGCTGCGGCCACGGCTCTCGGCAACCTCCTGGCGGAGATAGCCGATGACCGTCTCCCGGGCGCGGGTGATCGTGCCCGCGTCCGGCTGCTGGTCACCCGTGATGAGCTCGAGCAGCGTCGTCTTGCCGGCCCCGTTGGGACCGACGATGGCGATGCGACGCCCGGCGCTGATCATCAGGCCGATGTCGCTGAAGAGGTGCTGCGCGGCGTGGCTCTTCGACACGCCGGCGATGGTCACGAGGCTCATGGGGCGCCGTGCATGGTACCGGCGGTTGGGTTGCGACGCGCGCAGCGCCACCGCCCCCCGCGCCGTCCGCGCGTCGGCGCCGACTCCCGGCATCCGCCGCTGAGCGGCGCTATCTCAGCACCACGAAGGAGCATCGCCTCGACCGCGCCATGCCCAGCCCGAGTCCCGCCGCTCAGCGGCGTTATCCATACCCCGCTGGCCGAGCAGGCTCGACCCATCGTCCGCCAAGGTCCAGTTAGCGCCGCCCAGCGGCGGCGGGGCGGGCTGGGGCCGACTCGGGCTGGGGCGACTCGGGCTTGGCCCGCAGCGGGCCGCTAGTCGGCAACCAGGCGTGCGCCGGACGTGTCGAAGCGGAGGCGGGTCGCCATGCCCGGGACGCGGGCGGCATTCCACGCCTTCTCGACGGAGTGCGCGTTCGTCGGCGAGTCGCAGATGGCCAGCACGGTCGGGCCGGCGCCGGAGAGGCACGCCCCGGCCGCGCCGCGCTCGTAGGCGAGTTCGATCAGCTCGCGGCTCCCCGTCAGCTGAGGCAGGCGGTACGGCTGGTGCAGCTCGTCGGTCATGGCGCTACGGAGCAGACCGGCATCGGAAGTCATGATCGCCGTCGCCAGAAGCGCGCTTCGCCCCGCCTGGCGGGCGGCGGATGCATGCGGCACGGTCGTCGGCAGCGCGGCCCGCATCTCGTGCGTGCGGCTCTCCCGCTGCGAGATGAAGGCGACCGGGATCCAGGCTTCCGGCGCGCGGAACCGACGCAGTGTCAGTCGTCGATCGTCGGCCACGGCGACCGTGAATCCCCCATACAGCGCGGCGGCCACGTTGTCCGGGTGGCCTTCCAGGCCGGCCGCCAGGTCCAGGAGCTGGTCGGCGTCGACGGATCGGCGGCCGACCGCCGCCCCGAGGACAACTCCTGCCACGATCGCGGCGGCGCTGCTGCCCAGCCCGCGGGCCGCCGGGATCATGCTCGAGACCTCGATCCGCCACGACGCCGCACCGGGAGCCGACGATGCACGCAGCCCCTCGCGAAACGCGCGGACGAGCAGGTTCTCGTCCGCCGGCTCGCGGTCCTTGGGCGCTCCCTCACCTCGCGCGTTGAGGACGATCCCGGCCTCCTCGCCCTGCCACAGCTCGGCGCGCAGCTTCAGCGAGAGCGCGGCCGCGAAACAGTCGAACCCGCTTCCCAGGTTGGCGCTCGAGGCCGGGACGTCGACGCTGGCGATGGGCGGCATGGCAGGCGAGAGTATAGGGTCGCGGCTACGTCATCCGACCGGTCGGATGGTCGGCTAACGTCGGAGAGAAGAACGAGACGTCCCGCAGTGTGGCGCGGTCGCCCCGCGGCCGAGAATCGGGTCATGCCACGAGCCGATCGACACCAGGACGCCCACGAGCCGCCACGCGGCCGCCCCCAGGCCGAGACCGCGCTGCGCGAGGACCCGGTGGCCTGGCTCAGCTCGGTGCAATCGGACGGCCGTCCGCACGTCGTCCCCGTCTGGTTCCACTGGGACGGTGAGCGGATCGTGGCCTTCAGCAAGCCGCACGCGCGCAAGGTCGACAATCTGCGCGATCAGCCTCGCGTCATGCTGGCGGTCGGCACGCCGGGTCCGGACTTCGAGGTCGAGCTGATCGAGGCGACCGCCGAGCTGCCGGCTTCCTCGGCAACGGATGTGATGCCGGCCGGCTTCGGCACCAAGTATCGCGAGCTGCTGCGTCGCGCGGGCCTGACCGCCCAGCGCTTCGCCGAGGTGTACTCGCAGCCGATCCTCCTGCGACCGACCAGGTTCCTCGGTTACGGGGGCCCCAGCTGGGGTGGAGCCGCCTCCGCGACCTGAGCGACGGCCCAAGCGTCAGCCCGCGGGCCGGGCGCTCTCCACGGCCGTGATCAGGTCGTCGTAGCCGAATGGCTTCGACACGAACGAAGAAGCGGCGATCTCCCCGGCCCAGCGCGCCGCGTCGCGGGCCGCGGTCATGACCACGATCGGCATGACGTGGCCGCGACGGCGTAGCTCACGCGCGAAACCCCAGCCATCCAGCACCGGCATCCGCATGTCGAGGAGGATGAGGTCCGGTGCTCGCTGTTCGACGGCGTGCAGCGCATCGGCCCCGTTGGCGGCCTCCTCCACGTCGTAGCCCTCGATCTCCAGCATTGCCGAGACCGTCGCCCGGATGTCCGGTTCGTCATCGACGATCAGGACACGCACCTCAGACATCCGCTGCAGCCTCGGTGCCGATTGGCCACGACGCCGCCGCGGGGCCTGCTGGCGGCGAGACTGTGGCCTCGGCCGGGATCGCCACCTTGAAGGTGCTCCCGCCACCGGGCGTCGGCTCGGCCCAGATCCGTCCTCCGTGGGCCTCCACGATTCGGCGGCAGATGAAGAGCCCCAGGCCCATGCCCGTATCGGTGATGCTCTGGACGTTCGAGGCGCGGTAGAACCGTTCGAAGATTTGCTCCCGCTCGTCGCGGGGGATTCCGACGCCGTGATCGACCACGGACAGCTGAGCTTCGTCCCCGACCGATCGAAGGTGCAGCTCGGGCATGTCGCCGCCGGACGTGTACTTCAGCGCGTTCTCGACGAGGTTGTCGAGCACCTGCTCGACGCGCTTCCGGTCGACCGAGCTGATCACGGCCGCGTCCGGCTGAACCACCTTCAGGTCGAGTCCCTGGTCGAGGAGGCGTTGCTGCACGGCGCCGACCACTCCCCGCAGGTCGGTCGCCAGGCGGTTCACGACCGTCGCCCCCTGCTCCAGGCGCTGGACATCCAGCAGCTCGCCCACCAGGTCGCGCAGACGCCGCGCCTCCCGTGCGATGCGCTTCACGCTGACAAAGTCGATCGGTGCGGCCGGGTCACGTGCAAGACGCCGCTCGAGGAGCTCGGCCTGGCCGAGGACGATGGTGAGCGGCGTCCGGAGGTCGTGGGCCGCGGCCGAGAGAAACTCTTCCTTCAGCTGGGCAGCGTCCTCCCGGGATTTCAGGGCCGATGCGTCGGCGGAGAGCGCTCGAGCATCGAGAAGGACGGCGGTCTGATTGGCGAGCAGCTCGAGCAGCCAGAGGTCATCCTCGACGAAGATCGGTTCGCGGCTGGCATAGACCGTCAGGACGCCCAGCCGGCGATCGTCGGAGGTGATCGGGGCGGCGATGACGGTCTGGGCGGCGTTCTGACGGTAGACCTCGGCGTTGGCCGGATCCTCGCCGGCCGCGTCCAGTGCGATGACGCGCCGCTGCTGTGAGAACGCCCGGCCGCCGATATAGGCATCCTCGGGATACTCATCCCAGCCAGTGCCGCTGCCGGGATAGCGGAGCAACCCCCGGGACGAATCCGAGAGCCCGATGGCCGCGCCCGTCGCGCCGAATGCGTCCGCCACCGCCCCCTGCAGCTGGACGACCGCCGTCCGCTCGTCGGCCATTCCGGTCAGGTGAATCGAGGATTGCAGGAACCGACGCAGATCGGGCTCACGCCACGCCTGCCGTACCCATGCCGGAGGCGCGAAGCCCAGGAAGAACGACAGCACGGCCACCAGCGCGCCGACCTGTCCGGCCGTTTCCAACATCTCGATGTTGAGCAGCGCACCCAGCAGCAGCACTACGATCGCACCGATGAACGAGAGCGCGCCCAGCGTGACCGCCGCCATCCGCATCCGGGTGATCCCGCGGGCACGAGACGCGGCCCGGCCGAATGCGAGGGCCGCAAACCCGCCGACCGGCAGGAACCAGGCGAGGAGGGCGAGCTCGACGAGCACGAGCTCGGTTCCGAACGTGGCGAACGCCAGCCCTGAGACTGCGAGGAAGGCGGCCACTCCTGCCCATTGCACCCAGCGCGGCGTGCCGCTGAAGTCGTCGACCAGCCGCACCATGGCGAGGGGCGCGACGCTGAGCAGGGTGAGCGAGACGCCGGTCACCACCCGTCCGTCGAGTCCGAGCCACCCGGAGAGTCGGGCAAGCGTCACGACGGCCGCAATCGAACCGAAGAGCAGGACCGTGTTCAGGTGCGAACGTGACGGGCGACGATAGGCAGCCCAAACTACGACCACGAAGAGGCCGACGAACAGGGCTTGACTTACGAGGCTGATCAGCTCGAGCGCAGTCATCTCGCCACGGGCACAGGAGTTGAGTCCACATCAGCACGGAGCGTGCCAGCGAGCAAGCGAATCGTCACGAGGCAATCTCCCCGTGGCGAAAGCAGCTGACCAGATGGTCATTCACCAGGCCGGCGGACTGCATCAGGGCATAGCAGATCGTCGGTCCCACGAAGCGGAACCCCCGCCCGTGAAGATCGCGGGAGAGCGCCTTCGAGATCTTCGTCTGGTCAGGGACATCGGCCATCGCTTGCCATCGGTTCTGCACCGGGCGGCCGTCGACGAAGGACCAGATCAGCCGGACCGGGTCATCAAGCCGGAGCCAGGCGGCGGCGTTCCCGACGAATGCGCTCACCTTGGCTCGGTTGCGCACGATCCGGGCGTCGCCAAGGAGGCG
>Ga0136613_10000115_pt1 | contig 29715 bp, 26 predicted proteins | sample AntDrymUQ2722106_2_FD_106649 | JGI IMG/M metagenome (GOLD analysis project Ga0136613, IMG submission 106649) | Polar desert sand microbial communities from Dry Valleys, Antarctica - metaG UQ272 (21.06) | ecosystem: Environmental > Terrestrial > Soil > Desert | place: Antarctica: Dry Valley... | reverse complement strand
CGTAGCGAAGCGATTTGCGCGCGGCGCGCCCTGGCACCGCCCCTTCGCGGTCTGCGGGGCCGGCTACTGACCGGCGAACAGCTTCCGGCCCATCTTCGATGCGATCATGGCAATCTCCGCGAGGCCTGGCCCCGGGTCCTCGAGCGAGAGCACGTCGAAGTGATCGGAGCTTGCGAACAGCCCGGCAGCCGCCGAGATAGCATCCCATCGACCGGGGAACGGGAGGAAGGGACGTCGACGCCTGCCGCTCAGGACGGAGGCGATCCACAGGACGTCGAGCTCCAGGTTCCGTGAGCGAATGCCGATTCGATAGCGCGTATCGAGCCCGGCGGGTTGCGGGCCGGTGCCGCAGACGAGATCCGCCAGCTTGGCGGGAAAGTCCATGCCGCTCGCCACGGCGAGCGGCAATGAGCCCCAGATCCTTCCATTGACCTCCATCAGCCGCGGGCCATCAGCCGTGACCTTGAACTCCACCATGGCAAGTCCGGTCCAATCGAGCGCCCCGAGAAGCCGGGTCGCATGCTCGAGCAACGTGGGGTCGAGCGCAACGCTTTCCCTGAATGAGCTCGCTCCGCCGGTGACGGGCACCTCGCGCAGGCGGCGATGCTGGAATGCCGCCAGCGGCCTGCCCTCGTCCATGAGAAGCTCGACACCATGGGCCTCGCCGCGCAGGTACTCCTGCAGCAGGATGGCGGTGCCTCCCTCGAACTCCTGGACGAGCCGGGAGAGCTCGGCGGGGCCGGACGCATACTCCACCGCGAACGACTCGATGGGGCGGTCCGGCCGGTACGAGCGAGAGACGGTCGGCTTGACGACCACTGGCCAACCCAGCTCGGCGGCGGCCCGGAGCGCATCCGGCACTCCGTCAACGGCCCGGGTGCGAGGGATCGGCACACCCAGCGACCGCGCGAGCTCGAATGTCGCGGCCTTGTCGTGCGTCGTGGCAACCCCGCGTTCGTCCGGCATCGCGACACGACAGTGCGCGGGGACGCGCGACCTCGCCGCAGACAAAGGAAGCAGGACCTGGTCCGTGACCGGAATGAGCAGGTCGACGCGCCGATTCCTCGCCGCGCGCAGCAGCAGATCAGCAACTCTGTCCGGGTCCGTGTCGGGCGGTGGATACCGCAGGCGTTCGGTGGCGTACCGAGAACGGAAACCGGGGCTCTGGGGATCGTCGTCGGCCGCGATCACATGCCAACCCCGCCGGCCGAGCGATCGGATGACCGAGATCGCGCTTCCCAATCCCGCATCCGTGACGAGCACGCGTCGGGAGCCGTCCCCGGCGCTCCTCACCGGAGACGCCGTCCCATTCGAGCGCGGCGCGCGAACGTCGCGACGAGCGTCGAGACCTCGGCGACCACGTCGTTCTCCGGTTTCGAGACGTCGACGGTCACGAACCGCTTCACGTGCTCGGCGGCGGCCTGATAGTCCGCTGCGCGCCGCGACAGGGCCTCGACGCTGCCCTCGCCCTTGCGCTGGAGCAGGATCTCCGGCGCGGCCTCCAGGCAGACGACGAGGTCAGGCCGAGGATAGATAGCCCTGAGCAGGAATCCATGCAGCGATCGACCCACGGTCCGGCCGGCGCGGTCTGCCGCGATGTCATGGCCGTAATAGTCGACGAAGAAGTCTCGATCGCGGAGGACGACGAAGCCACGTCGCTCCCACGCGCGGCCCACAGCCGCCCGGTACCACTCCTCGCTGACCTGGGCAAACAGCCGCAGCATCGCCCGCAGCTCCACCACTGTGCGCCGGAGGGGACCCATCCCCTCGAAGCTGGTCCTCGGCGCCGATGGGGGTCCGGTGTCCTCGGAACGACCCATGGCACGCTTGGCCGCACTTCGCAGGCGGGTCGTGATCAGGGAGCGATTCGCGCTCGCGGGGTTGTCGCCCATGTAGAGGTACCGGGCGGGCAGGGGCAGCGCCACGACCACGCGCTTCGCGATGGTTGTCTTGCCAGCTCCATCGGGGCCTACCAACGCGACGCTGACCAATCATTCCCTCCGTGCTGACGCGCGGACCTTCCGCTGCTCCCGTGTATGGTAGCGCGGCAGGTTGGAAGGTCGGGACACGAGAGGAGACATGCGCGTACTGGTCACCGGCGCCGCCGGATTTATCGGCTCACACGTGGCCGAAGCGCTTCTTGGTGATGGCCATCAGGTGGTCGGGGTCGATGGCTTCATCCCGTACTACGCCCGGGAGCTGAAGGAGCGCAACCTCGCCAACCTGATCGACCATCCCGCCCTTTCGTTCCATGAGCTGGACCTGCGCACCGACTCGCTCGATGACGCGCTGGAGGGGGTGGACGCCATCGTGAACGAGGCCGCGATGCCGGGCCTGCCTCGAAGCTGGACCGAGTTTCCGTCGTATGTGAGCTGCAACCTGCTCGCCCTGGAGAGACTGCTCGATGCCGCCGCGCGTGCCGGCGTGCGACGTCTCGTCCACGCGTCCACCTCGTCCGTCTACGGGGCGGACGCCGTTGGAGACGAGGGCATGCCCACCCGACCGATCTCGCCGTACGGCATCACGAAGCTCGCCGCAGAGCACCTGATCCTCGCCAATATGGAGCGACTCGGCCTGCCCTCGGTCATCCTGCGGTACTTCTCGATCTACGGACCGCGGCAGCGGCCCGACATGGCGTACAACATCTTCATCGAGGCGATTCGCACCCAGCGGCCGATTACCGTGTACGGCGACGGCCACCAGACGCGGTCGAGCACCTATGTGTCCGATTGTGTGGCCGGCACGATCAAGGCCCTGGGAAGCGCCGATGCCGGCGAGATCTACAACATCGGCGGTGGAGAGGCGATCTCGCTGCTCGACGCGCTCCAGGTCATCGCGGGCGCGATGGACGCCTCACCGCAGATCGTGCATGAGGCGGCACGTCCCGGCGACCAACGCCACACCGCCGCCGATACCAGCAAGGCGCGCAAGGCATTCGGGTACGAGGCGACGGTGCCACCCGACGTGGGGCTGCCACGGCAGGTGGAGGCTCAGCTGACCGCGGAAGCCGGCTAGCAAACGGCCGGCCGGACCCATCGTGGGTCCGGCCGGCCGGGGGTTGCGCCAGCCCGTCAGTTCTTGACGGTGAACTGGATGACGATGAGCCCGGAATTGGTTCCGGTTGAGATCGTCGAGTCACCGCGAAGGACGAGCTTGTGCATGCCATTGGAGAGGGTGCGGGTGTCGATGGCAACATCACCATCCCACTTGCCCTGCCCCTCCTTGACCACGATGCCCGACGACCCATGGTGGAAGTTGGGATCGATGTAGACCGCATGGAAGGTGACTGGTGTGCCACCGGCCCCGGCCGTCATCTTCAAGTCAGGGGTCCAGATACCAGACACCGGGGTGATGAGTGCCGTCTCTTCCCATCGGACATTGGTGTACCCGGTACCCTCGTACCAGCCCCGACCCTCGGTGAACTCGGGAGCCTGAGCGTCAGGCTTGTAATGGTTCACGGTCTTGCCGTTGCGGATATCGAGTGCCCAGCCGGTGGAGACCTCCTGGTCGGCTCCATCGACGTGACGAACCTGGGTGAAGAAGCGCATCTCCTGCAGCCCATCGAAGGGGATGAGGTTGGTGTCCATGGTGATCTTCTGCCACAAGACGGCGTCACCACCAGCGAAGGTCTTGCGGTAGAACACTTCGTTCTGCACCGAGTCTCCGCCGTCGTACCAGATCTGCGGCCGCAGGCGGTAGAGCTCGCCAAGGTTGTCATGCAGCGTGATGCGGACGTCGAATTGGACCTTACCTGAGACGCGCTGGCCCCAGGGGAAGCAAGTACCGGCGTGAAGGTGGGATCCGACGGGGGTGTCGGCTCCGATAAGGCTCTCGACGCCATCACCCTTCCACCAGCCCTGGGCTTCCATGAACACGCGGGGCTCGGGATACCCGGTACAGGTCAGGGGGTTCGGACCTGCGGCAATCGGAGTGGGTGCAGCTGTCGGCGCGGGTGTCGGCATCGCAGTGGGTGACGGGCTGGCCGTCGGGACCGCCGTGGGGACCGCCGTCGGGACCGCAGTGGGGACCGCCGTGGGAACCGCAGTCGGTGAAGGGGTGGGCGTCGCACTCGGGGGCGCGCAGGTCAGCGTGGCATCCTTCGAGGTGGACACGACCGAGAGCGTGGTCGCACACAGGACGTTGAGGGAGTTGCCGGGCGCAAGCGTCTGAACGCTGGATGCGGCCACGGTCCCGAAGATGACCAGGACGAACAGAAGGCTGAATAGCTTTCTCATCGCCCGTCAGCAACCGTCTGTGCGCCTGCGGATGATGAAGGAGGGAGCGTTCCCAGCCGGAAAGCCATTCGGCTGGACGGAGCGAGAGGATGAACGGCATGATGATTGCGGGACGATGGGCTCGTCGAGCGAGCAGAAGTGGGTTGCGCGTTCGTGCGCATTTGGAGTGCCTCCAGATGTTGTCTCCCAATTTGAGATCCTGTCTCCGAGGGTATCGGCGGACGCTGGAGGCACCAGAGGCCTATGGTCAGAACTCGGGAGCGTAGGTCAGGGTCCTACGTATCGGACCTTCAGCAGTGAAGGCTGCGCCCACAACTAGTGTCGCCGCGCAAGCGTGGCGGGATGCCAGGTCACTCAGACGGTTGACGAAAGGGGGTGGCGGTGCGCCTGAAGACCATCGGCCGGTCCGTGGGGGCTCGCGCGGCTCGCTCGCGAGGTGGCTCGTTGGGCGTCGATCTGCTCGAACGCCTGGTACCGGCTCGTGACAACGTGCTGGCGGTCCTCACGTACCATCGCATCGCCGAACGATCCGAGGTCCCGGCCGGTCCGGCCGGCCTGATCAGCACGACCCCCGAGGAGCTCGAGCAGCAGGTCGCCCTGGTCGCGCGCCGATATCGACCAATCGGCATCGACGACCTGATACGGATCATGCAGGCCCCCGGTGCGAGGCTCCCTCCGCGCTCCGTCCTCATCACCTTCGACGATGCCTATCCTGATTTCGCGGAGCATGCGTGGCCGATCCTGGACCGGCACAGGGTGCCCGCAACGCTCTTCGTCCCGACCTCCTACCCCGGCAGCGCGGATGCGATGTTCTGGTGGGACCGCCTGCATCGGGTTGTCACCCACGATCCGGACGCGCATCTCATCCTCGGAACCGCGCGGCTGCCGCTCGCCTCCAGGCCCGAGCAGGATCGGGCATACGGCTACCTCCACGGATACCTGAGCAACCTGGCGCCGTCCGCCATGGAGCCCGCCCTGCTCAGTCTCGAGTCCCAGGTACCGAGCCTGCCCCCAAAGAAGCGCTCGACGCTGACGTGGGACGAGCTCCGCCGTCTGGCGGCGGCAGGAGTCACGCTCGCTCCGCATTCCAGGACGCACCCGCGCCTGGACCTGCTCGACCCGGCGGACCTCGCGGCAGAGGTTGCCGGCTCTCTTGACGAGCTCCGGTCCCAGGTCGGGTCGTGCTCCCCCGCCTTCGCCTACCCGGGCGGGTATGTCAGCCCAACGGTGGCGGGCGCCGTACGTGATGCCGGCTACGCGCTCGCCTTCACCACCGCTCGGGGCCTGAACGACGTGCGCTCGATGGACCCGTCCATGGTTCGCCGCCTGAACGTCGGATCGCGATCGAGCCCGGCGCTGATCCGGGCACAGATGCTGCCGATACGGATGCCGAGGCTGCCCTGATCACCGAGGCGCGGTATGCTGGGTAGGCTGTCTACGGCGCGGCCACCGAGCGCGGCGCCGCCCGAAGGGAATCGACTTGGAACTTCACGGATACGGCTCGATCGCGAAGCGGTGGTGGCTCGCCCTGCTCCTGGCTGCGTGGGGCGGTGGCCTGCTGGGGTTCATCGCGACGCGCGTCCTGCCGCCGACGTACGAGGCTAGCACGCAGCTGCTCGTCGGTCCGATCGATGCCGGCTTCACGATCCAGCGGGCATCCGGCAACCTGGCACGCACGTTTGCCGACCTCGCAACGAGCCAGGACCTTCTGATTTCCATCGCCGCGGAGATTCCCGGGGTGGATGCCGAGACGCTCCAGGACAGCATACGGACGACTGCCAGCGAAGCGACCCGGCTGGTCTCGATCACCCTCCAGCAGCCCGATCCCAACCTGGCCGCGCAGGCGACCAACGCGATCGTCGAGCGACTCATCGAGCTGACCGGATCGCCGAACCCGGAGGGTCAGATCTCCGTGATCGACGTGGCCGCGGTGCCGGATGAGCCGATCGGTCCACCGCTCCCGCTCGTCATCGGCATGGCGGCCGGAGCCGGGCTCGTTGGCGCCGTCCTGCTGCTTTACCTGTGGGAGTCGAGCTCGGGCGTGCTGCGCGCGCACGAGGAGGCCACCGAGCTCAGTGGAGCGCCGGTGCTGGCGCTGCTCCGGCGCTCCGGCACGCTCTCGGAGCCGGTCCCGGGATCCAGCTCCTTCATGCTGCTGTCGGCGCACCTCGACGCCAGCGCGCAGAAGGATCCGCGAATCGTCATCGTCGGGACGCACCGAACGGACGACTCGAGCGCCTGGACCGCCGCGCGGCTGGCGGCCGACCTGGCCGCTGCGGGGCGCGCCGTCACGATGGTCGACGCCGGCGACGGTGCCGCGACGCGGCTCCTGGCTGGACCGCGGCTAGCGTCAGGCCGCCTGGCGCGCGCCCCCGTCAGCGTGAAGCTGGGGAGCGGCAGCGTCATCCGGCTCATTCCGTACGCGGAGGATGGGTCACCGTCGGACGACCCCGCCCTCGGCGACGGTGTGGAAGACGATGCCACCTTCATCGTCTGCGCCGAGTCCGCGGATAGCGGCTCGGCTCGCGCATGGATCGACGCCGCCGGAAGCGCGGTGGTGGTCGTCACGATGGACCGGACGCGACGAGACGACCTCCTCCAGACGGCGTCGGCGCTGTCGCTCGCCGGGGCGGAGCTGGCCGGGATTGTCGTCGTGCAGCCCGTGGGCCGTCTCGGCACACGGCTTGCGCGCAGGAGACCCACGGCAGGACGCGAGACCGCGGGGTCACAGGCCGGACTCGGCGCTTCCCGGCGAACGCTCGGGCCGCGGCGCGCGCTGACCGATGCCAAGGAGGACGCGCGGCCCAGGACGGAGCCCTGATGCGCGTTCTCGTCACGGGTGGAGCCGGCTACATCGGCGCCCACGTCGTACGAGAGCTGATCGAGCGAGGACATCGACCGGTCGTGCTGGACGATCTCAGCACCGGCCGCTTGAACGCCGTCCAAGACGTCGAGCTGGTGGTCGGCGACGTCGGCGACGACCGGCTGCTCACTGAGCTGTGCACCAGTCATGCCTTCGAAGCGGTCATGCACTTCGCCGCGTTGAAGTCGGTCGACGAATCGAACCGGGATCCCGCCCGCTACTTCGACGTCAACGTCGCGAAGACGATCGCCCTCCTGCGAGTCATGCATGCGACCGGCATCGGCCGTCTCGTCTATTCGTCATCGGCGGCCGTGTACGGCGATCCGGACTCGCTGCCCGTGAACGAGGAGGCGCTCCTCCGCCCGATGAATCCGTACGGCGAGACGAAGCGGCTGGTGGAGCTGATGCTGCGCTGGATGCACGAGTCGACCGGCCTGCGCCACGCCGCATTGCGCTATTTCAATGCGGCCGGGGCGTGCGAGGACGCATCCATCGGCGAGGACTGGACCCAGGCCACGAACTTGATCCCGCTGGTGATGAAGGCCGTCCTGCGTCGCGGCCCCCCGATAAAGATCCTGGGAACGGACTACCCGACACCGGACGGCACGGCGGTCCGCGACTACGTCCACGTCATGGACCTCGCCGTCGCACACGTCCTGGCCCTCGAACGGCTCACCGATGCAGGCGAGCCGCTGACGGTCAATCTCGGCACCGGTCGGGGGTCCTCGGTGCAGGAGGTGATCGAGACGACCGAGCGGATCAGCGGACGGCGGGTCCCGTCCGTGCCGAGCGCCCGCCGCATCGGCGACATGCCCGCGATGTGGGCGGATGCGAGCCGGGCCCGCGAGCTGCTCGGATGGCGCGCCGAGCGGGGGCTGGACGATATCATCGGCACTGCGCTGCGGTGGCACGAGAGGCAGATCGGCGAGGAGGAAGCTGGTGGCGACCCCGCCCGCGCCTGACCCGCCCGCCCGCACCAGCATGCGGGTCGGCTACGTCATGTCGCGATTTCCACGGCTCACCGAGACCTTCATCCTCTACGAAATCCTGGCCCTGAAGCGGCGTGGCGTCCAGGTCGACATCCATCCGCTGCTGCGCGAGCGCAAGACGCGCGTCCACCCCGACGGGGCGAGCGTCCTTCGCAAGGCGGTCGACCTGCTGAGCCGGGAGGAGCGCGAGGTGGTGATGCACCCCGACGCCCGGCCACTCCTGCCGCAGGTCCATTACAGCCCGCTCCTGACCTGGGGCATCGCGGCGACCAATCTCCGCCAGCTGGTCCGTGGACCCCGTGCCTACCTGGCCGCCCTGCTGGCCATCGTCCGCCACAACCTGGGAAGCCCCAACTATCTGCTCGGCGGGCTGGCCACCTTCCCGCTCGCGATATCCATCGGCGACAAGCTCCGGCGATCCGGCGCCACCCATCTCCACGCCCACTTCGCCAATCATCCAGCGGCGGCGGCCTTCGTCATCAATCGCGTGTTCGGCATCCCGTACTCGTTCACCGGCCACGGCGCGGACCTCCAGGTCGACCAGCACATGCTTACCGAAAAGGTCGAGGCCGCCTCGTTCGTGCGGGTGATCTCCGAGGATGGCCGCCAGTTCGTCGCGACCCACACCTCCCCTTCCTCCTCGACGAGGCTGGTCGTCGTGCCCTGCGGGATCGACACCGCCTCGTTCGACGGTGACGCCGCCGCCGATCGGATTGGCACACCGCCCACGCTTCTCTGCGTCGCCACCATGTACGAGGTCAAGGGCCACCCCTACCTGTTCGAGGCCTGCGCCCGGCTCGTGGCCGCCGGCCGGGACCTCCGCTGCCTGCTTGTGGGCGACGGGCCGGACCGAGGCACCCTCGAGCAGGAGGTTGCGCGGCTCGGCCTGGGGGAGCGAATCATATTCCTCGGACAGCGCGTGCGGACCGAGATCGTGGCGCTCATGCACCAGGCGGACGTCCTCGTCGTGCCGAGCATCCCGACCTCCAGCGGCCGGCGGGAGGGACTCCCGGTCGTCCTGATGGAGGGCATGGCGGCCGGGCTGCCGGTCGTCGCAAGCGCCATCTCGGGGATCCCCGAGCTCGTCGAGCACGAGGTCACCGGCCTCCTGGTGCCACCGAAGGACTCGGAGGCGCTGGCGAACGCCATCGGCCGGCTGCTCGACGACCAGGAGCTGCGACGAAGCATCATCGCGGGCGCTCGCGGACGGGTTCGGGGGGAGTACGACCTGGACGTGATCAGCGCGAAGCTGACGGGCCTGTTCGAGGAGCACGCGGCACGTGGGGTCGGCGCTCGCTAGGTCGTCACCGCGCCTTCCCCCCGCCGTGCCACGCGGTCCCAGAGGTGCATCGTTCGGCGGCGAACCAGGAACCGCGACAGGCCCGCGAGGGCCGCCATGTTGGAGTCCACCAGGAAGGTGGGCAGGTAGAGCAGACGCCCGAGTCGGCCACCCTGGCCCAGTCGCCGTCCGGCCGAGGCGATCGCGTAGAACGCAGCCTGTCCGATGAGCAGCGCCCGATAGCGCGGTGCTCCATCCCAGGCGAGCACCACGTTCGACACCGCCGCGCCGATCATCGCGAACGGGACGAGCGGCCGCAGGAACTTGTGGGACACGATCTGCCAGACGAGCATCGGATGCCGGAACGGGAGCAGGTGGTGCGCGAGCAGGATGGCCTGGTAGCGGCCGGCAACGATGTTGGCGCGCCGTTTCACCTCGTCCTCGGCAGAGGGGGAGACGCGCTCCGTGGAACGAGCCCCCGGGCGATACACGACGCGGTGACCGCCTCGCAGAAGCCGGGTTGCGATGTAGAAGTCGTCGCAGATGATGCCTTCGGGCGGTGGCTCGAAAAGGGAACGGCGAATGGCAAAGATCTCGCCGACCGCTCCGGTGCAGGAACCGAGGTCCGACTCGCGGCTCCGGATGAAGGACTCGTAGCGCCAGTAGAGGCCTTCCGCTTCGCCCAGGCTTCCGTCCCCGGCCGCGACCCGCTTCGAGCCCACCACGCCGCCGACGCCGGGATCGGCGAACGGACGCACCAGCTCGCGCAGCGCCGTCGGGTCGTAGTCATTGTTCGCATCCGAGAAGACGACGACCTCTCCGCGGGCGGCCTGCATCGCGCGGTTGATGGCGGCGACCTTGCCGCGCCGCTCCGGGCTGAAGCTAACCTCGACCCCACGGTCCGCGTACCTGCGAGCGAGGGCCGGCGTGTCATCGGTCGAGCCGTCGGCGGCGACCACGATCTGCACCAGGCCGGCCGGATAATCGAGGGCCAGACTGTTCTCGAGCTTGCGGCCGATGACGTCACGCTCGTTGTACGCCGCGATCAGGAGCGTGACCGCTGGCGCGTGGTCCGCGTCCATGGTCGGCCGACGGCCCCGAACGCGAGCCAGGACGCCAAGCACGAGGGGGTAGCCGGCATAGGTGTAGACGATTGATCCGGTGCATGCCCAGAACAGCCATCGCGCGGACCGCATCACCCGCTGACCCACGGGTTGGGCAGACGCCAGGCGCTGCGAGTCGGTGCTCGGCCGATCATTCTCATTCCTCCATCCTGCGCATAGACTGAGCGCGATGAACGCCAGCACGATTCATGATGCCCTACCGGCGGAGCCCGGTCGCCCGAGCTGGGCCGGGATGCCTCCCGTCGTCCTGGCCGCGGGGGTCGCCGCGGTGGCGGCGCTGGCCGTCGTCGTTGGGGCCCTGGCCGTCGAGGCCCCGGGAGTGGTGCTGCTAGGCGTCGCCGGCGTGGCCATGCTCGTCGCGATGCTGCGTCCCACCATTGCCGTACTGGCGGTGGTGGTCGTCATCTACTCCAATGCGGCGGCCGTGGCCGTGAACTTCCATGGCGCGCCCGCCATCATGGCGGCGGCCGTCCCCCTCCTCCTCCTGCTCCCGGCGCTGTATAGCGTCGTTCGGCACTCGATGGTCCTCACGCCGACGATGCCGTGGCTCATCCTCCTGTTACTCGTGCACATGGTGAGCGCGTTGCTGTCCGGGAGTCTGGCCGACTCGACGGAGAGCATCACCGCCTTCGGGCTGGAGGGCATCCTTCTCTTCGTCCTGATCGTCAACTCGGTACGGCACCATGAGCTGATGCGCCGGACGGTCTGGGCGCTGGTGCTCACCGGCGCGGCCATGGGGGCGCTATCCGGTTTGCAGCAGCTCACCGACAGCTACTACCGCAGCTATTTCGGGTTCGCGCAAATCGGCGACGGGGCGGTGACGTCGGAGTCCCCTGATGGCGCGGAGGTGAGCAAACCGCGGCTGGCCGGGCCTATCGGAGAAAAGAACTACTACGCGCAGTACTGGCTCATGCTCGTGCCACTCGGTGGGTACCTGGCCGTGTCCGAGCGGCGTCGCCTCTTCCGTGTCGCGGCCATGGGGGCGACCGCACTCATCCTTATCGGGATCGCCGCCACGTTTTCCCGCGGAGGGGCGGTCGGTCTGGTGATCGTCGTCGTCGCCCTCGCGCTGCTCGGGCACGTCCGGTTGCGCCATTTCGGGCTCGTTTCCGTCGCGATTGCCCTGACGTTGCTCCTCGCACCCGACTACGTGTCCAGGGTGACCCGGATCACCGAGGTGGTCACGGCCGAGGGCGAGGTCGACGAGGCGGTCGAAGGCAGGGTCGGCGAGAATACGACGGCCATACTGGCCTTCTTCGACCACCCAGTCATCGGGGTTGGGCCTGGGCAGTTCCGGTTCCACTATGAAGCATACGCAAGGACCATCGGGGCCGATGAGCACACGGGAACGCGGCGCGCCCACAGCCTCTATCTCAGCACGGCGGCCGAGCTCGGCGTGATCGGCGTGGTCGCCATGCTCGGGGTGCTGGGAAGCACCATCCGGGCGCTCTGGCGGTCGCGACGCCACTGGCGGGCGAGGGATCCAACAAGGGCCCAGCTGCCGACCGCGTTCCTCCTGTCCGTGATCTCATTCATGGCGACGGCAGCCTTCCTCGACCTCTCATACGCACGCTACTTCTGGCTCATGCTCGCCCTTGCCGCGGCGGCCGCCCACATGGCATCGCCAGGACGAGCGGGCGTGACGCGACCGGTCAGACAGGCCGCAGCGGCGTCGCTTCGTCAGCGGTAGCAGTTGCCGTGAAGCTGTTCCTCCGCCTGAGGCGAATCGGTCGACGGAAGGGCGAGGACGCGGAACGACGTGAACGGGATGGCTGCGATGGTGTCCTCGTGCAGCGGCGTCTCGGAGTCATCGCTCCATGAGCCCTCGGCACGTTCGTTCGCGGTCAGGTCCTCGACCATGATCTTGGGCCGGCGCGACACGTCGACGACGATCATGCCGTAGCGCTGGAGCCCCCGCGCGATGATCAGCCCGGTCTGATCCAGGCCCATGAGGCGTAGCTCCTCCTCCGTGAGCTCGGGATCGAGCTGAAGGCGCGCGCCCTCGGGAAGCGCATTCGGGGCATCGCTCTGGCCATCGGTCTTGGAGGCGGGCCATACGCAGATATCCGTCGCGACATTCGGGTAGGCGAAGGCGATGGCGTGCTCGATCTCGCCCGCGACGATCTCCCGGTGGCGCACCAGGCCGGCGAGGTACGGCAGACCGGCTCCCCGTGAGCCGTACTCCTCGGGCATCCCATCCCAGCCAACGTTGTAGACCGATCCATTGGCGACCGACCACGTGCCGTCCCCCTGACGCTCGACCTTCCACAGGTCCCACTCGGTCCCGCTCTCGACGTCGATGATGATCATCGAGCTGTCGGATCCTTCAGACGGCCTGGCCCAATCCGGAATCGGAACGTCTTCGAGAACTTCGACACGCTCGCTATTTCCGTCGTCTCCGACCACCGTGCACTTGAACCACTTGCACGGCACGTCATGCCGCGGCGTGTCGGCTCCGACCTCGTAGACCGGGTACGTGAACTGGGTCGGGTCGGAGGTGATCACGCCGTCGTTTCCGCTCTCGCCGATGCTGCCCACGAGCGCGTCGGAGCGGGCATCGACGTCGGCGGAATCGGGGATCGGCGTGTTCCAGGCCGATTCGGGAAGGTACGGGCGATCGAGCACGCCTGGCGCGGCCGGTGACGCGCTCGGCACGGGCGTCTCTGTCGGCGTCGGCGCCTGCACGCGTGCGGCGAGAAGCAGGGAAGCCGCCACGGCGATGCTGATGGGGACGAGAGCCCATGCGGGTTGACGGCGCTTGAAGGAGCGCAGCAGGCGCGACCACATGGAGGACTGGGCCCCCGTCCCTCGTCTGTCCACGCGCCTATCTTACACTTGGCGCCAGAGAGCTCCCGCGGCGCCATTTTCAGGGCCAACGGTCTTGCTCGCAGGCTCGTCCGAACGACAGGGAGATGACCTTGTGACGATGGACCGTGGGTCGTCGGCGGTGCCGGCTGGAGAGCCGTCCGCCTCCGCCGAGCACCTGCGTGGCTCGAGCCTGCTCCTCGCCGGGCGATTCATCGCGCTTGGGCTGGGGCTGGTCACCGAAGTGGCCCTCGTTCGGATCCTTTCGAAGGCCGATTACGGCATCCTGGCCCTCGGCCTCGCGATCGTCGGGATCGGCGCCACGCTTGCAGCCCTCGGGCTGGACAAGACGTCCGGCAGGTTCATCCCGATCTACGAGGAACGCGGCCAATCGGCACGAGTCATCGGCGGCGTGGCCATGATCGTCCTGATGGTCGGCGCGGTTGCCACCCTGTTGGTGGCGGCCCTTCACGGCTTCCAGGATCTCATTCCGGCGTCGGTGGTCGAGCCCGGCGGCGCCATGAGCGTCGTGCTGATCATGGCTGCGCTCATCCCGGCGTACGCGCTCATCAGCGTCGGGCTGCACCTGCTCACCATCTTCGCCCGGCCGTCGGAGATCTTCCTTCGCCGATACGTTGCGGCTCCCGGCCTCGAGCTGGTTGCCGTGGTGCTCGCACTCGTCCTGGCCGGCGACGTGCGCCTCGTCGCCGCCGGCTACGTGCTGGCCGCGCTCGCGACGCTCGTGATCTACGCCGCGGCCGTCGTGAGACGCCTCGCCGAGCGGGACCTCTTCCACCAGCTCTCATGGGCGAGCGTCGTCGGGACCGGACGCGAGATGCTGCCGTTCGCACTGCCGCTCATGTCGACCGATCTCGTGTTCGTCCTGCGCAGCGCGCTGCTCGTCGTCGTGCTCCAGGCCTTCTCGGGCCCGGTCGAGGTCGCCGAATACCGCGCCGTCATGCCGATCGTGCAGCAGAACATGATCGTCCTCCAGACATTCGCGTTCCTCTTCACGCCACTCGCCGCGCGCGTCTACGCGCGGGGAGATCACGCCGCGGTGCACGGACTCTACTGGCGCAGCGCCCTCTGGATCGCGCTGATGACCTATCCGATCTTCCTCGGCTCGTTCTCACTCGCCCAGCCGGTGACCGAATTCCTGTTCGGCGAGCGGTACGCCAGCTCCGGGCCGATCATGTCGATCCTGGCCGTCGGCTTCTACCTGAATGCGGCGGTCGGCCTGAACGGGCTCACCCTCCGCATCTACGGACGGGTTCGATATATCGTGATGGCGGACCTGAGCTCTGCTGCCATCGGACTGGGGCTCAGCCTCGTGCTGATCCAAGTCGCCGGGGCGGTGGGGGCGGCCATCGGCTTCTCCGCCACCCTGCTCGCCCAGAACCTGCTCTACCAGATCGGGTTGCGGCGAATCGGCATTCTCGGCCGCCGTGACCTGGGCATGCTCAGGATCTACGCCACGCTCGGGCTGGGCGCGATCGGCTTGCTGGTCTTCCAGACCGCGACCTCGGCGCCACTGCCGGTGGGCGTTGCGCTCGTCGGCGTCATCGCGCTTGGGATCGTCTATCACTACCGCGAGCTGTTGGATGTGGCAGACGTGTTCCCGGAGCTCAGCACGTGGCTGCGATTCCCGAGACGCCGCTGACGCCCATGGTCGGCCCCAACCAATGCTGTGACCACTCGAGCGACTTGAAGGCGGACGAGGTCAGCGGGGAACTGGCCGCGTGCACGTCCCGACCGCAACGGGGCGCTGGATCACCGCCTCGACAGCCGTATCGGGCAGGAACCGTTCGGGAAACTGGTTCGCGATACCGGTCGCAAGCAGGTCGCTGATGGCGCCCATGTGGTGGTGCGCATCTCGCGCGATGCTGAATGCCCCCTCGTAGTCGCCGGCGCCGTACGCGTCCACCTGCCGCAACAAGTGATCGGTATGCGTGCTCAGGCCGAACCGCACGGCATCGGGACTGATGAGATTGCTGGCCGAAACGAAGAAGTCCCCCACGCGGCCGCCGAACTCCTCCAGACCCTCGCGAGCGCGGTCCCGCGCCACCGCGTCATCCGCGAACACCGCGCGGACGTAGTCGACGTAGAAGCCGTTGTGCCCCTCCCAGATGTCGGCGAACTCGCGGCCGGCGTCGTCGCCATAGATGTCGGCAATGGCAGCGCGGAGGGATACGCCATTGGCCGCCAGCGCATCGCTCGCCGCCAGCTCCGCGTCCGGTCCCCCATCGGCCTGCCGCATCACCTCGGCGGCAAGGAATGCGTGCTCCCCGAGCAGGTTGTCCAGCGCGACTCGCAGGTCGGTGGCCGGACCGAAGGCGACGTCCGCGCCGGTGAACTCCCCCGGAAACTGCTCGACGATCGCGCGCGACAGGGAGTCGCCAAGCTCGAACATGTGGCCATAGGCCGTGCGTGTGGCCGCGTACACCGCCACGTAGTCGCCAGACTGCAGCTCCGCGATCTGCTGGAGTTGCCCGAGGTGATCCTCGAGCACGTGGGTCACCGTCTCCTGCGTCAGATGGGGATTCGCCGCGACCAGGAATGCGGCGAAGTCGTCCTGGTACGTGGCCATCCCGTCAACGGCCCGCTGCTCGGCATCCTCATCGGCTGCGTCTCGCGCTCGGGTGTAGTCGACAACGTATCCGATGTGGGCGCGCCACAGATCTCCGAAGCGGAGACCACCCTCCTCGCCGTAGATCCCGGCGATGGCGCCCTCGAGCTCGACGGTGTTCGCTTCGAGCGCCCCGGCAGCGGCGGCGAACAGGTCCTCGTCCGTGAGGCCGGCGTGCATGGCCTGCACGGTCAGGAACACATGCTCGGACAGCAGCCGATCGAGCTCGACCCGGAGGTCGCTCGCCGGTGTGTCGAGCTCATCGATCGCGGTGACCGGACCCGGGCTGGCGATGGCGAGGGCGGTGACCACAAGGCAGAGCGTGAGCAGTCGAAGCGAGCGCATGTCTATCGTGCCTCCATACTGAGTTGATCGAGGTAGATGCGGATCCCCGCACCCACGCCCATACAGAATTCCGTGGCTCGTGGATCGTCCACCGGCAGCCGGGCATCCGCCACCGGCGCGCCATCGGCAGAGAGCAGCTGTAAGCCGACCTCCGCCGCCTCGTGCGTGACGACCCACCGGTACCAGGTGCCCGGCTCGAGGGAAACGGGGTCGCTCGAATCCCCGATCATCGCGCCCGCATCGGTCACCATCAGGGCAAGCGTCGTCCCGTCCTCCAGATCGACGCTCAGCTGGGCACGCCCACCGCCCGGGACCGTATCGAGCATGAAGTCCGCGTGGAGCGTGCCGAGCGCGACGTCCAACCGTCGACAGGCCGTCGCGCCGTCCGTCGCGTCCAGCCGCGCGCTACGATCCACGGCCGTCGGCACCGCCGCCACCCTGAGGCCGCCGACGCCGGTGAGCCTCCAGTCGGGGATCTCGGCTTCGGTTGGCAGCATGTCGAAGTCAAGCGCGATGATCTCGGAGCCGGCGACCTCCCCCGCCGGAGTTGGAGATGGATTCGCCGAGGGAGAGGGAGCTGAAGAAATCGCCGCTGACGGGGCCATCGTCGGAAGAACCAGCGCGGACCCGAGTCCTCCGCCCGCCGGTCGAGACACCGGAGCGTCGGGCTCGTCCGACAGGAGCGTCATGGTGATGATGGCCACCGTTGCGGCCGCGAGCAGGATGAGCAAGGCCACGATGACGAGGGTTCGGGGGTCGGGGCCAACGGTCGGCACGGCCTCGGCCTCATCGGCGATAACTGGCCGCAGAACAGGTCCCGGCGGCGTCGAATCCAGCTTGCCTCGCGCGGCTGGCTCTGGACGCCGAGCGCGTCGTTGCCCCCGATTAGCGCGCACCCTTCGCTCCTCGGTGCTCGGCGTCGGCCGGAACACCACAATTTCGCGACGGGTCGGTTCCGCCAGTGGCTCAGCACGGTCGCGGCGGCCAGGAGTTCGGCCGTGCGTCGAGGCCCCCCGTCAAGCGGCCCGTAGCATCGGTGGCCAGTCACCGGCCGTCAAGCGGGCAAGCCGGCAACCTCGCTGATGCTCCGGATCGCCAAGACTCAGATGACGACGACGGAGGACGGCGGTGTCGACAGCAGATTCCCGAGCTCGATGATCAGCTTGGAGCGTGCCCACATCGGGCCGAGGCCGGCTGCCCGGGCGGCGACATGGGCCTCGAGGTCGGTGTGCTGGCCGAATACGATGAGGTTGGTTGCGGCCCGGTCGCGCCACGGCGCAAGCGAATCGGTCCAGTCCGCCTCTCGAGCAGACCAGTCGACCAGGACCAGGTCGAGACCTTCAGGGAGATCGGACGGGGAGTCGACCCGAAGCAGCGACGCGCCAGCGGCCATGGCCGCGGAGTGGATTCGGCTGTAGAGCATCAGATCGCTGATGACTGCGCCGACCTTCATGCATCACCGAGGTCATCGTGCGCGGGCTGGAGGATCCGGCCGCGGGTCGGCTCGTGATGCGGGTGATAGCCGTTGCCGTTGGCGTGGCCGCTGCTCGTCTGGTCCATCACGAAGCGCGCGATGCGCATCGGGTAGATGCCGACCACGACCGGAGCGCGGACCTCGACCGAGAGCTCGACGCCGACCTCGTTGCGCTGCCAGAGATCCTGGAGCTTGGTCGCCTCGCGCTCGGGCAGACCGATGTATGCCGTGGTCCCGTTACGCGAGACGACGCTCATCGCATCCGGCTCCAGTGCGAATCGACGCCTGATGTCGGCGATGGCGATGTATGGTCGGGATGTGAGATAGCGGCGGAGGCTCGAGGTGCTCGGCCGTTTTGAAGCGGGCATGGTGTGAATGGCCAGTCTACCCCCGAGACGCTGACCGCGCCGCCAGACCGCTCCCTTCGGCCCACCGCACGCCGTTTGCTCCCCGGCGCCAGTAAGTACGACGGTGAGGCCGAAACTCTCCATTTCAGGTCAACGCTCGCCGAACACGCTGCGCAGCACGAACAGGACGTTGGCCGGTCGCTCCGCCAGGCGGCGCATGAAGTACGGGTACCATTCGGTCCCGTAGGGCACGTAGACGCGCAGCCGATAGCCGGCCGCGATCAGCTGGCGCTGGAGATCCCGCCGGACGCCGTACAGCATCTGGAACTCGAACCGATCATGCCCGATGGCTCGTTCGCCGACGAAGGCGCCGACGCGCCGGATCATCTCCGGATCGTGGGTTGCCACGCCGGGGTACGCGTCAGCGCGCAGGAGGTCCTCGCAGAGCGTCACGAACGCATCGCCCACGGCCTCGCGCTCCTGGTACGCGATCCCAGAGCTCTCCGCATAGGCGCCCTTGCAGACGCGCGTCCGAACGCGCTCCGCCGCCAGCCGCTCGACGTCGTCGGGCGAGCGATGCAGGTAGGACTGGACGACCGGCCCGACATCGTGGCCATCGGCGCGCAGCCGGCGCACGACCTCCAGGGTTCTGTCCGTGTAGTCCGAGGACTCCATGTCGATACGAACGAAGATCCCGTAATGATCGCCCGCAGCGGCGACCGGCGCCAGCGCGGCCAGGCATTCCTCGACGCCAAGGTCGAGGCCGATCTGGGTCAGCTTGATGCTGACATTGGCGTCCAGCTTCCCGGCAGCGATGCGCTCGATGGCCGCGACATAGGAGGCCGCCGCTCGGTCGGCGGCGGCGCGGTCGGCAACCGATTCGCCCAGTACGTCGAGCGTCGCGCTGGCGCCGATGGCGTTCAAGCCCCGCACTGCCGCGAGAGCCTGGTCGAGCGTCGTTCCGGCGACGAAGCGTAGCGGCATGCGACGGAGGAGTGGCGTCCCGAGCGCCAGGCGAGCCATCCAGCGGCGGTTGCTGAGCCAGAGGAAGAGGGCGCGCAGCGTCGCGGCGAGCATCAGTCGCGCCGTCCGTGGCTCCAGCCACGAGCGCGCTCGACCGCGCGTCGAATGGTGGGCTTGTCCGGGACCGGCCCGTCCCCGTACTCACGCGGCCCGAGGCCGGTCGTCCCGTTCCAGTCGGGAACGATGTCGACGCCGTCGATCCGGATCGTCGGCGAGCCGCGCATCTCGAGCAGCTCGGCGTCCGCATCGGAGTCGACCGAGATCATCTGGATCGGCGTTTCGAATGCGTCCTCGGTCAGCACCTCGACCAGGTTCTGACGCGCCGCCATGGCGGCGGGATCTCCATCGGCGTAGAGGAGCTCGACGCGCATCAGCTGGAGACGAAAAAGGCGATCAGCGCCAGCACGCCGATGACGCCGAGCGCTGCCCCCGCGTAGATCCGGCGGCGCTCTTCGCCGGTCATGCCCTCGCGGACGCTCGCGGGCTGCCCACGCACCGCCCTCCCCCGCCAGGCAAGGTACCGCTCCGCGTTCAGGTCGCGGGCATCCCGGGCAAGGTATGACTGCCAGGCCGGGCCGCCGACGAGGTACCCGAGGGCGCCGGCCACGACGGCGACGACCAGCCACGCCAGCGGCGACATCGGTCAGGCGGCATCCGGCTGGCGTGGCTCGTAGGCGTCGGCCAGGATGGCCTCGATGGCCCGCTGATCGCGGCGGGCGATGAAGTACCAGGCCAGGTAAGCACCGTTCAGCAACGCCCAGCCGATGACGACCGGGACGTAGATGGTCGACCAGGGCTCACCGATCCGAGCGACGGTGACGTTCGCGATGAGCGTGCCGACCGCGAGAATGCGGCGCCGGCGATCGTGAAGTGCCACGTCTCGGCGGCGAGCATGGTCAGCGGCCGGCGAAGGGAGCCGGCGACCAGCCTCGGATCGCCGGGAGCGCCGAAGTAGATCTCCTCGAGCCGATGCGCGACCAGCACTTCGGCGCCGACCTCGCGGTTGATCCGGCGCTCGATCGCCGCCGCGTGCGTGCGGGCGAAGATCACGTAGCTGAAGAGGTTCGCCGCGTGGAATCCGACATACATGATCACGAACGGCAGGAGCAGCGCGGCAGCCTGGGTGGGTTGCCAGAAGGCGCCGATGAAGAGCGTGCCGGAGGCCACGAGACCACCCGACACGAATCGAAAGAACAGGTCGTAGTACCGATATAGCATGCCCCGCATCCGGGTGAGCTGTGCCTCCAGGATCCGCAGCGCGTCCGGAGACAGGGTGGGAGGTGGCAGCGTCACGCATCGCCTCCGGCGTTCGCCGCGGCGTCGATGATCCACTCGACCTGGTCGCCGGCGACCCGTCCCGCAGGCAGGTCCGAGTTGCCTCGTCGGACGTTGCGCAGCGCATCGGTCTTGTCGGCTCCGGTCACCACGAAGAGGACGTTGCGGCCGGCATTGAGCACCGGGAAGGTCAGCGTCATGCGCCAGGCCTCCTGCGACGGCGCCCAGTTGCCGATCACCCAGCGCCGGTCCTCGTCGAGCCCCGCCGAGCCAGGGAAGAGGCTGGCGGTATGGCCGTCGGGGCCCATGCCGAGCCAGATGAGGTCGAACGCGGGTGGCCCCTCGCCCCGCGCACTGAACGCGAGCCGCAGCTCGCTCTCGTGCGACAGGGCCGCCGCGTCGAGGTCGGGCGCCTCGGCAGGCATGCGATGCACCCGGTCGGGCCGCACGTCGGGGAGCTGCGAGATCAGCATTCCGTAGGCGACTCCGAAGTTCGACTCCGGATGGTCCGGCGGCACCGCACGCTCATCCCCCCAGAAGAACTCCACGGACGCCCAATCGACCGCATCCCGGCGCGCCGGCTCGAGCAGCAGCGGATAGACCTGCTTCGGCGTGCCGCCACCGGAGAGGGCGACCCGAAACACGCCGCGCTCGGCGACGGCGGAGCGGGCGGCCGACACGAAGCGGTCGGCTGCCGCCTCGGCGACCGCTGCCGGATCGCGAAGGACACTGAAGCCGGTCATGCGGCCGCCTCCCGGGCGGATGCAAGCAGGATGGCGGCCGCGCGGAGGGCGTCCTCGTAGACCCGATCGACCACGTCCATGGTCAGCTGAGAGCTGAGCAGCTCCGGCTCGCGGGGCGATTCCATGGGGACGCGACGGAGGAGCGCGGTCATGCCGTCGGCGTTGGTGGCGACCATCGCGTCGTCGCCGTCCCGATCGACGATGAACTCGGCGGCGCCCGTCTCTCCAAGCGACCGGAGCCGGACCGAGAGCAGGTCGCCGGGCCGCACGTCGTCGGTCATGGCCGGCTCGATCAGGAGGTCGACCATCTCGTGCCGGCCCTCGAGCCGGAGGCGCAGGCGGCCGCCGGCGAGCGGCTCGATGGTCCGATGCCGACGCCAGCCGAGCCGCGTCGCGATCCACCCGGAGTAGAGGAGCGCCTGCGCCATCGGCGCCGGCGTGCCGGGGGCCACGTCCTGGTCCTCGTCGTGCCGCCGGGACGCCGGCGGTGGTAGCGCATACCGAACGTGGAGCCGGCTCAGGTTGGGCAGGTAGCGACGAAATCGCGGTGCATCGAAGAACTGCGCGGTCAGCTCCTGCCACCAGCCGAGGCGCTCCCACGAGAGGTCGCCGACACCGCTTCGGCGACGAAGGGTGGAGGTGCGACGCATTGCCCCCAGCAGATCGGTGAAGTCACCCGAGTCCACGATGACGCGGTCCCCCATCTCGACCAGCTGCTCGAAGACGGGGTCACCCCAAGGAGGATCGCCCGGCCACCAGATGTGCGTGGGCAGGTCGTGGATCAGGAGCGGCGCCACGATCCCGGAAAGGTGCTCGGCCGCCTCGCCCCTGACCGTCAGCACCACCTCCTCGTAGCACACGCGGTCGCCGCCCCCGGCGACGTCGTTGCAGTGGGTGCTGATCCGTGCGTCGATCGGCGGGCCGTCGGATCCGTGCTGTGGCACCAGCACGATCGCACGCGACGGGTGCCGAACGCCCAGGCCGACCATGGTGCGGACCACGCGCTCGGCCGCCTCCTCGTCGACGACCGTCACGAGCAGGTTCAGGACCGACGCACGTCCGTGCGGCAGGCCCTTCTCCGTCACCAGCGGGTCGCCGCCGTCGTCGTGTCCGACCGGCACGTCCCACAGCGACGCGAGATGACCGGCGATCGCCCGCACGCTCGTGGCGTGCTGCTCCCACATCGGCGTCATGAGGCTCTCCGCCTCGCCGAAGCGCATCAGGCGCCGATGAACCGCCAGCTCCTCCGAGCGTGCCGGCACCGAGCGGTTCATGGGCGGCGCCACGCGCGTCCATCGCGCTCGAGCAGCTCGTCGGCCGCGGGCGGACCCCAGGTCCCGGCTCCGTAGAAGTGCAACGGCCCGCCCGCTCCAGCCTGCCAGGCATCCAGGATGGGATCGAGGATCTCCCAGGCACGCTCGACCTCGTCGTCGCGAGTGAAGAGGCTCGCGTCGCCGACCATCGCGTCGAGCAGCAGCGTCTCGTAGGCGTCGGGCGAATCGACCGCGAAGCTGGAGCCGTAGCGAAAGTCCATGTTGACCGTGCGGATCTGGAGGCCCTGGCCCGGTACCTTCGCTCCGAACCGAAGCAGGATTCCTTCGTCGGGCTGAACCCGGATGGCGAGCACGTTCGGATCGATCTGCGGGACGCCGGCGCGCGCGAAGAGCGCCAGCGGCGCCTGCTTGAACTGCACCGCGATCTCGGTCACCCGGCTCGGCAGCGCCTTCCCGCTGCGCAGGTAGAAGGGCACGCCCGCCCAGCGCCACGAGTCGATCCCGAGCTTGAGCGCAACGAACGTCTCGGTCTGGGAGTCCGGCTCGACCTCCGGCGCGTCGCGGTAGCTGGCGACCTTCTCGCCCTCCACCCAGCCGGAGACGTACTGGCCACGCACGGTGTTGGTGGCGACGTCGGCCGGCGACATCGGCTTCACGCCGCGCAGCACCTTCATCTTCTCGTCGCGCAGGTCCTCGGCGTGGAACTCGACCGGCGGGTCCATGGCGAACATCGCCATCAGCTGGAGGGCGTGGCCCTGCACGATGTCTCGCAGCGCGCCGGTCGCGTCGTAGAACTCCCCGCGGCCCTCGACCCCGACCGTCTCGGCCACCGTGATCTGCACCGAGTCGATGTAGCGGCGGTTCCAGATCGGCTCGAATAGCCCGTTCCCGAAGCGGAAGACGGCCAGGTTCTGGACCGTCTCCTTGCCGAGGTAATGGTCGATCCGATAGACCTGCTCCTCGTTGAAGACGTCGGCCAGCTCCCGGTTGAGCGTCCGGGCGCTGTCGAGGTCGGAGCCGAACGGCTTCTCGACGATGACGCGCGTCCAGCCGCGCTTCGAGCCGCTGCGTCGACGGTCGCCCGGCGAGGCCAGGCCGGCAGCATCGAGCTGGTTGACGATCTCCGGGTAGAGGGCCGGCGGAACGGCGAGGTAGAAGAGCCGATTGCCGGCGGTGCCCCGGTCCCGGTCGATCCGATCCAGCCGCTTGGCCAGCTCGACGTATGCCTCCGGGTCATCGAAGTCCCCGCGATGGTATTCGACGCCTCTCGCAAATGACTGCCAGATGGCCGGCTTCGCCGGTCGGTTGCGGCTGAACTCGTTGATCCCCTCGAGCAAGTGGTCCGCGAACGCATCGTCGCTGAGCTCACGGCGGGCGAAGCCGACCACGGTGAACTCGGGCGGCAGGAACCCGCCGAGCAGGCAGTTGTAGAGCGCCGGCGCGAGCTTGCGCTCCGCCAGGTCGCCGGTCGCTCCGCAGATGACCATCGTGCACGGCTCGGCCATGCGCTCGAGCCGGAGCCCTTCGCGCAGGGGGTTCGGACGGGGCTGCCGATCGTCGTACGAGGCCCGCTGATGCTGCCCCGGCGCGGGCCCGCCCGTCCGCGCCGTCATGTCGTGCCGCTGCCGCCCATCTCAGCCGCGGTCCTTGAGAGCGTGGCCGCCGAACTCGTTGCGCAATGCGGCGAGGACGCGGTCGGCGTAGGAGTCCGGCTCCCGCCGGCTGCGGAAGCGCTGGATCAGGCTCAACGTGATAACCGGTGCGGGCACGTCGTGATCGATTGCCTCCGCCACGGTCCAGCGGCCCTCGCCCGAGTCGGCCACCCAGCCGTGAATGTCCTCGAGGTCGTTGCCCTCCTTCTCGAAGGCGTTCCCGGCGAGCTCGAGCAGCCATGAGCGGATCACCGACCCGTTGTTCCACATTCGCGCGACGGCGGCCAGGTCGAGGTCGTACTCGGAGGCGTGGAGGATGTCGAAGCCCTCACCGTAGGCCTGCATGATCCCGTACTCGATGCCGTTGTGGACCATCTTGGTGTAGTGGCCGGCCCCCGCATCTCCGCAGTACAGGTAACCGTCCTCAGGAGCCAGCGTCTTGACCACGGGCTCGAAGCGCTCGAAGACCTCGCGCTTGCCGCCGAGCATGGCGCAGAACCCGACCTGGAGGCCCCACACGCCGCCCGAGACGCCCATGTCGAGCCACTCGATCCCCTTCTCGACGAGCTCTGCGGCATGGCGCTTCGAATCGTGGAACCGGCTGTTTCCGGCGTCCACGATCACGTCGCCCGGCTCCAGGATGCCGGCGAGCTGCTCGATCATCGCGTCGGTGGCGGCACCGGACGGCACGCTGATCACCACGTGGCGCGGCGCGCCGATCATCTCGATCAGGCGCTCGATCGGCTCCGCGACCTCCATGCGACCCTCGTTCTCGGCCTCGGCAGCGATCTCGGCCGCAACCGCCTCGGTCCGGTTCCAGACGATGACATCGTGTCCGCCGCGAGCGGCCCGACGAGCCATCCCCGCGCCCATTCGTCCCAGTCCTGCAATCGCGACCTGCATGCTGCTCCCTACGTACTGCGTGGCGTCACGGTGCGACTCTGCAATCCACCCGCCCGGGCGGCAGACGCCGCGACTCGCGCCGCGACCCCGCCGATTCGGCCCTGTTTACCACTTCAGGCGATGAATTGGCCGGCTCGGCGACGTCCAACGCGAATCGCACCGGTCGGGTGGTAGATGGCAGAGTCGCAGAGGGCGAACCGTCATCTCGCGCTGCCGACCTCAGCGTCGACCATCGTCTCGAGGCGATCGAGACCCGCCTCGAGATCGGCGAAGTGCAGGCGCAATGCCCGACGTCCCCGGCGCTGGAGGGACGTGAGGTCGCCCAGCGCCTGCGCGGCGATCAGCGTCCCGAACGACTCTTCCCAGCCGGGGATCGGAAGATCCTGGGAGGGGTCCGCGGTGAGCTGGAGAAAGACCCCGGTGTCGGGCCCACCCTTGTGCAGCTGCCCGGTGGAGTGGAGAAAGCGCGGGCCGAATCCGAGCGTGGTTGCCACGCCCCGCGTCTCGCGCACGCGTCGTCGGATGGCCTCGAGGCGATCCACGATCGCCGGGTCGGGCGGCAGGTAGGCGAGGATGGCGAAGTAGTCGCGGGCCGGCTGAAGCAGGTCCAGCAGCTGACGAATGGCACCCTCCACGGTCACCGGCGTGTCGCCGAGGGCGTCGGGATCCGCGCTCGCCGCGATCCCCGGCTCGCTGACCAGTGGGCCCGGCTGGGGCAGGCTCCCGGTGGACCGATACGCCTCGAGCAGCTCCTTCGTCGCGTCCTTGCTCTCCTGGACGTTCGGCTGATCGAACGGATCGATGCCGAGCACGATGCCCGCGACGGCGGTCGCCACTTCCCAGCGGACGAATTCCGCCCCAACGTCGAGCGGGTCTTCGAGCACGATCTCCTCGTCGGCGAGGACGCTCATCGCCGGGTCGGTCTCATCCGCCAGGCGGAGGTGGACGAAGCACCGATCGTCGCCGTACGTCGAGCGGTCGCCGACCGACTCTCCCACGACCGGAACGATGCCCGTGCCCGCCTTGCCGGTGCTCTCGGCCACGAGCTGCTCCGCCCAGTCGCCGAAGGCGGCGAGCCGCGAAGAGGTGAGGATCGTCAGCTTGTCGCGACCCGCGAGCGCCGCCTCGCCGATGAGCGCGCCGAGCCGAAGGCCGGGGTTCGCGGACGCGTCGGCGGAGCGGCACGCATCGGCGATCCGGCGGGCGCGCTCCAGCAGGCCGCCCAGGTCGACACCGTGCAGCGCCGCGGGGAGGAGGCCGAAGACGGTCAACGCGGAGTAGCGCCCGCCGACGTCCGGCGGCGCCTCGACGATTCCGCGGAACTCCTGCGCCCGTGCCAGCTCGGCGAGCGACGTATCCGGGTCGGTGATTGCGATGAAGTCCAGGGCCGGCGCGATCTCGCCCATCGCGGCCTGGTACGCGTTCGGCTCGGTCGTGGACCCCGACTTCGAGCTCATGCAGAAGATGGTGCGCTGCGCGCCCGCCCACGATCGGAAGCCGCGCACCGCGTCCGGGTGCGTCGAATCGAGGATGCGCAGCTCCAAGCCGCCCGCGGGGTCCGCTCCGAAGAGGCGGCTGAAGAGCTCGGGCGCCAGGCTGGACCCGCCCATGCCGAGAACAGCCGCGCGCCGATACCCATCCTCGCGCACGTCGCGTGCAAGATGCTCGAGCTCCGTGACGCGCGCGGACATCGTCTCCGGCAGGTCGAGCCAGCCGAGCCAGGCGTCGATCTCTTCCGGCTTCTTGCCCGAGGCCGCCCAGAGCGACCCGTCCTTCTCCCACAGCCGCTCCGCCACGCGGTCGGCCGTCCACGACTCGAGCCGCGCGGCCACCGCGGCGTCGACGTCGGTCATGCCGGAGCGAGCTCCTCGCGCTTCGACTCGATCGAGCTGATGAGCTCGTCGAAGCTCTTCGCGAAGCTGGCGACGCCCTCGGTGATCAGCTCGTCGGTCACGCGTTCCATGCTGATCCCGTTGGCCTCGACCTCGCGGATCGCCTGGCGCGCATCGGCGACGTCCCGATCGAGCGTGCGCCGCACCTGACCGTGCTCGAGGAAGGCGGTGATCGTCTCGAGGGGCATCGTGTCGACCGTCTCCGGGCCGATCAGCTCTTCGACATAGAGGACATCGCGGTAGTCGGGATTCTTCGTGCTCGTGCTCGCCCACAGGCAGCGCTGGACCTGCGCGCCGGACGCGCGCAGGTCGGCGAACTCCTCGCCGCGGAAGATGCGCCCATACGACTCGTACGCCAGCTTGGCGTTCGCGATCGCCGCCTTGCCACGCGCCTCGAGCGCGGCCCGGGTGCCGAGCTCGTTCAGGTGCTTGTCGACCTTCGTGTCGACGCGGCTCACGAAGAAGCTGGCGACGCTCGCGACGCGGCTCAGGTCGCCGCCGCGCCCGTGCAGCGCACGCAGTCCGGCGATGTAGGCACGAGCAACGCGCTCGTAGACCTCGACGCTGAACATGAGCGTCACGTTGACGTTGATGCCCTCGGCGATGGCGCCCTCGATGGCCGGGATGCCGGCCTCCGTCGCGGGGATCTTGATGAAAATATTCGGCCGATCCAGCCGCCTCCACAGGTCGCCCGCGCGGGCCAGGGTGGCGTCGCTGTCGTCGGCCAGATCCGGCTCCACCTCGATGCTGGCGAAGCCATCGGTCCCGCCCGAGTCGTCGTAGACCCCTCGCAGCACGTCGGCCGCATCGCCAACGTCGCCGGTCGCGACCTCCTCGTAGATCTGGCGCGCATCGTCGCCGGCGGAGATCTCGCGCCGGATCAGATCGTCGTACTGGCCGGTGGCGACCGCCTTGGCAAAGATGGTCGGATTGCTGGTCAGGCCCCGGATGCCATCCGCGACCATCTGCTCCAGCTTGCCGCTCGTCAGCAGCTCGCGGTCGATGAAGTCGATCCACGGACTCTGCCCCTGCTCCACGTGGAGCCGGCGCAGCGCATTCGACGCGTCGCCTCGCTCTGTCACCTCATCGGCCTCGCGGTCCTGGTCGACCACCTTGTCCTGGTGGCGATCCTGCTCTGCTCCCGTCATCTCGCGCTCTCCCATCTATTCGCGTCGACCGGAGCCGACCTCGCTCTTCTCTCGTCCTCGCGCGCCGGCACGTCCGACCAGCTCTCGCGCTGCATCGACGACGTGCGATGCGTCGATCCCGGCCGCCGCCAGCAGCTCGGCCGGCTTGCCGGACCCCGGCATGCCGCGGACCGCCAGCTTCACCACGATCGGGTGCGGCTGCTCCTCGGCCAGCACGTCGAGAACGGCATCACCGATGCCACCCTCCGGCCAGTGGTCCTCGACGGTGATGATCGCACCCGTGTCGCGCGCGGCCTCGCGCACGGTTTCGGCGTCGATCGGTTTGAGGGTGTAGAGGTCGACGACCCGGGCCCTGATGCCCTCGGCGGCCAGGGTCTCGGCTGCCTTGAGCGACTCGTGGAGGGTGATGCCGGCGCCGATGAGGGTCACCGCGTCGTCATCGGTCCTGCGCACCACTCGCGATCCACCGATGTGGAATTCGTCGCCCGGCCCGTAGAGGACCGGCGTCTTCTCCCGTGTCGTGCGCATGTAGACGATCCCCTCGCGGTCCGCCATCTGCGGCACCAGGGCGGCCGTCTGGTTCGGGTCGCTCGGATAGAGGACGGTGGAACCATGGATCGCGCGGTAGCTGGCAAGGTCCTCGAGCGCCATCTGCGATGGCCCGTCCTCGCCGATGCTCACGCCGGCGTGTGAGCCGGCAACGGCGATGTTCGCCCGGCTGATGGCCGCCATTCGCACGAAGTCGTAGGCACGACTGAGAAACGCGGCAAAGGTGGCCGCGAACGGCTTCCAGCCACGGACCTGCATCCCGACCGCCGTGGCGATCATCTGCTGCTCGGCGATGTAGGCCTGGACGAACCGGTCCGGCAATGCGTCGGCGAACTCCTCGGTATAGGTGCTGTTCCCCACCTCGCCGTCGATGGCGACGACCTTGCCGTTCGCCTTCCCGAGCGCCACGAGCGCGTCGCCGAATGCCTTGCGGGTCGCCTCCTTCGTGCCTGGCTCGTACGATGGAAGGGTCAGTGGTTTCGTCGGGAACTCGTGCGGGCGCCCCTCGAAGTCCGGCTTGTGGACCTCCACGTGGATGTTGCGCATGCCGCCCAGCTCCGCAATGGCCGCCGCCTCGTCGTCGAGCGGCTTGCCATGCTTGCCGGGCTGGTTCGCGACGGCCTTCACGCCGTGGCCCTTCTCCGTCTTCGCGATGATGACGGTCGGCTGGCCCGTGGTCTCGATCGCTCGTCCAAAGGCACGGTCGATGGCCGCCACATCGTGCCCGTCGATCTCGATCGCCTTCCAGCCGAACGCCGCGGCCCGCTTGCGATACGCGTCGAGGTCCCAGCCGTGCATCGTTTCGCCGGTCTGCCCCAGCCGGTTGACGTCGATGATGGCGGTCAGGTTGTCGAGGCCATGGATGCCGGCCTGCTCGAACGCCTCCCACATCGATCCCTCGGCCATCTCCGAGTCGCCGCACAGGCACCAGACGTGGTACGGCAGCCGATCCAGCGTCTCGCCGGTGAGCGCGACACCGACGCTGATCGGCAGGCCCTGGCCCAGCGACCCGGTCGCCACGTCGACCCACGGCAGGATCGGGGTCGGATGACCCTCGATGCGGGAGCCGAACTGGCGGAAGGTGAGCATCTCCTCGTCGCTGATGGCGCCGGCCGCCTTGTAGATCGCGTACAGCAGCGGCGATGCGTGTCCCTTGCTGAAGATGAGAT
>Ga0136613_10000114_pt1 | contig 29728 bp, 20 predicted proteins | sample AntDrymUQ2722106_2_FD_106649 | JGI IMG/M metagenome (GOLD analysis project Ga0136613, IMG submission 106649) | Polar desert sand microbial communities from Dry Valleys, Antarctica - metaG UQ272 (21.06) | ecosystem: Environmental > Terrestrial > Soil > Desert | place: Antarctica: Dry Valley... | reverse complement strand
GAGTCGGTCCTGGGTGGGGGTGGTCTCGGTGAGCATGCGGCGGGCCTTGGGGCGCCCGCCGGTGGAGGGGTAGATCAGCACGGTCTCCTCGATACCGGCCAGGGTGTCGAGTAGTTCGCGGACGCTGAGGGCGAGTCCGGCGTGGCGGCGCATGAGGTGGGCGATCTGGAGGGCCAGCACGCAGGTGAAGGTGTGGACGCGGATGTTGTGGTCGGTCCAGTGGTGCATTGGGGAGAAGGACACCAGGTGGGGGTCTTTGAGCTGGCGGAATCCGAACTCGGCCTCGGACTGGGAACGGTAGCCGGCGACGACCTCGGTGACTGGCCAGTCGTCGCGGTCGGTGACCAGCACTCGTTTGCCGAACACCTCCTGCTCGAGCACCTGGCGTGCGGGCTGGTCGAGTTGGAAGCTCAGCCGGTGCTCGGATGGGGTGTCACCGGTGAGCTGGTAGCTCAGGACCCGGGCGACCCACGGATCCTTGACGATCTTTGCGATTTCGGCTTCGACCGTCGCCCGGGGACGGCGGGTGTGGCCGCGGGCGAGGGTGTCGGCCAGCTCGGAGAGCTTCGCGCTGGCCTTGGCCAGGGTCTGGGCGAACCCGCGGGACTGCGCGGTGTGCAGGGTGGGTGAGCACGACGCGGCGGTCGGCGCCGTAGACCTCGCGACGGGTCTCCAGCGCAGTGAGCCCGGCGAAACGCTGCTCATCGACGAGGTGGCGGTCGGTGGCGGGCAGCGCGAGCAGGTCGGGGCAGTCCGACGGCGGCACCGAGCCGACAAAGCGCAGATCGGTGGCGGCCAGGTGAGCGAAGTTGGCGACCGAGTTCTGCCCGGCGTCGAACACCACCGTCATCTGCGCTGCCGGTGTCGCTGCTCGGCCGGCGGTGTCGCCGGAGGCTGCGGTGGCCACCGCGGTGTAGCGGCGGATCAGCAGGTCGATCATGGTGGCGAACTGCGTGACGCCGGGCCGGTTGCCGGGGTAGGTGTGGCTGAGCAGCGGGACGCCCCCGTCACGGGTGACGACCAGGCCGAGCCCGACCAGGCGCAGGTCGGATCGTTTCTGCTTGGCCTTGCCGCGCTGCGCGATCGGCGCGCGGTCGTTGGTGGAGTCGATGTAGGTGGCGAAGTTGGTCATGTCCAGGGCCAGCGCGGAGATGTCGAGCCCGAAGACCTCGATCATGCCCAGCACCAGCCGGTGCTCGATGGTGACCAGCTGCTCGGCGGTGACCGCGTGCATCGCCTCCCAGAACTTGCGGTGATCCAGCGCCACGGCCCGGATCCGGGTGAACCGGTCGGCGGCGGTGGTCTTCCACCAGTCCGCGAACGCCCGCTTGGAACGTGGCGCCACCAGCCGGTTGCACGCGGCCAGCACCAGGTAGGTGCCCACGCTCGCACCCGCGTCGGCCCGGCGGGCACCGACCACCTCGTCGATGGTCCCGACCACACCGAGGCGCTCCAGCATCCCCCACACCGCGGCGACGTCGCCGAAGCGCAGGTGCCGGGTCCGCTCGGGGCGCACCGCCGCCTCCCGAGCGTCGAGCAACGCGCCGATATCGGCCGCCGACCCCAGGTAGCGCTCGGACACCATCTGCGGTTTGCCCCCCACCCCCCACCCAGGCCATCTCCCGCAGGTACCAGTACGGCTTCCCGCTGATCACCTTCTTGTACAGACTCGACACACTTTAGGTCATAGGCGATTACAAGATCCAACACCAGGCGACACGCCGAGAAACGCCAGCTCAGTCCACTCCGGACGACCTCGTCACGCGGTCAAGATCGAACTATCCGGGAAACTCGGGCTAGGGCGCGACGCTTGGCCAGGTCGGCCTCCACCCGCTTGAGGTGGGCGTGCAGGGATGGCCCGCGGCGACGGATCGGCATCGGCGAGCAGGGCGGTTACCGGCCCGTCAGAGGCGGTTTGTAGCAGCGTCTCCTTCCCGGCTGAGCCGAAGGCGAGGGCGGCGAGCCTTACCGCGCCGTCGCGCGCCTGTAACGGCAGGGAAATGACGTCGGGGCAGGGTTGTCGGCGCGACTGGAGTGTCGGGGGTGCTGGAGCTGACCTGTTTTCTGTGGGCGGATGGAGGGAGGCGCCGGTGAGCGCCACCGTGCAGGCGCCGGCGGAGCGCGCGCACCGAGTCGACCTCGGCGAGGAGTTCGAGCACGAGCCGGTGCCCTCGGACCGCCGGCGGGGGCCGGGCTCGGTCTCGGCGGTCTGGTTCGGCTTCCCGATGATCCTGACCAATGCGGTCTTCGGCGGGGTGATTGTGTATGGGCTCGGCTTCGCCCAGGGCGTGCTCGCGATGGTGCTCGGCAGCCTCGTGCTGATGGTCTACGTCGGAGCGCTGAGCTACCTCGCCGGCCGGACCGGTCGCAGCTTCGCGCTGACCGCGATCGCGACCTTCGGTCGCCGCGGGTATGCCCTGACGTCCGGCTTCCTCGCGACCGTGGTGATCGGGCAGTTCGCCTTCCAGACCGGGCTGACCGGGGCCATCCTCAACAGCGCCCTCGGCTGGGACCCGATCCTGGTGGTCCTGCTGGCGGGTGTCCTCTACATCGCCGTGACGTTCGTCGGCATCCGCGGCCTTGCGATAATCGGCGTGATCGCCGCGCCGTTGTACGTCGTGCTCGGGAGCGCGGCAGTCTGGCTCGCGACCCGCGATGGAGGCGGCGGTCAGATCTTGGCCTACCCTGGGCAGGCCGATGGGCCAGCGGCGCTGAGCCTCGGCGCGGCGATGGCGATCGTCATCGCCGGGTTCATCGACTCCGGGACGATGACTGCCGACTTTACCCGCTGGCCACGGTCACGGCGTTCCCGGTGGCCAACCTCGTCGCTCTCCTGGTCGGGGGCCTCATCGTCGCCGCGGGCGCGGCCGCCGACCTGGCCACCGACGGCGGGGACTTCCTGAGCCTGCTCACCGAGCAGGGGCCACTGCTGGCCGCGGTCGCGGTGATCTTCGTATTCGTTAATCTCGGCTCGGTCTGCACGCACTGCCTCTACAACGGCGCCGTTGGCTGGAGCCACATCACCGGGACCACGATGCGCCGGCTCACCCTCATCCTCGGCGCCGTCGGTCTGCTGGTCGCCGCTGCGGGGGTGTGGACCCTGTTCGAGAGCTGGCTGATCCTGCTCGGGGTGCTCGTCCCCCCGATCGGGGCGGTCCTGATCGCCGACCAGCTCGTGCTGCGCCGCAGCTCCGAGCTCCGCCCGACGGCGACGCTGCGGCCCACCGCTTTCGCTGCATGGGCGGTGGGTGCCGGTGCCGCGGCGCTGGTCCACGTCGGGGCCCGCAGTACTGCGACCCGGTCGTCGGGATGCTGGTCGGTGGGCTGGCCTACCTCGGGATCGAGCGGGTCGCGCAGACCTCGGCCCGGGGCCAGGCCGTGCCCGCGGCGGCGGAGGGCTCTTCGTGACCGGCTTGCTGCACGGGGTCGACGCCGAGCCCTACCGCTGGCCCTACGACGGCCAGACCACGACCGACCGGGTGGCCCTGCTGTGCATCGATTGGCAGACCGACTTCTGCGGTCCCGGCGGTTACGTCAACGCGATGGGCTACGACTTGGCGCTGACCCGCGGCGGGCTCAAGCCGACCGCGAAGGTGCTGGACGCGGTCCGTAGCACCGGGATGGCGGTGCTGCACACCCGGGCAGGATCACCAAAGGATGGGACCTGGTCCGACCAACGGTTCTGTACCGGCAGTCTGGTCATTGAGTGCCGATTCGGTCTGTCTTCGGTAGGACAATGATGGCATGGACGGTTCCGCTCCGCCGACGCGCTCGACGTGTCCGGTCCGGATGTCGTGCTTGGACACGCGGCTGCCGAGGCCGACGCCGGTCAGGTCGCGGGTCGCAATGCTGGGGCGAGTAGTTGACCTCGGATCGCCGCCGGTTCGCGGGCGCGGGCCGGGCTAGCTAGATACGTCTAGCGAGTATCGTGGGGCCGGTGACCGACGGCCGGATCGAGGAGAAGCGGGCAGTGGTGACTCCGTCGTCGCTGGTGGGTGAGTTGATGCGGTGCTCGACGGCGCTGAACGCCGTGCTGGCGCGGCGGATGGAGCTGTCGGTCAGCGACCTCGTCGCGCTGCACCAACTGGTGGGTCGCAGCGAGGTCGGTCCGGTGGAGCTGGGATCGCTCCTGGGGATGAGTTCGGCCTCGGCGACGGTACTGGCCGATCGGCTCCAGCGGGCCGGCTACGTGCGGCGGCGACCTGCCGAAGGGGATCGCCGTCGTCGGATTCTCGACGTCACCCCGGAGACCGCGGTGCGGTCGAGCGCTGCGGTGGCGGAGTGGATCGAGGCCGTGACGGAGATTGAGGAAGAGATGACGCCAGAGGAGCTGGCTGTGGTCGAGAAGTACCTGCTGCGGCTGCTCAGCGCGGTGACCGACTTCGTCGAGCGTCCTGGTTCGCGACCGTGACGGCCCCGCCGCCCAAGTTGCAGCTGAGCTTCGTGGTTGAGCGCGAGGTGTTCGCGTGGTGGGGCACGGATGATCCTGCCCGGTCGGTGGCGGCACTCGGCATCGACGGCATCCTCGTCGAGGACCTCACGTTGGCCGTGCCCGATCCCACCAGTGGTTCCGTGGTGCCCGCCCGCCTGCCTGCCGTGCTGTCGTCTCCCGCGATGACGGTCGTGCGGCTCGCCGCGACGGCACCCGCGCCCGGCTGGAGCGACTCGGTGCTTGGGTGGCAACGGATCGTGCGTCGGTTTCAGGAAGGCGCCGTCGGCGACGGGCTCGGGCACGGCGAGTTCGAGGCGATGCTGCCGGTGGCTGGGCACGCGCCGCTGTGCGGCGACGGGATCACGATCTGGTCGGCGCACGCGACGATCATCGCCGCGGCGCGTGCCGCGGGTCCCGGTCAGGGCGAGCAAGGCCCACCGTGGCCGTTGCTGCGGCCCTACCAGCGAGCGGGCGCGCGGTGGCTGCTGTCGACGAGCCGCGACCACGGCGGTGGCATCCTGGCCGACGACATGGGCCTGGGGAAGACCATCCAGGTTCTCGCCCTGCTCGCCGGGCGTCACGGCCCGCACCTGGTGGTCTGCCCCACCTCGGTGCTGGGCAACTGGGCCCGGGAGATCGACCGCTTCACGCCGCAGCTCGCCACCGTGGTGCACGCGTCGGGCGAACGCGTCGACCTCCGGGCCGCGGTCGACGGCGCGACCCCGACGGTCGTACTCACCACCTACGGGTTGCTGCGCGCCGACGCAGAGCTAGCTCGCATCGACTGGGACGCCGTGGTCCTCGACGAGGCCCAGTACATCAAGAACCCGGCGACCCGAACCGCGGGCGCCGCCCGCGCCCTGTCCGCGCGGACCCGCATCGCGGTCACCGGCACGCCGGTGGAGAACCGCCTCGACGAGCTGTGGTCGTTGTTTGCGTTCACCAACCCGGAGGTGCTGGGTCCGCGGGCCCGGTTCCGGCGACGCTTCGCGACCGCGATCGAGACCCAACACTCCAGCGCCGCTGCCCGGCGGCTGCACGAGCTCGTCGCACCCTTCCTGCTCCGGCGCCGCAAGAGCGAGGTGGCCGAGGAACTGCCCCCGCGCATCGACGTCGCACACACCGTCGCGATGACCGGCGAACAGGAGCGGCTCTACCGGCACGCCGTCGACGACGCGTTCGACCGCGGGCTGGGAGACGGGATAGCGCGCCGGGGCCGGGTTCTCGCCCTGATCACCAGGCTCAAGCAGATCTGCAACCACCCGCAGCTCGTGGCGGCCGGCCCCGCCCGTCTCGCCGCCCGATCCGGGAAGCTCGACCGGCTGGTCGAGGTGCTGGGCGAGGTCGTCGCGGGCGACGAGCGGGCTTTGATCTTCACCCAGTACCGCGCCACCGCGACGCTGCTCGCCGACCACCTCGCCGAGCAGGTCACCGGGATGTCGGTGCCTGTCCTGCACGGCGGCCTGACACGCGCCGCCCGCGAGCGCCTGGTCGAGTCGTTCTCGGGCGCGAGCGGTCCGCCGCTGCTGGTGCTCAGCCTGCGCGCTGCGGGCACCGGCCTGAATCTCACCCGGGCCAGCCACGTCCTGCACTACGACCGGTGGTGGAATCCGGCGGTGGAGGCGCAGGCGTCGGACCGAGCCCACCGCATCGGCCAGACGCGCACCGTCACGGTGCACACGCTGACGACTCTGCGCACGCTGGAGGAGCTGATCGCCACACTGCACGTGGGCAAGCGCGAGCTCACCGACGTCGCGGTCGGTTCGGCCGCCGGCGTCGAGAACAACCTGGCCCGCCTCGGCGACGACGACCTGCGCGCCGTACTCGACCCGTCGTCGGGGACCGCCCGATGAACCAGGAGTTCGGCACCACGAGTTGGGGCCGGGCCTGGCTGCGTCTGGCCGAGCCCGTCACGCTGACCCGGCCCGACCCGGCCCTCCCCCGGGCACGCTCGCTGGCCCGCCGCGATCGGGTCACCCAGCTCTCGACGGACCCGGGGGAGGCCGCGGCCATCGTCGTCGACAACGTCCCCCGCTCCGTCGTCGTGCGCTTCCCGGTCTGGGACGAGGACCAGCGCCGGGCCGCGGCCAGCCTCCTCGCGACCACCACGCCGGCCGACCTCGCCGAGGAGCTCCCCGACGACCTCCACCGGGCCGGGGCGTCCGTCGCGCCGCCGCCGGGGAGCCTGGACCTGCGGTGCGACTGCCCGCGGACCATGCCCCGGTGCCTGCACGTGCTCGCCGTGCTCGTCGAGCTGGCGCGGCGGGTGGACGAGGACCCGTGCCTCGCTCTCGTCCTGCTCGGTGCGTCGACCGTCGGTCCGTCGGTGAAGGAGCACAGCCGTATCCCCCTCGTCCGGCTCGACGCGGCCAACTTCTACACCACTCGAACGGCCTGACGCCGCCGCCCGCATACCGCGCGTGATCAGGGGATTCTCGCCGACCGGGCGGGCCGTGTCGGCGGTCGCAGGCGCATCATCCCGTGCCAGCGCGCAGGCTCGTCCCGAGATGGTACCGCGGGCGGGCGCGTTCCTGCAGGATCGTCGACGGCCCGCCAACGCCACGAACGGAGCGACCATGTCGGCACCGACACCCGAGGGAATCCGGGAGACCTACGACGCGTTCACCGAGGTCTACGCCCGGATCTGGGGGGAGAACCTGCACGTCGGCTACTGGGACGCCGGGCAGGAGGACCTCCCGGTGCCGACCGCGACCGACCGGCTGACCACGGAGCTGATGGTGCGACTGGTCTGTCCGGCCGGCGGGCGGGTGCTGGACGCCGGCTGCGGTCTCGGGGTTCCGGCGATCCGGCTGGCGACTGAACGCGGCCTGGAGGTCGAGGGGGTGTCGATCAGCCCACCGCAGGTCGAGCGCGCGTCCCGGGCCGCCGCGGCGGCCAAGGTGGACGGCCGGGTCTCCTTCCGGTACGCCGACGTCAACGCGCTGCCCCAGCCCGACGCCTCGTTCGACTCCGTCTGGGCGTTCGAGTCGTTACACCACATGCCCGACCGCAGGCACGCGCTGGCCGAGATCGCGCGGGTCGTGCGGCCCGGTGGCTCCGTCGTGATCGCCGACTTCGCCCTGACCGGTCCGCTCACGACCGACGACGACCGCGAGGTGGTGGACGCGTTCCGGTCCGCAGGCGGAGCGCTGACCCTCACCGATGTCGACGCCTACGTCGCCGACCTGGTGACGGTCGGGCTGACGGACGTGGTGGCCGAGGACGTCGGTGAGCGCATCCGCCCGACTATGACCTGGCAGGCGCAGCTCTTCGAGGACGCACGCGACAGCTTGGAGCCGCGGATGGGGCAGGTCGCCCTGGATCAGATGATCTCTCTCAACCGCCGCCTCGCGGCGGTTCCCCAGATGGGCTACGTGCTGCTGGCCGCGCGGGTACCCGCGCCGGGATCGGCGAGGTGACCGCCGTCGACGGCCGGCACTGAACCGTGGAGGGTGTCCCTGCACTGCTGCTGAGCCTCGCGCTCGTCGTGGGACTGGCCAGGGCGGCAGGCATGCTCGCCCGCCGGCTCGGCCAGCCTCCGGTGATCGGCGAGTTGGCGGCCGGGATCCTCGTCGTCCCCCTGTTCTTCACGTCCGGAGCAAGGGAGGGACCGTTCGGGCCCGAGACCGCGGCGGACCTCCAGGTGGTCGCGACCATCGGCATCGCGATCTTCATGTTCCTGGTCGGGGCGGAGTTCGACGGCACCCGGCGTGGTGGGCAGGGCCGGCTGGTCGGTTGCTTGACCGTCGCGGTCGTGGTGGTGCCCTTCGGGCTCGGAACCGGTCTGGGCTTCTGGCTCGTGCCGGAGGGGGAGGGCGCCGCCGCTGCGCTCTTCCTCGGCGTCGCACTGGCTGTAACGGCGTTTCCCGTGCTGGCGCGCATCGTCGCCGACCGCCCGCACGACGAGGCCATCGGCGCGCTCGCCCTGGCCACGGCGGCCGGCGTCGACGTGCTGGCCTGGCTGCTGCTCGCCGCCGTGATCGGGATCGACGCCGGGAACGCCGGAGGGCTCTGGTCACTGCTGCTGATGCTCCCCTACCTGGCCGTCATGGCTTGGGTGGTCCGCCCGCTCCTGCGCTGGTTCGTCGCACGCGGGGTCGACGAGGTCACGCGGCTGGCCGTCCTGCTGGTCGTGGTCCTGCTGTCCGCGGCCGCGACCGAGACCACCGGCCTGCACCTGATCTTCGGCGCGTTCCTCGCCGGGATGGCCGTGCCCCGCGACGAGAGCCTGCGCCGTCACCTCCGCGACCGGGTGGCCCCGATGAACCGCGTGCTGCTCATGCCGGTGTTCTTCGTCGTCGCCGGGCTCGGGCTCGACCTGTCGTCCTTCGACCTGCACGGCTCGGGCTTGCTCGGTCTCGTCGTCGTGGCCGCCGTGCTGGGCAAGGTCGGTACGGCGGCCGTCGTCGGCCGCTGCTGTGGCCTGGACCGCCGATCGTCGCTGCGCCTGGGGATCCTGCTCAACACGCGCGGTCTCACCGAGCTGATCGTCCTGCGGGTCGGGCTGGAGCTGGGCGTGATCGACGGCCGGACCTACTCGCTGCTGGTCGTCATGGCCTTGATCACGACGGCCATGACCGGCCCACTCCTGCGGCTCGCCGAGCGGAGGCGGGTCACCGAGCCGGCCCGGAGTGCGCCGGACGCGACGAGGTAGCTAGCCTGTTCTAGCTACACGCATCGGCGGCGACAGGAGATGGAGACCGTGAGCGGTTCTGGAGACGGTCCGGCCGAGACGAACACGCGCGTCGGCGACGAGCAGGCGACGCCGTGGACGCGCCAGGCCCGCTGGAGCCTGGCGGCCATCAGCGGGCTCGTGGCGATGGTCATCGTCGACGCCACGATCGTCAACGTCGCCCTTCCGCTGATCATCGAGGACCTGGGCATCACCTCGACCCAGGCCCAATGGGTCCAGGCCTCCTACACCCTGGTGTTCGCCGCGCTCCTGCTGACGTTCGGCCGGCTGGCCGACCGGATCGGGCGCAAGCGCATGCTGGTGCTCGGGTCGGTCGTGTTCGCGGTGGCCAGCCTCGTCGCGGCCGCTGCGCCGGACGGGTCGTTGCTGATCCTCGGGCGGGTCCTGCAGGGCGTCGGCGGCGCCATGATCTTCCCGGTGGCCCTGTCGATCCTGTCCGCGACCTTCCAGGGCGATGCGCGCAACATCGCCTTCGCCGTCTGGGGCGCGACCATCGGTGGCACCGCGGCGATCGGCCCGCTGATCGGTGGCTGGCTGGCGACCGCGTTCAGCTGGCGGATCGCGTTCCTGGTGTTCGTCCCGGTCGCCGCCGTGTTCGGCTGGCTGGCCGGCCGGGTGCTGACGGAGAGCCGCGATCCCGACGGCCGGGCGGGTCTCGACCTGCCCTCCGCTGCGCTGTCGGCGCTGGCCGCGGGCCTACTCGTTCTCGGGCTGACCGAGAGCCGGACCTGGGGGTGGTGGGGGGCCGGTGGCGACGACATCACCTTCGTGGGTCTGCCGTGGCGCCTCCCCGTCTCGCCGACGCCGGTCGTACTCGTGCTCGCGCTCGTGTGCGCCGTGGCAGTGGTCGTCCGCAGCAGGCGCAGGGCCGGTGCCAACCGGCCGACCATGATCGACCCGGCGATCCTGCGGACGCGGACTTTCCGCAACGGCAACGTCGTGACCGCCGTCGTCTACCTGGCGGAGTTCGGTCTGCTCTTCACGCTGCCGATGTGGTGGCAGTTCACGCTCGGCTACAGCGCGGCCCAGGCCGCGCTCGCCCTGCTCCCGCTCGCGCTGGCCTCCATTCTGGCCAGCGGCGCCTCCGCGGCACTCGCCCAGCGGTTCGGCCCCCTCCGCGCCGTCCAGATCGGACTCCTGTGCGAGGTGCTCGGGGCCGCGGGCGTCGGTCTGGTGATCAGCGGCAGCACCGCGTGGTGGGTGCCCCAGGGCTTCCTGGTCTTGTACGGCATCGGGCTCGGGATCGGGGCCGCGCAGCTCGGTTCGGTCGTGCTGGCCGATCTCCCACCGGCCCGAAGCGGCCAGGGTGCGGGCGTGTCGGCCACGTGCCAACAGCTCGGAGCCGCGCTCGGCGTAGCCGTACTGGGAACCGTGCTGTTCAGCACGCTGGGCCACGACCTGACCGGGCGGCTGAGCGCGTCGGGCGAGCCGGTGGGGAGTGCTCAACGCATCGCCGAGCAGGTCGAGACGACGACCGGCACGGCGATCGGCGAACTCGCCGCCGCCGGGAACACCGCTGCGGCCGCTGCGGCCCGGGACGCGCTGGCCGTGGCCTCCAGTGCGGCGGTGCTCACCGCGGCGGCACTCCTATTCTGCGCCCTGCTTACCGCCGTCCTGCTGATGCGGCCGGCCACCTCGCGCAGTGGACGGGGCTGACCGGACCCGCCCGTCAGCCGTGGTCGGCCGTGGGTCTCAACACCAACGCCATCGAGCCACCGACCAGACGGTGCCGCGACACCGTGCCAAAGCCGCCCGCGGCGGCCAGCCGCTCCCAGTCACGCTGGTCCCGTTCCCGGCCACCCAGCGCGACCAGCATGTACAGGTCCATCAGGCCGTGCGCGACGGTAGCATCGCCCGCGTCCGCATCCGCGACCCGCTCGACGACGAGCATCGCCGCCGCCGGTGGCATGGCTCGCCGGCACACCTTGAGCAGCTGGACGCAGCGATCGTCAGGCCAGTCGTGCAGGATGTCGCGCAGCACGTAGAGGTCGCCGCCTTCGGGCACCGTGGCCAAGAAGTCCCCGGCCTGCACCGTGCAGCGGCCCTCCAGCCCGGCGGCCCGCAGCCGCTCCCGGGCCAGCTCCGCCACCGGCGGTAGGTCGAGAACGATCCCGCGGGCGCCCGGATCGGCGGCCAGCACGTGCTCCATCAGGCCGGCGTCACTGCCGCCGACGTCGACGATCAGTCGCCGCCCGGCGAACACCTCGACCAATTCGGCAACGGTGAGGTCGAGGTCGGCGTGCTGGGACCGGAAGAACGTCTCCCTGAGGGCTGGGCGCCGGTCCAGGTACGCGAACACGTCCTCGCCGAATATGACCGGGAACGTGGGCGCTCCAGTACGGACCGCGTCGAGCACGCCGTCCCAGCAGCGACCCAACTCGGCCCCCGCGAGCAGTGCCGCGGGACGGGCCGAGCCCGGCACGTCCGTCCGCAGCGTGTGGCCGAGGTCGGCGAGTACGAAGACCCCGTCCGCGTCCTCGACGAGCAGGCCCAGCCTGACCATCACACGCAGCAGCCGTTCGAGCGCACTGGCGTCGGCGCCGACCGTCGCGGCCAGGTCGGCCGCGCCGGTCGGCCGTTGATGCAGCAGGTCGGGGACGGCGAGAACCGCCGCCGCGTGCAGCGCGGCGGTGGTGAGCCGCCCGAGGACCATCGACCGCATGATGCGCGCGTTGCCGAGATGGCCAGTGGGGAGGGCTTCTGCTGAACGGTCCGGCACGGTTTCCGACAGTAGACGGCAACCGGAGCCGAGATCACGATGCCGCCGCCTACCACGTGTTCATGCGGTATGCACCACTGCGCGCGAGGGGATCGTACCGACGTCGACGGCCGAGCACAGCTACCAGTTCATGTGGTGTTGCCAATCGCGGCGATCCGCTGCAATGGAGTGCGAAGTCGTTGGCTGCAGGGCATTCGGGTGGTCGGTGCGGGGGAAGCCGGGCCTGCACAGGCTCCCGACCTGGCCTGAAATCGTTGTTATGTCTGGTAATGGCAGGTGATGACGGGCTGCAGCAGGCACCACGCCGGGCCGATGTCGGGGGGACAGAGTGGAACACCAATCGAGGCCAAGACATCTCCATCCGTTCCGGGGACGTGATGTCGAGCTCGGGACGATCCAGGTCGCGCTGGAGGCCGGCGCTGGGGGCGTCGTGCTCGTGGAGGGTCCACCCGGCGTCGGTTTGAGCAGGCTGTTGGCCGAGGTGGGCCGTATGGCCGCCCGGCAACGATGGCAGCTCTGCCACGGCAGCGGCGACCAGGTGTTGCGGACCATCCCGCTGTTCCCGCTGCTGAGCGCGCTGAAGCTACATGTCCGGCTCCGCGACGAGGCGAACAACGCCGCGACGAACCGGTCGTGGGGAGAGACTTCCGCCTGGGGCCTCGTCGAGACGGTGCGTACGTACCTCGAGCGCCGGGCCGAGCAGACACCCCTCGTCGTCGTCCTCGACGACCTGCAGTGGGCGGACCCGGCGACGATGATGGCCCTGCGGCTGTTGACCGACGACATCGCGCCACGCAACGTCTCGTGGGTGCTGGGCCGCCACACCGCGCCCGGCGCGACCACTCGCGGCGACGACTTCTACGGCTTGGAGAGGGTGTCAAGCGCGGTTCGGCTGCGGCTCGGGCCGCTGTGCGCGGCGTCCGTGGAGGCGGTCGTGGCCGATCTGCTGAACGCGCCCCCCAGCGCCGAGTTGACGGAACTGGTCAGCTGCGCCGACGGGTATCCGGCGGCGTTGACCGAACTGGTCTCGTCCCTGGCCGACGCCCGGGAGCTGCGAGTCGAGGACGACGTCGTCGTGGTGGAGCGAGACCGAGGGGACGACGATCAACCGGAGTGGCCCCATCCCGCGTTGCCGGAGGCATACCTCGTCTTCGTACGGCGGTTGCTGGCCGGTCTGACGCCGCAACTGTCGCGCCTCATGGAGATCGCCGCGGTGCTCGGGCACAGCTTCGCCCCGGACGACATCGCCGAGTTGGCCGGGCTGACGGTCTCGGCGCTGTTGCCGACGTTGCACGACGCACTGGCCACCGGCTGGCTGACCTACACCGAGGAAGTGGTCTGTTTTCGCCGGGACGCGTTCTGGCAGGGCGTCCTGCAGGGGGTCCCGGCTCCGTTGCGGGCAGCACTGCACCGGCAGGCGGCCGAAATGCTCCAGAGCCGCCGAGGCAACAACAGAGATGTCGCCGTCCACCTGGCGCAGGGCTCGCGCAAGGGCGACGAGCGGGCCACCGCGATCGTGCGGGACGCCTCCCGGGAGGCGCTGACGACCAGCCCTCTCCTGGCGGGCGACTTGGCCAGGAGAGCACTCGACCTGATGGCCGCCGACGATCCGGCGCGGGCCTGCGCCGGGGCCACCATGGTGGCGGCACTCGTGCGGACCGGGCCGTTGGCCCAAGCCGTCGCGTTCGCACGGAAGAACGCTGCCGCCGAGGATCGCTGCGGGCCGGACTCGTTGCGGCTGACCATTGCGACCGGGCTGGCGACCGGGCTGATGCTGCAGGGTGAGGCGGCCGAGGCGATGGCCGTGCTCGAGGAGCTCGACGCCGAACACGGCGGGGGATGCGACGCGGTGTGGTTGCTGCGCATGTTCGGACGCCCGCAAATGGCCGCCGAGATGGGAGAGGGCGAGCGCGAACGAGCCGAGCTGGGCTGCGGGCACCTGCTCGCCCGCACGCGGCGGGCGAGGGCGGAGGGTCGCGTCCAGGATGCGTTGGAGCTTTCCCGGCAGGCTACGGCGAGTGCGCAGACCGCGTCCTCGGCGGGATGGTTCGACCCTCCGCGGCTCCTTCTCGGAGAGCTGCTTGTCGACGCAGGCCGGTACGACGAGGCCCGTGTGGTGCTGGACGCCGTGTCCCGGCAGGTGCGCGACGAGGGCACGCGGGTGCTGGAGGGCGCTCCCCTCCTGCTCCGGGCTCGCCTGGAGCTCGCCGCGGGCGACCCGGCCGAGGCGGCGGCGGTCGCGGAGACCGGCTTCGCACTGGCGGCCGCCAGCGGGGCGGTGCGACACGTCGGCACCGCGTGCTGGGCTCTCGCCTCGGCCGCCCTGCGGCGGGGGGACCTCCCGACCGCCGTCCACCACGCGGACCGGCTGCGCAACGAGGTCACCCCCGGATCGGGCCTGTACGGCGCCGCGCTGGGTGTCCAGGCGCGCATCGCGGCGGCGGAGGGCGATCGCTCGGCCACCACCCTGGTTTTGCTGGACCTGTGCGACGACCCGCAGACCCTCCTGGAGATGATCCTCATGGACGCGGGCGGCGCAGCGTGGTTCGTCCGTTTCGCCTGCCGGACCGGCCATCGCGCCAGTGCGACGCGGATCGTCGAGCAGGCGGACCGGCTTGCCGCCCGCAACGGTGAGCTGGGCACGATCACGGCGGCGGCCAGGCACGCCCGCGGCGTCCTCGACCGCGATCCCGAACTGCTCCAGCGTGCGGGTGCCGAGCATCGCGACAGTTGGGCGGCTGCGTCGGCCGCCGAGGACCTCGCCGCGACGGTGGTGGCGGTCGCGCAGGACGCGGGTGCCGCGGTGGAACACCTTGACCGCGCGCTCGCGGCGTACCTCGCCCACGGGGCGGCCCGCGACGCGGCCCGGGTCCGGCGCACGCTCCGCGACCTCGGCTTCCGGCGCCGGCACTGGACCCACGTCAAGCGGGCCGAGACGGGCTGGGACAGCCTGACCGAGACCGAGCGGCAGGTGAGCGAGCTCGTCATGACGGGACTGACGAACCGCCAGGTGGCCACTCGGATGTTTCTGTCGCCGCACACGGTCGGATTCCATCTACGCCAGATCTACCGCAAGCTCGGCATCCGGTCGCGCGTGGAGATCGCTCACCACCGCCCGGATCAGGACGTCCCACCTCGCCACCGCGCGCAGGTGAGGCCGTCGTGACGTCGAGGATCGACCCGCTGTCCCCGCGGCCGGACGCCTGCGCCGTCTCACCGGCCGAGCACCGGGATCTCATGAGCATGTTCCCCACGGGGGTCTCGGTGGTCACGGTCGCCGACGACCACGGCGGTCCCCAGGGGATGACGTGCACGTCACTGGCCAGCATCAGCCTGCGTCCGCCGATCCTGATGGTCTCCCTTCGCCGTGGAAGCGCCACGCTCGCCGCCGTCCGCCGCCACGGGCACTTCGCGGTCAACCTGCTGCACGCCCGCAGCCAGCCGGTGGCGGAGGTGTTCGCCGGGCCTGAGCCCGACCGCTTCGCGCGGGTGCGCTGGGAGCCGTCGGCGGTGACCGGGCAACCGTGGCTCGTCGACGACTCGGTCGCTCACGCGTCGTGCCGGGTGCGCTCGGCGAGCGTGGTCGGCGACCACGAGCTCGTGCTCGGCGAGCTGTGCGAGGTCCGGTGCACGGCCGAGCACCCGCTGCTCTATGGGATGCGGCGGTTCTCCGTCTGGACCTGACCAGTGTGCTCCTGATGATTCCCGACTACTACGTTACGAGATGATTGGGGTCGAGATGCGAGAACCCATCCGGGAGATCGTTGTCCTCGGTGGCGGTACGGCGGGCTGGATGGCGGCCTCGTACCTGGGTAAGGCATTGGGAGAGGGCGTCGGGATCACCGTTCTGGCCGCTCCCGACATCCCGACGCTTGGTGTGGGTGAGGCGACCATCCCCAACCTGCAGACGGCCTTCTTCGACTTCCTGGGGATACCCGAGGACGAGTGGATGGCCGAGTGCAACGCCAGCTACAAGATGGCCATCAAGTTCATCAACTGGAGGAGCGCCGGGGCGAGCTCGCCCCACCCGCGGATCCAGGACGACGGCGACCGTGACCAGTTCTACCACGCGTTCGGCCTGCTGCCCGAGTGCGAGCGGGTCCCGCTCTCCCAGTACTGGGTCTACCGCCGCTGGGAGGGCGAGCGCGCACCTTTCGACCGGGCCTGCTACCCGGAGACGCTCGCGATCGAGGAGAAGCGGTCGCCGCGGTGGCCCGACGGAACCCGGGCGGCCAACTACGCCTGGCACTTCGACGCCCGCCTCGTCGCGGACTACCTGCGGCGGTTCGCCGTCGAGAGGCTCGGCGTGCGGCACGTCGAGGACCGCATGGAGACGGCGATGCGCACGCCCGACGGCCGTATCCGCAGCATCACGACCCGATCCGGGCGCACCCTCGAGGCCGATCTGTTCGTGGACTGCTCGGGCTTCCGCGGCCTGCTGATCAACAATGTCATGGCTGAGCCCTTCGTCGACATGAGTGAACAACTGCTGTGCGACAGTGCGGTGGCGACGGCCGTGCCGCACGACGACGACCGGCACGGCGTGGAACCGTTCACCTCGGCCATCGCGATGCGATCGGGATGGACGTGGAAGATCCCCATGCTGGGCCGTTTCGGCACGGGCTACGTGTACTCCAGCCGATTCGCCGCCGAGGAGGAGGCGGTCGACGAGTTCTGCCGGCTCTGGGGGCTGGACCCCGACACCGCCGAACTCAACAGGATCAGGTTCCGGGTCGGGCGCAACCGGCGGGCGTGGGTCGGCAACTGCGTTAGCATCGGGACGTCCTCCTGCTTCGTGGAACCTCTCGAATCGACGGGCATCTACTTCATCTACGCCGCGCTCTACCAGCTTGTGAAGCACTTCCCGGACGCCGCCGTGGACGACTCACTGCGCTCGGCCTTCAACCGCGAGATCGAGGCGATGTTCGACGAGACCCGGGATTTCATCCAGGCGCACTTCTACTTCTCGCCGCGTATCGACACGCCGTTCTGGAAGGCGAACAAGGATCTCCGGCTCAGTGCCGGCATGGAGGAGAAGATGGCCGACTACCTGGCCGGCCTACCGATCAACGCGCCCGCCTCGGACGACGCCGGCCGTTACTACGCGAACTTCGAGGAGGAGATCCGCAACTTCTGGAACAACAGCAACTACTACTGTGTGCTGGCGGGTCTCGGCCAGGTCCCGGCCGCGCCGCTACCGCGGCTGCACCACATGCCCGCGGCCCGTGATCGCTCCGGGGAGCTGTTCACGGAGATCCGGCGCAGGCAGCGCGAGCTGGTCGAGAGCCTGCCGTCCTGCCGCGACTACCTGCGTGCTCAGCACGGCCGCTGACCGTCGAGGACCCCTACCCGCCGCCCCGGGACAGCTCGTCACGACTGCCCCGGGCCGCGACGTCGAGCTCCTCCACGCGGTCCGCCGCCCGCTCAGGGCCGCTGAGGCGGGCGAACTCCGCGCGCAGGGCGTGCGCGCGCCTGCGGAAGGACTCCTCGTCCAGCACCCGCCGCACCGCCCGGCGCAGGCGCGGCTCGAACCGGCCGCTCCGCCGGACGCGCAGCCCGGCACCCGACCACGCCACGTGCGCCGCCACCTCGTGCTTCTCCTCGGTGGCTGCGGCGATGACGAGTGGCACCCCGTGGCTCAGGGCGGTGTTGACACCGCCGTAGCCCCCGTTGGTCACCATGACGTCCACGTGCGGCAGGAGCAGCGCGTGCGGCACGAACCGCTCGACGACGACGTTGCCGGGCCGGGGACCGAGGTCCAGCTGCTCCGGCGGCACCCCCGTCGTGACGACGACCAGCACGTCCAGCCCGGCCAGTGCGCGGATGGCTGGCACGAGCAGATGCGACGCGTCGTCGGCGATCGTGCCCTGCGTGACGTGGACGACCGGCCGGATTCCGGTCAGCTCGCCCCACCAGGACGGTGTGTCGTAGTCCGCGGGACCCGGGGTGGTCACCGACCCGACGAACTCGACCTGCGGGAGCAGGTCGCTTCGCGGGTACTCGAAGGACGGAACCGTCCCCATCAGGTACAGCCGCGGGTGGTCCACGATGTTCTCGAACGCCCCTCGCGGCAGCGCGGTTAACCCGACCCGTTCGCGGAGCAGGCTCCCCGCCCGGCGCAGCTCGCGCAGCACGACGCGGTTCGCCACCTCGCCCAGGACGCGGTTGCGCAGCCGGCCCACCGCCGACGCGCTCGGGGCCAGGCCGAGCCCCAACGGGGCGGTGTCCCGGCTGCTCAGGATGTAGATCGACGTCGAGACCCACACGACGGGGATGCCGCGCAGCTCGCCGAGCAGACCGGCCGCGAAGCTCGTCTCGTCGGTGATCATGACGTCGACGGGGGTCGCGTCCACGAAGTCCGTGAGATCGCGCAGGTAGCCCGGCGCCGTGTCGAGGAACGCGTCGCGGAAACCGGCGACCATCCCCGCGACGCCGCGCAGCTTGGCATTGTCCGGAAACGCCTGTTCCCGGTTCAACCCGCCGTAGTCGTATCCCGCCGTCATGGGAAGGAACGTGGCGCCCACCCGTTCCACCCGGTCCCGGTAGGCCCGGCCGGAGTACCAGGTGACTCGATGTCCGCGCAGCACCAGCGTCGCGACGATCGCGAGCATCGGGTTCACGTGGCCGTCGCCCGGAGACGTGACGGCGAGAATGTTGAGCATCGGAAAGCCTCCTGACACCTGTCCGTCCCGACGCTAGGTCCGATCCCCGGCCGCGTCCGCGCCCCGGCGACATCCCACTCACTCGCGGTGTGGACACCGGCCCGCCGGGCACCGCGACCCGGCCGCGGCGGCGCACAACTACGTAGTCGGCGCCGCCGCCGCGTGATGTGGCATTCGGCGCCGCTGCCGAGGATGAGGTGGTCGCAAGACCGAAGGGGAGAGCACATCGTGGATGACGTCGCCCGCAGCGGAGTGAAGGATGTCGTGGTCATCGGGGCAGGCATCTCGGGAATCGTCGCCGCCTACGAACTGGAGCGGCTCGGGCACCGGGTGGAGGTACTGGAGGCCGCCCCGTGGCCCGGCGGGCGCATCCACACCCACCGCTTCGGTGAGGGCGTCACAGCGCCGTTCGTCGAGCTCGGCGCGATGCGCATCCCGGCCCACCACCGGCACACCATGTCCTACGTCGACGAGCTGGGCCTGACGACGAGGCTGAGCACGTTCCGCTCCCTGTTCTCCGACGAGGGTGCCTATCACACGACCTCGGTCGGCTTCATCCGCGTGAAGGACGCGGCCCAGACGCTCGTCGCCGAGTTCCGACAGGCCTACGACCCGAAGGGCGTCCACTACCGCAGGGAGGTGCTGTTGTTCGGCTCCTGGCTCGCGGCGATCGGCGACGCGATCGCGCCCGCGAACTTCCGCGGCGGACCACGCGGCGAGATCATCCGGGAGCTCATCGGCCTGGCGCAGGACGTCGACCTCGCCCCGTTCCTGAGGGGGGAGGCGGCCGACCGGTTCGACCTGCACGGGTTCTTCGCCGAGCACCCGCAGATCCGCCAGACCGGCAGCGGTCGCCTGCATCGCTTCCTCGACGACATCCTCAGCGAGACGAGCCCCGATCTCGTCCGTCTCGACGGCGGCATGGACCAGCTCCCGCTCGGCCTCGCGGCCCGGTTGCGCGGCCCGGTGCACCGCGACCACGAGGTCGTCGGCATCGAGGTCGGCGAGGACGACGTGGTGTTGCGCGTCCGGCACGGCGGGCGGACGAGCGTCCGGCGCGCGGACTACGCCCTGTGCACGATCCCCTTCTCGGTGCTGCGGGCCATCCCCTGTTCCGGTATCAGCGCGGCCAAGCGGGCCATCATCGACGAGGTGGCCTACTGGTCGGCCACGAAGGTGGCGTTCCTGTGCCGCGAGCCGTTCTGGGAGGACGACGGGATCAGCGGCGGAGCGTCCTTCACCGGCGGCCGGGTGCGCCAGACCTACTATCCGCCGGTGGAGGGCGACCGCGCCCGCGGCGCCGTCCTGCTGGCGAGCTACACGATGGGCGACGACGCCGACGTGCTCGGCCGGCTCCCCAAGGCAGAGCGGCACGCCGTCGTCCTCGACGAGGTGGCGGCCATGCACCCCCAGCTCGCACAGCCGGACATGGTCCTGGAGACCGTGAGCCGGGCGTGGGGCCAGCACCCGTGGACGCTGGGCGGCGGCGTGACCCGCTGGGGCAAGGACACCGAGGCCTGCATCGCCGAGCGCGACGCCGCGGCACGACCGGAGGGACGGCTGTTCTTCGCGGGCGAGCACTGCTCGTCCACGACAGCGTGGATCGACGGCGCCATCGAGTCCGCCGTCGACGCGGTCCGGCGCATCGTCGCGTTCGAGCCGCACCCGCCCGTCGGCGCCGGAGTGGGTTCGTGAGCGTCTTCGACCTGCCGCGTCTGCACTTCGCGGGCACGGCCACGACCAGCCTCCCGACGGGCCCCCGCTCGGGATGGCTCGACCAGGCGACCAACCAGGCGATCACCGCGGCAGGCCCGTTCCCGGTGCACCTCCCGCCGGAGGAGTACCACGCCCGTCTCGACGCGGGCGCGCCCCGGTTCGACGCCGACGGGAGCCCGTGCACAGACGGTCCCTTCAACGTCGTGCGGGGATGGAATCTCGGCGGCAGTGGCCACTTCGGGATCGACGCACGGATCACCGGTGGCGAGACGGCCGATGGCCCGGTCGACGACGATCTCGTGGTCGGCCGGTACGTCGACATGTGGGGCCACTACAACCCCTATCTGGCCACCACGTTCAACAAGGCCCGGATCTTCGACGTCGATCCGGCGTCGCCGTGGAGCACGACGGTGATGGTGGGACACTTCTGCTTCGGAAGGGGGGAGCGCTCGCACGAGGTGGGCTACCTGGTGAGCGGCTCGGTCGAGGGGACGCACCCGGCGCGGTGGCAGGACTTCGCGCACGTGGGCGAACCCGGCACCCACCCCTTCGACCGCCACACCCGGACCTCGTTCGTCCACCAGTTCGCTGTCCGGGCCGACGACGGGCTGGACTGGATGGCCGACAGCGAGCATTCGCCGCTTGTGAACCGGCTTCGCGCCACGATCGACGACGGCCGGGCCGCTGGGCTCGTGGTCCAGTTCCGTATCAGCGCGATGGCGTTGCCGACCGTGCCGGACCGGCCGAACCAGTGGCGCCTCGTGGGGACGATCGCCCCCTGGCAGGCGGACGAGCTGGTCACGCATCCGGCCGGGCGGGTGCTTGTTCCGGTGGGCGGGTACTCGCCGCTGCGCACGATGAGCGTGGCGGTTACGGCCGATCAGGCGGTGTTCAACATGGTCAACGCCGTGCCGGCGACCCGGCGCTGCGCGGACGGTTCGCCCGAGCCGGGCTCGTGGGCCGACGCGGGCGACCTGGAGCTGCGGACGCAGACCGGTGACCGGCTGGTGGCCAGGGTGCCTGCCCATGCCTACCGGGCCGACGGCGGCGTCCGCACCGGCGGGCTGATCACCGTGGCGCGCGAGGCGTCGTCGGGTCCCGTGGGCGACGAGGCGCTGTGTCTGCTGGCGACCAGCACCCGGGGCGTTCGCGAGGTGGTCCTCCGCGAGCGCGAGACCGTGATCGCGTCCGACGACGCGAGCCTGTTCGTCGAGCAGCGCGGGGAGGACGACGCCGACGGTGCGGTCGAGGTCCGGTTCCGCTCGTTCGTCCGCGGGAGGCCGGCCGCGGTGTCCGTCGTGCACGTGCAGCAGTTCGGCAATCCTGGCTCGCGGCCGCTCGACCCCGTCGCGAGCGCCCTCGACGCACGCTGCGCCGCCGTCGAACTGGTCGCCGTGTCCGCCAGCGGTGCCGCACCGCCGCAGGGCTCGTCGTGCCTGGGACGGACGGACGAGGCCGGGCACGGATCGATCCTCGTGCGTGGGCTGCGCGCCGGGTCGACCCGGCTGTTGCTCACCGCCGACGAGCACGACCTGCCGTGCGATCCGGATGAGCCGGGCTCGGCGTGGCGCGCCCTCGACGGCGAGGGTGCGCACGGGTTCTGGGCGCACGCGGGGTCGATCACCGTGCGGGTCCTGCCGGACCACCGACACCTCGATGATCTCGCCACCGACGACGTCGACGCGGCCGTGGTGTACCGCGAGGTCTTCACGCCGTACGAACTGCTCTACACGTTCATGAAGAACAACGTCTTCAGCCTGGCCCACGACTTCCGGGTGGAGACCCACCCGCGGTTGCTGTGGAACATGTGCGATCCGCGCAACAAGGACAAGACGTACTATATGCCGCCCTCGCGTGACCTGTCCGATCCACAGGCGCGGGTGCTGCTGAAATTCCTCCGGGCACGCCGGGCGCAGAGCACACCACCCGAGCGGGTGCCGGCCGACCGCGGCCGCGACCACGGCCTCGACACCCGCGACGAGCTGATCGCGGCGCTGCGCCAGGCCGCGACGATCGAGCTCGCCGTGATGATGCAGTACCTCTACGCGGTGTACTCGCTCCCCACCCGGGGCGCCGCGCAGCACTGGGTCGACCGCGGGGAATGGACCCCCGACCAGATCCGCCGGATCTGCGGCGACGGCGGGGAGACGCTCGACGACGGCGTCCGCGGCCGGCTGCTGTCGGTCGCGCGCGAGGAGATGATCCATTTCCTCGTCATCAACAACATCCTGATGGCGATCGGTGAGCCGTTCCTGATCCCCGACGTCGACTTCGGCGATCTCGGGGCCAGCCTGGCCGTCCCGTTCGACTTCGCGCTGGAGCCGTTCGGGCTCGGCAGCCTCCAGCGGTTCATCGCGATCGAGCAGCCCGACGGGTCGGTGGACGACGTCCGTCGCGGCGACCTCGGTGGCATCGACCTGCGCGGCAGCGACCAGCGGTACGGCTCGCTCAGCGAGCTCTACGGCGCCGTCCGCGATGGCCTGCAGCGCGTACCCGACCTGTTCATGGTCCGCCGCGGCCGGGGTGGGGGCGAGCACCACCTGTTCATGCGGGAGTCGGTCAACGCCGTCCACCCCGACTACCAGCTCCAGGTGGACGACCTGCCCAGTGCGCTGTTCGCGATCGACTTCGTCACCGAGCAGGGTGAAGGGCACGTGCTCACCGACGTCCCCACGTCCGAGGACTCGCACCATGAGACCTTCCTGCGGATGTCGCGGGAGTTGATGGCCGACCACCTGGCCGCGACGGCGCATGGGCGGACGACGTGGAGCCCGGCCTACCCGGTGCTGCGTAACCCGACCGTCCGTGCGTCCCGGGCCGGGTCGCGGGAGCTGGTGACGGCACCGGAGGCGCGCGAGGTCGCAGTCCTGTTCAACCGCGCCCACTTCATGATGTGCCAGCTCATGGTGCACCACTTCACGCGCGGTCCCGAGACGAGCCTGCGCCGCTCGGACCTCATGAACGCCGCCCTCGAGGTCATGACGGGGATGATGCGCCCACTCGGGGAACTGCTCGTCACCCTGCCGTCGGGCCGGCCCGGCCGGACGGCGGGACCCACGTTCGAACTCGAGAGCAGGCCGCAGCCGGACGCGCGGCCCGAGATCGTGCTGCGCACGCTCTCGCTGCGGTTCGCGCACCTGGCCGAGGCCTGCCGCAAGTGCGAACTGGTGCCCGCCTCCGTCGGCGGGACCGCGTCCTATCTGGCCGGATACTTCGGAGGTTCAGCATGACCGACGTCGACGTACTGGTCGTCGGCGGCGGGCCGGTCGGGCTCTCGCTCGGGCTCGACCTGGCCCACCACGGGATCGACTTCCTGATCGCCGAGGCCGGGGACGCCACGGTGGACCATCCCCGGGTGGGCAGCGTCGGGCCCCGGACGATGGAGTTCTTCCGTCGCTGGGGCATCGCCGAGCAGGCCCGCAACGCCGGCTGGCCGCCGGACCACACGCTCGACGGCGCGTGGGTCACGTCGGTCGGCGGGTACGAGATCCATCGCGTGCGGATGGGGACCGTGCGTGAGCGTCCGGCCAGCGACGTGAGCCCGGAGCGCGAACAGGTCTGCCCGCAGCACTGGTTGGCCCCGCTCCTGCTGCGCGCGGCCGACGAGCGGCCGACCGGGCGGGTGCTACTGCAGCACCACGTGGACCGGGTGACGCCGGGCCCGGACGATGTCCGGGCGGACCTCACCGACGTGCGGACCGGCAGGATCCGCAGCGTGCGGGCCCGCTACGTCGTCGCGGCCGACGGAGCCTCCTCCCCCTTGCGCCGGGCTCTGGGGATCGCGGCACCCGCGATCCACGAGACCAGGACGTTCCGCAACATCCTCTTCCGTGCCCCCGGCCTGCGGGCCGCGCTCGGTGACCGGGCCGCACTCTTCTACTTCCTCATGCTCTCGGCCGGGCTGCGGTTCCCGCTACGGGCTATCGACGGCCGTTCGCTGTACCGGCTGACCGTCGGGGTCACCGGCGGGCCAGAGGCGACGATGGACGCGGAGACGCTCGTGCGCGCCGCCGTGTCCGTCGACACCCCGTTCGAGGTGCTCTCCGACGCCGAGTGGCACCTGACCCACCGGGTGGCCGAAGACTTCCGGAGCGGCCGGGTCTTCCTCGTCGGCGACGCCGCGCACACCCTGTCACCGTCGGGCGGTTTCGGGATGAACACCGGCATCTCCAACGCGGTCAACCTCGGCTGGAAGCTGGCCGCCGCCGTCCGCGGCTGGGCGGGTCCGCACCTGCTCGACACCTACCGGACCGAATGCCGCCCGATCGCCCTGCGCAGCCTCGACGAGGCCAACGTCAACCTGCGCCGCACGCTCGACCGGCCGTTGCCCGGGCACCTCGCCGACAGCTCGCCCGAGGGAGAGCGGGTGCGGGCCGAGATGTCCGAGCGGCTGCGGCGCAGCGGCGCCCAGCGCGAGTTCGAGTCGATGTGGGTCCACCTCGGCCTGCGCTACGTCTCCCCCGCGGTGGACCCCGACGGGACCGAGCCACCGGAGGGCGGCGCGGGCACCTGGCGGCAGAGCAGCGTCCCGGGCTGCCGTGCCCCGCACGCGTGGCTGCCGGACGGCCGGTCGACGCTCGATGTCTTCGGCTCCGGGTTCCATCTGCTGGCGTGCGCCGACGTCCCGGGCATCGGCCCGATGGAGCGGGCGTTCGCCGCAGCCGGGGTGCCGTTCGCCTCGACGGTGTGCACGGAACCCGACGTGCTGTACTGCTACGAGCGCTACGCCGTGCTCGTCCGGCCCGACGGGCACGTGGCGTGGCGCGGCGACGAGCTGCCTGCGGACCCGGCCGCGCTCGTCGCCCGGGTCCGCGGGGCGGAACCGGCACGGACCGGGGTGCCCGCGTGACCGGCGACCTCCCGTTCTTCGACTTCCGTGACCTCTCCGCGGCCGCGCTCGCCGATCCGTACCCGGTCTACCGGCCCTATCGGGAGCTCGACCCGGTGCACCGGGTGCCCGGGGCCGGGGCAGGCGACGGTGCGGCCGACACCTGGTTCGTGTTCCGGCACGACGACGTCTCGGCCGTCCTGAACGGAGCTGTCTTCGATCGCGGCACCAGCACGAAGCGGACGCCGATGGTGCCGGAGGGTCTTCCCGCCCTCCGCCGGATGGTCGACGACTGGCTGGTCTTCATGGACCCGCCCCGGCACACGCACATGCGCAACCTGGTCAAGCACGAGTTCACGCCGCGACAGGCCGACGCACTGCGTGCCGACATCACGACGATCGCTGGCCTGCTCGCCGACCAGATGCCCGCCGGGGAGACGTTCGACCTCGTCGAGACATTCTGCGCGCCGTTCCCGATCATGGTGATCGCCCGGATGCTCGGCGTGCCGTGGCGCAGGCTGGACTGGTTCCGGGAGGTCGTGACCAGGCTGCGCGGAGGGATCGCATCGCGCGTCGGCCGGGGAGCCGACGGCTACCGCGTCGCCGAGACCGCGACGACCGAGCTGCTCGACTACTTCGTCGAGGAGATCGCGCTGCGCCGCCGGACCCCGCACGACGACGTCATCACGCGTCTGGTCGCGGCGGCCGACCAGCGCGCGGCGATCACCGACGGCGAGATCGCCGCCATGTCGATCCATCTCCTCGTCGCCGGGCACGAGACCACGACGAACTTCCTGGCCAAGGCCGTTCTGACGTTCGCGGCGTACCCGGACGTCCCGGCGGAGCTGCGCGCGCACCCGGAACGGCTGGCGGCAGCGGTCGACGAGCTGCTGCGTTTCGACCCGCCGGTCCAGATGGTCACGCGCTGGGCGCGGGACACCTCACGGATCGGGGCCCGCCAGGTCCAGGCGGGGGACAAGGTCGTCTGCGTGCTGGGGTCGGCGAACCGGGATCCGGCGTGCTTCGCCGATCCGGACGAGTACGTCCCCGGACGGCCCGGCGTGCGCCACCGCGCGTTCGGGGGCGGGTTGCACTTTTGTCTCGGTGCGGCGCTGGCCCGCGTCGAGGCCGAGATCGGGCTGCAGGCACTGCTCGATCGGCAGGTCGTCCCGACCGGCGACCGGGTGCCCTATGCACAGGACATCGTCTTCCACGGGCCGTCGGCCCTGCCCGTGCGGGCCACATCCCTTCCGACGGCACATCGAATCCGGAGTCAAGCATGATCAGTTCTGTGGTGATCGTCGGCGGCGGGACCGCTGGCTGGATGACAGCCACCTACCTGCGAGCCGCGTTCGGCGACCGGTTCCGGGTCACCCTGGTGGAGTCCGACCGCGTGCCCACTATCGGCGTCGGCGAGGCCACCTTCAGCACGATCCGGCATTTCTTCGAGTACCTCGACCTGGCCGAGGAACAGTGGATGCCCGAGTGCGCGGCGTCGTACAAGCTGGCCATCCGCTTCCAGGACTGGGCCGAGCCAGGCAGGCACTTCTACCATCCGTTCGAACGCCTGCGGATAGTCGAGGGGTTCACCCTGGCCGATTGGTGGCTGCGTGACGGCGTCTCCGACGCCTTCGACCGCGAGTGCTTCCTGACCTCGCGGCTCTGCGAGCATCGCCGGTCGCCGCGTGCCCTTGACGGCCGCCTGTTCGCCGGTGGGGCGGACGCCGCGCTGGGCCGTTCGACCCTCGCCGAGCAGCGTGACCAGTTCCCATACGCCTATCATTTTGACGCCGAGCTGGTGGCCAGGTTCCTTGCCCGCCTGGGGATGGCCCGCGGGGTCCGGCACGTCGTGGACGACGTGGTCGGGGTCGAACAGGACGCGCGCGGGTGGATCACGTCCGTGTGCACCGCGGCCCATGGGCGGCTCGACGGCGATCTGTTCGTCGACTGCACCGGTTTCCGTGGGCTGCTCATCAACAAGACGCTCGGTGAGTCGTTCCAGTCGTTCGAGGACGTGCTGCCGAACAACCGCGCGGTGGCGTTGCGCGTTCCGCGCGACCGGGCGACCACGCCGATCGCTCCGTACACCACGGCTACGGCTGTGGACGCCGGCTGGATCTGGACGATTCCGCTCTACGACCGGGACGGCACCGGGTACGTCTACTCCGACCAGTTCTGCACTCCGGAGGATGCCGAGCGAACCCTGCGTCGGTTCGCCGCACCCGGCCAGGACGAGCTGCCGGCCAACCACGTCACGATGAGGATCGGCCGCAACCACCGGTCCTGGGTGAAGAACTGCGTCGCCATCGGACTGTCCAGCGCGTTCGTCGAACCGTTGGAGTCGACAGGGATCTTCTTCATCCAGCACGCCATCGAGCAGCTCGTCAAGCACTTCCCGGACGAACGGTGGGACGAGGTCGTGACCGCCGGCTACAACGACGTGATCGCAGCCGCCGTCGACGGGGTCAAGGAGTTTCTCGTCCTGCACTACCGGGCGGCCGCGCGCGACGACACGCCCTACTGGAAGGAGGCCAAGACGCGCCCGATCCCGGATGGGCTCAAGCGCCGGCTCGAACAGGGCGCGCGGATGCTGCTCGACGAGTCGAGCGTGTACCCGCGCTACCATGGGTTCGAGCCCTACTCGTGGAACACAATGCTGCTCGGGCTCGGCGGCGGCCCGCGGCAGGCGCGCCCAGCGCTGGAGTTCATGGACCACGCGGCCGCGCACGCGGCCTTCGCGGCGCTGGAACGTGACGCCGACGCGCTCTGCGCCGCGCTGCCTGGCTGCTCGGAGTACCTGGCGGCGCTGCACGCGGGCAAGGGAGTGGCGCGTGTCCACTGACCGGGTGGCCGCGGCCCGCCGCTGGCTGGAGGAGTACGCGCCCCACCCGCATCCCGACCTCGGCCGGGACGGGGTGGTGTGCCCCTTCATGGTTCGCGCGCTGCGGCGCGACTTCGTGACGATGGTCGCCTACGACGCGACCGGCGGCGACGACGGGCTGGCCGCACTGGCGCGGCGGCTTCTCGACGAGAACCTCGCCCGGGCAAGGACACTCGGGCCGGATCGCACCTACCTGGTGTCGATGGTCGTGCCCCAGGGACGGCCCGACGAGGAGCTCACGGCGATGGTCGGACGTGTCCACTCGATCCTGAAACCGGACTTTCTCGCGAAGGGCTACATGGCGGGCGACTTCTGGCCCGATCACGAGACGGTGGGCCTGCACAGCGACACGTTCCGGCCGTTCACGAGCCCGCTGCCCATCCTGGGGATGCGCCCGATGGTCCCTGCTGATCTTCGGTTCTTCGCCAAGCATGAGCCGACGCCCGCGTCACGCCTGCGCTGCCTCGAGGTCTACGGGCAGGTGTTCCACGGTGCCCTGAACGACTACTGGCGTGCCGAGTTCGGAAAGGTCCTTGCCGACTGCCACCGCGAGTTGGCGGGAGGTGGTTCTGAGTAGTTGGCCTGTGGATCGGCGTTCGGCACACTGCCGGATCACCTTGGCTGGCGCCACCAGCTCAGGCAGCTCCCGCCCGGCCGCCCGCCAGGGCGAAGCGCAAAGTCGTTTTGGCTGGTCATGAGGTGTTTTCGGGGCTGGGGCGCAGACCTAGGATGCTCAGGAGCAGGGGTGGGCTGTTCTTGATCTTCCGGATGGTGGGGGCGATCCTGGTGTGGCCGGCTTGGCGGATCAGACCGATCACGAGGTTACGGATTCTCTGAACTTGATCTTTGTCCTTCGAGGGTCTTCTGCTGGCCCGGGGGGCATCGGATCAGGGGCTGCTCTTGAAGGCGGGAAGGCCCAGGTCGACGGCGCCCCGGCTGGGGGTGCGTCGTTCGATCTGGGCGAGTTTGTCCTCGGCGCCGGCGAGGCTGATCTGGAGTCCGTCGACTTCGCCGAGCCAGCCCTCGCGTTCGGCTTCGGCGATGCGGTCGGTGAGTCGGTCGTTTTGGGCGGGGTCGGGCCAGAGCATCCAGCAGCGGATGCAGGCGTGTTCGTGGATGCACGGTGCGCCGAATGCCCGCCCGCAGGTTCCGGTGGAGACCTTCCGGCGTTCGAAGTGGCCGAGGAACTCGGTCCATTCCTCGTCGGTGGGGACGCGGTACTCCTCGCTGGGTCGTAGTGCTCGTCGACGTGCCAGGAACGCCAGGTGGGCTTGGATGGCCTCCTCGGGATAGACGGCCTTGTAGCCGAGGGTGACGTTGATGTCCCGGTGGCCGGCGATGATCTGCGCGATGTGCGGGGGGAGGCCGGACATGATGGCGTCGGTGATGAACATCCTCCGGAAGTCGTGTGGGGTGAAGATCAACGGGCCACCGGTCTCGGGGTCGATCAGGGTGCTGTGCGCGAGAGCGGTGTTGAGGATGTTGCGGATGGCACCTGGACAGATTCTGCGGTGCTCGGTGCCGAGTCTGCGTTGGAACAGCCATGGGGCCGGCGCGAGCCACACGCATTCGGTTCGGTCGTAGGCGGGGATGACGGGTACCGCCGCGGTGGTGTCGCGGACCCTGCGGATGATGCTGGACAGGACGTCGGCCAGTTCCGGGCTGATGACCAGGAGCCGCTCGGAGTCGGTCTTGGACGGCGCGATCTGGAGCAGGGGGACGAGCTCGCCGGTGCTGGGCAGGCGGTACTGCACGAGGCTGTGGTGAGTGATCTCCAGGAGTTCCTCGATCCGCACT
>Ga0136613_10000113_pt1 | contig 29767 bp, 34 predicted proteins | sample AntDrymUQ2722106_2_FD_106649 | JGI IMG/M metagenome (GOLD analysis project Ga0136613, IMG submission 106649) | Polar desert sand microbial communities from Dry Valleys, Antarctica - metaG UQ272 (21.06) | ecosystem: Environmental > Terrestrial > Soil > Desert | place: Antarctica: Dry Valley... | reverse complement strand
GATGTCCGGCGAGGCGATGTTCGGAATGGGAGACATGATGGGCGGCCGGGGCGAGGACATGTACCTGCAGATGATGATCGTCCATCACCAGTTGGGCGTGGACATGGCCGAGGAGGCGATCACCCGCTCCGAGCGGCCGCAGATCCGCGTACTGGCACAGAAGATCGCCGACGAGCAGTCGGCGCAGATCGCCCTGATGCAGGGCTACCTCAGCGAGGGGTGAGCGGATTCAGCCTCACCACCACACGCCTCAGGCGCGAAGACCGTTCCTCGGATGCGCCATGTCCCGTAACCAGCCGATCGCCACTGTCCCACACCACCTGAACAGAGAGGCCCTCGAGAGTGATGAGGTATGACTCTTCCCGTACCGGCGGTCCCACATGCCGTTGCCGCGACGGCGGCTACCAAGTGTGGTGGACGCCGTGATGCAGGGCGGGATGGAAGGTTTCGGATTCTTGTCCGTCCTGATCGTCCTGCTCCTGATCGCGCTGGTGGCCCTGGCGGTCACCGCTACGGTGTGGCTCATCCGCGACATGAGCGTCCGGCGACGCGGCGTGGCCGGCCGCGGCGGCGGCCAGACATCCGATCCATGAGCGGCGAACTCACCGAATCCGAGCGGGTGCGCCGACTCTATGACCGGTTGGCCCCACGATACGACCAACTGATCAGCATCACCGAGCCGCTGCTGTTCGGCGGTGGTCGGGCGTGGGCCTGCGGGCAGGCACGCGGTGATGTGCTCGAGGTCGCGGTGGGCACCGGCCGGGACCTGCCCTTCTATCCGGCCGGGGTACGGCTGACCGCGGTCGATGTGAGCGAGAACATGCTCGCGCACGCCCGCCGACGGGCGAGCGATCTGGATCTCAGCGTCGACCTGCGAGTCGGGGACGCCCAACGTCTGGACTTCGCTGATGCGTCGTTCGACACGGTCGTCGCGACCTTGTCGCTGTGCAGCATCCCCGACCACCACACCGCGGTCGCTGAGATGGCTCGAGTGCTTCGGCCAGGTGGTCAGCTACGCCTCCTCGACCACGTGGGTAGCCCCAACCCAGTTGTCAACCTGGTTCAGCGACTGCTCGACCCGCTCGCTGTGCGCTTCGGAGGCGATCACCTGCTGCGTAGACCCGATCTGGCGGTCCGCGCCGCTGGCCTGGACATCGAGCGGCTCGACAGCTCGAAGCTCGGCATCGTGCTGGGCCTTGCCGCCCGCAAGCCGTGTCTGAACTCCCCTGTTACTCAGAACGATTGACACCCGATGGCCGGCTCACGCGTTGGGCTGGTGACCCGCGGCTGCGCCCACAACAGGCTTGCACGGCGCCGCCCCTCACTGAACATTCAGCCACCGTCTACCATCTGGTACTACTATGCCTAGTAGACAGGAAGAGATGTTCGGCCGAGGCGACCTATCCGATGACCGACGACTCGGGAGCTAGACGATGACCGAAGCCTTGTACGCGCTGGCCTTGCTGGCTTGCCCGCTTGGTATGGGACTGATGATGTGGTTCATGATGCGCGGCGGCAAGAGTGCCGCCGCAACCACTGCGCCCGCTCATCCGTCCACCAGCGACGCTGAACTCGCCCAGCTGCGCGCCGAGGTCGACCAGATGCACGCCGCCCAGAGGGATCGCCGCAACGATCTCGGCAACGTCCACTCTGCCGGCGCGGAGAGCCGATGACAGGATTCGGTCTCGCCGCCGCGGTGCTGACCGCGTCACTTGTCTCGACGTACTTCTTCTGCCTCAGGCCGATGCGCCGCGGCCACTGCGCCAGGTCCCCGAGCCGCGGTGGAGGGCAGCATCCCGCGAAGGTGCAGGAACGGGACGCCGAGGCCAGCCGGCTCCGTGAACAGATCGCCGCTTTGCGCGCCGAGCACACCCCACGTCCCCGGCAGTAGCCGATGGGGCTTCCTGGGAGACGGCGGAGCGCGTAGGGGCCGGTTGGTCACCGCGGCAGTAGCGAACCGCGGGTTGGCTGCCGGCCGACGCCACGGTCCCATGCTGCGGGCCGGTCCTGGAGCTGGGCATGATCGACCGGTGTCCTCCTGGATCGGTCCGGTAGCGGGCAGCGCGATCCTTGGCCTTGCGGGCGGTGCAGCGACGTGGGGGTGGCGGCACCAGCACTCCGCTGCTGTAGCCGCATGGGCGCCCAGCAGCGGCCATCACCAGCGCGCCGGCCCCCTGCAGGTTCGAACGCTGGGGTCGGCGGAGCCGGTTGTGCTCCTGCTGCACGGCATGATCGCTGCCGGCAATTCCTTCGGCGCTGCGTACGACGCACTCGCCCAGCACGCCACCGTCGTCGTACCGGATCTGCTCGGCTTCGGCGGATCCATGCACACCACCGGACCCATCGATGCACGGGCGCACATCGCCGCCCTCGACGCCGCGCTGACCGCGTTACAGCTGGACAACCGGCCCACCATCGTCGCAGGGCATTCGATGGGCGGCGCCCTCGCGCTGCGCTGGGCAGCTGAGCACACTGACCGAGTTCGCTCGGTAGTGACTTTCGGCGCACCGCTGTACCGGGACCGCGTCGAAGCCGACCAGCACGTCACAAGGATGGGGCGGATGGAAGCGGTTCTGGCCGGTGACGGATCACTGCCCCGGGGGGTGTGCGCGTGGATGTGCCGGCATCGGACCACCGCCTCCTGGATCGCCGCCGGCTACCGCCCCGACCTCCCGATCCCGGTGGCCCGGTCAGGGGTCAAACACACCTGGAACACCTACACCGGGTCGATGAACGGGCTCATCCGTGACACCGGCTGGCAGGTGGCTCTAGCTGTTCTCGGCCGAGCGGGCACCCCAGTGACCCTCGCCGCCGGCGACGCCGATCCCGTGCCGGTTTCGGGTCGAGCAGCGGAGCTGGCTCGCGCGTGGCCTAACGTCGAGGTCCTGCGGCACCCGTACGCCGACCACGGGCTGCCCCTCAACGATCCAGACTGGTGTCGCCGGTTGGTGGCAGCCGCCGTGGCCAGAACCATCGCGTCACCCGCGCAGGCGCCACCTCCGCCCGCAATGCAACACCCGCCAGCCCCCCAATGACCCATTGCCCGTTTGGGCGCCGAAGCGGTCACCTCTTCTGGCCCCGGATGGCCTGGGCTGACGGAGAATTCTGGCTCCAGCACCCAGCCTTGTGCGGTAAACCCGGTGGAAATCGGCCGACGGGGTTTCGGCCACGTCGCCGACCGGGCTCGACCGGCGCGCTGGCAGGCTAGGACGGTCATGGAGCCGAGGACGTCGCTGGCATCGCTGCTGCGCCAGCCGCCGTACCGGCGGTTGTGGGTGGCACGGACCGTCTCGCAATGGGGCGACGCCTTCAACACCGTCGCGCTTGTCCTGCTGGTGTACTCCCTCACCGGCTCCGGGCTGGGGGTGGCTGCCGTCGTGGTCGCTGAGATCGTGCCGGTGCTGGTGTTGGCGCCGCTCGTCGGCGCGCTGGTCGACCGGCTGCCGCGGGTGCCGGTGATGATCACCGCTGACCTGGCCCGAGCCGCCTTGGCGTTCGCGTTGCCGTTCCTTGATGGGAGCGTCGCCGCGGTGTACGCGATCGCCGTCGGCCTGTCCGCCGGGGCGGTGTTCTTCAACCCCGCGGCTCAGTCCGTGCTCCCCTCCCTGGTGAGAGAACGGGATCTCGTCGCGGCCAACAGCGGCCTGTGGTCCGCCGCCGTCATCTCTCAGATCGTGCTGGCTCCGCTCGCCGGGGCCGTGGTCGTCACGTTCGGCTACACGGAGGCGTTCTGGGTCAACGCCGCCAGTTACCTCATCTCGGCTGTGGTGCTGCGCCGGCTCACCCTGCCCGCCGCCCCGGCATCGACCGGGCGCGCCTCCTGGTACTCCCAGGTCCGCGAGGGCATCGCCGCGATCACCGGGAACCGGCTGTTACGGGCGCTGGCCGTGGGGCAGTTTCTTGCCGCCCTGTCCGCCGGCGCCACCGGCGCCCTGCTCGTGGTTCTCGCCCGCGAGCACCTGAACCTCCGCGACGGGGACTACGGGCTCCTGCTCGCCGCCATCGGGATCGGCGCCGCTGCCGGGCCACTGCTGCTGCATCGGGTCACCGATGACCCGCGTCGGCCCGGCTACGTGCTGGGGCCCTTTGTGCTCCGCGCGGCCGTCGACGGCGTTCTGGCGACCCTGACCGGGCTGGTTTCCGCGTTGGTCGCGCTGGTCGCCTACGGCCTGGGAACCTCTACCGGCGCGGTCACCTTCACCTCCTTGCTGCAGGCCGAGACCCCCGAGCGGCTACGCGGCCGGGTCTTCGCCGGCTTCGACATGCTCTGGCAGACCGGCCGCCTGCTCTCCCTTCTCCTGGGCGGCCTGCTCGCTGACACCTTCGGCATCCGCGCCGTCTACTACCTCGGCGCCCTTCTCCTCCTGGCCGCCGCCTGGGCCGGCTGGTCCGGCCTGCGTGGCCAAACCATCGGCGCCGGTTCCAGCGGATAGCCCGCGATCCACAGGCGTGGGCGCGAGCACGGCGGTTCGCGGCCGGCGCCGTCGAGTCGGGGAGCTGATCTGACGATTGGAGCGGGCGACGGCGCCGGCCGGCAGCCGTATCCGGCACAGCGACGAGTGCTCGCAGGTCATGCCGCTGACGGTGTATGTGGAGGTGCTCATGGGACAAACCCTTTCTCGGATCAGCCGAATCGGCGGTCGTCGTTAGGAGCGGACCAGCCGGGCAATGGCGTCGGACGCTTCCTTGACCTTCAGGTCGGCCGCCGAACCCCCGGCCGCGGCGGCCTGAACCAGGCAGTGGCTCATGTGCTCCTCCAGCAGCCCCAATGCATGCCACCGACTGCAGCGCCTTGGTCATCGCCGAGACCTGGGTGAGGACGTCGATGCAGTACTGCTCCTCCTCGACCATCCGCTGAAGTCCGCGGGCCTGGCCCTCGATGCGCCGCAAGCGCTTCAGGTAGTCGTCCTTGCGGTGGATGCGGCTACGAGGCGGACGGCCTGGTGCCTTTCGCGGCCTATCTTGGCATCGGTTTTGCCGTGGCGCTGATGTACGCCGGTAGCCGCGCCTACCGACGCCAGCACCGCGGGTTGTCGCTGGCGTCGATGGCAGTCGGCATCGCGGTGACCCTCTACGCCCTGTCGTGGCTGTTCGACATTCCTGGAGCCTTCGGAGAGCAGGCCGGATTTGGCGCCGAAATCGGTGTCTACGTCGGCATCGTCGGTGCGGCAATCTGGGCCATCGGCTCCGGCCTGCTGGCCAAGGAGCCCGAGGGCGACCCCGAGCACGACCGGGTGCGCTACGACAACGACGCCGGCGACGGTGGGCGCGGTCCCGCCGGGCGCTGACCCGGATCCCACAGACTCCAGGGGCCGCGCCGGCAAGGCTGGCGCGGCCCCTGGAGTCTTGTCCTAGCTCATCTCGGTGCCACCATCTCGCTTGCCGTCGAGTATTTCTCCGGTGTCGACGAGGTGCCGGGCGACCGTCGTAACCTTGATATTTGCGTCCTGCGACACCTGAGCCAGCTGCCGGAAGGCATCTTCGGCGGTGATGCGACGCCTCTCCATGAGCACGCCCTTGGCCTGTCCGATCAGGTCACGGTTGCGCAGCGCGCCGTGCAGCTGTTCGGTGCGTTGCGCGTCGGAGAGGGCCAAGGCGGCGTGGGTGGCAAACAGGCAGGTCAGCTGAAGGTCATGCTCGGAAAACGCCGCCCGCTCCCGGCTGTAGAGGCTGAGGGTCCCGAGGCGGGGCTCATCGACCCAAAGCGGAACACACAGCATGCTCGCCACGCCGAGTTCGGTGGCGCGCTCGGCGAACAACACCGGCCAGCGCTGATCCGTTGCGGCGTCGTCGACGCGGATGACCGCCTGCTCCCGCGCGGCGTCGATGCAGGGGCCGCAGCCGAGCTCCTGCTGCAGCACATCGAGGGCGTGCGGCGGTTCACCGACGGTGGCCTGCGGGACCAGTTCGCCGCGAACCAGCAGGATCAGCCCGGCGTACTGCGCGGAGCCGATAGTGCGCACCGCGGTCGAGACGATGGCGTCGAGAGTGGGCTGCAACTCGGCATTCTTGACGTGCACGGCGCGGGCGAGCCATTCGAGCACCGACCACGTCTCCGCATTGAGTTCCTGGATTTCTTGCGGGTCGTACGTCGCAACCATCGCCCAGCTCCTCTCAAGTGTTGAGCCACTCGCTGCACAAGGCCACCGGCTGGTCCGGGCGGTTGCCAGCTGCGCCGGAACGTGCCTTCATGCTGCGCTAGCGTAATGGCGCAGGTGAAGACCATCGCCTTCCTGTCGACCCACGGAGTCGCAATGCCTTCACCTCGCAAGGCCGACCAGAACGCACCCAAACCGACCAGTCCCACGGGGGTGCCAACCGGGGAGCCCGCCCCGATCGATGCGCGTGCCCAGGCCGGTGAGCACCTGACGACCGCGCACGGTCTACGCCTGCCGGACACCGACCACTCGCTCACCGTTGGGGATCGCGGCCCCACGTTGCTGGAGGACTTCCACCTGCGGGAGAAGATCACCCACTTCGACCATGAGCGCATCCCGGAGCGGGTGGTGCACGCCCGCGGTGCCGCCGCGCACGGTGTCTTCGAGTCCTACGGCACCGCGAAATCGGTGACAAGGGCTCAGTTCCTGGCCGAAAGGGGACGGCAGACTCCGGTCTTCGCACGCTTCTCGACCGTGCTGGGCTCGCGCGGGTCAGCCGACACTGTCCGCGACACCCGCGGGTTCGCGGTCAAGTTCTATACCGACGAAGGCACGTTCGACCTCGTCGGCAACAACATTCCGGTCTTCTTCATCCAGGACGGCATCAAGTTCCCAGACATCGTCCACGCCGCGAAGCCCCAACCTGATCGGGAGATCCCGCAAGCGGCGTCCGCTCACGACACGTTCTGGGACTTCGTGTCCCTGCACACCGAGGCCACTCACCACGTCATGTGGAACATGAGCGACCGCGGGATCCCGCGCTCGTTCCGGACGATGGAGGGCTTCGGCATTCACACCTTCCGGCTGGTCAATGACGCCGGCGAGTCGAGCCTGGTGAAGTTCCACTGGAAGCCGGTGGCCGGCATCCACTCGCTGGTCTGGGAGGAGGCGCAGATCGCGGCCGGCGTCGACCCCGACTTCCACCGGCGGGACATGGCGGACGGCATCGAGGCGGGAGCGTTCCTGGAGTGGGAGTTCGGCATCCAGGTCATGCCCGACGACGGCACTGACAGTTTCGAGGGCATCGACCTGCTCGATCCGACCAAGCTGGTGCCCGAGGAGCTGGCGCCGGTTCAGCTGGTCGGCAAGCTGACACTGAACCGCAACCCCACGAACTACTTCGCCGAGACCGAGCAGGTCGCCTTCCACACCGGTCATCTCGTGCCCGGCATCGAGGTGACCAACGACCCGCTGATGCAGGCCCGGCTGTTCTCCTACCTGGACACCCAGCTGACCAGGCTCGGAGGACCCAACTTCTCGCAGCTGCCGATCAATCGTCCGCACGCGCCGGTGAACGACATGCTCCGCGACGGCACGCACCAGACGGCCATTCATACCGGGCTGGCGCCGTATCGGCCGAACAGCATCGACGAGGGGGAGCCGCTGGTCGCCTCAGCCAAAGAAGGCGGCTACGTCCAGGTGCCCCGCCCGATCGAGGGGGTGCCCGTGCGTGCCCACGCGGCATCCTTTGACGACCACTTCTCGCAGCCCACCATGTTCTACCGGAGCCTGACCCCGTTGGAACAGGACCACATCGTGGAGGCATTCACCTTCGAGTTGGGCAAGTGCTACGAGCAGGCCATCAAGGAGCGGGAGCTTCAGGTGCTTGCGAATGTCGACGCCGACCTGTGCGCGCAGGTCGCCGCCGGACTGGGTCTGCCCGCACCCAAGGGCGCGCCCGCCGACGATGTAGAGCTGTCGGAGGCCCTGTCGCAGGTAGTCACCGAGCCGGGTCCGATCGCGGGTCGGAAGATCGGAGTCATCGCCGACGCCGGGTCCGACCTCGCGGGCATCGGGAAGCTTCGTACGGCGGCGGCGAAGCTCGGTGCATCGGTGCTGGTGATCGCACCGGTCGGTGGAGTGCTGGGCAGCGGCAACCGCAAGCAGATCGTCGATCGAACGCTGCTGACCACCCGGTCGGTCGAGTTCGATGCGGTAGTCGTCGCCGGCAGCACGACGCCGACCAACGACATCAAGCTGGTCACACTGCTGCAGGAAGCCTTCCGCCACTGCAAGGCGATGGCCGCATGGGGAGACGGATCGGCCATCCTCGAGGCCGCCGGAATCGCCTCGGACGGACCGGGAGTCCTGGTTGGCGAATCGGTGGTCAAGGCGTTCACCGGTGAGCTGTTTGCCGCCATGGGCCTGCACCGTGCTTGGGACCGCGCCTCTTACGTGATGGCGTCGGCGGTTCCTCCGGCCGGCTGAGGCGCTCGATCGGCGTCAGGTAGCTGCCGCCGGAAGCAGCGCCTGCATGTCCGCCAGATCGAAGAACTCAGCCACCGCGCGAGCCGATCGGGTTCCGCTGTCCGGGTCGGCGCCTGCTTCCAGCAGCACCACGACGATGTCAGCCGCCCGGCGGAAGACAGCGGCGCCCAATGCGGTCTGGCCGTTGTCGTTCATTCGGTCGACAGCTGACTCCCGTTGCAGCAGCAGGCGCACTGTGTCCATCTGGCAGTGGTAGGCAGCGAGGATGAGCAATGTGTCTCCGTGCTCATTCGTCAGATCGGGCGAGGCGCCCATGTCCAGCAGCTCCGAGATATGCGCGGCGTCGCCGTCGCGGGCCCACCCGAAGGACTGCCGCAGCAGGTCGAGCCCCCGCTCGGTCAGTTCGTCGGCCATCGGGTCAGCGTATGGCGCACGGGACCGGCTCCGGTCTCCTCCGCCGAGGCTGGTGCAATGAGCGGGTGAGTTCGTTCGACGATGTGCTCAGTGCCAACTCGGCGTATGCGCAACGGTTCACCGACATCGGTCGTCCGGGACGGGCGGCCCGGGGACTGGCGGTCGTGACCTGCATGGACTCGCGTATCTCTCCGCTGGACATGCTCGGCCTCGAGGACGGCGACGCGAAGATTCTCCGCAATGCCGGTGCCCGCGTGACCGATGATGTGCTGCGAACCCTGGTGCTCGCGGTACACCTGCTCGGTGTCACCCGGGTGATGGTGGTGGCGCATACGGACTGCCGGATGGCCTCGGTGACCGACGCCGAGGTTCACCGTTCGATCGCGAACGGCGCGGGCATCGACACCCGAAGCCTGGACTTCCAGACCCTCTCCGACCAACGAGAGACCCTCCTCGCCGACGTCCAGCGGATTCGCAGCTGGCCCTACCTGCCGGTCGACCTTCCGGTGGCAGGCTTTGTGTACGACGTCCGCACCGGCCGGCTCGGTGTAGTGGTCACGGACTGATCGTCCTCGCGATCCGGTTAGAACGCGGGCAGATTGCACCGTTGGGCGCGTTTGCGCTGGCGCTCAGCACAGGAACGTACGAAGCTATCGCGGTGAGTGAGCCCCCGACGCCCGCCGAGGTGATGCTGGAAGCGACCATGGCGACCCTCCGCGCCGGCCGGTTCCCCCCCGGGCAGGTGATCCAGCGCCAACTGGACGCGCTGGCCGCTGCCGGGTATCGCCTCGAGCCTCATCTCGACGACGGCGGGGCGGCGCTGATGCTCGGGGCGACGAAGCGGGCCTTTCGGCTCGGCAGCTTCACACCCGCGGTCGTCATCGCGCGTCAACTCGCCGCCGTGACCGACGCCGGGTACGTATTCGTACGGCGCAGTGACGGCGGCCCGACCGCGTGCGCGTCGTTCCAGTGGGGTCCCCAGTCGTTCGACGCGTGCGCGAGGTGCGGGCTGTCCTTCTGGAGGCACACCGAGGGCGCCGACCACGCCAAAGGCTCGCACCGCCGCAGTTGATCAGCGCGCGCTCAGCCTGACCGAGCCGCCGCCGCTGCAGCGATCCGGCCGACCAGCGGGTCCGGGTCACCGACGTTGTCGATCACCAGTCGGTCGCCCTGCCAGGGCTCGTACTCGCGGTCGACCACCGCCTGCCAATCCGGCACTGCCCAGCCAGCCAGGTCGGAGCTTCGCTGCTCGACCTGCCGGCGATGGCGCTCGCGGTCTGCGCAGACCACCTCGACGAACAGCAGCGGTACGCCGGCGTCCGTCGCGAGTTCGCGCCAACCCTGCCGAGCCACCTCGACCGGGTTCACCGCGTCGACGACGACGTCCAGACCGGCGTGCAGGCAGCTGTCGGCTACCCGGTTCGCCACCACGTAGCCGGCCGTTCCGACGCCGGCCTGGTCCGCGGCCAGACCCGCGGCGATCAAGCCCGACTCGATGGCGTCCACCCGGAGGTACGTCGCCCACAGTCGTCGGGCGAGCAGCTGCGCCAGCGTCGTCTTGCCGGTGCCGGGCAGCCCTCCGAACACGATGAGCATCAGGTGGCGTCCAGCTCGGCGACCAGCCGCTTCGGCGCGACCTGCCGGTAAGCCTCACGCACGATCTCCTCGATCTCCGACCAGTCCACCGGCACGTCCAGCCACACGCCAAGCCACCCGCGGCCTCCGACGTACGGCGGGCGGAAGAACCGCTCGGGCGCAGCTGCGACCTGCGCCTCCTGCTCGCCGCCGGGTGCCGCGCACCAGAAGGCCGTCCGGTCGTCGTGGTGGTGATCGGCGAACATCACGAACACCTTCTTGTCCCGCACGAACCAGGTCGGCTCGCCGTGGCTGCGCCGTTCCGTGGTCTCCGGCAAGGCGAGGCACAGCGAGCGGAGACTTTCCAGAGGGTCGCTCACCGGCTGATCCTGGCACGTGCTGGCGAAACACCTGCCACACCAGGCACAATGCAGCTGGACACGTGATCACCTGATGAGGCCGCTGGGGAAGGCGCTCCTCGTCGATCGGAGGTCACCGTGCCTACTCGTGGTGTCGTCTACATCCACTCATGTCCTCCGGCCGTGTGCCCGCACGCCGAGTGGGCGATGTCCGGCGTGCTCGGTTCGCGGGTGACCGTGACGTGGACCGACCAGCCGGCCGCTCCGGGACTGCTCCGAGCCGAATGCGTCTGGTCCGGCAGCACCGGTACCGGCGCCGAACTGGCGGCCGCCCTGCGCAGTTGGCCGATGCTGCGCTTCGAGGTGACCGAGGACCCGAGTCAGGGCTGCGACGGCGAGCGGATCGCGCATGTTCCCGGTCGCGGCGTCTTCCGGGCCGCAATCAGCGCCAACGGCGACATCATGGTGCGCGAGTCCCAGCTCCGCGAACTGCTGGCGGCGAAGGGCGCCAGTCTCGAGAACTACCGGTACGCCGTACATCGGCTGCTCGGAACCGCCTGGGACGCCGAACTCGAGCCGTTCCGGACGGCCGGCGACGGCGCGCCGGTGACCTGGATGCATAAGTTGGCATGAGGTCAACGCCACAACGCTGCCGCCGTGGAACAGTTCCCGGTTGCGTTAGCGTTGTACCGCAATAAGCAGGTCGTTGCTCAGCGCGAAGAGTCGCGCGGTTCCTCTCCACATCGTTGGGGTGCCAGCACCACGGCCACCCCGACGCCCGGAAAGGCTTCCCGCACCATGACCTCCGCTCGAAATCCTCATCCCGCCTTTGCCGACCTCGGCGTGCCGGCGGCGCTGTGCGCCGTCCTGCACCGGGGCGGTATCGACACCCCCTTCCCGATCCAATCCGCGACCCTGGCCGACACCCTCGCCGGTCGCGACGTCCTGGGCCGCGGCCGCACCGGCAGCGGCAAGACCCTGGCGTTCGCCCTGCCGATGGTGGCCCGGCTGTCCGACCGGCGGCGGGCATCGCAATCGCTACGCCCGCGGGGTCTGATCCTGGCGCCCACCCGTGAACTCGTCACCCAGATCGCTGCTGTCATCGAGCCGCTCGCCGCGGCCAGCAAGCTTCGAGTGACCACCGTCTTCGGCGGCGTGTCACAGGGTCGCCAGGTCTCGGCACTGCGTTCCGGCGTCGACATCGTCATTGCCTGCCCCGGCCGGTTGGAAGACCTGATCCGGCAGGGCCACTGCCGGCTCGACGCCGTGGAGATCACCGTGCTGGACGAGGCCGACCACATGGCCGACCTCGGTTTCCTGCCGGCGGTACGCCGGTTGCTCGACGCCACCCCCAGGGACGGGCAGCGGATGCTGTTCTCCGCGACGTTGGACAACGGCGTCGACGTCATCGTCCGCCGGTTCCTCAGCAAACCGCTGACGCACTCGGTCGACCCCGAGGCCGCTCCCATCGAGCCGACGAGCCACCACGTCTTCGCCGTCGACAATGTCGAGGACAAGAGCCACGTGGTGCGCGAGCTGGCCTCCGGCGAGGGACGGCGGCTGCTGTTCACCCGGACCAAGCACGGCGCCAAGAAGTTGGCGATGCAGCTCACCCAAGCCGGGGTGCCGGCGGTGGACCTGCACGGCAACCTCAACCAGAACGCCCGCGATCGCAACCTGGCCGCCTTTTCCAGCGGGCGGGTGCGGGTGCTCGTGGCGACCGACATCGCCGCCCGCGGACTACACGTCGATGATGTCGTGCTCGTCGTACACGTCGATCCGCCCACCGAGCACAAGGCCTACCTGCACCGCTCCGGGCGGACCGCCCGTGCCGGCGCCGGGGGAGATGTCGTGACGGTGATGCTGCCGAGCCAGCGCGGCGACGTACGCACCCTCGCCCGGCAGGCCGGTATCACACCGGTGATCCGGCAGGTCTCCGCCGGCTCGCAGCACACCCGCGAACTCGTGGGCGCGGCTGCGGCTCTGGTGGCACCGAGCCCCGTGCAGGCCGAGTCCGCTCGCCGTGCGCACGCTCCGAGTTCCTCCGGCCGGCCTCGCCGCGGTGGTTCGGGACGGCCCGCCTCGGGTCGGGCGGCAGCGTCGACACGGGCGTCATCGTCGGGACGCGCGGCCCCGTCGGGCCACGCCGCTTCCTCGGGTCACGCACCATCTCATCGCACCTGGTCAACGACGTCGGCGACCGGCTCGAAGCCGGGATCCAGTGCGGTCTCGGTCTCCCGGGCGGGTGGGCCCCGCCGTCGCGGCTCCCGCTGACTCCTGAGCCATGATCATGGGATTTAGCCGGTCCTGGCCGGTCAAATCCCATGATCCTGGCCAGCCGGTCACTAGGCTGACTGCTCGTGGACGGTCCGCTGCTGCTGGCTCTTGACGGCAACAGCCTGCTGCATCGGGCCTACCACGCACACGAGGAGTCCGATCAGCGGACGCCGGACGGGCGGCCCTGCTGGGCGATCAACGGCGTGTGGTCGCAACTCCTCGCCGCGGTCAACCGGGTGGACCCGGCCGCCGTCCTGGTGGCATTCGACGATCCCGCGGTCAATGAGCGCCGGGAGGTCCACCCGACCTACAAGGCGCACCGTGCGGTCAAGCACGACAACCTGATCCACCAGCTCGCCGCCGCGCCCGAGCACATCGCTCGGACCGGTCTGTGCGTCGTCACGTCACCTGGTGCGGAGGCCGACGATGTGCTCGCGAGCGCCGCAACCCAGGCGGAACGGACCGGCTGGCGATGCGTAGTCGCCACCTCGGACCGGGACGCGTTCGCGCTGATCAGCGCGAGCACGTCGGTGCTGCGCATCATCAACGGCGGTGTCACCAACTCGCCGTTGCTGACGCCGGGGCGGCTGCGCATCCTGACCGGGATCGACCCAGAGCAGTACTGCGAGTACGCCGCCCTGCGCGGTGACTCCTCCGACAACCTGCCGGGCGTTCCGGGGATCGGCCCCAAGACGGCCGTGCGGCTGCTGAACGTCTACCCGACCGTGGCCGCCGCGCTGGCCGCCGACCCGTCAGCGCTCGCTGCGGCGATCGGCGCCTCGGCGGCGGCGAAGCTGGCCACCTCGGTTGCGCGCACGACGTTCGCGACGAATCGCGAGCTGATGACCATGCGCACCGACGTGCCACTGCCGAACCTGGCCGACATGCGCATCCCCGTCCCGGGTGACGACCTGCTCGTCGAACTCGAGGAGTGGTGCCTGGCCGGGGTGCGTGACCAGGCCCGCTGGCTGCTCACCGATCCGGCGACGTACCGCACGATGCCGCGGACGCTGGTTGCTGCCGCCGCGGGCTTCGAGCAGACCACACTCTGGTAGCTGACAACCCTCGGCGCGAAATCAGAGCGGGATGTTGCCGTGCGCTCCGCGTCCCGGCGGCGCGGCGGCCAGCGCCTCGGCGAGCATCCGCCGGGTGTCCACCGGCGCGACTACCTCGTCGACCACCCCGAGCTGCAACGCCCGGTTGACCCCGCCGGCGAGCTTCTCGTGCTCGTCGGCGAGCCTGGCGTGCAGCGCCTCCCGCTCACCGACCGGCGCTGCGGCCAGCTTCTTGCGGTGCAGGATGCCGACGGCGGCCTTGGCCCCCATCACGGCGACCTCGGCGGTCGGCCATGCGAACACCGTGGTGGCGCCGAGCGACCGGGCGTTCATGGCGATGTAGGCCCCCCCGAAGGACTTGCGGGTCACCAGCGTCACCCGCGGAACGACCGCCTCCGCGAACGCGTGCAGCAGCTTCGCGCCCCGGCGTACGACACCGTCCCACTCCTGTCCGACGCCGGGCAGGTAGCCGGGGACGTCGACGATCACCACCAGCGGCACGCCGAACGCGTCGCACATCCGCACGAAGCGGGCCGCCTTTTCCGCCGACACGCTGTCCAGGCAGCCGCCGAGGCGCAGCGGGTTGTTGGCGATCACGCCGACGGTACGCCCGGCGAGCCGGCCGAGCGCGGTGACGATGTTCGGTGCCCACCGCACGTGCAGTTCCAGCGGCGGCGCGTCGAGGATGCCGGCGAGGAGCGGCTTGACGTCGTACGCCCGCTGCCGCTCCGGCGGCAGCAACGCGGACAGGTCCGCACCCGGGCCGACCGAGGCGACGTCGAAGCGACCCTGCTGGGATAGCAGCGCGGTCAACTCGCGAGCCCGGTCCAGCGCCTCCGCCTCCGAGGCCGTCACGACGTGTACGACGCCACTGCGCCGGCCGTGCGTGTCCGGGCCACCGAGCCGCTCCATGTCGACGTCCTCGCCGGTCACGCTCCGAACGACCTCCGGACCGGTCACGAACACCCGCCCGGCAGGTCCCATCACGACCAGATCGGTCAAAGCCGGCCCGTACGCCGCACCGCCGGCTGCCGGCCCGAGCACGACGGAGATCTGCGGCACCCGGCCCGACGCGCGGACCATCGCGGCAAAGACGAGCCCGACGGCGTCCAGTGCCTCGACGCCCTCGGCCAGCCGCGCCCCGCCGGAGTGCCACAGGCCGATGACCGGCAGTCGCTCGCGGACGGCGATGTCGATGGCATCGACGATGTGCCGGCAGCCTTCGGAGCCCATCGCGCCACCCATCTTGGTGGCGTCGGTGGCATACCCGACCGCCGCGCCGCCCTTGATGGTGCCGCGGGCGGACACCACGCCGCTGGTGCTGCGCCCGGAGATCTGCCGCAGCGATCCGGGATCGAAGAGGTTTTCGAGCCGCAGCTCAGGATTGCGGTAGTCCCGCTCATCGACCACCGGCACCGGCGCGTCGGCCAGACTGGTCACGTTGTCTCCCGTCAGGCCCACTCAAGCCCTGACAAGGGCCAAAGCCACGTTGTGGCCGCCGAACCCGAACGAGTCGTTGACGACGGCCTCGAAGCTGGCATGCCGCGGTTCGTGTCTGACGATGTTCAGCGCCTGCACATCCTCGGCGTCGTCGGGATCGTCGAGGTTCAGTACGGCGGGCACGACCTGCTCGCGGAGCGCGAGCAGTGCGAAGATGGTCTCCACCGCTCCGGCGGCGCCCAGCATGTGGCCGGTCATGGACTTCGTCGCCGTGACCAGCGGATGGTCACCCAGCGCGCTGCGAATCGCGGTGGCCTCCGCGGTGTCCCCGACGGGTGTCGACGTCGCGTGGGCGTTGACGTGACCGACGTCGGAGGCCGCGAGCCCGGCGTCGCGCAGCGCCAGCATGATGGCGCGCGCGCCGCCGCTACCGTCCGGACGCGGCTGGACCATGTCGTAGCCGTCAGCGCTGATCCCGGCACCGGCCAGTACGGCGAGCGGCGTGCCCCCGCGGGCACGAGCGAACTCGGCGCGCTCCAGCACGAGTACGCCGGCGCCTTCCCCGAGCACGAAGCCGTCCCGCCCCTTGTCGAAGGGTCGGGAGGCGCCCTCAGGCTCGTCGTTGCGGGTGGACAGTGCCTTCATCTGCGCGAAACCGGCCAGGGGCAGCGGATGGATGCAGCTCTCGGTACCGCCCGCGAGGACCACGTCGGCCCGCCCGGACCGGATGATGTCCAGCGCGAGCGCCAGCGCCTCTGCCCCGGACGCGCACGCGGACACGACCGCGTGGACACCGGCCTGCGCGCCCACTTCCAGCCCGACCGTGGCCGCCGGCCCGTTCGGCATCAGCATGGGCACGGTGTGCGGGGACACCCGGCGTACGCCGGAGTCCTCCAGGATGTCGTCCTGATCGAGCAGCGTCCGGGCGCCCCCGACACCGGTGCCGATGACCACCGCCAGCCGGACCGGGTCGACCTCCGGCGTACCGGCGTGTGCCCAGGCTTCCCTGGCCGCGATCAGTGCCAGCTGTTGGCTCCGATCCAGGCGGCGCATCGCGACCCGGGCGATCTGCTCGGCCGGATCGGCCTTGCAGCGCGCGACCAAGCGGGACGGCAGACCTGGCGCCCAGTCGTCGTCGAGCCGGCCGACCCCTGACTGGCAGTCGAGCAGGGCCGCCCAACTCGACGCGACGTCCCCGCCCAGCGGTGTCGTCGCGCCGAGGCCGGTGACCAGCACCTCTACCGGCACAGTCAGCCCTGGTTCTTCTCGATGAAGGTGACGGCGTCGCCGACGGTCTTGATGTTGGCCAACTCGTCGTCGGGGATCGCCACACCGAACTTGTCCTCCACGGCCGTCGCGATCTCCACCATGGACAGGGAGTCGACGTCGAGGTCGTCGGTGAACGACTTCTCCATCGTGGCGTCTGCGGGGAGCACTCCGGCAACCTCTTCGAGAATCTCGGCGAGGCCGGTGCGGATGTCCTCTGTCGTCACTGTGCGGTTCCTTTCTCAAGCGTTGGGACGCGCGGTTGCGCGCCCCGTTACGGGCAGCGGAGAACCTGCCCGGCGTAGGTGAGCCCGGCGCCGAACCCGAGCACCAGCGTGAGGTCCCCGCTCTTGGCCTCGCCGCGTTCGAGCATGCGGGTCAGGGCCAGGGGGATCGAGGCCGAGGAGGTGTTCCCGGACTCGACGATGTCGCGGCCGATGGCGGCGTGCTGAAGTCCCAGCGCACGGACCATCGAGTCGACGATCCGCAGGTTTGCCTGGTGCGGCACGAACACATCGATGTCGGCCAGGGTCACCCCGGCGCGCTCGCAGCACTCGCGGGCCACCGGAGCGAGTCTCGTGGTGGCCCACCGGAAGACGCCCTGGCCGTCCATCTCCATCATCGTGGCCCGGTCCCGGACGATGATCGCCTCGCGCTTGCTGCCGTCGCTGCCCCAGACCACCGGCCCGATCGCCGGCTCGTCGGTGCCCACGACGACGGCGGCGCCGGCGCCGTCGGCGAAGATGATGCAGGTGCCGCGGTCGAGGGGGTCGACCCAGTCGGTGAGCCGCTCGGCGCCGATCACGAGCACCCGCCGTGCCGACCCGGTACGGATCGCGTCGGAGGCGGCGCTGAGGGCGTAGCAGAAACCCGCGCAGGCGGCGTTCAGGTCGTAGGCGCCCGGCCCCCGCAGCCCCAGCCGGTCGGCAACGGTCGGCCCGACTCCGGGGATGGACGTGGGGGCCGAGCAGGTCGCCATGATCAGCAGGTCGATGTCCTCCGGCCCGAGACCGCTGGCCGCCAGCGCCTTGCCGCTGGCCGCGACCGCCATGTCGACCAGCGACTCGCCCTCGCCGGCGAAGTGCCGCTGCCGGATTCCGACGCGGGACCGGATCCACTCGTCGCTGGTGTCAACGACCTGCGCCAGCTCGTCATTGGTGACTACCCGGTGCGGCCGGTAGTCCCCGAGGCCGGCGATGCGCGCTCCCGGCGCGCCGGTGGTCAGCTTCATCGGACCCCCGCCGGATAGAGCCGGGCCAGCGGATCGCCGGCGTCGACGAGGTCGCCGTCCTCGACCAGCCACTCCGCCAGCACCCCGTCGTACGTGGCGCTCACATGGACCTCCTCGCGCTTGCTGATGACGGTGCCGAGCGGCGTACCGGCGGCGATGTCGGCGCCGGCCCCGACATTGGCCTGCTGGACCGTTCCGCGAACCGGTGCGACGATCACCCGCCAGTCCGGCGTGTGCTCGGCCTGGTGCGCGCCGGCGTGCCGGGCGAGCAGGTCGTGCGCCGCCGGCAGGTCCGCCGGCGTCTTGAGAGCCACGATCTCGATGCCCTTCAGTTCACGCTTGGCCAGACCCGCAAGCGTGCCTGCGGGCGGCAGTTCCAGGACGGCGGTCACCCCCAGGTCACGCATCGTCGCCAGACAGCTGTCGAAGCGGACCGGCGCCGTCACCTGCCGGACCAGTCGGTCGAGCATTTCTGCACCGCTCTGTACGGCGGTGCCATCGGCGTTGGACAGCAGCAGCCGGTCCGGGTCGTTCGTGCGAATGCCACCGGTGAGTTCGGCCAGCGCCTGTTCCGCCGGGGCCATGTACTCGGTGTGGAAAGCGCCGGCCACCGGAAGGGGGACGACCCGCGCCTTCAAGGGCGGTTCGGCCCGCAGCTGCTCCAGCCGGTCGGTGTGTCCGGCGGCGACGATCTGGCCTGCTCCGTTGCGGTTGGCCGCGGTCAGGCCGCAGTCGGTGATCCGGCGTACGACGTCGTCGGGGTCGCCTCCGAGCACGGCGGACATGCCGGTGTCGGCCAGGGCGCAGGCCGCTGCCATCTCGCGTCCGCGCACCGCCGACAGCGCGACCGCGGTGTCGGGATGCAGGACACCCGCTGCCACCGCCGCGGTGAGTTCACCCACGCTGTGCCCGACGGTTGCGCTTGCGCCGTCCAGGTCGAGCGCTGCGGCGGCGAGCAGGCCGAGTGAGACGATCAGGGGCTGGGTGACCGCGGTGTCCTTGATCTGCTCGGCGTCGGCCGCGGTCCCGAGGTGCAGCAGGTCCAGACCGGTCAGCGTTGACATCCAGTGGATCTTGGCGGTTGCCGACGGCTGGGTCAGCCAGGGGCCGAGCATGCCCGGGGCCTGGGAGCCCTGGCCGGGGGCAAGGAGCACCAGCATTGACTAACCATCCCAACTGCTGGCCCTTTTTCGGATACCGACTCGCACGAAGTCACAGCGTGCCAACTTGTAGGTATCCTACAAGCCCTCGCTCTCGGCGAGATGCCCGTAGGCGAGCGCGACCCGGATGGTGAAGGCCCCCCTGGGGTCGGTCGGTGCCTGACCGCAGACCTCCGCGGCGCGCCGCAACCGGTAGCGCACGGTGTTGGGATGGACGAACAGCGCCCTCGCCGTCCCTTCCAGCGTGCCCCCGGAGCCGACGTACGTCTCGACCGTCTGCAGAAGTGCCGGCCCGGCCGCTGCCAGCGCCTGGTACACCTGCTCGACCAGCGCCACCCGCGCGTCGTCATCGCCGGCCAGTGCCCGCTCGGGCAGCACGTCGTCGGCATGCACCGGGCGCGGTGCCTGCGGCCACGCCGTGCATGCCCGCAGCGCCGACATCGCTGCCCGGGCGGACCGTCCGGCCACCCCGAGCCCGTCTACCGTCGGCCCGAGCACCACCGGGCCAGGCCCGAACTCGGCCAGCAGCGGACGGGTCAGCGCGTGGGGGTCGGCGACGCCGCCGAGGACGACGATGAGGACCTCACCATGTACACCGGCGAGCACCTCGGCGTGATGCAGTCGCGCCACCCGCTGCAGCGCCCGGTGGATGTCGTCGGTGTGGACCGACGCTGCCCGTCCCACCACAACGGTGACTGGCCGCAGCGCCGCCCAGCCCAGCGCCGCCGCACGGCTCGGCAGCGTCTCGTCACTGTCGCCACGCAGCAGCGCGTCGACCACGAGCGCCTCCAGCCGGGCATCCCATGCGCCCCGGTTCTCCGCCAACGTGGCGTAGACCTGCGCGGCGGCGAACGCGATCTCCCGGCTGAACCGCAGCACCCCTTCGCGCAGGGCCTGCTCCTCACCTGGCGCGGCAAGCGAGTGCGCCCGCTCCTCGACGACGTCCACGGTCACCCTGACCAGATCGACTGTCTGCTTGAGAGTGACCGCACGGGCCAGCTCGCGGGGAGCCGCGCCGAACACCGGGCCGGTCAGCCGCAGACTTCCGTCGGGGGAGCGGAGCCACTCCACGAGCGAGGAGATTCCGGCCTGGGCGACCAGGGTGACCCAGGAGCGCTGGTCGGCCGGCATCGACCGGAACCACGGCAGCAACTCGTCCATCCGGGACGCGCTCTGCGTCGCGAGTGCACCCGAGGCGCGCTCGAGCCGGCGTAGCGTCGCCTCGAGGGGCAGCACCGCGTCGGCGCTCATGCAGCGAAGCCTGCCACGACGACCGGACGCGGGCTGCACCGCCGAGGAGGGGGAATCGCCCGTGCCCGCACCCCCCGTTGCGTCCGTAACTTTGGTCGGTATGGCGCTCGAACATACGGACGTTACGGCGGTGTGCCGCTGATGCGCGTCGCTGGAAGCAGCCGCCGGCGCCTGCTGTTGTTCGGGCTGCTGCTCTGGCTCGTCGTCGTACTGCCGCTGGGGTTGCTCGTCGGCAGCCGCTGGGAGCCGTTGCTGCGCTGGGACCGGGCAGTTGTGGATCTTCTACAGCCGCCGGCCGCCGACTCCCCGGCGTACCAGGGGGTGCTGTCGGTGGTGACCACGGCGGGAACTACATGGTTCCGGCTGCTCGTGCTCCTCCCGGTCGCCATCTGGGCGTGTCGGACCGGTCGAATGCGCCTGGGCTGGCTGCTCGTGGCGTGCGCCACCCCGATCGGTTTCGTCACCTCCGGCCTGAAGCTCATCGTGGGCCGGGAGCGGCCGGATTTCCCTGATCCGATCTACTTCTCGGACTCGTTGTCGCATCCGAGCGGGCACGCATCCGGGGTCGTGACGCTCGTCGGACTGCTGCTTGTCGCATTTCTGCGGCTGCAGCCGCGTCGGCATCGGATCGCGACGGTCATCGGCGGCATCGTGCTCGTGCTGGCGGTGGGGCTTACCCGGATGGCGCTGGGCGCGCACTATCTGAGCGACATCCTGGCCGGGTTCGCACTCGGCGCCGGTTGGGTGCTGGTGCTGACCGCGCTGTTCGACGTCTTTCCCGGGCCGGCTCAGGAACAACCCAGGGGTGATGAAGCAGCGTGCGAGGCAGCAACCCTCTCCGGGCGGTCCACTGAGCGCGGACCTTGAGACGCAGTGACCGCCGAGACGGGCGTCAAATCCGTGCGGCGCTTGCGTTCGAGTGCGCTCGAAGGCCTAGCGTCGTCGACGTGACCGCAATCGTGGATGTCGCGCTCGACCGGCTCCGCAAGCAGGACGCTGCGGTGCCCGAGTCTGGGGCGGCTCTGACCATCGCCGAGATGGCGGAGCGGACTGGCGTCTCGGTGCACACGCTGCGCTACTACGAGCGGATCGGGCTGCTCACGGTGGCGCGCGGGGCCGCCGGTCACCGGGTCTACGGCGCGGACGACTTCGCCCGTGTGGTGTTCCTCAACCGACTACGGATGACCGGCATGCCGATCCGCGAGCTGCGACGCTACGTCGCGCTCGTCGGCGAGGGCGAGCAGACCGTGCCGGAAAGGCTCGCGATGCTCATCGCGCACCGCGAGGCCGTGCGGGCGCAGCTCGCCGAGCTGCAGTTCGCGCTGGCGACCGTCGAGTTCAAGATCGCCGCCTATGGCGGCGACTGCGCGCCTTGACTGCCTGAGCGAACCCCACCCGGCGCGGCGCACCGGGTGATCAAGCCTGCCCTGTCACCCCTGGAGGCACGAATGTCTTTCCCCACTCGCATGCTCGCCGAGGTCGTGCCGGGACACCGCGATGAGATCGTCGTGGCCACCAAGTTCGGCATCCTCACCGGCGACGACGGCCGGCCGAACGGCGTCGACCACGTCGACCTCTACTACCAGCACCGCCCTGACCCGACCGTGCCGATCGAGGACACTGTCGGTGCCATGGCCGAGCTTGTGAGCGTCAGGAAGGTGCGCCACCTCGGACTGTCCGAGGCCTCGGCCACCACGATCAGGCGTGCCGCGGTGGTGCATGCCATCCGGACGCTTCCCCGGTTCCAGGACGACAACCTCGACCGCAACCTCGACGCCGTTGGCACTGTCCGGGAGATTGCCGACGCCCGCCGCGCTACCTCGGCCCAGGTCGCGCTGGCCTGGCTGCTCGCGCAGGGTGCGGATGTCGTGCCCATTCCAGGCACCAAGCGCGTGCGGGACCTGGAGGAGAACGCCGGCGCGCCCGACATGGCCTGGGTGGAGCGCGATACCACGGTCCGCGAAGGAGTCCGATGATCCCGAAGAGCCACGTCGACCTGCTCACCCGCCCGCTGTTCGCCCACCTCGCGACTATCCGCTCGGACGGCATGCCGCAGGTGAATCCGATGTGGTTCTCCTGGGACGGCACGTTCCTGCGGTTCACCAACACGACCCGACGCCGCAAGCACCGCAACGTTACTGAGGAGCCGCGGGTCGCGATCTCGGTGAACGACCCGGAACAGCCCTACCGATACCTGGAGGTCAGGGGACGGGTGGAGCGGATCGAGCCCGACCCGACGGCCGCGTTCTTCGCCGAGCTGGCGCAGCGTTACGAGCTGACGCTGGACGGCCCGCCGCCGGACGCGCCTGATCGCGTGGTGTTCGTCGTCCGGCCGGAGGCGGTGAGCTACCAGTAGGACGTTCCTCGCAGAGTCAAATGTCGACCGCGGGTGGCCCCAGTTGCACAATGCAAGGATGGGCCGATGACGAGGGCGTACGACGACATCCTGCAGCAGGCCGGCGATCTCGCGGAACGCACGATCGACTTCCGGCGTCGCCTGCACCGGCGTCCCGAGATCGGCCTGCAGCTGCCGAAAACTCAGGAGGCGATCTTGGCCGAGATCGGCGACCTCGGCCTCGAGGTACGGACCGGTACGTCGACGACGTCGGTCACAGCCGTGCTGGAAGGCACCTCCGACGGGCCGACGGTGCTGCTGCGCGGTGACATGGACGCGTTGCCGCTGACCGAGAACACCGGGCTGGCTTTCACCTCTGAGGTCGACGGCGTGATGCACGCCTGCGGGCACGACACCCACGTCGCCATGCTGGCCGGCGCGGCCCGCCTGCTCGCCGACCGCCGGGCGGAGATCGCCGGACGCGTCGTGTTCATGTTCCAGCCGGGCGAGGAGGGCTTCCACGGCGCCCGCCACATGCTGGACGAGGGACTGCTCGACACCACCGGACAACGCCCGACCGGCGCTTTCGCGCTGCACATCACGTCGATGTTCGGCTCCGGCACGATCAACACCCGCCCCGGTCCGCTGCTCGCCTCCGCGGACACGATCCGGATGACGGTGCAGGGCAAGGGCGGGCACGCCTCGGCGCCGCACTACGCCAACGACCCGATCCCGGTCGCCTGCGAGATAGTGATCGCGCTGCAGACCATGGTCACGAGGCGGATCGACATCTTCGACCCGGCAGTGGTCACCATTGCGCATGTCACCGCCGGTACGACGGACAACGTCATCCCGGCCACGGCTTCCCTCGAGGGAACGATCCGGGCGCTGTCGGCGGAGACGCGCGGGCGCGTGCACGAGTTGCTCCGGCAGGTGGCGCAGGGCATCGGCTCCGCGCACGGCATGCAGGTCGAGGTGGACATCGACGCCGGGTACCCGGTGACCGTGAACGACGACGACTTCGCCTCGTCGGTGCATGCGCTCGCCGGTCAAATGCTCGGAGCCGACCGGTCCTGCGTGATGGACACACCCATCATGGGCGCGGAGGACTGGTCCTACGTCCTGCAAGAAGTACCCGGCGCGATGGCGTTCCTCGGTGCCTGCCCGCCCGACCTCGAGCCGGATACTGCACCCGGCAATCACTCCAACCTGGTCGTCTTCGACGAGGCGGCCCTGTCCACGGGAGTCGCGACGTACGCCGCCGTGGCCATGAACGTCCTCGCGACCTAGACCGCAAGACGAGTCAGGGTTCCCCGGGGCTTGTCCCGGGCGGGGGGTGTCAGGGGGGCGGAGCCCTCCTGAGCAGGGGGTCCGGGGGCGGAGCCACCTGGGAAATGACACAGCCCCCTGGGGAATGATCAGCTCAGGCCGCCGCTGTGGTCTTCCTCCACCTGGCTGATGTCGGTCACGCCGTACTTGTCGATGGCCGCCGCGAGCGCCGCCCGGTCGTAGTCGCCCCGCTGCACGAGTGAGGTGAGCACCCGCAACACGAGCGACTCCGCATCGACCCGGAAGTGCCGGCGCAGCGCCGGCCGGGTGTCGGACAGCCCGAACCCGTCGGTGCCCAGCGAGGCGAAGTCCCCCGGAACCCACTGCGCGATCTGATCCGGTACGGCGCGCATCCAGTCCGACACGGCGACCACCGGCCCGGGCTGCTCGCCGAGGGCCGTGGTGACGTACGGCGTGCGCTGGTCGCCCTCCGGGTGGTCGAAGTTCCACTCGTCGCAGCCCAAGGCGTCGCGGCGCAGCTCGTTCCATGACGTCACCGACCACACGTCGGCCTGCACGCCCCAGTCCGCGGCGAGCAGCCGCTGCGCTTTCAGCGCCCACTGCACCGCAACCCCCGACGCCAGGATCTGCGCCCCCGGACCGTCCTCGCCCGGGGCCGGCGCATACCGGTAGAGACCGCGCAGGATGCCGTCCACGTCCACCCCGTCCGGCTCGGCCGGCTGCTGGTAGGGCTCGTTGTAGACGGTGAGGTAGTAGAAGACGTCCTCATCACGTTCGCCGTACATCCTCGCGAGGCCGTCGCGGACGATGTGGGCGAGCTCGAAGCTGAACGCCGGGTCGTAGGCGACGACCGCCGGGTTGGTGGCCGCGAGCAAGAGAGAGTGCCCGTCCTCGTGCTGCAGCCCCTCGCCGTTCAGGGTGGTGCGGCCCGCGGTGGCGCCGAGCAGGAAGCCCCGGGTGAGTTGGTCCCCGGCCGCCCACAGGCTGTCGCCGATGCGCTGGAACCCGAACATCGAGTAGAAGATGTAGATCGGGATCATGTGCTCGCCGTGGGTGGAGTACGCCGTACCGGCGGCGATGAACGACGCGGCCGAGCCGGCCTCGGTGATCCCCTCGTGCAGGATCTGCCCGGTCTTGGACTCCTTGTAGGCCAGCAGCAGCTCACGGTCGACGGACTGGTAGTTCTGCCCGTGCGGTGAGTAGATCTTCTGCGTCGGGAACATCGCGTCCATGCCGAACGTGCGCGCCTCGTCCGGGATGATCGGCACGAACCGCGGCCCCATGTCCGGGTGCTTCAGCAGTTCCTTGAGCAGCCGGACAAAGGCCATGGTGGTCGCCACCGCCTGCTTGCCCGAGCCGCGACGCAGTACGTCGTACGACTTCTCCTCGGGCTGCGCCAACGGTTTCGCGCTCACGATCCGGCGGGGGATGGACCCGCCGAGTTCGCGCCGGCGCTCGAACATGTAGGCCAGCTCGTCGGAGTCCTTGCCCGGCTTGTAGTACGGCGGGAGTTTGGAGTCCAGCGCCTCGTCGGGGATGTCCAGGTACAGCCGGTCGCGGAAGGCCTTGAGGTCCTCCGCTGTGAGCTTCTTCATCTGGTGGGTGGAGTTGCGGCCCTCGAAGTGGCTGCCCAGCGTCCAGCCCTTGATGGTCTTGGCCATGATCACGGTCGGCTGGCCGGTGTGTGCGACCGCGGCCTGGAAGGCGCTGTACACCTTGGAGTAGTCGTGGCCGCCGCGCTGCAGGTTCCAGACCTCCGCGTCGTTCATGTGCTCGACCATCTTCAGCGTCCGCGGGTCGCGGCCGAAGAAGTGCTCGCGGACGAAGCCGCCGTGCTCGGACTTGTAGGTCTGATAGTCGCCATCGGGCGTGGTGTTCATCAGGTTGACCAGGGCACCGTCGACGTCAGCCGCGAGCAGCGGATCCCAGTTGCGGCCCCAGATCACCTTGATGACGTTCCAGCCGGCGCCGCGGAAGTAGCTCTCCAGCTCCTGGATGATCTTGCCGTTGCCGCGGACCGGCCCGTCGAGGCGCTGCAGGTTGCAGTTGATGACGAACGTGAGGTTGTCCAGCTCCTCGCGGGCGGCTACGCCGATCGCGCCGAGGGACTCCGGCTCGTCCATCTCGCCGTCGCCGAGGAACGCCCAGACCCGTTGGCCGCTGGTGTCCTTGATCCCGCGGCTGTGCAGGTAGCGGTTGAACCGGGCCTGGTAGATCGCGTTGATCGGTCCGAGGCCCATGGACACGGTCGGGAATTCCCAGAAGTCCGGCATCAGTCGGGGGTGGGGGTACGACGACAGCCCGCCGCCCTCGTGCGACAACTCCTGGCGGAACCCGTCGAGCTGACCCTCGGTCAGCCGTCCTTCGAGAAAGGCACGGGCGTAGATGCCGGGGGAGGCGTGGCCCTGGAAGTAGATCTGGTCGCCGCCGCCCGGGTGGTCCTTGCCGCGGAAGAAGTGGTTGAAGCCGACCTCGTACAGGCTGGCGCTGGAGGCGTACGTCGAGATGTGCCCGCCGACGCCGATACCCGGGCGCTGCGCCCGGTGCACCATGATCGCTGCGTTCCAGCGGATGTAGGCACGGATGCGGCGTTCGACGTACTCGTCGCCGGGGAACTCAGGCTCCCGATCCGGCGGGATGGTGTTGATGTAGTCCGTGCTTCGCAGCGCCGGTACGCCGACGTGCTGCTCCCTCGCCCGCTCCAGGAGCCGCAACATGAGGTACCGCGCCCGGCCGCGCCCGGCATTGTCGACCACGGCGTCCAGCGAGTCCAGCCACTCCTGGGTCTCGTCCCGGTCGACATCGGGCAGTTGACTGGGCAGGCCGTCGATGATGCTCGGCCGCTCCGGTGTCGAGTCGCTGGCCACTGTGCCTCCCACGCATTGTCGGCGCCTTGCCCTACCCCTTCAGTGTTCCACCAGCAGAGGACACCACCCGGTCAGGTGGTGCCCCGGTATCACCCTTGGCCTACGCTTTCGTAGCTGCGACCAGGGAAGCTGGTCGTTCCCGTATCGGCGACTGGAGCCGCTATGCCGGGCCTGCGCCACCCCGTGACGTCACTCGTCGGCGCGTCGGCGCTGCTCGCGGGCCTGGTCGCCTGCGCGAGTACAGTGACCGGCCAGGCGGAGTACGTCGGCGCGGGTCCGACCACGACGACGACCACCACGACGACGACGACGACGACCACCGAGACGACGGACCCGACGACCTCGGGTCCCAGCGAGCTCGAGACGACCGCCTGCTTCCTGATCCCGTTGAGCGATCTCGACGCATTCGAAGCGTTCAACACGCTGGCCGACATGCCCGAGGCGAATCAGACCCAGGACATGCGCAACAACGTTGCGGCCCTCTTCGACGAGGCGCAGATCGAGGTGCAGACATACATCGAGCCGCTGCCGCCGGGCCCGGTCCGAGATGCGGCGATCGGCTATAAAGCCGCGCAGATCGAGGTGCGGGACAAGCTCAACGCCGGGACCGATGTCAATACGCAGGTGATCCTGGACGCGCAGGACATCCTCGAGGCGGAGTGCGGGACGGGCTGACCGGTCTGAGAACTTGCGTACGCCGAGACGAATGTGTGAACTACGCGGGTCGCCGGAGTTTCCGGCCCGCTTCGAAACCTAGGAGAGCCAGCAGCTGTGAGCACCACCGCGGACCGGGCGGGAGAGCGCAGCCCGGCCGATCGCCTCGGCGTCCAGCCGGGCCAGGTAGTGCAGGAACTCGGCTACGACGATGACTGCGACGAGGAACTGCGCGAGTCGGTGATCGACCGCAGCGGTAGCGAGTTCGTCGACGAAGAATCCGACGAGGTGGTCGACATCGTGCTGCTGTGGTGGCGCGAGGACGACGGCGACATGGTCGACACGCTCGTGGATGCGATCGGGCCGCTTGCCGACACCGGCGTGGTGTGGCTGCTCACCCCCAAGGCCGGCCGGCCGGGCCACGTCGAGGCGAGCGACATCAGCGAAGCTGCTCCCACGGCTGGTCTGCAGCAGACGAGCACCGTCAACGCAGGCAAAGATTGGTCTGGCGCCCGGCTGAGCACCCCACGCGGCAGCCGCGGCCGTCGCTGACCACCACTATTTCGAGTATTTCGAGGAGACAGATGTCAGTTCAGGTCGGAGACGCCGCCCCCGACTTTTCGGTGCGGGACCAAAACCACGAAGAGGTCACCCTGTCCTCGTTCCGTGGCCGCAAGAACGTACTGCTGGTCTTCTACCCGTTCGCGTTCAGCGGCGTGTGCACGAAGGAGTTGTGCATGGTCCGCGACGACCTGCCGTCGTTCCAGAACGACGACGTACAGCTGCTGGCAGTGAGCACCGATCCGACGTACACCCTCAAGGCTTGGGCCGGGGCGGAGGGATATCAGTTCCCGCTGCTGTCGGATTTCTGGCCGCACGGTGACGTCGCCAAGGAGTACGGCGTCTTCGACGACACTCGGGGAATGGCGGTGCGCGGCACGTTCCTGGTCGACCGCGAGGGCATCGTGCGCTTCGCGGAGGTCAACGGCCCAGGCGAGATGCGTGACCAGGACGGCTGGAAGCGGGCGCTGGCCGAAGTTTCTGGCTGACGCTGATCGCGGGTAGGTTTCGGCGGACCCACGACACGGGCGCGTAGCTCAGCGGTAGAGCACCCGCCTTACAAGCGGGTGGTCGCAGGTTCGAAACCTGCCGCGCCCACCTTATCGCTCTGACCAGCACGTTTGTCAAGCCGAGAGTCTTTCGGGGCTTGGCACAGCGCTCAGACACCCTGTAACTTTCAGATATGCGCGAGGCGTTGGAGGCCCTGGAACGGGACTGGATGCGCACGTTGCGCTCGCAGAACAAGGCGTCCTCGACCCAGCGGATCTACTCCACAGCGGCCCGACAACTGATCGATTTCCTCGACTCGGCCGGGCGGCTGCGCGCGCCGGAGGCGCTGACGAAGCGGGACCTCGAGGCGTTCATGGAGCACATGACGAGCACCCGCTCGGCGTCGACGGCGAACGTGACGTACCGGGCGCTGCAGCAATGGTTCCGCTGGATGATCGACGAGGAGGAGATCGCCGGCTCGCCGATGGCGCGGATGCACCCGCCGATCGTGCCCGAGCAGCCGGTCCCGGTGCTCACCATGGACCAACTGCGTGCGCTGCTGGCCGCCTGCAAGTCCAACGCTGTGCTGGACCGGCGGGACGCCGCGATCATCCGGCTGCTGGTCGACACCGGTGGGCGGCTGGGGGAGGTGGCCGGGCTGACGGTCGGCGACGTGGACTTCGAGGCCGATGTCGTGCACGTCGTAGGGAAGGGCCGGCGCGGGCGGGCGCTGCCGTTCGGTCAGCAGACCGGGGTGGCGCTGGGCCGGTACTTGCGGGTGCGGGCGCGTGATCAGTGGCAGGCGCGGCCTGAGCTGTGGCTGTCGGAGAAGAGCCGCGGACCGCTGAAGGCCGATGGGATCAAGCAGATGCTGCGCCGTCGCGGCGACGCGGTCGGGATCGACGGGCTGCACGCGCACATGTTCCGGCACACCGCCGCGCACCGGTGGTTGGCCGACGGCGGGTCGGAGACCGACCTGATGCGGATCATGGGCTGGAAGTCTCCGCAGATGCTGCGCCGGTACGGCGCCTCGAAGGCGGACGAGCGGGCCCGCGACGCGCACCGCCGGCTCGGTCTCGGGGACCGGCTCTGACCGTTCGACTTCCCGAGTTGTTGCTAAACCTCGATCAACAGAGTTAGCGGGATGGGCGCGGACTACCGCGTCATGCAGCGCATC
>Ga0136613_10000111_pt1 | contig 29840 bp, 37 predicted proteins | sample AntDrymUQ2722106_2_FD_106649 | JGI IMG/M metagenome (GOLD analysis project Ga0136613, IMG submission 106649) | Polar desert sand microbial communities from Dry Valleys, Antarctica - metaG UQ272 (21.06) | ecosystem: Environmental > Terrestrial > Soil > Desert | place: Antarctica: Dry Valley... | reverse complement strand
GACGTAAGCGTGTGCCCACGTTTTCGAGCCGATTCTCGGAGTCAGCAGCCCGGAAAGCCCGGAAACGCTGGGGTTCCCGCCGCAGAATCATCGCCGTGTGCCCGCGAACTGCGGAACCCGGGCGAGGCTCGCCAGCGACGTGATCCGAGCCGTATGGCGCCGGCCCTGCTCAAGCTTGGCAACGAGGTCGCGGGATACGTCGGCGCGATCGGCCAGATCCTCCTGCGTCAGGCCACGAAGGCGCCGCAGCCGCCGAAGCTGGTAACCGATCGTTTCGCCAACCTCGCGTGATGCGCTCACTCCGTCAAGAGTAGCCGCCGAGCTACGGTGGCCTGCAGCGCCCACGGGCGACAGCGCAGAAGCCATCAGCCGTAGCTCCAGGCTTACTGCGCAATGCGACGCGGAAGAGTCCCAACGTACTCCTCTCCCAGGTCGCGCACCTTGCTCTTGTAGTCACGCTCGGAGAACTCGGTCAGATGTCTCTTTGACATGCCGTTGATCACCACGATCTGAGGCCGATCAAACCCCCGCGCCGCCAGCTCCTCTGCGGTCCCATTCTCCAGCCTGCAGAACAGACGGTAATGCGTACGGCCACGGCCTATCGCCCGAATCTCGTAGTAGCCACCCATGGCGCCGTGCATAGTCTCCCACTTCCCTCCTCCGCTAAATCGCGGGGGAGGCGCAGCGCGAACCGCCTCCAGTACTGCCAGAAGCTTCGCCCGAACGTTGGCGAGCATGTGAGCAGGAATTCCTTCCCTGGAACATCGCCGTTCACCGCTCTGTAGTAGACGACGCCCCATGCCATGGGAACCGCGACTCTATGGTCTCCGCCGGATCATTTGCCGGCAGACGCCGCTCAGGCAGCTTCGCGCGTCTTTCGCTTCGGTCGCTTCGAACGAGGCACGATCTGAACCTCAGCGTCCAATGCTGCAGCCATCGCTACAACCGTCCGGAGTTCTGGGTTTCCAGACGCCGTTAGCAGGCGCCGAACAGCGGCGGGGTTCTTGTCGATCTGACGCGCAAGATCGGCCTTTGTCTTCCCTTGCTGCTCACGCAGCGCATCGAGCGTATGCACGATCGCATCGATCGCCGCGATCTCCCTCTGCTGCCGCTCAAACTCAGCCCGGAAGTCCGGGTCCTCGAGCTGCTCCGCGAGAAAGCGATCGTGAAAGCTGGTGTCCTGGAGAGCCATTGCTGTCCTTTCGTCGCCCACAACGTAGCACAAGCGTTACGCCGCTCCAACCGAATCGTACCACCTGCGTTACATCCGCGGTTCGGGGCCGGGGCCTCAACCCCTGCTCCGCGCCCGTTTCCGCAGCGTCTGCGGACGATTGCGCACTCCTGCAGTCCTGCGAGGAAGAGTGGGCGATGGATGCCCAGGAAACATGGGCTCGTTTGCTCTGAGGTCAGCTCAGATCAGGTCAGATTGTGCGATGGATTGTGCGATGGAATCGGTCGGGCCGTCCTGCTCGAACATCTGGTCGATCAGGTCCGACTCGTGGCCCGACGGCTGGTAGTGCGCGTAGAGCTGTGTCGTCTTCGAATCGAGGTGACCCATCCACTCCTGCAGCGTGCGCATCGGTACTCCGCGCGCGGCCGCGCGGGTTCGGAACGTGTGGCGTAGGTCGTGGAATACGTGGGGCTTGCTCAGGCCGGCGGCCTTCAACGCCTTGCGCATCCGGCGCAGGATCGCGGCGTTGCTCAGGGGGCCGCCGGTGGTCGGATCGACGAACACGAGGTCGGTGTCGCACGCGTCGCGCGGCTGGAACGCGGCCAGCTCCTGGCCGAGCTTTGCGCCCATCGGGACGGCGCGGCTGCCGAGCACAGACTTCGGAGTGTCGAACTCGCCGAGGACGAAGTTGCGTCGCACGCGAACTCGTCGGGCGGGCCAGTCGACGTCCATCCAGCGGAGCGCCACGAGTTCGCCCTCGCGCAGGCCCGTCATCGCCGCGGTCCGGTACAGGACGCGGTCCAGAGCGTCTTCGAGCACGGTCGCGAGCGCGACGTCGTCCTGCGCTCGGTAGCGTCGACGCCGCTTTCCGCGACGAACGCGTCGAACTCGGCCTTGGTGGCTGGCGTGGCGGCGAGGCGGCGCAGACTCGCTTGCGCGGCGGTCTCCGGCACGAGGACGAGCGTGCCATCGGGGCGACGCTCGATGACGCGTTACTCGCCCACCACATCGCCGGTGAGCGTGACGTGACGTGTGAGCGACTGCTGCACTTGCAACGCAGTCTGGCATGCCAGACCAGACCCGCGCCACTCGGCGAGCTGGTCTCATGCCAGCGGATTCGTCACGCGGCCACGCCGGCACGGGCACCGATCGCGGGACGTCCCCGGGCCTGGCTATCGCGGGCGTACTCGTCGGCGACGCTCTGCAACTCAGCGCAACTGTGGACGTGCCGCTCAACGAGGTACACGCGATCCGGATGGTCGACGGGCACATCGATGATCGCGACACGACCGTCGATGCGCTGCGCGCGGACGGCACGTTCGCCGGCGGGAATGCGGTAGCGGCGCAGCTCGACGGTCTTGCCCGCCGTGCTCATGACCGCGGGCTGTTGTTGGGGCGGTGTGCCCAGCGAGCGCTGAATCCGTAGCCGATGACGTCGTTTGCGCGGATCGCGGTCGCGTCGTCGGGGCGCTCGACGAGGTCGTGCTGGACCGCGCGCTGCTCGCGTGTGCGATCGCTGCGAGCCGACCGCCCGAGCGTCTTGAGGCGGCGGATCTCGGCGCTGGCATTCGCACTGGTAGTCGGATAGGTGAAGGTCGTGCCGGTCGCCAGCGCGAGGCTGCGCAGGTAGGCCAGTTGCTTGGATGTGGGCTTCATCGCCGTGCCTTTCGGGGGGTGCTGTTTGAGGACGGTCGGGCGACAGCCCGCGCGGGGGTCGAACGCACGCGCCAGCTCCAAGCCCCTAGGCGCTCGGACGACGAAGTCCGATGGAGCTGGCGTGGCGGATTGACCCGGGTACGGGCACAGTGCGACGGTTCTCAAGCAGCACCCCGCTTGGCGCCACGGCTCACACCCCGGGCGACTCGGCCCCTTCGGGACCCGTGCAACTCTGACCACGCTGCCACGTGGTCGCTAACGTGTACACATTCGTGCTACGGTTCGGCCTATGACTCGCAAGCCGCATGACGTGCTGGCCACGCGCGAGGCGCGCGCACAACTGCCCGCGTTGCTCGAGCGCTTCCGCCAGGCCGGCGCCGACGCCGAACCAGTCGTGATCGGCGCACGCCGACGCCCCGAAGCCGTGGTGCTCTCCTACGAGCGCTACCTGCAGCTCGCAGGCGGCCGCGAACGCGTCGCCGCCGCACTGGACCAGCAGACGCGCGAGGCCAGCGAGACTCTCGACGCCGACGCGGCCCTTGAGCTGGCAAACCAGGAGCTACACGCCATGCGCGAGGCGCGGCGCGCCGAACGTCGATAGCGGCGCGTGCGCGTCGTCCTGGACGCAAACGTGCTCGTCTCGGCCGCGATCTCCGCTGCCGGACCACCGCGCCAGATCGTCGCCGCATGGATCGACGGGCACTTCGAGCTCGTCGCCAGCCCCGCGCTCCTTGAGGAGCTTCGCGACGTTCTCGATCGACCGCGGCTTCGCCGCTGGGTCAGCACCGCGACCGCTGCGAACTTCATCGACGGCCTCACCGAAGACGTCGAGGTCATCGATGACCCGCCCGCCCAGCCGGGGCTCTCGCCCGATCCAGACGATGACTACCTGATCACGCTCGCGCGCGCCGCGCACGCCGACTACCTCGTGTCCGGCGACCGGCACCTGCTCGACCTCGCCGATCCCGATCCGCCGGTGCTCACGCCGCGCAAGTTCCTGGACCTGCTCGGCGCGTGACTACGCTGCGCACTCTGGTCACGCCGTTATCATCCGTATTCACGGCGGCGTCAACGTATCGTGCCGATGTCAGCGGCGCACATCTGCGCGCCGATCTCGTAGAACGCCCAGCGGCGCGTGGCGGCCAGTCCTTGAGAGACGATCATGCCCGCGCCGCCTCCTGCGTCACGGTCGCCGGCGCGGGTTCGTCGGTGCCGGCGCCGAGTGCGTCCTCCAGTCGGCGGGCGAGGCGGTCCACGAGCTCAGCGATCCGCTGGAACGTGTCTGGTGCCGCGGACTCCGCCCAGCTCGTCAGGTACGGAACAGCGGATGCGCTGGAGTCCAGTCCGACGAACGAGACGGCGATGTGCGCGACGGACTCGGCGACGAGCTCCTCGGCCGCGTAGTCCAGCTGCGGATCGTCGTCGTGGCGATCGACGCGGACGAGCGCGTGCGCGAGCTCGCGACGTCTGCTGCGGCACCGTCCCGAGATGCAGCGTCTCCTCCAGCGTGCCATCGGCATGCTCAAGGAACCGGCGGTCGGCGGCGCTGATCTCGACAGGCTCGGGCCCGTCGCAGACGGCGTCGAGGATCTGCTGGCGATGCTCGGCCGCATCGTCCGGGCTGGTGGCCTGCACGATCCGTGCGACCCGGTCGAGTGCATCGAAGTCCGGGAGAGTGCGGGCCGAGGGGGTGCAGGCGCTCCCAGAGGCCGGCGAGGATCTCGACCGGGCCTGCGATGTGCGGGTCGATGCCCATCCCGGCGAGCAGCCCGGCGACTTGCTCGGTGTAGTGCAGGCTCTCCCGGGCGGCGCGCTGATGCGCCTCCCAGCTCGTGCGATGCTCCGGGCGCGGGCGGCTGCAGGCGTCCTTGAAGCGCTGCGCCACGGGGATCTCCGGTCGCCACGGCACGGCGACCCAGTAGCGCGCCTGCACGGCCGGCTGCTCACCGCGCGCCGCGGTGCTGACGGACTGGCGCTGCGCCTGCAGGAACCGCCGGCGCGTACGCGCGAGATCCTCGCGGCCGGCGGCGAGGTCGTCGGTGATCGCGCGGTCGACGCGATCGGCGTCCTCGCGCATCGCGTCATCGATCGGAATCGGATCGGTCTGCGCATACAGCGAGAGGCCTTGGTGGTCGGGGATCGCCGCGAACAACGCCGCCCAGCCATCCTCGATCGCCGCGATCTGCGCCGGGTCGGCGGTGATCGGGTTGGGCACGAACTCACACTCGATGACCCGCACGTACTCACCCGCACCCGTCACGATCAGCCCGTCGGGCTCCAAGGCGTGGATGTCGATCAGCTCAGCGATAGAGGCCGTACGACGCGCGCTCTCCCCCGCCGCATGATCTGCTGTCGCACGCGGGGTCATGATCCACCCTGATCGCTGCGCAGCGCGGAGCCGTCTTGGCCCGCCGCGCGCTCATCCTCGCCTTGCCACCATTCGCCGTGGTCAGATACGGCGGCATCGGTCAGCGCGAGCGGGACGCTGCTCAGCAGCACCCCACCGCGAAGCGGCTTCGCCGTGGCGCCGGCCGCGTAGCGCTTGGGGCCGAGGGTCCAGCGGACGATCGCGGCGAGGTAGCGGTCAAGGCCGAGCGCGTTGCCGGTCAGCGGCACGATCGCTACGGCGATCAACGCCAACACCAGCAGCACGGCGTGAACGTCCACTTCTGCGACAGCGGCGAGAACCGCACCGCCGCGTGCAACACGCCGCCGGCCGCGAGCGCGGCGAGCCATTGGCGCCACGTCAGGAAGTAGTAGCGCGCGCCGTCATCCAGGCGCCGCAATGTCGCGGTCATGACTTCCGCCCCCCAACCGCGAGCGAATCGAGCGCGTCGGCTTCGCCGCGGCCGACCGACCGGACGGGTCAGACGACGCAGCGGAACGCGGCGTGACGGGCGGTGGCGCAGTCGTCGGGGGCGCGACCGTGGCGCCGGAGGCCGAGCGGCCGGGCGATGCTCCGCGGGGAGGCGCGGGAGCGCTCGCGCGCGCGGCGGTCTGCGCCGTAGACCGCGCGCCACCGCCCGCCGTGGCGGCAGCGGGGTGCTTGACGTTGCTGCCCATCCCTGACGCGCTCCGCGCGCGTCGCACCGTGCGTGTGCTCGGCACGCCGGCCTCGCGACGCTGCGCACCAACGCCGCCGGCGACTATCACTACATCGCGACCGCGAGCAGCAGCCGCGTGTTGCGCTTCGACTACCTCGGCTCGTCGCCCTGTGCTTCTCGAACCCTCTGTACTGAAGCGGTCACCATGCTGCTCCGTCCGAAAACCGGGTCTCCTGCTGTTGCCGTGGGTCGGTGAACCGTTGACTTCACCGGGGAAGCGGGGGGCAGAGGTCGGCCAGCGAGAGCATCGCGAGGGCGATCAGGGCGTCGGGGCTGTGGAAGCCGAAGGCGCGTCGGGCGATCATCCGGATCTGGGTGTTGATCGCTTCGACGCGGGCGTTGGAGAGGCCGTGCTCGATCGCGGCGATGATCCCGGCGCGCTGTTTGGTGATCGTTCGGGCGAGCTTGACGAACGGCGCGAGGCGACATCTTCTCGCCCACCTGATCCACGCGTCGAGCAGCCCGCTAGCGGCGGCGGGCGCGAGCCGGTAGATCTGGCGCAGCTGCTCCTTGAGCAGGTAGCCGCGATAGAGCGGCTTGTTGGTCTTCTGGATGTCGGCGAGCTTCATCGTTTGGCGGTCAGTGAGGTTCTCGGGGTTCTTCCACAACGCGTACCCCGCGCCCTTCAGATCCTTCGCCGCCGCGGTCTCGCCGGCGCGCCGGGCGTCGTTTCAGACCTCACGGCGGATCTCATCCAGCGCGTCGGTCGCGAGCATCACGACGTGAAACGGATCGACGCAGCGGACCGCGTCGGGGAGCCGGTCGGCGACCGGCCCGGCGATCCAACCAGCCATGTCACAGGACACCAATTCGATCTGTTTGCAGCGCTCTTCTCCGAGCTCGTCGAGGAAGCGCTCGACGGTCTTGCGGTCGCGGCCCGCGGCCGCCCAGACCAGCCGGCCCGTGTCGTGATCGACGACGACCGTCAGGTAGCGCTGCCCCTTGCGATGCGAAATCTCATCGATCCCGATCCTGCGCAGCCCGCCGAGCAGATCGACCTCGCGCTGGGCCTCGTCGCAGACGCGCTCACAGATCCCACCGACCGTACGCCACGCGACACGCATCAACTCGGCGACCGCGGTCTTTGATGTGTTGACCGCCAGCCACGCCGTCTGATCCTCAAAGCAGCGCGTGAACCGCGAGCCGTGCCTGGCCCACGGGACCGCGCAGACCACGACACCGTGCCGGCGACAGCGCACCCGCGGCGCCTCGGCCTCCACGAACGCCAGCGTCGTCCCGAGATCTAGCGCACGCCAGCGCCGACGGCCGTCGCCGAGGTCAAACCCAGGCGATCGTCGACGGCAGACCCCACAGCGATCACGCTGCCGCCAGCCCGGCCGCGCGGCCACGACAACCTCTCCCTCCTCGCCGATCCACACGTCCTCGACGACCGCCCGCGCCAAGCCCAGCAAGCACGCCCATACCCTTGTGCCGCGCACGCCGCATCCGCCTCCCTGGATTCCAGCCCTTGAGAAGCCGGAACCCTAGGCGCGGCGCGGCGTGCGCCCTCAATCAACCCGTCACATCACCCACGGAAACAACAGGAGCGCCCGAAAACCGGGTCCAAGACAACCGAGGTAGCTAGTGTTTCCCGCGTGCATGGAAGCGCTGCCACACAGCGACCTTCTAGGGTCCGTGAGCGACCCCTCATGCAGGCCCATCGAGCCTCCGCGCTGGTTTTCCTTCCCGCGAGCTGCGCGGCGCGGGCGTGCCGCCTCTGACGCTGCAAGCGACGAGCGGTGGTGGACGCAGGACCCGTCGTGTGAACTCGCTCAGACCATGGACCGATGACGGAGCGCACCGCCGATCCGGTGCTCATTGTCGCCGACGGCCTCGCCCGCTACGTGCGCTCAGCGGCGCCGGTTCGTGACCAAGCGCTCTTGAACCCGGGCTACCGGCGCGAGCTAACCGCCGCAGCACTCGCCAACAGCTGCCGTCTTGTCGACCTGATGGCGGACCTCAGAAAACGTCTGCTCAACCCACCGTATTACGTCGTTGTTCGTGGACTGAGCTTCGATCCGGGCAATGTCCTCCTGGCGACCATCGCTAGCCTTCTCGGTGAACCCCTGCAGCCATATCCGAGCGAACGGTTCACAGTGCTGCGCGAACTACGCCCTAGCGCCGTATCACAGGCCCCGGGCTGGGGCGTACTCACAGAATGGCTCCACACCGACAGCACGAACTGGCATGTCCCGCACGACGTGACACTTATGCTGTGCCGACACCCTGACGAGGGTAATCACGGCATCTCGCTGGTGCTCCCCGCCAACGACGCCGTAGCGACGCTCCATGAGTCGCTCGGTTCCAGTGCAGTGTCACGTCTGCGCGACACGTTTCTCCCTTGGGCGATTGATCCGGCACTCGGCGGCGGGATTGTGTGGGAGCCGGCACTCACGGATCTTGGGGTGCGCTGGCAGCTCTTCCGAGTCGTAACGGCTGCCGAGACGGAAGGTGTCTCATTGGCGCCATCGCTGCTCGCGTTCCTCCAATTGGTGGACGCGACTCTTAGCCAAAGCGCCTGTATCCAGCAATATCTCTTGCAAGAGCACGAGTTGATGCTCATCAACAACCGGATGGCGCTTCACGCACGCGGCGCGATCCTAGATCCCGACTCCTCCGAGCGCGTCCTCGTCCATTGCAAACTGAATCTCCGCCGCTAAGGCGCATGCGTCACGCGCATCCACGCCCAATCACGCTGGAACAACCGACCGCACCTCCCACCATATTACTGAGATACGCTCGATGTCGTGCGCATCTAACAGCATATCCGCGGCCGCCACGTTCTCGTGTACTTGGCGCTGCGACTTCATGCCTGGGATCGCAGCCCACACGCCTGGACGAGACGCGGCGAACGTGAGCGCTGCCTGGGTAAGCGTACGGCTCGGGCCCTCAAGGAAGCGGAACCTCTCCGCTGCGGTGATCCATGCGTCGAGTTGCTGGCGCGGCCAGCGATTGCGCTGGTCACCGCTCGCAAAGCGCGTGCCGACGACATGGTGGCCCGAAAGTAGCCCGAAATTGAGCGGAACCCTGGCCAGAAGCCTGATGCCGCGCCTCACCGCGTCGTCAACGATCTCACGGTCGATCGGCCGTTGGTCTAGCAGGTTTAAGATCAACTCCACGACAGTGCAGCCCGGCCACGCAACAGCAGCGTCCCAATCGTCGATCGACCGAAGGGAAACCCCAGTCTCAAGGGCCGCGCCCTCGTCTCGCAATGTGTCGAGAACGGAGCACGCCTCACCGAACTCCAGGACATCCCGAGGAGGGCTGTGCAACAACAGCACATCGAGTGTAGGGCGACCCAGTCGACCTAGCGACGCGAGCGCGGACTGACGCAGTGCCTTCCTCGAAAAGTCCTGAGCACACGTCGCCTCCAAAACGTACCCGCACTTGGAAACCACCTTGGCGCCCTTTTCGCCGCGCAGCGCGCGTCCGAGGAGCTCTTCCGCTCGACCGTCGCCGTAGATGTTCGCCGTATCAAACACCTCCACTCCACGCTCGAGCGCTGCGTCGAGCGCACCTAGCGCGTCTGATTCTGCTACCGGTCCGTATGAGTGGCCGCCTAGCGGCCAAGTCCCGAAGCCAATACCTGCTGAGGGTGGCACTAGATGAAGAAGGAGTGCTCCGGGACCGGCAGCGCATCGCGCAGGTCCTCGATCCACGCCTCGACGCGGGCGATCTCTCCGTTCCTCCGGAATACCTCAATCGTGTGAAACAGCTTGTTGAAGAAGTATCCTCGCCCATTCCTCGGGCATTCCGTCTTGAAGCAATTGATGTGGCGTGCGTGATCTAGTACGCGCCGCCGCCTATCGCCACCCCACAGCTCGTCAAACGTCGAATCAACAGCGCTACCGATGAAGTAGTCAGGATTGCCGTAGCGGTCGGAGCACAGCACGGCGTCTCCGCGCGGCGTGATCTCGCCAAACATCCCAGCCGCCAAGCATTCATTCCCCAGCGTGGCGTCCGGCGTCTCGGACTCCGGCCGGAAGGAGTCTGATGGGACAACCGGACGGACCCCGGCCGCCTCAAGCATCGTTCTCGCCTCCGATCCAGCAGCAATCAGCTCCCCGAGCCGTGAGACGGTTCCTTCGGCCAGGTCAAGCTGGGCATCGTAGAACTGGTAGGTCGGGCGAAAGATTGCGAAGTCAACAGCTCCTTGGCCGAACTCCTCGCATAGTCCTACGATGAACCGCGCGGTGGGAACGATGTCGGAGAGATTGCGCTCATCAGCAACAACCGAAATCCCAAGCTTCGTCTTGGCGCCGAGCTCGTGTTTGATCTTTACCAGCTCTCTGACATTCCCAAGAACCCGGTCAGCGTAGTTTCGCTCTGGACGGTAGTCGTGGTGGAGTTCGTGGATCGCCTTCGTCACCGCGTTGAGCGAGACTCGGACGAACGCGAGCTCCGCCTCGTACAGCGCACGGATCCGCTTTGGGCCGAGCGACGCACCATTCGTAAAGACACACTGAGTCAGTTGGAGTTCTTGCGCGCGCTTTGCCGCGCGGTAAAGCATCGGGTAGATCGTGGGCTCTCCGCCTACCCACTGGATGCCAATCTTGTGTTCGGCGAGGTGAGTCAGCACCACATCGAGCCGATCGTGAGCCATCACGGTCTCGGCGTTCGCCTTGGGGTGACTGAACACGTCGTCCTCGACCCAGGTCTCACGCGCGGTGCGACAGCTGCACCAAGGGCAGGAAAAGTTACAGAGATAGGTAGGCGAGAGCTCCACGTGGAGCGGCTTCACCTTCTCGTATTGCCCGGCAAGTATGCAATCCACGCGGTCCGGCCAGTAGACCCACTGGCCCGCCTCAAGGCGCTGAGCTTCAAACTCGGGCCTCGTCCCGTATCCGCACACCACCTCAGGAAGTGGGAACCGCCCAGTCGCTCTCACGTCACCGGAAACCTCTCGGCACCGAAGTACGGTGCGAGCGCCGCAGGTAAGCGCACGGTCGCTGTCTCCGGCTCGTAGCCGTGCTCCAGCAGGGCCGCCCAGACTCGCGGTGTAGCCATTGCCGAAGCGTTTAGTGCGTGCGCAAACCTAGGCCGCCCGCCGACGCTCGGTCGAAACCGGATCGAACCACGACGGGTTTGGAAGTTTCCGAAGTCGCCGACCGACGACACCTCCAGCCACCGTTGGGTACCCGGAGCATATGCCTCCAAGTCGATGATGCGAGTAGACGAGAACGTGAGGTCGGCCGTGCACAGATCGACAAGTCTGTACGGGAGCTCCAGAAGCTCGAGGGTACGGCGGGCGTCTGAGAGAAGGGACGCGAACTCGGCCTCTGCCTGTTCTGGCGTGCAAACCTTGAGAAGCTCCACCTTGTGAAACTCGTGCAAACGCTGCATCCCCCGCGTGTCCTTGCCGTGTGACCCAGCCTCGCGCCTAAAGCATACCGTGTAAGCCATGTAGCGCTTCGGTAGGTCGACCTCGTCGAGTAGCTCATCTCGATGCAGACTCATGAGGGGCACTTCGCCCGTCGGGATCATCCACAGATCATCGTCCCGGAGCCGATAGGCATCTTCCTCGAACTTCGGCAGGTGGCCTGTTGCGGTGAATGTCTCCGACCGAACCATATGCGGTGGGGCGATCTCCTCGTACTGGCCAGCGTTAAGGTCGAGACCGAACGCAATCAGCGCACGGAGCAGCCGTGCGCCGTCTCCGCGCAGAAGCGCGAACATCGACCCGCTGATTTTGGCGGCGCGTTGGGCGTCGTAGATGCCCAGTTCCTCGCCGATCTCCCAATGGGGCTTAAACTCGCGCCCCTCGTACCGGCGCTCGTCGTAGTGGCATACCTCTGTCACGACGTTGTCGGCCTCGCTCGTGCCAACAGGCGCCTCGGGCGAAGGGAGGTTCGGAATGCGCAACAACAGGTCGCGAGATCGCGCGTCCGCATCGCGAAGATCCCGCTCAGCAGCGCCGGCCTGCTCCTTCAGCGCTCGCGATTCTTCGACGAGCTCGGTTGGGCGCTGCTCGCCGCCCCTTACGAGCGCCCCGATCTGCTCGGCAGCCCTATTCGATGCGTGTCGGGTCTCCTCCACGCGCCGCAAGAGGTCACGGTGGGCGATCACTGCATCGCGCGCCTGCTCAAGCGTCTCGCGATCGACTTGCTTCGTTGCGAGCGCGGCGGCGGTCGTCTCGAAGTCCTCTAGGAGGAGCCGCTGGTCAATCACGCGTGTCTGCTTCCGAAATCGTGTGCACTGGCATGTCCGATCCGCTGGACACGCGAGGCAGCCAGCTAGAGGAAGAATGAATGGCCGAGAGGATATGTCGTGTCCCGAAGGTCCTCGACCCACCGCCGCACGATGCCCATCTCGCCGCTGGCACGGTAGCGCTCGATCTGGTGAAACAGTCGGTTGTAGTGATGGCCACGCGAATTGTGCGGACACGACGTCTTGAAGCACTCCTTGCCGTTGACCTGATTGAGAACGTCGAGGCGGCGATCGGACGTCCAGATATCCTTCAACGTCTCGGTGAACACATTCCCAATCGTGTACTCGGGGTTGCCGTAGGAATCAGAACACAACTGCACATCGCCGTTGTGCCGAATCTCGCCGGCCATGCCGTATGCAAGGCAACTGCTGCCTTCGTACGACTCCGCTGGCGGTGCCGACGAAAACGAATCCTTGATCGGCACGAGCGGTATGCCCAACTTCTCCGTAATCGCACGGTGTAGGGTGCCGCCTTCTTCTACCATCTCCCACGCGCGCTGCGTGGTGTCCCCGTCGAGCTTCGCCCACTTCGAGGGGAAGTGCGAGTAGTTCATGACCGGCCTAACGATCACGTAGTCAATACCACCCCCAGCATCCTGTACAACGCTCGCGATCTCGGCAGCCGCCGCGTCCATATCACTAAGGTTGCGCTCATCCATGATCAGCGAGATCCCGATGAGAGTGTTGGCGCCCTGCTCAACCTTCAGACGAGCGAGTCGGCGCATCACGCTGCGGACGCGGCCGAAGGCGTCGAGCCCCTTAGGATAGCCATGGAACTTCCGGTAGGTTTCCTCCGTGCCACAGTTGAGGCTAATGCGGATCAGGATGGGCTCGGCTGCCAAGGCCCGTTCCGGCTCAAGATACACGCCGTTCGTGAGAAAGCTCGCGTGGATACCCATCGACCGCGCATACAGCATTGCATCGTAGGTAAATGGGTTCGCGGTTGGATCCCCACCGCCCCAAACGATGCCCATCTGATGATCGACACGGAGCGTCGCCATTTCGTCGATGACCCGCTTCATACCGTCCGGATGCATCGTGTTACGCCGCTCGACCTCAGTCGTGTGTGCCCAAGTCCCACCATCGACCCAGTTTGTGCGCGTTACACGGCGGCTGCAATGAGGGCACATGAAGTTACAGACGAGGGTGAAGATGCCCTCGTAGTGTACCGGCGGGATCTCGTGATAACGGCCCTCAAGGATTAAGTTCGCGCGCGAGGGCCAGTGAACCCATTGCGCCATATATTTCGGGAGTCGCTGGAACGTCGCGCGGTCGCAGTACGCTCCGACCTGGTCGGGTACGGGGAACGAGCGTCGCGCTGCGGCGTCGGGAACTCGAGCACCCGGATACGGCTGCAAGCCCTCGACGAGGACGTCGTTCGAGAACACGTAGTCGTCGCCAACGGGCACCACGACGTGCCCGTTCTCCACTCGCGTCTGCAGGGGTGACAGGTCGGCTCCCACCAGCTGCGGGGGCCCGTCCTGGCTCTTGAACTTCCCAGTCACGGATGAGTGCAAGTGCGTGATGATGGGCTCCCTGTGCTAGTCGACGAACCCGGCACGCCGAAGAATGCGACAGACGTCACATTCGTCGGTCGCGGCGGCAGCAAGTGGCATCTGCATATACGCGCTGCCGCAATTCGAGCACGTGCCGTAGTGGAGCACGCCATGGGCTCGCGACGAACGCTCCTGCCCAGCGATCAGCATGAGCTCAAGGCTAGGCCAGTACGCCTGAAGATGATCAGCGAGGTAGTAGTAGAAGTTCCTGTCCAGCGGATCTCGCTCCCAGGGGTTCGGAGATGTGTGCTGTGCGAGTCGCCCCGCGCGCCTCAGGAAGTAGAGGTGCAGCTCGCGCTTCGCAAGGAATGCGAGCGGATAGACGAACGTATGCTCGCGGATGGTGCGTGCTGGCAGGCTACCGCTGGGATAACCGGTCATAAAGCCGTTCAGTAGGCCGGCGACCAGGTCTGTCGCGTGCAACCCAAGAGCGATGCGGTCAATTCCGCGTCTCTCCGCCACGACTTCAAGGATGCGGCGCGTCGTGTGACTGTCGACGTACATCGCATGGTGTCGGTCCGGTGTCTGCATGAGTGCAGGCAAGACCTCGCTAAGAGGGCGCTTGAGCTTAAAGATCTCCTCCGCGAGGCCTGCCGGTGCGACGACGTGCTCGGCTTGGGCGATCTCGGCTGTCTCAGCAGCCTGCTGGAACGTCGGCGACTCGCCCATGTCGAAATCCTCGAATGTCGCTGCGACAATCTCGAGCGACGGCCACACCTGCCGCAGCGTGGCGAGCGTGAGCAACAGCGAGCCACTGTCGACACCACCGGAGAGTCCCACAAGTACGCGTGAACCGTCGCCGAGCAGGTTGAATGCTGTACAGGTCTCACGCACCGTCGTCTCGACGTACTCGCCGAGATCGTCCAGGTTAAACGACTGCGCCTCAGGTTGCAGGCGACCGTCGCGAGCGAGAACGATTCGCTGCTTCACGTACGCGGCACCGTCGGTGTCTAGATCTCCAAGACGCGAGTAGACGTCCCTGATCGAGGCAATATCGTAGCCCTCGATCAGAGATACCTCATACGTCGCAGCCTCGTCGAGGACAACCGTGTCCGCCACGGGGCGACCATTGGACAATGTCAGGACGGAAGCCGGAGGAATCCGATGCCGCAGCAGCATCTCCGCGAGCTGCTCTCCGGGCTCGGGGCGGAGAGTCTCGGTCACACCCGTCCGGTCAGTGAAACGGACGGCGGGCATGCTCGACGGGAGGAGTGTCTACTTGCTCGCGCGCGGATCTGCGCAGCACGTACGGAAGCGCATCAGATCTTCACCGATCTTGCTCTTCACCTCCGCGAGTGCGATGTGCAGAGGCGCGAGTTGCGACGCCTGTACAACCTGCTCCATTGGCTTCTGTGCGACGGCGGACATACGACCCTCCTAGTGGCTGGACCAATACCCAAGCTTGTACGGCGATCGTTGAAGTCCCAACGACGCGATCTTAGCGCGGGAGGTCCTTGAGGCTACGAACCTGGTTCCGGGAGCACACGCCGGGATGGAGCTGCTGGGCTGCTCACCGGACCCCCCTTCGACAACTGTCGGTGGGCGAACTCGGAACGCGGATACCGGGCGAGCATGGTCAACAGCACAGGCCAGCGGCCATGACTTAGTCGCCTTGACAGGATCCCGGTTGTTTGCTCCGAGACGCCCAACTGCTTCGCGACCTCCGCGATCGACTTGTGGTCGGCGAGCATCCCGTCGGCCTCACGCAACTTGCGGATGACCTGCTCGGGCGTATGCCTGGTGCGCTTCATCGTGATCGTCCTCGCTCGCCCATCTTGCAGGGGGCATAGAACTCTCACAAGCACCGGACCGAACCACAGGGGTCACGCCAGCCTGGCGAGCAACAGCAGCACTCTCCTCGACACGGATCGGAACGCGCCCCAGGGCCAGGCGGCGCGCGGGGCTCTGGTGCGCGACACCTCGGCGCTGCCGATTGTCTCGTCGTCTCTGTCGCCTCTGTCGTCGAGGCTTACGTTCATCGGGTGCGTGAGTCCCGTCCGCCCATCGGCGCGTCGCGACGGGGACCCGAGAGTCTTGGGACTTGTCGTTCGTTACCGCCTTGTGCAACGGAACCAACCCCTCTGGGCTCCGTCTGAAGCGGAGGTAGCTAACCCACGTCCCGTATGACAGCACGCCCGAAATGCTCAGGATTGTGCGATGGATTTGTGCGATGAACGCATCCTCACCGCATTCTACCTGCAAATCGAGCGGTTCCTGCGATGGGCGATACTGGGCTCGAACCAGTGACCTCCGCCTTGTCGAGGCGGCGCTCTCCCAGCTGAGCTAATCGCCCTGGGAGCGGCGAGGATATCAACGCTCGCGCGCGGCATCCCGGCCCCCGGATAGTCTCGCAAGCCTCATGCGGATCACCCTGGCACAGGTCGCGAGCGAGCTCGGCGACCTCGACGCGAACCTCGCGCGCGCGTCGGAGATCGTTAAGCAGGCCAGCCGCGAGCGCAGCGACCTCGTCGTCTTCCCGGAGCTGTTTCTGACCGGCTACGCGCTCGGCCGCGTCGATGAGGACGTGTCGATGGGCGCCGACGACCCGCGTCTGACGGGTCTCACCGCGCAAACGCTGCGCACCGACGTCCTGATCGGCTTCTACGAGGACGGCCTGGGCGTGCACAACTACAACTCGGCCGCCTACTACGACGCCCGCGGCCTGGTCCACTCACACCGCAAGCTCTACCTGCCGACCTACGACATCTTCGAGGAGCGCAAGCACTTCTCCCCCGGTCAGACGATGCGCGCCTACGACACGCGCCACGGCCGCATGGCGACGCTGATCTGCAACGACGCATGGCAGCCGCACCTCGCCTTCCTCGCGGTCCAGGACGGCGCGCGGGTCCTGCTCGTGCCCACGGACTCCTCGCAGAGCCGCTTCCCCGAGCGCTACGACTCGCAGACCTACTGGCGCGACATCACGGTGTTCTACGCGCGGATGTTCCAGTGCTACGTCGTGTTCTGCAATCGCGTCGGCGACGAGGGCGAGCACCTGCGCTTCTGGGGCGGCTCGCACGTCGTCGACCCGTGGGGCGAGATCGTCTGCGCGCTGCCCGAGGACGACGAGGCCGTCGTGACGACGCAGATCAACCTCGCCAACGTGCGCAAGCGCCGGCGCGAGGTGCCGCTCGTGCGCGAAGCCCGCCTCGGCCTGCTCGCGCGCGAGGCGACGCGGCTGGCCGACGCGGGCGGCGACGCCTGAGGCACCCGGTCACGGCCCGCGCGGAGTCTCGACCCGGCGCTCGGCGAGGATCCGTGGGCTGAGTCACCATCTTGTCGCGAGCGTCGAATCCTGTGACGGTCGGTACGCTTCCCCCCGTCTCTCCCGGCGCCGTGGCGGAGTGGCTACGCAGCGGCCTGCAAAGCCGTTTACTCCGGTTCGAATCCGGACGGCGCCTCTACGGGATTTGCGGGGAGCTTGGCGACGGTGGCTGATCGCGGCCCGGCGCCCTCGCCGAGTGCGACACTTGCGCCAGACGGGCGCGACGTGGCACACCAGCAGATCGACATCCGCAAGACGACTCCGGCCGAGCCGGCGGCTGTCTGGCGACTGCTCGGCGACAGCTTCACATGGCCGTCGTGGACGCCGATCGAGTGGGTCATCGTCGACCGGCACGGCGACCAGCAGGGCCTTGGGGAGATGCGGACGATCAAGATCGGCCGCAGCCGGCTGCGCGAGGAGATCATCGAGCGCCAGGTGGAGAGCACGCTCAGCTACAAGCTCAGCTCGGGCCGCCCCCTACGCCACTATCACGTCGACATCGACCTGACGCCGCTGCCGGAGGGCACCGAGATCCGCTGGTACACGACCGTCACGTCAAAGTTCCCGGGCCTGGGCTGGCTGTACCGCCGGGAGCTGAGGAAGATGACCCAGCAGTTCGTCGACGGCCTCGCCATGCACTCGGCGCGCGAGGACGGCGCCGCGCACGAGTAGCCGTGCGGCGTCCGTCGCGCGGCCGCTCAGCTCTCGCCGCGACGGATCTGCCCCAACCGCCCCGCCACGCGGCGCGGCAGCCGACGGGCCTCCGTCAGCGCGAGCGCGTCGCGCGCGGCGCGCAGCGCGCTGCCCTCGCGCTGGAGCATCCGCACCTGCCAGCGCAGCGCGTCGATCTCGCGTGGCTCGCGGCCGGCATCGATGTGCTCGAGCAGCTGCGGCGTCACCTCGAGGTCCGAGCGCCGGCGCAGCAGCACGAGGCCGTGCTCGCGCGGGCCGCTGCCGTCGCGCAGCTCGACGATCTCGAAGGCGCGGCCCCAGTGCTCGCGCAGCCACCACGGCGAGTGGAACACCGTCGGCCCGCCGAGCTGCCAGTCCTGGCCGTGGTTGAGGACCGTCATCCCGATCCGGTCGGGATCCCACGGCTCGTCGTCGTGGACCTCGTACATCGCGCCGCCGAGGAAGGCGACGATCGCCAGGCCACCGGGCTTCAGCAAGCGGTGAAGCTCCGCCAGCCAGCCCGCCCAGTGGTCGGTCAGGTGCGTGAAGCCCGCGACCGACCAGATGAGGTGAAACGACGACGACGGCTGGTCCAGCGGTGGGGCGTTGCCGTGGGCCAACGCGTTCAGCGGCGGGTGCAGTTCGGCGTTGATCCAGTCGATCGAGTGCTGGTCGACGTCACAGCCCCACAGCTCGCAGCCGGCGGCGGCCTCGGGCAGGAAGTGGCGCATGACCGTGCCCGAGCCGCAGCCGAAGTCGAGCACGCGCTTGCCTCGAAACGACCAGGACTCCCCCAGCAGCGCGAGGATCGTGGCACGCCAGTCGCGGCCGGAGGCGCGGTAGGAGTCCAGGACATCGGCCGGGTCCCGGGCGCCCGCGCGCATCGCCAGCGCGCGCGGCGGCAGCGGGGCCGACCGTTCGAGGTTCTCTGCGGGATCGCTCACGCAGGTTCAGACTACGAACCCATGGGAGTCATCACGCTGCACCGCGGCGACATCACCAAGGACGCCGAGGCGGACGCGATCGTCAACGCGGCCAACTCCGGGCTGAGGGGCGGCGGTGGGGTCGACGGCGCGATCCACCGCGCCGCCGGTCCCGAGCTGCTGGCGGAGTGCCGCGGGCTGGGCGGCTGTCACACCGGAGACGCGAAGATCACGGGCGCCGGCAGGCTGCCGGTCAAGCACGTCATCCACGCCGTCGGACCCGTCTGGGAGGGCGGCGAGCACGGCGAGGCCGAGCTGCTCGGCTGCTGCCATCACCGCGCGATCGCGCTGGCCGCCGAGCACGGCTGCGCGCGCGTCGCCTTCCCCGCGATCTCGACCGGCGTGTATGGCTATCCGCTGGAGGCGGCCGCCGCCGTCGCGATCGGCGCGACCCGCGAGGCGCTCGAGCTGCACCCGTCCGTGGAGGAGGCGCGCTTCTGGCTGTTCGGCGACGAGGCCCACGCCGCGTTCGAGAACGCGCTGCGGTGAGGGTCGCCGGGGTCGTCCTCGCGGGAGGGCGGTCAACGCGGATGGGGCGGCCGAAGGCGACGCTCGACTGGCACGGCTCCACGCTCGCGCGCCGCGCGGTCGGGATCGTCGGGCGCGTGGTGGACGGGCCCGTGATCGTCGTCCGCGGGAGCCAGGCGCTGCCGGCGCTGCCCGCCGGCGTCGAGCTCGCCGACGACGCACGCGAGGGCCGCGGACCGCTGCAGGCGATCGCCGCGGGCCTGGCGGCGGTCGGCGACCGCGCCGACGCGATCTTCGTCTGCGGCGTCGACGCGCCGCTGCTACACCCGGCGCTCATCGCCGCCGTGACCGGCGCACTGGCGGACGACGACGAGCTCGACGTCGCGCTGCCGGTCGCGCACGGCTTCCCCCACCCGCTGGCCGCCGCCTACCGCACGCGGATCGCCCGCGACGTACACGAGCTGCTCGCGCAGGACGTGCTCGGCACACGAGCGCTGCTGCAACGCTGCCGCGTGCGCCGGCTCGACGAGGCCGCGCTGCTGGCCGACCCCGCCGTCGCCGAGCACGACCCCCAGCTGGACTCGCTGCTGAACCTCAACGAGCCCGGGGAGTACGAGGCCGCCCGCGCGCGCCCGGCGCCCGTGGTCAGCGTGGTCGGCGACGGCGACGTGCGCGCGGCGACGCTGGCGGCCGCCGGCGAGGGCGCGGCGAAGCTCAACGGCGTCGCGGTCAGTGATCCACAGGAGCCGCTCGTCGCCGGAGACATGCTCGCGTTCGCGATGCGCCGGCGCTACCGCCCCGCGTCCTGAGGCGCCGAGTACCGATCATCACGCCCGATCGTTTACGCTGCGACCCGGTAGGGGCCGGGCGCGGCGGCGCCCGGACGGGGCGTCGAAACGAGGTTCGCCGCATGACTGCACAGCCGACGATCGCGAGCGAACCCGTGCAGGTCGGCGGGCCGTACTGGGAGGAGCTGTCGGTCGGCGATCTCTACGTCGAGTTCCCGGCGATGACGCTCAACGAGGGGCACGCGGCGCTGCACCAGTCGATCGTCGGAGACCGCCTGCGCCTCGCGCTCGACGCGACCCTCTCCGAGCGCGTCGCGGGCCGGCGCCTCGCGCATCCGATGCTCGTCTGCGACGTCTCGATCGGCCAGTCCACGCTGCCGACGCAGCGCGTGATCGGCAACCTCTTCTACCGCCGCCTGATGCTGCGCCGCCTGCCGGCGATCGGCGACACGCTGAAGTCGACGACCGAGATCGTGGCGCTAAAGCGCAACACGATCAAGGAGGGCCGCAAGCCGACCGGCCTGGCGGTCCTGCACATCGTCACCAAGGACCAGGAGCAGCGCCCGATCCTCGACTACTGGCGCTGCGCGATGCTGCCGATCCGCGACGTCGACGCGTCGCAGCCTCACGCCGACGACCTCGACCAGTTCCCGGCCGACCTGCCGCCCGACGCGCTGCACGCGACACTCGACGGGATCGACCTCGGCGTCTACCGCAACGAGATCCCGGGCAAGCACTTCGCCGACCTCAGCGCGCCGACGACGTGGGTCCTCGACGGCGGCGACAGCGTCACCGCCGCGCCCGAGCTCGTGCGGCTGTCGCTGAACATCGCCAAGGCGCACAGCGACCCGGGCTCGCACCACTCCGGCAAACGCCTCGTCTACGGCGGCCACACGATCGGGATCGCCGCGTCGCATCTGACCAAGACGCTGCCCAACCTCGTGACGATCATCGGCTGGCATCACTGCAACCACCTCGCCCCCGTCTTCGAGGGCGACGTGTTGCGCAGCACGGTCCACCTGGAGAGCACCGAGGCGCTCCCCGGTGGCGGCGGCCTCGTCACGCTGCGCATCGAGGTCTCGGCGCAGCGCGCGGACGGCAAGCTGGATGCGGTCTTGGACTGGCGACTTGTGGGAGCGATGGCATGACAGAGGGGATTCTCAACGGGGTGCGCGTGATCGAGGGCTCGGCGTTCGTCGCCGCGCCGACGGCGGGCATGACGCTCGCCCAGCTCGGCGCCGACGTCATCCGCTTCGACGCTCCGGGCGGCGGGCTGGACTGGAAGCGCTGGCCGCTGAACTCCGCCGGCGACAGCCTGTTCTGGTCGGGCCTGCAGAAGGGCAAGCGCTCGATCGAGATCGACCTGCGCTCCGACGAGGGCCGCGAGCAGCTCGCGCAGCTCATCACGATGCCGGGCCCGGGCAACGGCATCTTCATGACGAACTTCCCCGCGCGCGGGTGGATGAGCTACGAGAAGCTCAAGGAGCGCCGCGAGGACCTGATCATGGTCGTCATGACCGGCAACCACGACGGCTCGTCGGAGGTCGACTACACCGTCAACCCGTCGGCCGGCTTCCCGGAGGCGATGGGCCCCCGCGACTCCGCCGTGCCGACGAACAGCCTGATGCCGGCGTGGGACTCGATCATGGGCGGCCTGGCCGTCGTCGGGCTGCTTGCCGCGCTGCGCCATCGCGACAGGACCGGCGAGGGCCAGCTCGTCGAGATCGCGCTCAGCGACGTCGCGTTCGCCACCGTCGGGCATCTCGGCCGCATCGCGGAGGTACAGCTCGAAGGGTGCGACCAGCCGCGCGACGGCAACTACCTCTACGGCGCGTTCGGGGGCGACTTCCCGACGGCCGACGGGCGGCGCGTGATGGTCGTCGCGTTGACGGGCCGCCAGTGGAAGTCGCTCAAGGAGGCGACCGGGACCGAGGAGCTCTTCGACAAGATCTGCGAGGCGACCGGCCACGACTTCCGCGGCGAGGCCGGGCGCTACAAGGGCCGCGACCTCATCCGCGAGCTGCTGACGCCGTGGTTCGCGCAGCGCACGCTCGAGCAGATCCGCGAGACGTTCGCCGGCACCGGCGTCTCGTGGGGCCCGTACCAGACCTTCAAGCAGCTCGTCGAGGAGGACCCGCGCTGCTCGGAGGCCAACCCGATGTTCTCGATGGTCGAGCACCCGGTCGGGACGTATCTCACGCCGGCCTCGCCGCTGAAGTTCAGCGCCTCGGGCCGGGTGCCGGCAAAGCCGTCCCCGCAGCTCGGCGAGCATACGGAGGACGTGCTCGGGCAGCTGGGCGCGCCCGCCGAGGAGGAAGCGGCCGCGACCTGAGCGCCGTCGCTCGGGAGCCGGTCCTAGCCGTTCGGCCAGTGCGCATGGCGATCCGGGCAGCCAGCATGTGCATACGGCGACGCGGCTCCCTGCGGGGTCCCCGACCAGCCTGCGTGCCCTTCGGTCGTCGCCCCACGGACGTCGGGCACGCGAAGCGTGGGGGCGGCGCCAGGGAATGGCGCCGCCTCCGCGCCATCGGGCCGGCCGCGGCCTCGGCCACGGCCCGGTCCGATGGCTCTGCGCTACCCGAGCTGGCGGAAGTGCGTGCGCTTGATGAGCGGTCGGCCCTGCTCGCGCGGCGGTACGGAGTGCACCGCGTCCTCCGGCAGCGGGACCTCCTGGTTGGATACGAGGTCGACCGCCGTCATCGGGCAATCCGGCGGCAGACCCGCGAGCTCGCGCATCTCCGACACGGAGATCGTGTCCTTGGCCCAGGAGTGGATCGTGTCGTTGATCCAGACCTCGTAGCGCGGCTCGTCGGCCGTTTCGGCACTCATGAGAACCTCCCCGATTGTCCTGCTGGCCGTTACCCGAAGCCTCTACCCGGGCGTCGGCGGGTAGCAACACGTCGTGCGCCGACCAGCGCGGCAGGGATCTCTGGGTGCGTCCCGAAAATGTCAGGTGCTGATGCACAAAGCTGCAACATGCGTGCAGGGCTTGCCCCTGTACGCCATGCTGGCGGCATGCCAATGTCTGCGTCGTCGCGGCGATCCAAAGCGCCGCGAACACGACATAAGTACAGAGAAGATGAGCTGTGGCGGGGGGACGGATCACCCCAGCAGGGGGCGGTACATCCCGACAGGGGGGACGTGCGGCCCGATAGGGGGGCGGTACATCCCAAAGCGATGTCGGCTACCTGGCGTCCGAACGTCCAGCTGGCATCCGAGCGGGAGGTCCCAGTGCCCCATATCACGTCCGCGGTAGCGTTCTGCGCTGAAGCCCGTGCTGCTCTGCAGCGCTGCGGGCGTGGGCATGCGCGTCGCGCCGACGATCTCGCCGGCGTTCGGCATCACCCCGCGCTGCCGACCCACCCTACGGCGCGATGACGGCGACGGCCGCCGACCTGCTGGGAACGCCGACGCTGGGCGATGCCAACGTGGCGACCATCCGCCAGCGGCGCATCGTCGAGCCGCTGCCTGCCCTGACCGGCGCCGCCACGGCCGCGCTGATCGTCGCCCTCGAGGCCGAGACCATGGCGTGGGCGGCGATGGCGACGACCTTCGTGGTCTTCGTGCTCGTGGGTGCCGCGCTGGGCCGGCGCCGGCGCTGGAGCGCGATGCTCCCCTTCACGCGCGTCCTCGTGGGTCTGCTGTACCCCGTCGTGGCGGCCGCCGCCGTCTGGGTGCTGATGGACGCGATGGCGATGACACAGGCGTCCCTGACGACGCTCGCCATCGCGGCGGCGAGCGCTGCCCTCGCCACGATGCTCGCACGGCGCGTGGCGGCGCCCCCAGCGACGCGGATCGCCGTCGTCGGCAGCGCGCGCTCGGCCGACCAGCTGCACCGCGAGATACTCGGGTTCGGCGTGCAGGACCAGGAGATCGTCGGTCTTGTCGTGACCGCGCAGCCGGCCGGCGAACGGCTCACCGGGGGCTTGGTGCCCGTGCTGGGTGAGATCGCGGACCTCGCCGAGGTGCTCGAGCGCCACAAGGTGGACGTGTTGCTCATCGACGGCGCGGCGTCGCGCGGCGAGGTCTTCGACCAGCTCGCCGAGACCTGCCTGGACCTGCCCGTGCGGGCGTGCGAGCTGACCCAGTTCTACGAGGATGCGCTCGGCCACGTGCCGGTGCGGGACATCGACTCGGCCTGGTTTCGGTACATGATGCATCCCCGCTTCCGCTCGCCCGACACGGTCACCAAGCGCACGCTGGACCTGGCGGTCGTGCTCGTCGCCGGCATCGCGTTTGCGCCCGTGATCGCCGTCTGCGCGCTGCTGATCAAGCTCCACGACGGCGGCCCCGTACTGTTCTACCAGCGGCGGATCGGCAGTCGCGGGCGCGAGTTCACGCTGCTCAAGCTGCGCACCATGCGCACCGGAACCAGCGAAACCCGCTGGTCGTCGCTCGACGACTACCGCGTGACGCCGATCGGCCGCGTGCTGCGACGCACGCATCTCGACGAGATCCCGCAGCTGCTCAACATCCTGCGCGGCGAGATGAGCGTCGTCGGCCCGCGTCCGGAGCAGCCCGAGTTCGTCGAGCACCTGGAGCGCATGCTGCCCTACTACAGCCGCCGTCACCTGATCAAGCCCGGACTGACCGGCTGGGCGCAGGTGCGCTGCGGCTACGCCGGCTCCGACGCCGGATCGGCCTGGAAGCTGTGCCACGACCTGTTCTATCTCAAGCACCAGTCGCTCGGACTGGACCTGGCGATCCTCGCGGAGACCGCGCGGACGCTGGTGGCAGACCGGCAGTTTCCTCGTCACGCCGACCGTGGCGCTCCGGAGTTCGCCGCGCTGACCGCGCTCGATCCCGCCGCTCGGGTCCAGCCCGCCGGCGAGCTGACCGCGGCCGCGACGCGATAGGCAGCCCCTCACCGGCGACGCCGCGCGGCCCGCCGCGCATGACGGTACCGCGCAAGCGCGGCCCGGCAGGAGATCTGCAACCGCGGCTACGATGCTCGCTATGCGCACGGAGCTCGTAAGCGGCCGCGATGTCGAGGCGGTGCTGGACGAGTGGGCCCTGGTCCACAGCGCCGATCCTCACGCGACACCGTTCGTCTCGCCGGGCTGGGCGCGCGCGTGGATGCGTCATTGGGCCCCGCGAGCACGGCCATGGGTGCTGCTCGTTCGTGACGGTTCGCGCCTCGCCGGGGTGGCGCCGCTGACCCTCCAGCGATTCGGACCTCTGCGGCTGCTGGGCATGTTGGGCAAGGAACCGGGCGACTACTGGGACGTGGTGGCGGCCCCGGCCGATCGCGCAGCGGTGAGTGCGGCGGTGGCTGAGGAGCTCGTGCGCAGGCGCCATGAGTGGGACGCCGGGATCCTGAGCTGCCTCGTGCCGGGCTCGGCGACCGCAGGCGTATTTTCCTCTGCCGGGCTGCAGATCATGCACCGCCCCGGAGTCGCGTGTCCTGCCATCGCGCTGCCGGCAACATGGGACGGGTATCTGGCCATGCTGCCGCGCGGGCGGCGCGGGAACCTACGGCGGCATCTGCGTCGCCTCGACGAAGGGGAGGTGGAGCTGCGAGAGGTTCGCGACAGTGCCGAGCTTCCCGGCGCGCTGGCGCGCTGGCAAGACCTGCGCGAGAGTCAATGGGACGAGCGCGGCCGCGCGCTGAATCCCACACACCGGACCAACAGATTCCGTGAGTTCCTGCTCGACGCTGTTCAGGCCCTCGTGCCCCTCGGCCAAGCCCTCGTCTGGGAGTTTCGCGTCGATGGTCACACGGCCGGGATGTACGTGAACTTCGTCGACGCCAGATCGTATTACTGGTATCTCGGTGGCTTTGACCCGGCGCACTCGGCACTGGGGATCGGGAAGATCGCCATCGCCGCCGGAATACGCCAGAGCATCCAATGTGGACGTGTGCGCTACGACTTCACCCGCGGGCCCGAGCCGTACAAGTACTGGTATGGCGCTACGGATCGAGCGGCCCCATCGATCGTCGTCGGCAGCTCGCGCGCTCGATCGCGCGCCGCCTTGATCGGTGCGCGCGCCGAGAACGCGCGCCGAGCGCGGGTGGCCGCTGGCAGCGGAGGGCGTGCGAGCACGCTGCTGGTACGCCGGGTGAAGGATCTGGCCAAGGACGATCGGCGTGCGTCCACCGCGGGCAGCTGACTCTGCCGGACACGTCAACATCCGCGACGGATCGCTCCCGGTCGCGATGGTTCACGCACAGCCACCGCGCCGCGAGAGCTGCGTGAGGTCGGAACTTGGTGCCGTTCATCGCGGAGCCACCCCCCGGCGCGCCCGCGTCGCCTAGATTAAGCAGCCGATGACGCGCCTGTTCGCCTGGCTGCGTGTAGTGCCCTCGCGCGCTTGGGCGGCGCTGCCGCGGCACGGCCTGAAGGGATTCGTACGCGAGTGCGTGCTCCACGGCCGCAGGCTCGTGCGTCTGCAGGAGGAGCACGTGTGGTACGAGCTGCGGCTCAGGGAGCTTCCGCCCATCCCGCCTCTGGCAGCGCACCTGCGCCTGGTGATCGCCGACGACGACCAGCTCGATCGGGTGATCGGACAGAATGTTGCGACCGCACGCCGGCGCGCGGCCGCCGGTCACGACCAGATGATGTTGCTCAACGGCGATGCGGTGCTCTCGAGCGCGTGCATCTTTCGAGGAAGCGTGGACGTGCTGGCAGCACCCGGAAAGCAGCTTCAGCTGCCCACCGGCACGGTGTGCTGTGAGGACGCGTACACGAGTCCGGAAGACCGCAGGCGCGGGCACGGCAGCACCGGGTTGCTGGCGATCATCGCGCGCCTGAGGGAGGAGGGCATCGAACGCGTGCTCATCAAGGTCGCGTCGGAGAATCGTGCGGCGCGCGGCGCGGCGGTCCGGATCGGGTTCGAGCCGCTCGCGCGCGTGCGGCTGGATCGCATCGGATTTCTCAAGCGGGTCGAGGTCGAGGTGCTCAACGACAGTCCAGCAGCCGCTCGGCTCGCGATGTCGTTCCGAGCTCGCGCGACCGTCTTCAACGACAAGCCCGCCGCCGCCGATCGCGTCAAATGATGAGGCGGCCTCAACCGGGCATATCCCCTGACACGACTGGCGCCTCAATCCGCCTTGACTCGCGGACCCAGTACGGCGCGGATCGCGGCGAGCGGAGGCCCCATCCGCAGACAGCCCGCAATGAAGCCGCCCCCCCAGGCCAGGTGCATGATGCTCCACACGGCTGGTAGCGAAGCCACGTCGGATCTGTCTGCCCGCCCGCTCATCCGAATGGCGCCCGCCAGCAGCACGGCCGGATAGATGCCGGCCGCCAATCGTGTGATCCTCGCCGGCCCGCGTCCGCTCGCGGCGAGCACGAGCCCAGCGACCAGCGTCGGTGGGAGGAGATGAGAACGCCGCAGTGTGGCGGGATGCCGGCGGCTCGTCTTGACGCGGTAGAAGCCGTAGCGCCAGTACTGGCGCGCAAGCGCGCGCGGAGAGTCCCTCGTGACCAGGCCTGCGGCCATCTCGGGAAGGCAGACGATCTTGCCGCCGGCGGCGCGAACACGGCCCGCGAGCTCGCCGTCCTGGTTGATCGGCCAGCCCTCGTTCCAGCCGCCGAGCGCCTGCAACCGGTCACGACGCAGCATCCCCGTGAAGCCGGTATCGGTCTCGAACTCCGACTCCCGCGCCCGCCGGAACGCGGCGCCGCCGATCCCGATCGGGGAGTCCATTCCAAGCGCCACCCGCTCCGAGAACCGCCCGACCCCCATCGGCAACGCCGGGCCGCTGACCCAGTCGACTCCTCCCTCGCGCATGCGCTCCACTCCGGCCGTCAGGTACCCGCGCGGGTAGAACGTGTGCGCGTCCATACGCACGACGAACTCGCCGCGCGCGGCGGCAAGCCCGATGTTGAGCGCGTTCGGCGTGCGCCGCGCAGGATTGTCGAACACGCGAACGCGCTCGTCACGGTGCGCGAGCTCGTCGAGGAACGCCCGCGTCCCGTCGTCCGAGCGTCCGTCGACGAACAGGAACTCGACGTTTCCGTCGAACGTCTGCTCCTGCATGCGTGTGACGCAATCGGCGATGAAGCGCTGCTCGTTGCGGGTCGGTACGAGCACGGAAACGTCGATGTGCTCGTCGCTGACGCCCATGCGCGGACTGTAACGAGCTGCCGGCCGCAACCGATCGGAGGCCGGATGTGCGGTTCAGCACGACGACGAGCGAACGTCTGGATCCAGCGGGCACGCTGCGGACGAGGCGCCGAGCGTCCCCGAGCGTCCGGGCCGCGCCAGCCCGCGTGCGTCAGCGGCCCACGCTGATGGCGGCGGACGTCATGGGCGCGGCGCGTACACTCGCGCTACGTATGCGCTCAGGCAGCCACTTCCGACTGCAGATCGGCCAGCACATTGAGCCTGGCGGGATCCGCGGTTACTACATCGACCTCACCGAGAAGGCCCGGACGCCGGAATGGCCGCCGGAGGGGTATTCCTTTTCGGGCACTCACCGCTACATTTCACTTGGGCAGTGGGGGCTGGCCGCGATGGACCGTTACATGGCTGGTGAAGGCGAGCGGTGGCTCACAGCGGCCGTCGCCGCGGGGGAGTACTTGGTGGCCGAGCAGGTGCGTTCTGGCCCCCGACGCGGCGCGTGGGAGGAGCCCGAGGGAATCCGGCACACCTACAGCCTGCGCGGGCCGTGGATCTCTGGCATGGCGCAGGGGCTGTGCGCGAGTTTGCTCGTCAGGCTGTACCTCGAGACCAACCGTGATGAGTTCGCGGCGGCGGCGGTACTGGCCCCGGCGACATACGACCTTTCCACCGAGGAGGGTGGCTTTCGAGCGCGACTGCCGGACGGCCACGGGTTTCCTGAGGAATACCCGACACGCCCCGCATCCTACGTACTCAACGGGGCCATCTACGCGCTGTGGGGACTGTACGACGTGCACGTCGGGCTGGGCGACAGCGACGCCGGACGCACCTTTGACGCCACCAGCGATGCGCTCGCTGACAATCTGCACCGCTGGGATCTGGGTTACTGGTCGCGCTACGACCTCTATCAGCATCCGCTGATGATCAATGTGGCGAGCACGTCCTACCACCTACTGCACATCAACCAGCTGCGCGTCGTCGCGCGAATGACGGAGCGCCGTGAGTTTGGGGCGATGGCGCAGCGCTTCGAAAGTTACGCCGACAGCCGCGTTCGCCGCAGCCGCGCGCTCGCTCACAAGATCGCCTTTCGCGTGGTCGTTCCTCGCAACCGGGTGCTCGTGGAGCGGCTACCGTGGCTCCAGGACGGGCGCCCACTCGACGGGCCGTAAGCTGCACGGACCCGCCGAGCCTGAACTCACATCTAACCAGAGCCGCGGGCGGACGGCCGAGGTCCTACCTGCCGATCGCCGCGATTGACATCTCCTTGTTGTCGGTGCTCGTGGCGCCGAATGGGGTCGAGGATCCGTCAGAGAAGACGTCTGCGGCGTTGTTGAACCGCATCGCCTTGCTAACAGGGGTCGCGGCATATCGCGCGACGGCCGTCGTGCCGCCAGAGTGCAGCCCCAGCCAGTAGTAGCCGCCCGTCAGGCGCACGGGTGAGTTGAAGCTCAGGGTGACCCGCCCAGGCGCTTGCCCAGCAGTGACCCTCACCGCTGCGGACGTAGCCACCCGGCTGTCCGGAGCACCGGAGCGGTCGGAGTAGATGACGCCACGGATCAGCTGAGTTCCGGTGGAAGCGCCGCGACCATCGAGGTATGCCTGGAGCGCAGTGAAGCTTGCCGTGGCAGGTAGCCGGAACCGTGAGGCCCGCTTCCTGTCAACGGACATCGCAGTCCAAGCCGGTCCAGCGGTCAACTGTCCAAGCGTCACACCGGACGTGGGCGGCACGGGCACAGGCACAGGCACCGGGACAGGCACAGGCGGCGGTGTCGGTTTGACCGGGGTGGCGTAGAGCCAGTCGGTGTAGCCGAGGGTGTCGCTGGGCTTGGCGGGCACGGTTGGGTAGTCGACGCCGTAGAAGTGGCGTGGGATCCAGGAGACGTGTGTGGCGGTGACGCGGCCG
>Ga0136613_10000110_pt1 | contig 29881 bp, 32 predicted proteins | sample AntDrymUQ2722106_2_FD_106649 | JGI IMG/M metagenome (GOLD analysis project Ga0136613, IMG submission 106649) | Polar desert sand microbial communities from Dry Valleys, Antarctica - metaG UQ272 (21.06) | ecosystem: Environmental > Terrestrial > Soil > Desert | place: Antarctica: Dry Valley... | reverse complement strand
GCGATCCCGTGGAAGAGGGGTACGTCGTCGTAGAACATCGGGTCTCCAACCGACGACCCGAGCGCGACGATGATCACCAACTCGAAGGGGGAGAGGTGCCCTAGGCCCCTTTTTCCTATCACCCGCACGATGCTCAGGGTGTAGAGGTACATGATCGCCGTCCGCACAACGATCTCGAGGATGAATCCCCACGAGAAGTCATCGCCCACGAACATCTGAACCGGATCGAACTCCACCTGGCCTCCTTTGTGAGAAAGCCATCGAACCATTCCTGCGTAACTTGGCGCCCCTAATCCCGGGGTTTTTTACGCAAGAATGGATTCGGAGAGGAGTTCGCACTCGGCGTCGGCGATTTCGCCCAGCTCGCGCAGGAGTCGCGAAGCCTTGGGCCCTTCCCAGTTGTAGCTCGCCAGGTCGACAATGCGATCCAGCAGAGGCACCGCGAAGCGGTCTCGCGTCTGCCGATACGCCGCCTGGGCTTCGGGCTCGTCGGCGGGGTCGCGGAGCGAGCGATCGATGGCCTCGGCGCAGAGCACGGCGTCACGCAGCGCATCGGTGATCCCACGCGCGGAGATGGGGTCTTCGGTGAATCCGGCGTCGCCGACCAGGTTCCAGCCGGGACCGGCGGGATCGCGCAAGACGTTGGGAATCCCGTTAGCGCGGTAGAGCCTTCCCACCCGTCGTCCGTTAGCGACCAAGTCGGGAGCGAGACGCGCGAGCGTTGTCATTAGGTAACTCTCGCCGTCCCGCGATGCTTCGGCGAGCGGGCCGCCAACAACGAGCACTGTGAGCCCGTCGTTGGTCGGGATCGCGCCGACGTTGCGCTGGTCGACAAATCGGAAGTCATAGCCAGGGCGATCGACTCCTCCGAAGTACGCGTACACCAGAGCGTTGCTTGGGGGGTGGTAGCGCAGCAGAGGTGCGTTGACTGAGCGAGCCACCCTCGATTGCGTGCCATCGGCGCCAATGACCCAGCGGGCTGGGATGGGGGCTCCATCCCTGACCGTGATGCCATCGACCCGGCCACGGCTGTCCCAACTGACTCCGTTGACGGACACTTCCGGAACGAAGCTGGCGCCTGCATCGATCGCGGCCTGGAGCAAGATCGGGTCGAGCACGGTTCGCCGTGGGGCGTAGTAGGCATCAACTCCGTGGGCGTCGGCAACCGGAAAACTGATCCGCTCTTCACCGAAAACGAGGTTGATCTCGCGAATCGGAGGAGTCCCAGCGGCGATGATCGTGTCGAGAACTCCAGCCTGTCGGAGGGCGAGGGTGCCGGTTCTCATCAGGGCGTGAGTGGAGGTGGTATCTGCAGGGGGTCCGGCTCGGTCGACGATCAAGACTTTGTGGCCAGTTCGCGCCAGATGCAATGCCGTCGCCGCGCCCGCCACGCGCGCCCCAACTACGACCACGTCGAAGGAGCCGCTACTCCAGTCGAGAGCTGCCGGGGCCTGAAGCAAGCCCCGGCGCGTGGTTTCGTTCATTACTCGACCGTCACCGACACCGAGGTGCCGTTGGTCAACATGTCGTATACCGCCGACCGTGCGATCGACCGTTCGACGACCTCGCGAAGGTCCTCGGCCGCGGCGTCACCCTCGATACGCACGACCATCTCGATCTTCTCGTACCCATTCCGGACTGTCGGGTCGAGACCCAAGAGCCCCATCAGGTCGATGTCGCCGCTGACGGTCGAGGACACCCGGGTGAGGTTGATCCCGCGTGCCGCGGCAACGTTGCCGATGCCGGCGGTGATGCAGGCTGCCAGGGCATGCAACAGGAACTCGACCGGCGTGGGGGCGAGATCCTTGCCGGTCAGCTGGGTCGGATGATCGGCTCCGAAAGTGTGCGATTCGTTGTGGGCGAGCTCGGTCCCGAGCCCGAAGAACCCGCCGATCGTGCTTTCGGAATGGGTGCCGCTCTTCCACTGGTTGGTAGCGCGGAACTGGAACTTGGCGGCGGCGGGCATGGACTTCACCGCGTCGAGAGCCCCGAAGAGGGCTTCGGTGTCGACTCCATTCCGAAACGTAGTTGTGGTCATGGGTTTCCTTTCATGATGAGGTTGAATTAGATTCTCGGTCGGGCGATCGACCGATCTGGCCGGTATAGTTGACTCGTGGCTTCTTTGGCGGCCCTCCTTTCTAGAACAGCTCGGAGATGAGGCGAGCGGCGCGACTGGCGCCGTCGGTCTCCACCGGCAGGTAATCGATGGGACGGGAAAGCTCGGTCACCATGGCCAAGGCGATGTCTTCGGCGGTGGACTCGTGGAACTGCATGCAACGACCCGCCTGGTATCGCTCGAGGCGATATCGCACGTGGCGGTTCTGTTCGAAGTGGTTGCGCAATGGGAAGTAGAGGAAAGGTCGGCGGGCCGCGGTCAACTCCATCGTCGTGGTGAGGCCGCCCTGGACGACCGCGAGATCGCAGGCGGAGAGGTGACGATGGAGGCGGTTGAGGTAGCCGACCACCTCGACGCCTTCGGGAACGACCAGCGACTCGGGCTCAATCAGCGGTCCAGTAACCACGATCATCCGCAGATCGGGTAGCTCTTTGTGGGCATAAGGGAAAGCGTCGACCACTAGCTCGAGCAGGCTGCGACCCACACCCGACCCGCCCACCGTCACGAGACAGATCTGCTGACCGTCCTCGTACCCGAACTGCTGGCGCATCTCCGCCGCTTCGTCGGCCGACGGGGGGACGAAGCCCGTGATGTAGCCCGAGAAATTGAAGTGTTCGTTGGTCCACTCGCTGATGGATGGCAGACCGGGGCCGAGCGAGTCGGGCACGATGTCTGCGGAATTGCCGACAAAGACAGACCGGTCACGGATCCGCGGGTAGCGGGCAACGTGCTCGACCATCTCGGCGTTGTAGTCGGAGGTGAGGAATGCCTCCTGTTCGCCTCCGTCGGGCATCGGGACAAATCCGACGAAGTCGGTCATCCAAACGTGCGAGCCGCGCTTGAGCTCAGGGTTCTCGTGCCAGAAGTGGTCGATGTCCCAGGCCTCGTCGGATAGCACCAGGTCGTAGTTGCCCTCGTCGACTACCTCCTGGAAGATCATGAAGTTGGCGACGAGGATCTCGTCCATCCGCCGCAACGCTTGAAAAGCGTTGAGCTCATGACCAGTGGCCTCCGACGCCCAGTGCGCAGACTCACTGGCCAACCACTTGCTAGCCGGGTGAATGGTGTGTCCTTCGGACTCGAGAACGGACGTCACCGGCGGCTGGGCCAGCCAGTCGATATGCAGATCAGGGTCGAGAACCTGAAGCTCGTTTGCAATAGCAATATCGCGACGCGCATGACCGAGTCCTATGGGCGAGGAAACGTAGAGGCCCTTACGCCGCCGGCTGAGCCCGCGGCTCCACGTGCGTGACTTCATGGCTCTTCCTTCGATCGAACTGACAAATGCGCTGATTTGGCGATTGACGATCACCGGCTCACGTCCGGCGACGAGGTGCCCGGCCCCCTCGATGAGAACGAATTGCCCTCCGGTCAATTCGGCCACCGCCCGCCCACGTCCCGGCATCTGACAAAGATCCTGGGAACCGTGGAGTACCAGAACCGGACAGTGGACTGACCGGCACAGGCGATCTGCGAGCTCCGGGGTTGCCCCTTTGGTTTCCTCGTCGTTGGCCATCGCCATTGTCTCCGGGTCGGTCTCGAGTGCCCACCCCACCATGTCCTGAACCTGCTTGGTCGAATGCGGCTCGGTGGCCAGCAGGTCGAACCAAAAGCGAATCCAATCCTCATAGCCACCCCGGCGCCAAAACGCCGGGTTACACATCTCCCATCCCTGGGGATCGACGGGGTCTTCTTTCCAGCGGGCAGCGACTTCCGTCCAATGCTGGTTCGGGTCACCCACGAAAGGGATACCCGGGGAGATAGCAACGATTCCTGACACGCGCTCGGGAAACGTGGCCGCGGTGAGAAAGGCCCACCACGCGGCATGGCAGTGGGAGACAAGGACCGCCTTTTCGACTTCGGCTTGATCCAAGATCGCGACCATGTCTTCCATCATCTCGGCTGGCGTGTACTCGCGAGCGCTCCCCGGGCGATCAGAGCGGCCGTTACCGCGACCATCGAAAGTGACAACACGATGGTGTTGTGAAAGGTGGTGAATCTGTCCCTTCCAACTCCGGGAGTGGGTAATGGGCGAGGGCGGGATCAGAAGCAACGTCGTCGCGCCTTCGCCAAAGACGTCGTAGGCGACTTTGACCCCGTCGCGATCGACGAATCCCGCGAAGTCCGGATAGCGGGCTCTCATATCAGGATCTCCTGGCGAGGAGCGTTCAGTTCGACAAAGTTGTGGATGGCGCGGTTGACGACCACCGGGTCACGGCCTTGGGGGCAATGACCGCCACCTTCGATGAGCAACAAGGTTCCCCCGGTGATAGCAGCTAGCTCCTCGGCGGCTGAATAGTGCTTGATGCGATCGCCGGTACCGTGAATGACGAGGATCGGGCAGCGGATCGAGGCCAGGACCTCGCGCTCCCGATTCTCGTCGAGAGTTTCCTTTAGCTGCGTGGCGACGAGAACCTCCCCCGTGGTTTCATTCGCCCAACCGACTCCGTCTTCCCACTGCTTGGTCGAATGGGGCTCTGAAAAGATCCTGTCAACGAAGAACTCGGTGAAGTCGCGGTAGTTGGATTGCCAATAGTGCATGTTGTATTTGTCCCAACCGTCGTAGCGGTCGAGCCTCGTCTCGAATGCAGCCGAGTTCCGTTCGGGTGTCTCGTTGCCGAGCCAGGTGGATGTGCCGATCAACACCGCTCCGAGTACTCGTTCCGGATAAAGGCCGGCAAGCATCGCTGCCAGCGAGCCTCCCATCGACACCCCGGCGACAAAGGCCGTTTCGGTGAAGGTGGCGTCGAGCACGGCCATCGCGTCCGCGATCAAAATCTGCGAGGCGTAGGCATCGGGATCCACCGGTCGATCGCTCTGGCCATTTCCGCGGCCGTCATAAGTGACTACCCGGAAGTGTCGGGCGAGATAGGGGATCTGCGCCTTCCAGTGGCGGGAGTGGAAGAGCGACCAGGTCGGCAACAGCACGATCGTGGGGCCGCCGTTTTCATAGACCTCGTAGGCGATCGAGATGTCGTCGCGTACCACGCGGCCGGTGTGGTCGGGGTAACGGGCCCTCATCGGTCGTTCTCCTCCATGTTCTTGATCAGCGCACCAACCGAGCGCAGCGCCTTGCGGGTCGTCACGTCTTGAAAGCCGAGGAGGATCAACGCCTCCGCTCCGAGGAACGCCGCACCGACGAGCGACGCCAGGTTCGAGGGGTTAAGCACCACCTCGGACCGGAGTCGCGTTGCGGCAGATTCAGCTACTGCTCGCAACAGCGAGAACCAGCCCTCGAGATAGCTACGGACGGCTTGGGCGATCTCAGGGTCTGACCAGCCGGCCGCCATCATCTCCTGCAGCACCCGGACGTAGCCGGAGTCGAGATCCCGATCGAGAAAGTCACAGGCCTGCTCCCATTGCTTCCACAGGGGCTCGTCGGTCGAATACATATCGGCCTGTCGTTCGAGCAGTCGGGCGTTCTCGTCTGCCAGCACCTCGAGAACCAGGTTCTGCTTCGACCGGAAGTGATAGTGAATCTGGGAGAGCGGTACGCCAGCGATCTCGGCGATCCGCCGGGTGGAGAGCTGTGAATACCCGGATTCGATCAGCGCGTCCTTGGCAGCAGCCAGTACCCCGGCCTTGGTGGTTAGAGAGGACGTCATTCGGTAACTATGCCTTCGTTCGGTCGCTCGACCGAAATGTATAGGAATTATTTCGGCTTGTCAACGCCCCATTTGGGTATGGGGAGACAAGTGAACCACCGGGCTGATGCTGCGAGAAACCTCGCGATCTATCTCAACGACCATTGGGCCGGCTCCGCAGCCGGCCAGGAGCTCTCGCGACATCTCGTCGCGAGGAACCGCGAGTGGGCGCCGGAACTCGTCGCCCTGGCTGCAGAGATCAGGCAAGAAAGGCGAACGCTCCGGGCACTCAAATCGACGCTTGGTATAGGGGGTGGACGCTTCAAGGGACTCGGCAGCGTGGCTTTCGCATTTCTCGGGCGCTTGAAGACGAACGCTTCCGGCTACTCGGCGCTCAGTCGCTTGGAGGAGCTCGAAGCGCTCTTGGCCGGGGTGAGCTCCAAACGGGGGCTTTGGGTGTCGTTGCAGGCATGCGCCGTGGTGACTCCGCAATTGCATCGGTTCGATCTCGCGAGCTTGGAGCAGCAGGCCGTTCGTCAGGCCGAAACCTTGCGCAACCTTCAAGCGCGGGCCGCTGCCGAAGCGTTTCAGTAATCATTCTTGCGTAGGATCCCGCCCTTTTTCGTAGGCGCGGATACGCAGGAATGGATTGGGAAGGTTTTAGGACAGGGAGGCGAGGGCAACGAGAGCGAAGTCGAGCATCGAGTCGACCGCCTCGCGGACGATGTCGCGGTGGGGGTCGTAGCCGGACATCTGCTCATCGCGTTCGAGGAGCGGGTTGCCGTCGATGGCGAAGATCGCGCCGGCGGCTACGCGGTGGAGCGAGGCGATGATCAACAGCGCGGCCGCCTCCATCTCGACTGCGACCACTCCCGCCTGTTGCCACTGGGGGAGAGCGCTGCCCAGAACGGAATGGGGATAGAAAACCGACGATGTGAGGACGATGCCGCGGTGAACCGGCCTCCCGGCGTCGCCCGTTGCCTCAATCAGAGCGGTGGTCACGTCGTGGTCGGCGACGGCAGGAAATTCGGGCGGCACGACTCCGGGCGAAAAGCCATCGTTACGGACCGCCGCAGTAGCGATCACCAGGTGTCCGTCGACGACGTCGGGTTGCAGGCCGCCGGCGCTGCCGGCGCGGATGATCGTGTCGACCCCGGACCGACATAGTTCCTCGAAGCACACCGCGGCGCCGGCGCTGCCGACACCGTGCGACACCACGCCGATCTCAACACCGTTGTAGTCGCCGGCGTAGCTGAAGTACTCGCGATAGCTGCCGAGCTCGCGGGTGTTGTCGAGCTTCTCAGCCGCGCGGGCGGCTCGATTTGGATCGCCGACGACGATCACCTTCCGCGGTAGATCACCCACCCGAACTTGCAGCACCGGGAGCACCGAAACAGGGTCAAGGCGAACGGGGTCGATCACGTCAGATGGTCCTTTCACTGCCTCCGTCGATGGGGATTTGCGCGCCGGTGGTGGCGCCGAAGCGATCCGAGCACAGCTCGGCAACGGTCCTCGCCACCAGGTCGGATGTCACCTCCACCTTCAGTAAATTGCGCCGGCGATACTCCTCGGGTGTGAGGCCATAGCGCGCGGCTCGCTCGGCGACGAGCTCGTCGGTCCAGAGCCCGGTATCGAAGACCGCATCCGGATGAACTACGTTGACGCGAATTCCGGCCTCGGCCCATTCGAGCGCGGCCACCCGGGCGAGCTGGGTCACGGCCGCCTTCGAAGCCGAATAGGCGCCCGCCCCCCGGCCCGGAGCTGGAACGTTCTTCGAGGCGATCACCACCACCCGTCCCCCGGCGGGAGACAGCCGCAGGATCGGGTCCGATTCGTTGAAAAGGTTCGCCACCGCGTTCACGTTCACTGCCATCACCGAGTCCCAGGACGCAGGATCGAGTTCTGCGACTGTTTGGGAGGCACCGAAGATCCCGGCCGCGGCGACAACCAGGTCGATGCCGCCGAATGCTTCCACGCCGGCCGAGATCGCGGCCCGTTGTGCAGCAGGGTCGGTGACGTCGACTTCGAGGCCGCGCCATCCCGGTGCGGTGAACGTTGCGACGACCTCTGGCGAACGGTCCAGTCCAATCACCGCCGCCCCTCGTGCGAGCAACTCAGCGGCGCAAGCGCGCCCGATCCCGGAAGCCGCGCCGGTGACGAGCGCCACCATTCCGCTGAATTCCGTTGGCTTACCTGTCTGGCGAAGCTTGGCTTGCTCGAGGTCCCAATACTCGGCGTCGAAAAGGTCGGCTGCATCCAACGCCTGGTAGCCGCCGAGAAAATCCTCAGAGCGCTCGAGCACCGCGATCGTGCGTTGGTAGATGTCGCCGGCGATTTGCGCGTCCCGAGCGGTGCGTCCAAAGGTGAGCATCCCCAGCTCGGCATCGAGCACCACTCGCGGCGCGGGGTCGAGCATCTGCAGTGGAACCCGGCCCCGGGACTCGTTATCTGCGAAGTACTCCGCATAGGCGGCCGCGTACTCGTCGACCTTGCGACCCACCATCGCCAGGCGTTTGGTCCGAATCACATGATCCGGAGTCAGCGGGCCGCGAGCGGCGAGAGAACCGAGGTCGGGACGCTTGACAAATCGGGCGACCGCGCGGTCGCTATGCCGAATCATCACCAACGGAATGCCAGCCACCCGCGACACGTCATGTCGAAGCCCGGCGAGGGTGACCGGGTCGACTGGACCAAGCGGCTCGTCCGCCGCCACCGAAGCCGGTGCATTGAGCGCGAGCCAGTCCTCGGCTCTCGTGATGAGATCGACGTGGCGGTCATAGGCCTCCCTGGTCGACGACCCAAAGGTGAATAGTCCGTGATTGAGCAGCACCATCCCAACGGTTTGGTCGTTCACCTGGCTAGGCCAAAGGTCGCGGACAGCTCGGGCTAGATCGAAACCCGGCATCACATAAGGCACGACGACGACATCGTCGCCAAAGACCTTGCGAACAATCGCGGCACCGTCGGCGAGATTGGTGAGGGTAACGATCACATCGGCGTGGCTGTGCTGCACGGCCGGGTAGGGGAGGAAGGCGTGCAGCATGCTTTCCACCGAAGGCTGCGGTGAGTCGGGATCGAGACGAGCGGCCGAAAGCTCTCGCATCATCTCGGGATCGGAAAGCTTCCGGAGGGCCAGCAGGTCAAGCAGTCGGTGTTGGCGTAACGGAGGAAAGCCGGCCAGTTGGATCGAGGCGAGATCGCATCCGCTTCCTTTCACCCAAAGAGCGGGAATTTCTTCTCCGGTGATATCGACGAAAGGCACCTTGACCGAGGTGTTGCCGCCTCCATGGAGCACGAGCGAAGGATCGCTTCCAATCAGACGAGAGCCATATGCGCACTCGTCGAGCCCTCCTTCGAATCGGCGCCCGTCGTCCCAACGGTTCTCCATCAGTAGGGGGTGTCCCCGCCGTCGACATTGATGGCCTGACCGCGAATGATCAAGGCGTCGTCAGACAGCAGAAAGGCGATGACCTTCGCCACCTCGACGGGGGCGATTTTCCGACCCAGTTGCGCCGCTCCCATCCCGGCCAGCAGCTCGTCCGCAGGAACGTCGAGGCGGGGGGAGAGCCATTCAGCCACGCCGGCCAACATCGGGGTGTCAACCCCACCCGGACAGACCGCGTTGACGTTGATCCGGTCCTCCGCCCATTCCATCGAGAGCGATCTGGTGAGGCTGATCACTGCCGCCTTGGCCGCGTTGTAGGCGGCCATGTTCTTGTAACCGACCTTGCCGCAATTCGAGGAGACATTGACGATGGCTCCGCCAAGTGGCTGCAGATACCGGCCCACTTCCCGCGAGCAAAGGAACGTTCCGATCACGTTCACCTCAAGCTGTTTCGACCAATCTTCGACCGCAGCATCCCAGGCAGTGTCGAGGACGACGGATCCGGCGTTGTTGACCAGCCCCTCGAGGCCTCCCAGCCCATCAACGGCCCGGGCAACACCTTCGGAAACACTGGTTGGATCGGTGACATCGACGCCGATCGACATCGTCCTCTGGCCGTCGGGGTCAAGCCTGCTGGCGACAGCTTTCGTTCGCGTTTCGTCCAAGTCGAATAGCGCCACCCGAGCACCGCGTTCGAGAAGGACAGAAACGATCCCACCGCCTATGCCGCCGGCCGCGCCGGTGACGATGTAGCGCCGGTCGGTCAAGTTCACCATGTGGTATTGGCGAGAACGCCGCCATCGACGACCAGGTTGGTGCCGGTGATCCAGCGCGAGAGGTCGGAGATCAGAAAGACGCAGGCATCCCCGACGTCCTCCGGCGTGCCAAGCCTTTGCAGCGGCGCCGCCTGTTGCCAGCGAGCCACACCTTCGGGCCAATCCTGATCGAGTCCCGGCCGGTCGATCAGGCCAGGGGAGACGGCGTTGACGCGGATTCCGCGGTCTCCCCATTCGAGGGCAGCAGCTCTTGCGTGCATCAGTAAGCCCGCTTTGGCGGCCGCATAGTGGCCGTGGTTGCGGGCCGGCTGAGTACCTTCGATCGAAGCCACGTGAACGATCGATCCACCCTGAGCCATGGCCGTGGCGACGGCTTTGGTCAGCCGATGAACCGCGGTGAGGTTGGTTTCGATCATCTCTCGAAATTCCTCGTCGCTCATTTCGATCAACGGAGCAAGCGGCTGGATCCCGGCATTGTTGATCAAACCGTCGATGCGTCCGAAGTGTTCGAGGGCGGAGGCCGTCACTTGATCCGGACCGCTCTTCGAGATGAGGTCGACACGCATCGCTGTGTGTTTGCCATCGAGCTCGGGAGCGGTGCTGGTGTGGACGTGCAACAGCAAATCCGCCCCGGCGGCAGCGAGACGGCGGGCGATGCCTGTTCCGATACCCCCGCCGCTACCGGTCACGATCACGACTTTGCCTGCCAGATCGAGCAAATCTCTGGGCGGAGGAAGTGAGGTCATCGAATTGCAGAACCTATCGAGGGACGCAGGAGCGCGCCACTTATGATGCGCCAATGGCCGCCGCTCCGCCTCAATCCACTTCTGGCAAATCCACTTCTGGGAAGACGAGTCTGGCTGATCAGATCTCGGCCGATCTGCTCGAGCGTCTGCAAAGTGGCGAGCTGCGAGCCGGGGAGCGACTCCCCACCGAGCACCAACTGACCGACGAGTACGGTGTCTCCCGGGCAACGGTGCGAAGCGCTTTGCGTCGCCTGGAAAGCCTGGGTCTGACCGTCACCCGGCATGGCCTGGGAACGTTCGCCAATGCTGGCACCACCGAGGTTCGCGCCGATCTCCGCCAGCTCAACTCGCTTTCGGACACGATTGCCTCGTTCGGACTGACGTCCGAGATGAGCTATCGGAGCCGAGCCATCAGGGCCGCGACGGCCGAGGAACGGCGCCGTCTCGAGTTGCCAGCTCGGGCCAAGGTCCTGGCCACGGAGCGAGAGTTGACCGCAGATGGAACGGTGGTCGCCTTTTCCTATGACGCCATCCCTCGCCTCGTGTTTCCAGAGCATTTGGATATCCATACTGTCGACGGGTCGCTTTTCGCAGTGCTCGAGGCGCACAAAGCCCGCGTGGCAACCGCCCTCACGGAGGTCCACGCGGCTTCCGGTAACGAGGTGGGTTGGGGACCACGACCGGCCGCTTCGAACTACGTGCTCCTCAGCCAAGTGCATTACCTGGAGAATGCCCGCCCGGTTATGTACTCGAATACCTTCTTCGTCGAAGGCCGCTTCACGTTCTCACTGATCCGCACCAGATGAGTCGCGCGTAAGCCGGAGGATGTCTGCGGCGGCGGTGGGATAGCTGGCGATGAGCTCGTCGCGTTGACCGAGGTCAAAGTCCTCGGGTCGAAAGCTCGGAGCCATTGTCGTCCCGAGCAGGGAGTACGAACCAGTCGTGGCCGAACCCTGCCAAACCCCGCCACGCACCACCAGCTGAGGGCTTTGCCCTACGCGGAAGTTGGGTCCGAGGAGCGGTCGCGCGATGCGGCCGTCGGGGCGGAGAAGGAGCATCTGGAGCGGATCACCCCCATAGAAGTGATAGATCTCCGCTCCTTGCAATCGGTGGAGCGCCGAGAACTCGTCGGGTGTGACCAGGAAATAGATAGCCGTCGAGAAAGCGTCCGAGTACGTCTGGCGGAATAGCCCGCCTTCATCCGGCAGCGGCTCCAGCTCGAGTTGGGCGATGAGTCGGTCCGGGTTCACAGGCCAGTCCGGGTTCACAGGCCAGCCAGGCTTCTCGCCCGCGCCGTCGCCTCCGCTCGGACCTGAGCGACGTCGATCGTGAGTACATAGCCGTTCTCGACCACCTGGTGCCCCTCGATCCAAACGTCTTTGACGAGTGCCGGGCTACCCAAATAGACCAGATGGGTAAGTAGATCGCTTTCTTCGACGACTGGATAAAGAGGCGACACATCGAGATGGATCATGTCGGCCCGGCATCCGGCTTCCAGTCGGCCGAGATCCAAACGCCCCAGAGCCCGCGCCCCTTCCACCGTGGCCATCGTCAGCACATCTCTCGGTCCCATTGCACCCGCATCGTCGGCGGCCAAGCGAGCGAGCCGAAGCGCCATCCGCATCTCCTCGAACAGATCGATCCTGTCGTGCGATGCTGGGCCGTCGGTCCCGAGACCCACTGCCACTCCCGCTGAGCGCAGGGCCCGAACCGGCGCGAACCCGGAGGCATGTTTGGAGTTAGAGCAGGGACAATGAGCCACGGCCGTTTGACGCGCGGCGAATAGCTCAATGTCCTCGGCGCTCAGCCACACTCCGTGGGCAGCGAGGACCTGGCCGTCGAGCATGCCGAGTCGATCGAGATAGGCGGGCACCGAGAGGCCGGTCCGTTCGCGGAGCGCATCGCCCTCCTGACGCCCCTCGGCCACATGAATCTGAATGTGCATTCCCGATTTTTGGGCGAGCTCCACCACCCTCACCAGGGGTTTTTCAGGCACCGCGTAGGCGGAATGGGGCCCAAAGCCGATGCTGATCAGCTCATGATCTCGCCACCGGTCCGCCTGCTCGACCGTGGCTTCGAGCTGCTCCGGCCAGCCGCCGAAAGAAGCGAGGTCGTCGGCCACGAGCAAGGGAGGGGTGACCACCGCGCGGAGACCGAGCTCCGCTGCCGCGTTGGCCACGGCCTCGGAATGGAAGTACATCTCATGGCTGGTGGTGATGCCATTGGCGAGGAGTTCGGCCCCGCCGGCGAGCATGGCCAGTCGAACGTCGTCGGCGGTCAGGCGACCCTCCCGCGGCCACATGACGTCGGTGAGCCAGGTCGAGACCGGCAGACCTTCTCCCGCCCCTCGCAACAGCACCATCGGGGTGTGGGCATGGGTATTGATCAGCCCCGGCATCAACAGGCCGTCGAAGTTCTGCGCCTCACCCTCCATCGGGGATGCCTCCCGAGATGGACCCGCCCACGTGATCCGGCCGTCGGCGATGTCGACCGCGCCCGGGCTGAACAGACGGGGTACCGCGGGATTCGTCAGGAGATGAGCTGCTTGCAAACGCGTCCGCAGAGATCCAACCTTCGCCGGAGGGCGCCATGCTAAGTTCCGAATCGAGAAGTTGTCAGACAACCCCGCGACCCTGATCGGATCCTCGACCGAGCTTCGGAGCATCGATTGGGTTGACGGTGCCGTTGAGCTCATCGACCAGACCGCCCTGCCGGAGGAGCTGGTCGTCTTGCGAATCGACGATGTGGCGGAATTGGTGGATGCGATTCGCCGATTGGCGGTTCGCGGAGCACCTTCGATCGGCGTGGCCGGGGCTTTCGGTGTCGCCCTCGCGGCTCGGATCTACCTTCCTGACAAGCCGGGCGAGTTCGCCCAAGCGGTGCTGAGCCTACGCAATGCCCGTCCCACTGCAGTCAACCTTGGCCGAGCGGTCGATCGTGCCGCTTCCCGCGCAAGCGCCGGTTTTGGGGCAGTTCTGGCCGAAGCGTTTCGGATTCGTGATGAAGAGATCGCCGCCTGCTGGGCCATGGGCAAGAGAGGCGCTGACCTGCTCGAAGAACTGTCCGGAGCACGGCCCCAACGGTTGATGACCATCTGCAACACGGGCGGCTTGGCGGCAGTCGAGCGCGGAACCGCGCTTGGAGTTATCGCCACGATGTTTGAAAGAGGTCAGCTGGAAGAAGCCCTTCCGGTCGAGACGCGGCCGTTACTACAAGGCAGCCGCCTGACGACCTGGGAACTCTCACGGAAGGGCGCGCCTTTCCGATTGCTGGTCGATTCGGCTGGGCCCTTCTTGCTGGCCCGCCAATCCATCGACGCGGTCCTGATCGGAGCCGACCGTGTCGCCGCCAACGGGGACACCGCCAACAAGGTCGGTTCCTATGCCCTCGCCCTCGGCGCCGACCGGGCCTCGGTTCCATTCATCGTCGTGGCACCGGAGTCGAGCATCGATCTCGACACCCCGACCGGCGACGACATCGAAATTGAGGATCGCGGGGCCGCCGAGGTGGTTGGTTTTCGCGGTTTGGCATTCGCACCTCCGGGCACTCCTGCACTAAACCCGGCGTTCGATGTCACTCCGGTGGATCTCATCACGGCGCTGGTGACTGAGCGACGTGTGGTTCGCTTTGATCAGGGGGAAGCCCTCACACCTTGGCCGTTGAAAAACGGCGAGAATGGAATCGACAACGGCAACGGAGGAGGAATATGAATAGGTTCGGCAAAGTCTTGGGCGGCGCAGTCCTTATGGCGATGTTGGTGGGAGCCTGCGCTCAGGGCGACGGCGGCGGCGAGGGGCCCACCTTCATCTACATCACCCCGGGCCCGATCGGGATCAACAAGTTCCTTGAACTGGGTCAGCTTGGAACTCAAAGAGCGGCCGAGAAGCTCGGCGGCTCCTTTAGGACCTTCGAGAGCACCGATCTCAACTCGAGGCGAGCGAATATCGAAGCAGCGGTGGAAGACGCGCCCGACGTGATCGTCCTCACCACCTTCGAGTTCACTGAGCTCTCAGCCGAGTTCGCTCAGGCGAACCCAGAGCAGGAATTCATCCTGATCGATGCCTGCCCGGAAACCGAGACTCCCATTGAGAACCTGCATTGCGGCGTCTTCCGCGAGCACGAGGGCGCCTATCTGCTCGGTCTCATGGCCGGGAACCTGACCGAATCGAAACAAATCGGCTCAGTGGTTGCCCTCGACATTCCCTTCCTTCATCGCTGGTCGGACAGCTTTGCGCTCGGGGCACAGACAGTCGACCCGTCGATCACGGATTCCCAGGTGTTCATCGGCGGCGACAATCCATTCTCGGATCCGCCTCGGGCGAAGGAGCAAGCCCTGGCGGTGGCCGCCCAAGGAGCCGATCAAATCTTTGCCGTAGGTGCCGGGTCCAACGGTGGGATCTTCGAAGCGGCCCAAGAAGTCGGCTTCATGAGCTATGGCGTGGATGTGAACCAGTGCCCGCAGGCTGCGGGCAGCATCGTTGACAACAATCTCAAGCTGGTCGACAACGTCGTCGAGCAACTCATCGACGGGATTCTGGCTGGCACCGCTGAGCCGCTCACCTCGTTCGGCCTGCTCGAAGGCGGCACGGGGGTCATGGCGATCGGTGACGATCTCGCCAGCTCGGAGTGCCTCATCGCCGACTATCCCGACATTGTCACCCAGGTCCAGGAGGCCGCGGACCAAATCATGGACGGAAGCCTCACGGTCCCTGATCCGCTATTCCCCTAAGGGCTCGCTTGAGCGTCAACGCACCCGAACTGGAACTCCGGGGAATCACCAAGCGATTCCCCGGAGTTCTCGCGAACGACCGCATCGACCTCACCGTCAAGACCGGTGCCATCCACGCCATCGTCGGTGAGAACGGCGCCGGGAAGACGACGCTGATGTCGATTCTTTACGGGCTCGTCCAACCAGACCAAGGAGAGATACGGGTTCGGGGCGAGCTTGTCCGATTCTCCTCGGCGCTCGACGCCATCGGCGCCGGACTCGGAATGGTCCACCAGGCCTTCAAGCTCTTTCCCACTCTGACCGTGGCGGAGAACGTCGTCTATCGAAATGAACCCAAGAAGGGATGGTTCATTGATCGCGACGCGGCGGAAGCCGGAGTCCGAAAACTCGCCGACAGCTTCGGCTTGGGAATCGACCCCAAGGCTCGGGTGGAGGATCTTCCGGTCGGGGTCTTGCAACGAGTCGAGATCGTCAAGGCTTTGTACCGCGATGCTCGGGTCCTAATCCTCGACGAGCCCACGGCGGTGTTGGCGCCGCAGGAGCGCGATGGGCTCTTTGTCATCATGCGACGCTTGAAAGCGGCGGGCCGCACGATTCTCTTCGTCACCCACAAACTCAACGAGGTGATGGCTGTGTCGGACCGGGTGACGGTGCTGCGATCTGGCCGGGTGATGGCTGACCTAAAGACGAGCGAAACTTCTCCGAAGGCGATCTCCAAACTCATGACCGGACGCGACATCGAAGCGGTTGCGCGACCATCGCTCGGCAACGGTGGCGAACACCTTTTGCGGGTCAACGACCTGGGCGTGGTCGACGACGCCGGCTTGGTCCGCCTCGACCGGGTCAGCTTCGAAGTCCAGGCGGGCGAGATCCTCGGCATTGCAGCGGTGGCCGGCAACGGGCAGAGCGAGCTCATCGACGCTCTGACCGGCCTCAAACCCGCGAGCAGCGGGTCGATCAGTCTCAACGGTGTCGACATCACCCAAGCCGAACCTGCGCAACGCCGGCTAGCCGGCCTGGCCTATGTGCCTGAAGATCGTCACCGGGTGGGAACTGCCGCCGGTGGCGAGGTCTGGTCGAACCTGCTGATGGGATACCAGCGGACTCCGAAGTTCCGCAGGGGCCGCTGGCTGCGGGGTACCGCGGTGAAGGAACATGCCCGTGAGTTGATTGCGCAGTACGACGTTCGGGTCGGCAGCGAGAACACACTGGTGGGAACCCTGTCTGGTGGCAATCTGCAGAAACTGGTCGTGGCCCGGGAGATGACCCATCCAGCGGAGCTCCTGATTGCCGATCAGCCGACTCGCGGGGTCGACATTGGCGCCATCCAGTTCCTCCATCGACGTCTGCTCGAGTACCGAGATCAAGGAAGAGGAATCCTGTTGATTTCTGCCGAGCTCTCCGAGCTGCTTGCTCTCTCGAATCGGATTCTTGTGATGTACGAGGGTCGCATCGTGGCCGAGTTCGACGCCGCCTCCACCGACGAAGCGGAACTTGGGATCTATATGACCGGTGGTCACCTGGCTGGAGCCGTCCATGGCTGAGACGCTGAGAGCGAGCACCAACCGAGTGCTGCGCAACCCGGTCGCTTTTTCGATCGTCCTGTCACTCCTGCTCGGGGCCGCGATCATCGCCGCCACCGGCACCAATCCGCTGCTCGCCTATTCGGAGATGGTGCGGGGTGCCCTCACCGGCTCGGGCCTGCGCAACACCGTCAGCCGGATGATTCCGATCGTCGGGATGGCGCTGGCAATTTCGATTCCGTTTCGGGCCGGAGTGATCAACCTCGGCGGCGAGGGCCAAATGGTGATTGGGGGGTTGGCGGGAACCCTGGCTGCGATTTATCTACCGCTTCCACCGGTGCTGGTCATCCCGCTGGCGTTGGTCGCGGGAATGGTCGCGGGCGCGTTATGGGCTCTGTTGCCGGCGATCGGCCAGACCGCACTCAAGCTTCCCATCCTCATCTCGAGTCTTCTCCTCAATTATCCGGCGAGGGCGCTAACCGGCTACATGGTTCGCTTTCCGTTTGCCGATCCGACGGTGACTTCGTCGTCCACGGTGCCGGTCCCCGAAAGCAACCGCATCCCCAAGCTGGCTCTCTTCGACGGCGTCTCGGCCAGCCTCGTTCTTCTCATCCTTCTCCTGATTGGGGTGGCCTTGTTCAATCTCCGGACCGTGCCCGGCTATGAAACGCGGATGACCGGGCTCAACTCGCGGTTCTCTCGGTACGGCGGGGTGGCCGTCGATCGTCAGGTGGTCTGGGTGATGCTCGCCTCCGGTGGGATCGCGGGAATGATCGGAACCCATCTCGTCGTCGGCGAGACCTATCGCTTCCTCGATGGGGATCTGGTTGTGTCCGGCTTTGCCTGGTCAGGACTTCTGGTGGCGCTGCTCGCCCGTCACCGACCCGGCCCCATGCTCGCCGCCGGTGCCTTCTTCGCTGCTTTGCAAATTGGCGGGTTGGCGATGCAACGCAACGTCAACGTGCCCTGGCAAATCGCGCAGGTGCTGCAGGCGGTAGTCATCATCATGATCGCCGGGCGATTCGTGTTGAAAGCCCGGCGAGAAACCGCTGCAGTCATCGAAGGCGAGACGACGGTGACCGGGGAAGTCTGATGTTTGAGCAGCTCTTCGACTCCGCGTTGGTCGAATCGGTGGTGAGGGCCCTGATTCCGATCCTGCTGGCCGCGCTCGGGGGAATGATCTGCGACCGGGCCGGCGTGTTCCAAATCTCGCTCGAAGGAATGATGCTGGTGGGCGCTTTCACCGCGGTTGCAGGGTCGTATCTGGCGACGTCGGCGACTGTCGGAACCGTGATTGCCATGGCCGCCGGATCGGCATTTTCATTGGTCCTGGCCTATGGGGCGGTGTCGCGCCAGGGTGACCCGATCGTGATCGGGGTGGCCGTCAACCTTCTGGCGCTCGGTCTGACCAGCTTCCTCCTTCCCCAGCTCTTCGGCGTCCGGGGAGTCTTTCAAGACCCGCGAGTCGACGGCTTGAACCGTTTTCCGATTCCGTTCCTGTCAGACATTCCGATCGTCGGCCCGGCGATCTTCCGCAGCACCATTCCCGGCTATCTGGCCATGCTGGCGGTGCCGGCTCTCTGGGTGTTCTTGTTTCGCACGCCGATCGGCCTGCGCCTGCGCGGGGTGGGGGAGAGGCCGGTGTCGGCGGAGACGCTCGGTGTCAACCCGACGCAATACAAGTACGCCGCGGTTGTCGCATCCGGAATGCTCTGTGGCTTGGCCGGGGCGCAGCTGGCCCTCGGCAATGTTGTCCAGTTTTCTGAGAACATGTCGTCGGGCCGTGGTTGGATCGCAGTGGTGGCAGTGATGCTGGGGCGGGCTCATCCCGCCGGGGTGCTGGGCGCCAGCGCATTGTTCGGAGCTGCCGAGGGCCTCGGCTTCCGGCTGCAAGGCAACGGGCTGCCAGTGCAGATCACCGACGCGCTGCCCTATGTCGCGACCCTCGTCGCCCTCGCGCTGGCCCGCAAGCGGTTCAAGCGAATCCTTGAGCTGACAGCTGCATAACTTCTATAGACCTTTGTAGTTGGCGACCTGGCGCAGGGTGTGGACGATCTCGACGAGGTCGAGCGAGTCGGCCATGATTTGGTCGATGTCCTTGTAGGCGGAAGGGATCTCATCGACGAGCTTGGCCGCGACGTCGTCGCGCCAGGTCTTGCCTTCCATGGCGGCGGTGAGGTCGTCGGCGGTGAACTGTCTTCGGGCCTGACCACGGGACATCGCCCGGCCTGCTCCATGCGGCGAGGAGTGATAGGCCAGCGGATTGCCGAGACCGCGGACGATGAATGAGGCGGCCCCCATCGAACCCGGGATCAAGCCCAGGTCGCCTTTGCGAGCTCGAATCGCGCCCTTGCGGGTGAGCAAGACGTCTTTGCCCCCGTGGTTCTCGATCACGGCGTAGTTGTGATGGCAGTTGATCTGGCGCAAGTCGGCAAACGGCGCTTCCAGGTTGAAGAGGCGGATGAGTTGGTCGTATGCGTAGAACAGCATCTGCTGGCGGTTGGCTGCCGCGTAGCGTTGGGCCCAATCGAGCGCCCTCATGTACGCGTCGTAGAGATCAGTGCCTTGTCGGAGATAGGCGAGATCCTTGTGGGGGAGGGTGATCTGCCCACGTTTGATCTCGCCTTCGGCGGCTTTGATGAACTCCTGGGCAAGCTGGTTGCCAACCCCTCGCGAACCCGAGTGCAGCAGCACCCAGACCCCCTCGTTCTCGTCGAGGCAAAGCTCGAGGAAGTGGTTTCCTGAGCCGAGGGTGCCGAATTGTCGAATCGTCTTGGTCCGCTGTTTGGCATCCAGCTCATAAGGGTTCTCGGCCAGCCATCTTTCCCCCGGGCTGGTCTCTTTGTCGTGGCCCTGGCCGACGCCCGCAGGGATTCGGCGCACCCACTGTGCGAGCACATCTTTCAACGCGGACTGCGTCAGCAGTGCGTTGTCCATTGGCACTGAGAGAGCGGCCATTCCACACCCGATGTCCACACCCACCGCGGCGGGGACGACAGCACCATCGGTTGCGATCACCGAGCCGATCGTGGCGCCGAGCCCGAAGTGGGCATCCGGCATCAACACCACCGGACCTCGCACAAAGGGCAGCTCAGCCGAGAGCGCGGCCTGATCAAGGGTGTGGTCGTCGACGATCGACGCCCAAGACAGAACATTCGGCCGAGGTTGGTTTGGCATCTCGTTCCCAATTCTGGCCGAGTAGGCAGAAGGGTTGTGGTGTAAATAAAACTTGACACGTTGTCGGATATCGCATACAGTGCCGTTGTCAAACTTTCTAGACACAAGGAGAAAGGGAAGGAAATGTCGTTTCAGGAAAAGAGTGCGATCGCCACCCTCGGAGGGTTGTTGCTCGTCAACGGCGCTTACTTCGCCATAGTCGGGAGGTGGATGGCGGCGAGCCCGGTGAACGAGATCGCCTATCAACCGCTCATGATCATCGCCGTGGTGGCTTTGGTGATCCTGGCGGTGGTGAGCCACATCTTCATCGCGGTGGTGAATCCGAAGGAAGCCGATGCCCTCGACGAGCGCGACCGACTGATCAGCCTTCGGGGCGAGCGCGTCGGTGGCTATGTGTTGGTCGGAGTCTTTGCCGGTCTCGTCTTCGCCATGATCGAAGTCGATCATTTCTATGTCGCACAGACATTGCTCTTGTCGTTAGTGCTTGCGCAGGCCAGCGACGAGGCCTCGAAGATCGTTCTGTACCGGAGGGGTTCCTAGCCGTGGTGAAACCCACTCGGGTTACCAACTCGATCCGGGCTCTTCGCTTCGGCGCCGGCGAGATGACCCAGGGACAGCTCGCCGAGCGCATCGGCCTCACCCGGCAAACGGTCAACGCCATCGAGCAGGGGAAGTATTCGCCATCGCTTGAAGTTGCCTTCAAGATTGCCAATGTGTTCGAGGTTCCCCTTGAAAAAGTGTTCCAATACCCTGGACAGGCATCTTGACTCTAGAAAACGCTTCCTCCCGCCAACCAGTCAGGGGGTGTCGGCTCACCCCCTCTCCGGGGCTCGATAATTCGGCAGGTGGGGAACGCCGTTCATCTAATTCGGCTGGGGACATTCGTCCTGTGGCGAACGAGTACCGTTCGCCACAGGACGAATTTGGATCGGTTCCCTGGTTACGCTCGCCGGCGTGTCGCCGGTTCGCCTCCACATCGAGACGATTGGCCGAGGCAACCCGGTCCTGCTGATTCCCGGGCTTGGGTATGCCTCGTGGTGCTGGCGCGAACAGACGCCGCTCGGTAATCATTGGATGGTCACCAAAGTCGATCCGCGCGGTGCCGGACGCTCGCCGAAGCCAACCGGTCCTTACTCGATCGGCGAGATGGCGGACGACATCGCGGGCTCGGTTGAAGCACGCGAGCCCTTTCACGTTGTCGGCCACTCCTTGGGCGGCTACCTCGCGATGACGCTTGCGATCGAGAGACCGGAGATGGTTCGGTCTTTGATCCTCATCGCGACCTCGGCCGGAGGAGCGAATCATCACCCGGTGCCAGAAGCCACCCGCGAAGCGTGGATGCGCGAGGTTGGAAAGTCCCCGGCCGAATATGCCCGGGCGACAATGCATCTCTCCTTCTCACCCGGCTGGGCCGAAGCGAACCCAGACGAATATGAGAAGTGGTTAGGCGCTCGCCTCGAGCACCCGACTCCACCCGAGGCCTGGAACGCGCAATATGCAGCGGGCGCATCGCATCTCGAGCGTGGCCTCGAGGTCGAAAGAATCGCCGTTCCCATCATGATCATCCACGGCAAAGCCGATCGCATTCTGCCTTTCGAGAACGGCGTCGAGCTTGCCGAACGGATTCCGCCCAGTCGTCTCTTTCTTATCGAGGGCCTCGGACACTTGGTGCAGATGGAACGCCCTGACATGTTCAACTCCCTCGCCGCCGGCTTCTGGTGGGGGATCGAGGCAGCCGGATAACGACATTTACCTTTTGTTTCCTTAACCCTGAGCCTGCACTTCGTTCGAACCACGCTGTGAAAGTTCTGGTCGCTGAGGACGGCCCCTTGGTCGGTGACGCCTTCTCCGAGGCTTTGCGCGCTCGCTACCACACAGTTTTTCGCGCCGCGACGGAGGACACCGTCAACCGTCTCAGTGATGGGGAAATTGACGTCGGGATTCTCGACGTCCAGCTCAACGACGGGACGGCTTGGGATGTCTTGGATCGGATACAGACGCCGCATCCACCCTTTCGATTGGTGCTCGCTAGCGCGGTCGACGCGACCCCACCCGCCCGATTTTCCTACATACCTCTGTTTCGCAAGCCTCTCGACTTCGAAGGTTTGCAACGCGCAGTCGAGCAGGCAGTGCCGTTCAAGGCTCCAGCCGGCAATGAGCCCGGTGAACCGAAGCGACACCGAGCTACCGACTACGCGAACCTTAGGTTCCGGTGGTGGCATAGCCACCAAAATCGCCTAAAGAATCGTTAAGCCGTCCGTCGCGAGACCGGCTAGGCCTGCGGTTGGCCGATGTTCACCATCCAGCCGACGCCGTACCGATCGACGAGCTGGCCGAACTCGTCACCCCACATCTGCTTCTCGAGCGGGACCCCGACGTTGCCCCCGTCGGAAAGCTTCTTCCAGTAGCCGCGCAGCTCGTCGGCGTCATCGCCGCTAAGGCTCACGGCGAAGTTTGACCCAGGCGAGTATTCCATTCCCGGCACCGTGTCGGCGCCCATCAGCGTGTAACCCCGATCGGTCTCGAGCTGAGCGTGCATGATGTTGTTGGCTTCAGGCGCCTCTTTGTCGCCGTATTCGCCGAAGGTATTCAGAGTCAACTGCCCTCCGAAGACGTCCTTATAGAACTCCATCGCCTCGCGGGCGTTGTTCGAGAAACTGAGGTACGGATTGAGGCGAGATGCCATCACGTGCTCCTTGTCGCTAGCGGAACGTCTGAACCTGCACCATACAATTGGCCGATGAGCTACGGCTTTGCAACCCGCGCAATTCATGCCGGCCAACGTCCCGATCCAGAGACCGGCGCCAGGGCGATGCCGATCTACGCCACCACCTCCTTCGTCTTCGAGGACGCTCAAGCCGCCGCGGATCTCTTCGCCCTCCAGAACTTCGGCAACATCTATACCCGGATCGGCAACCCGACCAACGCTGCTTTCGAGGAACGGATGGCGTCGCTCGAAGGTGGCCTGGGGGCCCTGGCCACGGCTTCCGGGCAGGCCGCCCAACTCATCTCCGTCTTGACGATCTGCCAGAAAGGCGATGAGATCGTCGCGGCTCGCAACCTGTATGGCGGCACTTTCACCCAGTTCGACGTGACGCTGCGCCGGATGGGGATCGATGTCGTCTTCGTCGATCCTGATCCGAAATCGATGGCGGCGGCGATCACTCCGCGAACGAAGCTGTTGTACGGAGAGACCATCGGAAATCCTCGGGCTGAGATCTTCGACCTCGAAGCCGTGGCTGCAGTTGCCCACGGCCACGACCTCCCCTTCGTGGTCGACAACACCTTCGCCACGCCTTACCTGTGCCGCCCCATCGAGTGGGGAGCGGACATCGTCGTCCATTCGGCGACAAAATTCATCGGCGGCCACGGAGCCGTGATCGCCGGGGTGATCGTCGAGTCGGGTCGCTTTCCCTGGGACAACGGCCACTTTCCGCTGATCACCGAACCGTCGCCTGCCTACCACGGCTTGAAGTTTTGGGAGAACTTCCGGGAGTACGCCTTCTTGATGAAGGCGCGCACCGAACTGCTCCGCGACGTCGGAGCGGCCCTCTCTCCTTTCAATGCATTTCTGTTGCTGCTGGGCCTGGAGACGCTGCCACTGCGCATGCAGCGTCATGTCGAGAACGCTCGCGAGGTGGCCGACTTTCTTTCCGCGCATCCAGCCATCGGATGGGTCAGCTACCCGGCAGCCGATGACGAACTGGTCCAGAAGTACGTTCCCACTGGGCCGGGGGCGGTCTTCACGTTCGGAGTCAAGGGTGGATTCGAGGCGGGCAAGCAGCTGATCGAGAAGGTCGAGCTGGCCTCGCATCTCGCCAATGTCGGGGACGCCAAAACTCTCATCATCCACCCCGCTTCGACAACCCACCAGCAGATCCCCGTCGAAGAACGAGCCGCGGCCGGAGTCGGCGATGACATGATCAGGATCTCGGTGGGGATCGAGGATGTCGAGGACATCATCGCCGACCTCGATCAGGGCCTGTCACGATGACCGCGGCCACCGAGGCCAGTCCGGGGGAGAGGCTCGCGATTCTGCGGGAAGCAAAGACAGTGGCCTTGGTTGGCGTCTCGCCGAATCCGTTGCGATCGTCGAATTTTGTTGCCACCTACCTTGCCCGCACCCCCTTCACCGTTTGGCCGGTTAATCCTCACGCCGACGAGATTCTCGGGCTGAAAAGCTATCCATCGCTGGCCGACCTTCCCGGGGTGCCCGACATCGTCGACGTCTTCCGCAAGGAATCCGAGCTTCCCCAGGTAGTGAAGGAAGCAATCGCCGTGGGGGCCAAAGTGGTCTGGTTCCAACTCGGCTTGCGCAACGACGAGGCGGCCGCGATGGCCCGAGAAGCGGGTCTGCAGGTCGTCCAAGATCGCTGTCTGAAAATCGAGCACGCCCGCTTCGCCGGTGGCCTTCACCTCGGCGGCTTTGATACGGGCGTCATTTCCTCGAAACGCCGCCGACCGGTCTAGGGTGGTCATGCCCCGGCCGATCGACCTCACGCCGGCCGATACCTCTTCGGTCGTGGTTCCCGGTCTCGCGGCGGCGTTGCGCGCTCATCATTCGAACACCGACGAAATCGTCATCGACCAGCGTCCGAGTTCCACCTTCATCGCGGACGTGGTTGCGGCCACCGATGATCACGATGTGATCATCGTGGGGACGATCGAAGCGGAGCGGACTCAAGGGAATCTTGTCTCCGCCCTGCTTGGTACTCAAAAGCCGGTAGTCACCGTCGCGTTGCGGCCTCCCTATGACCTCTCTCAATACCCCGCGGCGACGACCCACCTTTGTACCTATGGGATTCATCCGCCGTCACTGGATGCACTCGCCTCGGCTCTGTTCGGATTTGCTCCGATCGGGGGAAAACTGCCAGTTTCGATCCCTGGTCTCTGTTCGCTCGGACACGGGCTCGAGCTTTAGGCAGTTTGATGAGCGTTGGAAGCGGCGACATTCTCGTCCCTGGCTTGGTTGATCTCCAGATCAACGGCGCTTATGGGCACGACTTTTCCTCTGATCCGCGTTCGATGTGGCGGGTGGGAGCCCGATTGCCCGAGCAGGGAGTTACCGCCTTCTTGCCGACGATCATCACTTCGCGCCCGGAGATGATCACGCAGGCGCTGGAGGCGCTGCACGCCCGGCCGCCCGGATATGTCGGAGCCGAGCCGCTCGGTCTGCATCTCGAAGGTCCCTTTCTTTCGCCCCGCCGGCCAGGAGTTCATGACCCGGCATTGATGAGATCTCCCTCGTTGGAACTGATCAAAGACTGGATGCCGGGAGTGGCGATGATGACTTTGGCACCCGAGCTTCCGGGAGCGGAAGCGACGGTCAAGACACTCTTGCAAGCGGGAGTTGTCGTGTCCGCTGGTCATAGTGCCGCCAGCTATGAGGAGGCGTTGGCCGGATTCGCCTGGGGAATCGGAGCGATCACTCACCTGTTCAACGCAATGGAGCCGTTCTCGCATCGTGAGCCCGGCCTCGTCGGAGCGACTTTTGATTCCAAGGCCGTCGCAGGGATCATCTGTGATGGAGTCCACGTGCATCCGGCGACCGTTCGAGCAGCATGGCGTTTATTAGGTCCAAGTCGTTTGGCGCTGGTCACCGACGCGATCGCGGCCACTGGGCTCAGTGATGGCGCCTATCGACTCGGAGACCGAGAAGTCCAGGTCCAAAACGGTGAAGCAACCGACTCCGCCGGGCATTTGGCCGGCAGCACTCTCACGCTTGATCAGGCCACTCGCAACCTGCTGGCCTTCACCGGATGCACGCCCGCCGAAGCGGTCGCGGCGGCGTCGTCGGTCCCGGCCTCTCTAATGAGGCTCGGGAGTCGGTCAGATTGGGTTCGGTTCGACGAGGACCTCAGGCCACTAGCCACGATCGTCGCTGATCGGGTGGTCTGGGAACGATGAGCCTATGGGGGAAGATCGTCTCACAACCCCGGGTTCTCGCCCAGATAGCCGCGACCCGCGTGTCGACCAAAACGTTGGGTGCCTTAAGGCACAGGACTTCGATCACGTTTTGATCGCGGCCCGCGGGACTTCAGACAACGCCGCCCGCTACCCCCAATACTTGTGGGGGGCCCGCAACCGTTTGCTCGTTTCGCTCGCGGCCCCCTCCCTCTACGGCCTGTATCAGAGCCCTCCCCGTCTCGACGGCGCGCTGGTCATGGGGATCTCACAGTCGGGAGAATCACCCGACCTGCTGGCGGCGCTCAGCGAAGCTAGGAAGCAGGGCCGTCCGACCCTGAGCATCACCAACCCCGCCCGGTTCACCGATGGCGGAGCTGGCTGATTGCCACGTCGATCTGGGAGCTGGTCCAGAGCTCTCGGTGGCCGCCACAAAGTCCTATACCGCGCAGCTGGTTGCGCTGACAACCCTCTCGGCCGGATTGGTAGGAGATGAAGAGATGCAGTGAGCGATCGACCGAGTCGACGTGGCGGTGACGGCTGCGATGGAAACTTCGGAGGCCTGCGTCGCGCCTGCCGAGTCGATGGAGAGCTCGGATACGAGTGGGAAGCGGCGGCCAAGACGCTGGTGTCTCCTCTGAGGGTTCCGGTTTCCGGGGAGTGTCGTTCCATTCCATCGTCTCGTCGAGCGAGGCTGTGGACGAGGTGATGGGCAACGCCGTGGCTTCCGGTGGCGGCGTCGTCAAGGAGTCGGCCGGCTCCGAGTGGGGCAGCTACTTCGGCTACTTCAGCGACCCCGACGGCCACCTCTGGAAGGTCGCCTCCGGACTCAGGCCGTGGATGGCCGTGGCCGCTCATCGAGCCTGTACCTACACCCCAGCGTGGCGGAGACGGGCCTGACGCTTCAGCCTCTCGGCCGAGACGGTGAGCTAAACACTAGATATCCGAGCCCCCGAAAGGGACTAGCGCCCCCTTGCCCCTATGTTGAATTCAAGTAGCGTCTTTCCACAGGGCACAGGGAGCAGGGTAAGTGGAAACGGGCAATGGATCTCGGCGCGGGCTGCATGGTGAGTCGTTCGACCAAGATGCGGAGAAACTCGACTCAAGGTTGTCATCAGCCCTGCGCACGACTCATGTGATCCTGCCGGCTTATAACGAAGAGCAGTCGCTCCCACCCCTTCTTTCTCGGTTGTCATCTTTCAGCGAATCCAACCGTCTGCAGATGATCGTCTGGATCGTCGACGACGGCTCGACCGACGGGACAGGCGACGTCGCAGCTCGGGGATCCGAGGGTCTAAGTGTCAAGTTGGTGACGCATCCCCGAAATCTTGGCCTCGGTCAGGCACTCCACAGCGGCTTGCGCGAGATGTTGCGGGTGGCAGCCACCGACGACGTAGCAGTCGTCATGGATGCAGACGACACCCACGACGTCAATCTGATCATGCTGATGCTCGAAAGGATCGACCAAGGAGCGGATCTCGTAGTCGGATCCCGCTTTGTCGAAGGAGGAGACGACAGCACCGCTCCACCACTCCGGCGCTTTCTGTCTCGCGGAGCCGCCAAGCTGTTCAGGACCGCGCTACCGGTGGCTGGGATCAGGGATTTCACGAGCGGATACCGGGCGTACCGCACCGACTTACTCCGCCGCGCCACTAGCCATTGGGGGGAACGAATCATTGAGGAACGTGGCTTCGCTTGCATGGTCGAGCTCCTGCTCAAACTCCGCTGGTGCAATCCGACCATATCCGAGGTGCCGCTGGCCTTGCGATACGACCGTAAGCAAGGTGCTAGCAAGCTGAAGATCCTGCGCACCATTGTGCAATACATACGTCTTGCATTTCGCGATCGATTGTCGCCACCGCCGTATCGGCAGCTCTAACCTCCCATGAAAGTTGTAGTGGTTGGCGGTGGCATTTCCGGCCTCGCTTCGGCCCACTGGCTCGCCGATGCCGGGGGCGACGTCACGCTGTTGGAGTCGAACGATCAGCTCGGAGGTTTGGGAACGTTCTTCGAGAGCGGCGGGAAGTGGATCGACCGGTTCTACCACTGCATTATGCCTTCGGACGACCACCTTCTAAGGCTGATTGATGAAGTGGGCCTGACCGATCAGCTCTACTGGAAGCCGACCCGAATGGGATTCATCGACGGCGGCGTCAAGTACCCATTTAATACCGCCATCGATCTTCTCCGATTCCGTCCTTTGACCCTGCCGCAGCGTGTGCGATTCGGTGTTACGTCGCTTCTCCTCCGTCGCCTGGGCAAAGGGAAGGATCTCGACAACACCAATTCTGAGATCTGGCTCACCCACCTCTATGGTCAATCGGTCTGGAACAAGGTATGGGCACCACTGTTTCGATCGAAGTTTGGGCCGGTCGAAGAGGTACCCGCCTTGTATTTATGGCAGCGGCTCGGCAGGGAGCGCAACAACTCCACCCGCGGATACCTACGTTGTGGTCACAAAGGTCTGATCGATGCGATCGAAGGGTCAATTCGCAGCAATGGAGGAGACATCCGCACCGAGGCTGAAGTCACTGCCATCCGACAGCAGGCGCAGTCGATGCAAGTTGAGCTGGCCGATGGGGAAGTGATCGATTGTGATTGGGTGATCTCAACCGTCCCCCTGCCCTTGTTGCGGAAACTAACGAGCAACTCTCCTCTAGGGGGGACCTTTCGAGATCCCAATCTCCCTTATCAGGGAGTCGTTAACGTCTTGTTCTTCCTTTCCCGTCCCCTTGATGGCTATTACTGGGCACCGGTGCTGAATTCCGGCACCGACTTCGACGGTGTCGTGGAAATGTCGACGCTGGTGGAGCCGTCTCAGTACGGGAATCGCCACCTGGTTTATGTCATGAAGTACACGGATCGCGCGTCGGCATTGTTCCAGGAATCAGACGAGGTGATCGCCAAGCGCTGGTGTGAGCAATTTCTCGCCTTGAACAAAGATCTCGGCCTCACCAGGGAGGAAATCGTCGAGATCAGGGTCTTCCGAGCACCGTTCGTCGAACCCAGCTATCCGCTCGGATACAGTCAGTTGAAGCCGGAAATCAGGTCCGGTGACTCGCGGCTGCTGCTGGCGACAACGACGCAGGTGTATCCGAACATCACCTCGTGGAACTCCAGTTCGCGGCTCGCTGGAGAGGTCATCCGTCTGCTCCAATCCAGCAAGCTCCCCGAGGGAGTCGCCGGTGTTAGCGATTAAGGACGTCGACACCGCTGGGGATTGGGGCAACTCAGCACTGGTGTCCGTCGATCTTGACGATTCTTGGTGCTACCTCCGAACCCATGGCGAGCAAAACTGGCAGACAACTCCAAGCGTTCTGAGCGTTGCAACTGATCGTCTGGTACCACTCTTCGCCCATCTGGGGATTCGGGTCACAGTATTTGCTGTAGGCCGAGATGCCGAAGTCGGGGCGGGTCGAGAGGCGGTCTGTGCGTTCTTCGAGAGCGGTCATGAGGTCGCCAACCACAGCATGAACCACCGCTTCGACCTCGCCCGTTTGTCTCCCAGCGAAATGTCCAACGACATCGCTCGTTCTGCCGACGCGATTGCAACGGCAACCGGTGTCGTGCCCGTGGGGTTTCGCTGCCCATCATTCGGATCGGGAGAGACCCTCCATCAGGTCCTTGCGGCCCAAAAATACGCCTATGACGCCTCACTGCTCCCCACCTCTCTCGGACCCATCTTGCGCTGGTACCACCGCCGGACAATGTCTCGCGCAACTCGGGAGTCAATTGGTTCACCTGAACTATTTGGACCAGCCGCTGACGCGCTCTTACCGCTGACACCGTTTCGTTGGTCCTGGGACGGGGGGGAACTCCTCGAGATACCGGTCACGACCATGCCGGTTCTGAGGACACCGATGCATATGAGCTATTTGCATGCGCTGACCGAGAAAGCACCCGGTCTGGCATCCGCCTATTTGAGGCTCGGACTCAGGCTC
>Ga0136613_10000109_pt1 | contig 29910 bp, 30 predicted proteins | sample AntDrymUQ2722106_2_FD_106649 | JGI IMG/M metagenome (GOLD analysis project Ga0136613, IMG submission 106649) | Polar desert sand microbial communities from Dry Valleys, Antarctica - metaG UQ272 (21.06) | ecosystem: Environmental > Terrestrial > Soil > Desert | place: Antarctica: Dry Valley... | reverse complement strand
TTGGCTGCGAAGAGAAACCCATCGGGTGAGACCTCACGCCACTTCTGTACGGTCGAGCGGCGCGGGGTGCCGTAGAAGGTCGAGTCTATCTCCACGGTCGCAAAGCGCTTGACGTGCTCGGCGAGCCTGGAGGCAGACGGAAGGGCTTCTGGGTAGAGGGTCCCCTCCCAGTCAGCATACGACCAGCCGGAGATTCCTAGGTAGAGGCCCGTCTCCGGCGGCGTGATGCTGCCAGGAGTCTGTGCGAAGAGCCGCTGTTGCGCCGTATCGTCCATCCGTCCTCGAAGCTGCGATGCTACCACAAGGGCCCCGAGGTTATTATGAACGCTCTTCCTGCTCTCCTCCTCCGCATGTACTACATTAACGCTGTGGACGAGAGACGCCGGACACCATGAAGGTCTACTACAGCGACCACTTCGTATTGCCTCTGCCAGAAGGTCACCGCTTTCCGATGGTCAAATATTCGATGCTTCGCGAGAGGGTCGCGCGGGATGGGATCTGCGGTCCAGGAGAGCTTCTGGCGCCACGCGCGGTAACGGACGAGGAGATCCTACGCGCCCACTCCCCCGACTACCTCGAGCGCGTCGTCTCCGGAACGCTCACGGACAAGGAGATGCGGCGCATCGGTTTCCCGTGGTCGGAGAAGATGGTAAAGCGCTCCCGCCGCGCCTCGGGCGGTACGCTCGGGGCCTGCCTCGCCGCCCTCGACGAGGGCTTCGCCGCCAACCTCGCAGGGGGGACGCACCACGCGTTCTCCGAAAGGGGCGAAGGATACTGCGTCTTCAACGACTCGGCGATCGCCGCCCGCGCCGTCCAGGCCGTGGGGCTCGTAGAGCGTGTGGTCGTTATCGACACCGACGTCCACCAGGGGAACGGGACAGCGGAGATACTGCAGGGCGACCCGACGGTATTTACGTTCTCGATCCACGGCGCGAAGAACTTCCCTTTCCACAAGGAGGAGAGCGACCTCGACGCACCCCTCCCCGACGGTGCCGGCGACACCGAGTTCCTCGCGACGCTCGAAGATAACCTCGAGGCGGCGCTCGGCGCCGCGGATGCGAGCCTTGCCATCTACCTTGCAGGCGCTGATCCTTTCGAGGGAGACCGTCTCGGCCGGCTCTCCGTAACGAAATCGGGGCTCGCCGAGCGCGACCGGATCGTCCTCGAGATGTGCAGGGAGCGCGGAATCCCGGTCGCGCTCACGATGGCGGGCGGCTACGCCAACGAGGTAGAAGACACAGTGGACGTACACTTCCAGAGCGTCAGAACGGCGGCCGGCATGCTAGAGAGGGCAGCGAACGAGTCGAAGGGGGCGCGCCAGACTTGAGTGACGACCCGAACCGCAAAACTTGCATCATCGTAGGGGCCGGCATCTCCGGTCTGCTCGCGGCAAGCACCCTGCAACGAGAAGGGTGGAACGCTACGGTCCTGGACGAGAGCAGCGGCGTCGGCGGCAGGATGGCTACCAGGCGCGTTGGCGGAGGCAACTTCGACCACGGCGCCCAGTTCTTCACGGTCAGGAGCGAACGCTTCGCCGGGCTCGTCGAAGGCTGGCTCGGGGCCGGTGTCGCCGCAGAGTGGACGCGCGGCTTCGCCGATGCGGAGGGCCGACCGGACGAAGACGGCCATCCTCGCTACAGAGGGGCCGAGGGTATGATCTCTATCCCGAACTACATCGCCCGCGGCCTCGACGTGCGCACCGGAGAGAGGATCGTAAAGGTAGATGATGGCGACACCGGTTGGGTAGTCGTGTGCGAGTCTGGCTTGCGGGTAGCAGGGAACGCCCTTGTGCTCACGGCCCCTGTTCCTCAGGCGTTGGACCTTATCTCGTCTGGTAGTTACAGGTTGCCTGATGGAGCCATGCGCCAGCTCGAAGCCGTCACCTACGACCCCTGCCTCGCACTCATGCTCTTGCTCGACGGTCCTACCGGCGTTCCTGAGCCTGGAGGAATGCAGATCAAGAGCGAGCCGCTAGACTGGATCGGCGACAACTGGCGCAAGGGCATCTCCGAAGCCGCGGCCGTCACGGTCCACGCTGGACCGGAGTGGAGCCGCTCGCACTTCGAGGACGATGAGACGGAGGTCATTGACTCCATGATCTCACTCGCAGGCGACCGCCTCGGCATCGACCTCGCATCCGCCGTCATCGAGACCTCCCTCGTCCGGTGGCGCTACAGCTGGGTTACGGACCCACATCCCGAACCGTGCTTCGTAGCCTCCGATGACCCGCCGCTGCTCTTCTGCGGCGACGCCTTCGGGCAGCCCAAGGTCGAGGGCGCGTCCCTCTCGGGGCTGGCCGCCGCTGACCGTCTCCTCGGCCGCGACCCCCGATAACCCGTGGCCTCCAACTGGCTCCGTGCCGCGTGCTGCAGCCTCCGAGTGCTCCTTGTGTGCTTGATGGCCTCGGGCTGACAAGGTGCGTTACTTAGCTAGATGCGTACGCATCTAGCGTCGGGTAACAAAAAGTGGTACATATGACCTATAAAACAAGACAGGTCGAAGGAGAAGGGGGCCTTGGGAAACAGAAGGGTGGCGCTAAAGCCACACGCGTCCAAGATCCGGCAGTGGGTCGAGGAGGGTCGGGGCGACACGTGGATCGCGCAGGAGTTGAACACCACGCCCTCCAGCGTACAGAGCTTCCGGTCGCGAAACTCGATCTACCGCAGGGACCCCGTCAGGCGTGGCCAGCTCTCGGAGCATCCCGCGGTGCTCGACGAGACGGAAGTTGGAATAGTCCTGAGGACCGACGCCAAAGACTCAGAGGTCTTCGACCGCGAGTGGCGCCACTACCTGCGTGGCTCGCCTGAGGACCTGCAGGTGGTGATCACGCAGGATAGGATCTACGTGGAGAAAGTCCGCTAGCTTGCACGGAGATCCCGCCGTCGAGCTGCGGCTCTCTCTGGAGGAGGCTAGGGCGCTGCACGCCCGGCTCGAGAGCCTTCTCGAAAGCGGGGAGCAAGACCCGCGTCTAGAACACTCCTACCGGCTCCTCGGCTGGCGCATACTCGCCGCGACGGGCGGCAAAGGCCTCACAGGACGCATAGCAGGCCTTGCGCGCGAAGCGGACAGCCTCGAAGAGTACGAGGCAGCGCGTGATAGGGAGCTTGGTCCCGTGCTCGACGGATTGGAGCGTGGCGAGAACCGGGATCCGTGAAGCCTGATGCCTGTTATCAAACTGTTACCTTGGAGTAGCGCTACTGTAACTTCGGTCCTCTATCTTTCCTGGCACTGGGCTCCTTTCCCCCTTCCTGGCCCAGGAGAAATCTCCGGATCGCGGATCATGCGCGGTCCGGTATTTCGTATGTGTTAACCTCTTGTGGCGTTATGCAGTATCTCCTCAGTTCACTTGTGCTCATAGTCTTCGTCGGTACGCTAGCGATGCTCGCCCAGTGGTCGAAGAAGAGCAGGAGGGCCGAGATATCGCTCTTTATCGTGCTCGTGTTCCTCTCGCTCCTGCTCCTTGCCACGGGGGCGTTGCTTGGCGTCCTTTGGATCTCGGGCCAGATGCCCCCAGAAGTCTATCCGCAGGAGCTGTTGACGGTCGCGACGGTATCTGTGGCGATAGCAGGCTTGCTCGGGCTCGCGCTCTGCGTCCCTACGCTACTGAAGATCGTTCGCGGCAGGCCTGACGGAAGGTTCTGGACGGACCCCCCGATCTTTCTCGCCCTCTGGTTGCTCGTCGCCGCGCTGGCTAATAACGTAGTAAGCATCATCGGGTTCGAGCAGTTGAATCAGGTCGACGCTTTCTCACTAGGGACCGGCGGCAGGATCCCACCGATAGCCATCCTGGCCAGCCAGTTGCCCTTCGTCGTCCTCGCACTTCTGGGCGTTGGCATCGGCATCCGGCGCGGCTCGCGCGCGACGCTCGCCCGCCTCGGATACGGTCCAATCTCCCTCAAGCACTTAGGTATAGTCGTGCTGTTTATCCTGGCGGCGTTCGCGCTCTCGGTGGGAGCCGACGCCCTGTTCTCACAGTTACAGCCCGACCTTTATCGTAAGGTCGGTGAGATCTCCAGCAAACTATTCAGTCCGAAAGGTTTGAGTCCTGTCTCGGCGGTGCTCTTCGCCTTGCTGATCGGAGTCGGCGCCGGGCTCGGGGAGGAGACGCTCTTCCGCGGCGCCGTGCAGCCGGTCTTCGGGATTCCGGCGACTTCCGTCCTGTTCGCCTCGATGCACGTCCAGTACGGTCCATCGCTGCTGCTCGGCTACATCTTCGTGCTCTCCATCGGCCTCGGACTCCTCCGCCGCTACGTCAACACCACGGCGAGCTTCCTGGCGCATGCAGGCTACAACACACTAGGCATCCTGGCCGTCTACTTCTTCGGACTGTAGAGCGGTTCGGCCTACGCCCCACGCCTCATCAGCAGCCACTTCCTTCCGCCCTCGGGCGTAGGAGCACCGAAAGTCTCTACGGTTTCGAACCCTGCCCTCTCGTACACGCGGATAGCGCGGCGGTTGAAGGTCGCGACGGTAAGGCGGAAGGCCTGAGGTGCGTACGTCTCCCTCGCGAACCGCAGGCCGGCGAGCAGGAACGCTTCTCCGAGGCCCCGCCCCGTGAGATCCGGCCTCATCCCCAGCCCGATGTCGGTGGCAGGCTCGATCTCGTAGACCCCGAGCCGCCTTCCGGCAGCGACCCGCGCGTCCTCGCCGAAGCAGAAATATCCAACCAGATCTCCGTGTTCATCGTAGACGGAGTGGTAGGAGAGGCGTGGTTCCAGGAGTGCGTCGACGGAGGTGGGATCACCATCGTAGATCGAATAGGGTCCGCCGTAACGCCAGCGCGAGATGGCTCGCGCGTCGCAGGGCGTGATCGGCTTCAGGGTGAAGCGCAACGCCGGCGCCTTGGGAGTCTAGGCTGCCAGGGAGTCTGTGACAGGGACGACGGGTGCGGGCTCGAGCGCCGCGGCGATCCTGACCAGTAGCTCACTGACCTCGACGTCCAATCCACTGGCGATGCTCTCGAGCACCCTCGAGGACGGATCCTTCTCCCCGCGTTCGATCTCTGCGAGGTACGAGACCGAGACGTGCGCGCCTTCGGCGACCTGCTTGAGCGTCAGCCCCCGCTCGTTGCGTTCCGCCCGCAGGGTCTCGCCGATGGTCGAGAGAAGGTCTCCTGTGTGCCGCTCCGGACTGATCTCCAAAGTCTTCACGCCCTTGATTCTATCTTCCAATCGGCGCTTTGCGCAACCCACCAGCCAACTTCTTGACCAGAATCACCTCTTCGGAGTCAGCCTCAGGGGTCCCGTACGGCGTCTCCATGACCACGGGAACTCCTGACAGACCGTCGAAAAACCCTGACCAGGCGTCGATGGATATGCGCCCCTCCCCCACCTTGCGATGCCCGTCGCGGTGGCTCCCGAGTTCGTTTTTCGCGTCGTTGAGGTGAACCAGGGCGACGGCATCCCCCACGGCATCCACGAGCTCAGCAGCGACTATTCGCCCCCCGCCCTCCGCCGACAGATCGTAGCCGGCCACGAATGCGTGGGCCGTGTCGACGCAGACCCTCACCCCGCCGCGCCGCGCGACCTCCCCGAGTTCCTCGAACGTCGAGCAGAGTTGGGTGCCGGCGCCGACGGAGTTCTCGATTAAGGGCTCGGCCACCGCTCCTTGGTCACCGTCGAGCGCCGCGGCCTGCTCCCTCGCGCGCCCCAGACCTTCGACGAGCCGCTTCATGCCCTTCTCTTCGCCGTCCCCGCCGTGGCTGCCCGCGTGCACGACTACCAGGTCGACCCCGAGCGCGCCGGCCGCGGCGAGCTCGCGCGCCAGAGCCAGCACCGAAAGGTCTCGCTGCTCCTCGCTCGTAGAGGCAAGGTTTATGAGGTACTTCGCGTGAGCGACGACCGGCGAGATGCCAAGTTCACGGCTTCCCTCGACGAAGGTCTCGGCGTCGTCGCGCCGCCTGGGGTCGGCCCACGCCTGCGGGTTGGAGACGAAGATCTGGACGGTCTCGCACCCGAGCTCGCGCGCTGCCTCGATGGTTCCGGCGAGCCCGCCGGAGGTCGGAAGATGCCTTCCTATGCTGTTCGTCCTCCCTGGCATGGCGGGGATTCTACCGGCCTGCGGCGGTCCTCGCTGTGAGAGATATAATCTCTCGAGACTATCAGGATGATCGGAAGGAGCCAACCGCATGGCGGTCGAAGGCAAGGTAGCGAAGATTCTGGGCAACAACGAGATCGTTATAAACCGCGGAAGAGGCCAGGGGGTCCGCCAAGGCATGCTCTTCGAGATCTTCACCCCAGAGGGCGAGGAGGTCTGGGACCCTGATACTGGCGAGACGCTCGGCACGGTCGAGGACGTCAAGGCGAAGGCCGAGGTCACGGAGGTCAAGGACAGGCTGGCCGTGGCCCGCCTCCAGAATACGCAGGATACGCCGTTCGGGGCCGTGAACATCGGGGAGATGCAGGAGAACCTGCAGCGTATGTTCGGGCAGATGTTCGGCGACGACGTCCAGGTCCGCGGCTTCGGCACTACTTCGGGCGACGACCCGGACCTCGAGTCGATACTCGGCGGGCCCCTGCAGGACCTCTCACAGGTGCAGGTCGGGGACGCCGTGCGCGAGATCAAACGCCGCTAGACCCGACGCAGGCACCCGCTTTGAACGACCTCTCCCGCCTCCCGGTGACGTTCGGCCTCATAGCCGCCTGCGTGGCCGTTTACATCGCCGTCGCGCTCGCCGGCCAAACCTACGGCTACCCGCTGAACGTCGGGCTCGTGACGCAGCCCCACGAGGTGCTCGCGCAAGGCGCCCTCCTGCCGGCAGCCGTCGCCGGTGGCGAAGTGTGGCTGTTGCTAACGAGCATGTTCCTGCACTCGGGGTTCATCCACCTGGCGCTGAACATGCTCTCGCTGTACTTCCTCGGCTCGTTCGTGGAGCAGGCGTTCGGGCGGAGCCGTTTTCTCGCGCTCTACCTGTGCAGCGGGCTCGCCGGCGGCATCGCCTACCTCTACTTCGGTGGCTTCGACGAACCCGCCGTAGGGGCTTCCGGCGCGATCTTCGGCCTTCTCGGGGGCGTCCTCGGTTACTCCCTGCGCAACGGCACCTTCTCCTGGCAGAACCCGCTGATCCGCCAGCTCCTGATCCTGACCGCCCTGAACCTCTACTTCGGGTTCTCCGTCCCCAATATCAGCAACACGGCGCACATCGGCGGCCTCGTCGGCGGAGCCGCTTTCGGATGGCTTACAGCGCCCACCGTCTACTCGGGCAAGAAGCTCCGGGCAGCGACACCAACCATCATCCTCTTCGGCGCGGAACTCATCCTGCTCGCCCTGTGGCTCTTGTAGCTAGTCAGCACGCTTCGGGCCTTTGGCCCTCGCTTGTCAGCATTTCAGCTTCTTCCGTTCCAGGCTCGCCCGGCTGCGCAAGAGGCACCGCTACCAGCGGCCGTGGATTCTACGCTCGTGTTGCCGCTTCGGGACGACTTGGCTGAAATGCTGACAAGGCGGCGAAGCCGCCGTGCTGACTAGCTGACATGCTGAAATGCTATTAACCCTGCGGCCGTGGCGATTAGCGTCGCCACGAACAGGATACCGGCAGACCTGTTCGCATCCTCGGCCTGGGCCTCGGGGAGAAGGTGCGCGGCGCCGATGTAGGCGAGCACCCCTCCTGCGACACCGGTCAAGAGTCCGAGCGTACCTTCACCAGGTGCTGGGAAGGCCACGGTCAACGCCGCCGCGGCAGGGATAGCCAGCCCGAGAGTGATCGCCGTCCTCAGTACCCCGGCCCTCCCTACGCGCGCGGCGAGCAGGACGGCGGCGAGGGAGATCCCAACGGGTATCTGGTGAACGAGAACCCCGAGTCCGACGAGCCAGGACGTGACGGCCCCTGCCTTCGCGCCTACGCCCAGAACGAAGCCATCCGCGAGGTTGTGGATGGCCAGCCCGATGACGAAAGGCCCGAGCGCGTGTTTGTGGACGTGCTCGGCGGGCTGGTGGTGCGTGTGGGCCCTGGTGAACGCCTCGGTCATGAAGAGCAGGGCAAAGCCTCCGACGAACCCGGCGACCGCGGCCTCGCCGCCGAGTTCGAGACCCTCGGGGAAGAGGTCGACAAACGCGAGCGCGAGCAGTATCCCGGCGGCGAAGGCGGCGCCGTAAGACCGGCCCCTGGCCCCCAACTCTCCACCGAGTAGGGCGAGAAGGCTCGCCGCCGAGAAGCCAACAGCGGCCAGCGAAGCCATCAGGATCGCACTCAAAGCCTCAACCCACCACCCTCGTAGCGACCGTGTGAGCACGCGCTACTTGCAATCGGAGCACCTCCCGTAAACCTCGAGGCTGTGGGCGCGTACCTCGAAGTCGCCGCCGACACGGGGAAGGCTCCGTAGGTCCACGGGACACCGCTCGAACTCAGTGACGCTCCCACAGTCCTCACAGACGAGGTGGTGGTGGTGGTCCTCAGCCAGCTCGTAGCGCGAGCCTTGACCAAGGTCGAGCCTGCGCACGAGCCCCAGCCCGGTGAAAAGGTCGAGCGTCCTGTACACCGTTACCATCCCAACCTCGGGGCAACGGGCTCTAATCTCCTCAAGCCCCTGATGCTGTCCGGCCGAGATCGCCGCCAGAACAGCCAAACGCTGCGGGGTGGCCTTGTACCCGCAACCACGTAGCTTCCTAATGGCCGCCTCGAATCTCACCCGAGCCTCGCATTCTAATTGAAAGATTTTTTCATTTGCAAAATAGCAGGCGGGGTCAGGGGCGTCAAGGCGGTCGGACACGACAAAATCGGGGGCGGCTACCAAGTTCTGCGAAATCTTTGTAAACTCTTTCGAACTCGTGGCTTCCAGGAAGAACATACGGCTTACGCTATTGGCCCGCTTCCGCTCCATCTTGAGCGGTCGCGACTGGGTCTACCTATCAAGTCTGCTCGTTCCTCTGGTGGTCTACAACCTGGTATTGAAGGGGATCCGGATACAGTCTCAGGAAGAACTTCAGGGCGGGTTCGCCGCCTTCGCCCTCATCCGTTCTGACCTGCTCTTCAACCTCGGGTACGTCTTCCTCTGGGTCGGGCTATTCGCCTTGACGAGGCAGAGCAGTTTTCGGTGGCCTGTGCTGGTCCTCTTCCACGCGGTCACGATACTCGTCCTGGCGACGACGACCTCGGCCCACGGGTACTTTCAGGAGACTGGCTCGACGCTCAGCCTCAGCATCATCACTTACTCGATCGGCAAGCTGGGAGAGATCACGGACGTTATCGGCAGCGTGACGTCGCTGGCTACCTGGGCCTGGGCCCTGCTCATCGTCGGCTACATCGTGCTTGGTCCGTGGATAATAGCGACGCTCGTTTGTGGAAAGCGTGAAGAACCCGAGTCCATCGGTTCCCCGTCCACATCCAGGCTGTTCGCCCTCGGGGCATTCGCAGCGTCGTTGGGGTTCATCTTCCTCTCGCTGCCCGTCGGTGCCGGAGTGGCCGGCAAATCCTTCTCCAGGGACGCCGTCGTCAACGTCGTCATGTCCGAGGTGGAACACGCGAGGATCAGAGACCTTGCCGCCAACGCCTCTTCGATAGAGCCCCCTGAGGACACCAGCCTGCAGAAGACCGCGGAGACGGAGAAGAAGAACGTCGTCCTGATCCACCTCGAGTCCGCCAGGGCTCGCTCCACGACGCCCTACAACGAGGGTCTGGACACGACCCCCTACCTCGACACGCTCTCGAAGAATAGCTTGTTGGCCGAGCATGCGTACACGATCGTCCCCCACACCTCGAAGGCTATTACCTCGATAAATTGCGGCATCGATGCGCACCTCGTGCGTGAGATCACCGAGTCCGACCCTGGCGGCGTCCCTGCCAGGTGCCTGCCCGAGCTCTTGAAGGAGCAGGGGTATAATTCCGTCTGGTTCTCCTCGGCGACCGAGCACTTCGAGGACCGAAGGGAACTCGTCGATAACTTCGGATACGACGACTTCCGACCTGTTGAGACGATGGAGACGGTGGGTTTCCAGAAGTCCAACTACTTCGGCTACGAGGACGACATCATGCTCCAGCCGAGCAGGGATTGGATAGAGCGACACAAAGACAAACCATTCCTTGCGACCTACCTCGGGGTCACGGGCCACCACGACTACCGGCCCATCGACCGTTACGGGCTGAAGGACTACTCGAACTTTCCCCCGCTCGACCACTACCAGAACGAGATGCGGTACCTCGACTTCTTCGTGAAGAACATCATGGACCAGTACAAAGAGGTGGGGCTGTACGACGACACGATCTTCGTGATCTACGGCGACCACGGGGAAGGGTTCGGCGAGCACGACCTCTTCCAGCACGACAACACCATCTACCAGGAGGGGCTCAAGGTGCCCTTCATCATCCACGAGCCTGGACGCTTCGAAGAAGGCCGACGCGCGCAGGCCTTGACGAACCAGCTCGACATACTCCCCACCCTGGTCGACTTGCTCGGCTACGAGGTAAAGGGAGGCCATTACGCGGGGAGATCCCTCCTCGCTCCGCCGGATGAGGACCGCACGCTGTTCTTTTCTTGCTTTGACGAGTACAGGTGCCTCGCCAGCATACAGGGGACCGAGAAGTACATCTACTTCTTCGGCAACCAGCCTGACGAGGTCTACGACCTGGCGTCAGACCCATTGGAGAAGAACAACATCGCGGACCGGCACAGCAGGAAAGAGCTAAAGCACAAACGCCTGCAGGTGCTCGCCTGGTACTCGAAGGTCAACGCCATGTACGAAGAGCGAACCCCAGCGCAAGAGTAGCCCGCTCAGCGGGACTCCGGGCGTTTGCGTCTGGAGCCCGAGTGCCTCAGGAGCAGGATCATGGCGAAACCGAGTGCGAGGACACTGCTGACGAAGAGGTTGCCGCGGATGGTTCCGCCGATGAGGAAAGCCGGGTCGACGCGCAGGGCCTCCACAAAGAAGCGTCCGAAGGAGTAGAGGCTCACGTAGAGCATGAAGATGTCACCGTTCTTCAGGCGTTCTGCGAAGCGGCGGGCCACCCACAGCAGTATCAGGCAGACTACAACGTCCCAGATCGACTCGTACAGGAAGGTGGGGTGAAAGGTCGCGGCGTCTGTGTAGCCGACTGGCCTGTTCTCCGGAGCTATTCTGATAGCCCAGGGCAGGTCAGAGGGCCTTCCGAAGAGCTCCTGGTTGAAGTAGTTTCCCCAGCGCCCTATCGCCTGGGCGAGGATTAGTCCGGGTGCGACGGCGTCGGCGAACGCCCACGGGCTTATGCCCCTTATCCGGGCGAAGATCAAGAGCCCCACAAACCCACCGACGACGCCGCCGTAGATCCCGAGGCCCCCGTTCCAGACCTCGAACACGCCGGGGAAAGGGTCGCCTGCGTAGAGCCCGTAGTCGGTGATAACGTGGTAGGCCCTTGCGCCGACGAAGCCCAAAGGCACGATAAAGAACAGCGAGTCTAGGGCCAGGGTGCCGTCGTAGCCCTTGCGCTCCAGCTCCCTCCCTGTAAGCCAGGTCGCGACGATGATACCAAGCGCTATGCACAGGCCGTAGTAGCGGAGGGCGAAGGGCCCTACCTCGAACATTACAGGAGATGGTGGGCTCGGTAGGGAAGCGAGGGTCAGAGACACTTGCCTAATCCGCCGGCGCGCCGGTTTTCTTGTCGGGAGGTTCCTCTCCGATTGGCTGCGCGTCCGTCGGGTGCGGATCCTCGGGCGACTGCTCGACGCCGTAGTAGGCCTCGAGTATGTGGCGCACGGCCGGCCCGGCCGTCATCTCCGAGCCCTCCTGGTAGGCGCCGCCGCCCTCGATCATCGTGACGACGACCACAGGCTGCTCCTCCTGGCCCTCGGCCCAGCCGACGAACCAGTTCACGTAGTCCTTCCCTGCCGGCAGCTCGCCGGTGCCGCTCTTCCCGACGACCGGAAGAGACGAGCCCTCGAAGATCGGTCCCGCGGTGCCTTCCTTCTTCGTAACGCCCCTCAGGCCCTGTATCACGGTGTCGATCTGGTGCTGGTTCGTGCCTACCCGTCTGTCGAGCCTGGGGGAGATCTTTTCGACCACCTTCCCGCTCTGGTCCGTGATCTCCTTGCCGACATGCGGGGTGACGAGGGTGCCGCCGTTGTAGAGGGCTGAGTAGGCGCTGGCCATCTGGATCGGGGAGACGAGCAGGTCCCCCTGGCCGATGGAGAGGTTCACCCAGTCACCTACGCTCCAGTATGCCCCTTCTGTTGTACCGTGCAACGCCTCGTACAGCTCCTTCTCTCCCTGCTCTGTAGGGATGCGGCCTGCGGTCTCGCCGCTGAGGTCGATGCCTGTAACCCTACCGAAGCCCCACCGCTCATAGTAGTGCGGCAGCCAGTTCTTATTCGCGGTCTGGTTCCAGATCCAGTCGGCGACCTGGTAGAAGAAGATGTCGTTGGAGTCGGTGATGGCCTCGGAGAAGTTCTGGGGGCCGTGGTCGCCGAGGAACTGGTAGTTGGGGCTGTTCTGCCGCCAACTCCTGTAGCACGGGCTCGCCAAGACGCTCGACGGCGTCCAGCAGCCCGCCGCGTTCATGACGGACGAGTCGTTGACGATCGTGTAAGCGTTTATGACGCCGGCGGCCATGCCGGCTATCCCCGTGAAGATCTTGAACGTCGAGGCACCAGGCTGCCCGCCGACGATCGCGCGGTTGAGGAACGGATCGTTCGACCTATTGGATACGAGGCGATTGTACGTGGCGAGTTCCTCTTCGCCGGAGATGCCGCCGACGAACAGTTGCGGGTCGAAGTCGGGACGGCTGGCCAGGGCAAGTATCTCGCCATTGCGGGGGTCCATCGCGACGACGGCCCCGCCCCTGCCCTCGTAGCCAGCCTCCCTGGTGCGCTCCAGGGCCTCGTCGAGCTCCTTCTCGACAACCTTCTGCAAATCGACGTCGATAGTGAGGGTGAGGTTCTTGCCAGGAACGGGCTCGGTGACGTGGTCGGGTAACTCCTGGCTCGAGTTCACGTTTATGGGATTACCGTTTTCGTCCACGAACCTGCCCATGGAATCGACCCTGCTCCCCTCGGGAACTATGCGCCCGAGGGCATCCACGTTGTAGGTTCTCTGGCCCGGTTTACCGCGCAGCACCTCCTCGTAGGAGAGCTCGACCCCACTCTTGCCGACGATAGAGTCAGCGGGCAGGCCCTCGAAGAGTTCCTGCTTCAGCTCGTCCTGGGTTACGGCGCCGGTGTACCCGAGGATGTGGGAGGCTAGCCTGCTTTCGGGGTAGCTTCTGACCCAGTCGTCGTTCACGGCGACGCCCTCGAACTCCCCGGTGCGCTCGCTGATGTAAGTCACCGCGTCGCGGGCCGCGTTCTCCTTCACCAGGATGGGGCTGTACTGGCTACCGGTCTCCTTCGCCGCGTCGTAGCGGGCCAGTACAGACTCGATGTCGGCCCCGACGACCGTCGCCAACTCCCTCACCTTGTCCCTGGAGATCTCGTCCGGTATGACCGTTACGTTCAGCCCTGGGACGTTGTTCGCGAGGATCTTGCCGTCTCGGTCGTAGACAACACCGCGCTGGGCGGGGATCTTGATGTTGGTGTGTTGTGTTGCCCGCGCGGCGAGGGTGTAGTCCTGGCCCGTGAGGACCTGCAGGTACCACAGCCTGGCGCCGAGGACGACGAAGACAGCGGCTATAAGAACCGCGAGGGTAACGACGCGCACCTGCATGTTGCCCTTGGTCATCGGCGGCGTCTCCACACGCTTTTTCGCGGGACTAGCCTGCTTCTGCTCTCTGACCGGCAACCGGAGCAACCTCTACCTTCCCCCCTCTTCCCTGTCGAGCACTACCGCCTGGCCACTTTTTCGGCCTGGACGATCAAACGCCTGGAGTAATCCGGCAGTGTACACGTCTGTAGCGACACTATGTTCCTGCCCTCGAGCGGTCTCGTCACAGAGACCTCGTCCGGAGCCACGATAAAGGTCTTGAACACCTTGTAGACGTAGCGCTTGCCCGCCGAGTCGGTGATAAGGACTCTGTCCCCCTTCTCGAGCACGTTCAAGTCCCAGAACGACAGCCAGCTGTCGGTTCCTGGAAAACCGAGCCGGTGGCCGGCGATGTAGACGTTAGCCTGCCTGTCCCAGGGGTTGCCGGTCCCGCGGAGGTGCACGCCGGCGTGTTTGCGGAAAGCCTTATCATCGTCGCTGACGGAGTAGGGTACCGTGTCGTTGCGTATCTGGGCCATCTTCGGGATAGTCATCCGCAGCATCTTGTTATCCGGCCCCCTGCTGACGAATTTCTTTCTGACCACAAGCCTGCCCGAGTCCTTCTTCTGCGGTTCTTCTCGTCGCCTCTCGATGGCTCTCTCGATCTTCCCAGCGGCCACGGGTACTTCGGGCTGTTCGTCGGCCGTGCTGACCTTCTCGGCAGCGGCGACTTCGGCCTCGACATCTTGCTGCGGGGAGCCGATGAAGAAGCTCGCGGTCACCACGATCCCCACGCCGACGACCAGCAGGCTCAACACGTTGATGACCGTTTCGGTGAAGCGCGCTATCGTTCCCTCCCTACGCAGTCCAGCGGACCGTCGCCTCGATCACAATCCATTGTATCCCAAAAGCGGACCACTACTAGCCGCGCCCGGCGCCGACCACAAAGTATTTTCTGGCCACCTCGCTGCTCTCGCCGGCTTCTCCTGAGGCGGCGTAGACGGCCACCGTGTATTCGCCGGAAGGCAGCCGCTCTCCCGATTCAGGGCGAACGGCGAACTTTACCACCCCGGAGGCCCCGCCGTACGTCACTGAGAGTCGCTCCTCACCCTCGTTCTCGACGACGAGCCCGCCACCGCCGCCGAGGAAACGGCCGAGGACTGAGGTCCTCGACGTCCGCCCGACCCTCGCCTCGAGATCGCCGTAGGTGGCGAGGTTCTCGACCCTCAGATACACGTAGACCACCTCAGCCCCCCCGTCGAAGCGCAGCCTATCCGAGGTCGGGTACATCGTGTCCTCCCGGCTCACCGCGATGTCCTCGGCCCCTGGTGAGAACAACTCCTCCCCAGGCGAGAAATCCCCTGGCCATAGCGATACGACGGCAGCGAGCAACAGGACCCCGAAACAAACAGCGGCCAGCACGGGCCCAATGTGGTAGCGGTCTCCTGTCTTGCCAGTGGTGGTATTGGGGAGCTTGTTCATGGTCCACCGGCCTTCTTCAAGCCCTCGCGGGAGCGTTTCCAGAGCAGGAGTGTCGCTGCGTTGTGCGCTGTGTGGGCGATGATGGGAGCGAGTAGGCCGCCGCTTACATCGTAGAGGAAGCCGAAAACGAAGCCGGCCAGTACGGCCCACGCCGTCCATACGAGATATCGTCGGTCTGGGCCGATGTGGGCCACGCCGAACAGGAGGGAGGCGACCACAAGGCCGAACTCTTGCTGGATCGCGCCCCTGAAAAACGCTTCCTCGCCCACCCCGGAGAAGATCGAGACCAGCACGAGGCTGGTCGAATCGGCGCCGTCGACCAGGCGAGGGGCGAGCTCCTCTGAGATCTCGCGCAGAGAGGGTAGAAGTCGGTAGGCAAGGAGGCCCAGCGAGACCGTGCAGGCAGCGGTAAGGAGCCCGAGTAGCACGCCAGCGCCTGGACTCTCGCCGAGTAGCCGCACGTCGAAGCCCCTGAGGCCGCACCACAGGGCGGCGACGACGGCGAGAGAACCGTAGAACAGGGCGGCGAAGGTGACGAAGCGGGGGCCCAACGCGCGCCTACCAGGGGTACGTCGCGGGGTGGTCTGCACGATGGACCATAACCGGTTATTGTACCGGACGGAGAAAACCACAGGTCGCACACAGACCGGGAGGAGTCCGGAGGTAGGAGATGCTCGACGAGTCGGTATTCAAGGCCTACGACATCCGCGGCGTTTATCCCGAGAGCCTGGACGAGGGCGTGGCCAGCGACATCGGGCGCGCGTTCGTTGCTCATCTTGACCTCTCGGGCTCCCGCGTCATCGTGGCCCGCGACATGCGCCTCTCGGGCGAGGCGCTGGAGAAGGCCTTTATACAGGGGGTCACGGAGGCCGGCGCCGACGTACTCGACCTCGGGATGGTCTCGACCGACGCGCTCTACTTCGCCGTAGGGCACCTCGAAGAGCCCGGCGGGGCCATGGTGACCGCCTCGCACAACCCGAAGGACTACAACGGCTTCAAGCTGTGCAGGGAGGAGGCGATCGCCCTCTCGGGGGAGGCCGGGCTCGGCGAGATCCGTGACCTCATCGTCGCCGGGGACCTCCCCGACCCGGCGGAATATCCGGGTTCCGTGGAGGAGATGGACATAACCGTAGATTACGCGAAACATTGCCTGAGCTTTATAGACACCGAGAACCTGAGACCGCTGAAGATCGTGATCGATGCCGGCAACGGCATGGCGGGTAAGATGGCCCCCCCCATCTTCGAGCACCTCCCCTTCGAGTACGTTCCGATGTACTTCGACCTCGACGGCTCCTTCCCGAACCATCCACCGAACCCGATCGAACCCGAGAACGTCAGAGAGTTGCAGGAGCGTGTGGTCGCGGAGGGGGCTGACTTCGGGGTCGCCTTCGACGGCGACGCGGACCGATGTTTCATCATCGACGAGAAGGGCACGACCATCTCGGGCGACCTGGCGGCCACTCTTATAGCGAAGAATGTGCTCGAGAAGGAGCCTGGCGCGACCATACTGTATAGCGCCGTCTGCTCGAAGGCTTTCCCAGAGCTCGTCGAGCGCGAGGGCGGGAAGGCCATAAGGACCAAGGCAGGCCACTCCATTATCAAGCCGCAGATGCGAAAGCACGACGCGGCCTTCGGCGGCGAGCACTCAGCTCACTTCTACTTCAGGGACAACTACTTCGCCGACTCAGGCATCATCGCCATGCTAACAATCGCCGAGCTCGTCGGCCGCCAACAAGAGCCCGTCTCTAGCCTCCTCGCCCCCATCGACCCGTACGTCCGCTCCGGTGAGATCAACTCAGAAGTGGAAGACCAGAATGCGACCCTGGATATAGTCGAAGACCACTACTCGAAGAACGAAGGCGCGAAGATAGACCACCTCGACGGCCTCACAGTCGACCTGGGCTACTGGTGGTTCAACCTCCGCCCCTCGAACACCGAGCCCCTACTCCGTCTCAACGTGGAGGCGGAAGACAAAGAAACTATGGAGCGCGAACGCGACGAGTTGCTCAACCTCATTCGAGGTTGAGCAGCCTGTCAGCACGCCGCCTTGCAGGCGGCTTGTCAGCCTTTTAGCTCGCGTCGACGGCCGCGCCCGACGCTCGTATAGACTAGACGCCCCGCCATGTTGACGGGGCGTTTTCTTCACTCCGGTTCTCCTCCAAAGGCCGAAGCTGACAAGCTGAAGTGCCGATAAGCGGAGGCATCAGCCGGAGCGTGCTGACTAGCTTACTTGAATCAGATTTCGCACTTCGCGGACGCCTTCGACCTGTTGGGCGATCTCGCCCGCCGCCAGCTTGGCGTCCTCTGAGGGGGCGGCCCCGCGCAGCTCGGCGACCCCGTCGTTTACCTCGACGTTCACCCGTGGCATCTCAGCGGTGCGCGGGTCCTCACCGATGTGGGTTCGGATGCGCTGCTCCAGCTCCTCTTGCTGCTCGCCTACACCCTCGACGTCACCATGCTGCTGGCCGATCAGTGGCCCTGACGAGGGGTCGGAGTAATCTCGCGCGGCGCCGGTGCGGTTCGCATCGGCAGGACTCTGTTGGCCACCCGCGGTCCCCACCGGGGTGCCGCTACCCCAGGTCGCGCCTCTCTGGCCTGCGGGGCTCCCAGGGTCAGGGGAGTGGGGGCCTGTCGTACCCGTGTAGGATGAGGACTCGCCCGATGTTTCGCCTTTCTTCGAACGCGCGATGGCCGCGCCGATGGCGAGCCCGATCAGGACGAAGAGCCCGTACTTGAGATACCTGGTCTTCTTCGGCTCCCGCGAGCTCATCGCCCGCCGGATCAGCCTGGCCTCACCCTTGCCGAGCTTCCACGCGACTCTCCCAGCAGTCCTGCCGGCAGAGGGTGCCACCCTTGCTCCTATCTTCGCGCCGGCCTTGGCGGCCGCTCTCTTCTTACGCGCCATTCACTACCTCCATCTTCGCGGAGTTGCTTTCTCGAAACAACGAGATACCCTGAAAGGGCCATTCGGAAACAGCACACCGCGGCTTCAAGCTACAGGCATCAGGAATGCTCTGAGAACAGTTTTGGGGAATGTGTTCCACCTTTACCGTTCGTAGGTCCGAAAACTGCTTTCGGAACTCTATCCGTTCCGGCGCAGCTTGGGGACGAGGGTGAGACTCCTGTAGCGCATTCTCCTCTCGTTCAGCGGCTCCTCGAACTCGGCCTCGCGGGCGAACCCGACCTCTCCTGTGGCAGCGGCCTCGACGAGGGCGGCAAGGTCTCCTTTCTCCGAGGGCGAGAGGCCATCAGCGTCGTTCTCCCGCTCGAAGAGCCTGACCCGCCGCGCGAATGAGACGAAGATGCTGCATGGCTCGGGGCAGGGGATCTCACCCTTTCCCCGGTCTACTCGAAGCGGCGTATCTTTGTCGATATCCCAGAGGGTCTTCTTGAGACACACCGAGTCCTCGCAGCAGGCGAGGGCCGCGCCCTGCACCCCCTCGTCAGAGAGCCGCTGAACCCTCTTGTAGATCCCGCTCTGCCTCGCCGCGTTCTCCCTGAAGCTCGTGAGATCCAAACTCCCCTCCCTGTCGAGGTGCCAGTGGACGACGCCTGCGGGATAGAGGTAGTTCAACGCAGTCACGAGTCCGCGCGCGTCAGCGACCCTGAGCTCCCAGCCGCGCCGCAGGTTAGGGGAGCTCTTGAGCGGCCTGTATTCCCCGCCTTCGGTGAGCTTGGCGATCTCCCGCGCCGCACGCGGGTCCTCGCTGACCCTGAGGTCTGTCTCACTCGCGTCGTCGGTGTGACGCAGCGAGTATCCTAAGGGCGGGGCTGGGCGTATGCTCACCTGCCCGAAGACGCGCCCATCGGGCGCTCCATCGACCCACGCCGCGAAGGCCTCGCGCGAACCCGCAGCGACGTTCTCGAATTCGGGCCGCGGAGAGCGGGCCTCAAACAAGGTGCTGCTCCGTCATCGTCTCACGGGCGCGGGCCGCTATGAGGTTCGCCATGGAAGGATGCGTTCCGACAGGGGCGCCGTAGTAGATCGTCTTTTCGCCGCGGACCGTCACCTCGCCGCTCAGGCCGAGGTCCTCGGGGATCGTCTCGCGGGTATGCCAGCCCTCCGCGATAAACAGGGGGATCAGGATCACGTTCTCCGCCTCGACACCATCGACGACTCGACCTATCTCGGGGTCTTGATCCAGGAACCCCACCTCGACGAGGTCGTAGATCCCACGTTCCCTGATGCGTCCGGCGTTGAGGTAGATGACGCCGCCTGAGTTCTTGTTCAAGTCCGTCCCATGGCCGACCAAGACGAGGGCCTTGCGCCCCAGGACTTCCCTTCCTCCCATGAGGTCGTCCGTACGCTCCAGGATGACTTCAGGCATCCCCTCGAAGGTGCCAAGGGGTCCCGCGTAACGGACGGTCCTCTCGCCCTTCTTCGAGACGGCCCCCGTAAGGCCAAGCTCCCTCGGGATGACCTGCTGGGTGAAATATCCTTCTGAGATAAAGGCTGGGACGACGTAAACTTCTTCCGACTCGACGGTGTCGAGCACGTGGCGCATGGAAGGCTCTTCTTTCCAGAAGCACTCGACGACCTCGTCGAACTCTCCGGTCTCCCTGATACGGCCGGCGTGCTCGTAAACGGGCAGGCTGGAGTCTTCGTTGAGGTGCGAACCGTGTCCCACGATGACGAGAGCCCTCATGCTCCTCCTCTGCGGCCGATGTGCCGGCAGATTCTACCAATCGGGAGCGTAGGCCGGGCGAACGGCTTCACCTTCCCGTGGCGGGCCTGAGCCTGTGGCTAAGGGCTTCTGGACCGTACTCTAAGGCGACGAGGAAGGCTGCTGCGATAACAGGATACTCTGTCGTGGTCGGAGAGAGGCGGGGGTCCTCGCGCAACAGGCCGCCGAGGTTGGCTATCCCTTCGAGGCCGCGCCTCGAGTGGACGCCGCCGGCCTTCAAGACCCCGCGCGCCATGCGGGAGACTTCCTCGGCCTCCTGGCGGCCCGCGCGGGCGGCCACATCGAGGTCGGGCACCTCCGAGAGCACCTCCATATAGGACTGGACCAGGGCGCCGCGGACGGAGTCTGCGCGGGAGAGTGCGGAGAGCAGTGCCGGCCTGGCGAGCTCGCGGGTGACCTCGAAGTCCCTGGCGTACTCTCTAGCCAGTGCGTGGCGCGACGCCGAGAAGCGCATGGCGTCGCGGAGCGTGGCGTCCTTGCCGGCCCCGAGGGCGTAAGACAGAGCACTGGCGAGGGCCTCCTCCCCGCCGGCGACCTCGAGCGCCCGCGCGAACGGCGCTATCTCTTCGTGACCGAGTCCTACCAGGACGCGGGCCGATGGCTCCTCGCGCAAAGCTCCGCGGGCGAGCGGGGCCAGATACCCGGCAGCCCGCGGGTCGGCGAAGCCGGCCAGGGAGATCGAGGAGACAGTGGCCTCGAGTACCGTCTCCCCCACACTCCTGCGGCCCGACCCGCCAATGGCGTCCCTGACGGATAGCGCGGAGAGCATCTTCGATTCGTGCGCGATGCGGCCGTCGAGGTAGCGGGACCCCGTCCCTGGAGTGGGGGCGCTGTAGACGAGCATCATGGCCGTCGCGGCGCACGCTGCCACAAGACCTTCGGGTACAAGCTCCGTGCCATAACGCCCCATCAAAACCGGAGCGCCCTGTCCGGTATGATCCCCCCACCGCAAACCTCCGCCGACACAAGCACCTCCCGTCGTGATTATAGAGGCCCATTCTAACCCGAGGCTGCTACCTCTCCCCACAGACGAAGTAATATACTCCTCGCCATGGATCACGCACCCCATTCCCCTGAACTGCCAGGCTCCCGCCGGGAGCGGCCCGCCGGCGTAGATTCGACAGTAGCCACGGCGGATAGGTTAGTGCTCTGCCGAGGAGGAACTTGAACACCCGCAGCGGCACCTCTCTCATACCCGAGGACGCGTTCCAGAAGGGCACACGGGAGGGCACCCTGGGCGCCGAGGAGGAGCTCTGGCTCGCCGATCCCGAGACCTTCAGGCTAGCCGATGGTGCGCAGCGGATTCTCTCTCTCGAGCCCGAGACCAGGTTCTCGGGGGAACTCATAGACTGCGAGATCGAGTCGAACACAAGCGTACACGAGCAGCCCGCAGGGGTCTTCGCCGACATCCTCTCCCGCAGGCGCATCTTGCTCGGGCACGCAGAGCGGCTTGGCAGGGTCCTCGGCGCCAGCGGGACGCACCCGATCGGCGATTGGCGGGAACAGGAGATCATCAACAAGCCCCATTACCAGCGCCTCAAAAAGAAACTTGGGTGGTTGATCCGGCGCAACAACACGTTCTCCTTACACGTCCACTATGCCGTGCAGGGTCGCGGAAAGGCCGTCTACCTCTTCAACCGCCTGCGCGAATACGTGCCGCACATGCTGGCGCTCTCGGTCAACTCTCCTTTCTGGCAGGGTGAGTATACGGACATGCACTCGGTGCGCGTCCTGATGTTCTCGCGCGCCTACCACCGCGCCGGGCTCCCCGGGCCTTTTGACTCCTGGACGGAGTACACGGACTACGTAGACTACCTCGGGCGCGCCGGCCTCATAGACACCCTGGGGGAGATCTGGTGGGACGTGAGGCTCCACCCAGGGCTCGATACCGTCGAGATCAGGGCCTTCGACGCCCAGACAGACCCGGCCCGCAACGAGGCACTCATCGCGCTTGCCGCGGCCTTGTGCGACATGCTTGCCTTCGAGTACGACTCGGGCGCGCTGATGCCCCTCGTCCCGAACCGCGAGATCGAGGAGAACAAGTGGAGCGCCCAGCGTTACGGTCTCGAAGGCATCTTCATAGACCACAAGACCCACGAACCCGTCGAGACCCTTACCGCCGTAGAGACGCTTGTTGCCAGCCTAACCACCAGGGATCTCTCGGGGCTCGAGCGCGTTCTCGGCGAGCCGACCGAATCCGTGCGCCAGCTAGAGGTGTGGCGAGAGACGGGATCCACCCTCGAAGTCGCCAGGGACCTGGCAACGAGGACCTCGGTGCTCTAGCTCCGCTGTTTACCAAGCACCCTGCGCTTGGCCTGGTTCACGACGATCTTTCTGACCCGAGGGTTCTTCAGGGCTTTGATGGCCACCTGACGCGCCGTCTTGCTCTTGATCAGTTTCAGGGCGATAGCCTTCTTCACGCCTTGCCTCCCTTTCGGGTTCTCCGTTTCACCGTCCGGTCAGGTCGCCCGATCTATTTCGGTGTGGTACCTGCTGCCCATACGTCCGCCCAGAATGCCGCCGAGTAGCGCTACGAGCACGGCAGCCAGGCCTATGACGATACCAGCGAGGCCGGCGCCGGCCAGATTCCTGGCCGTAGACAGCACCCCGTCGACCATGGTCGCGATGCGCCCGGCCACCCCGTCGGGCAGGAAGCCGCTGAAGATCACGGTGGCCAGGGCGAGGATCAGAACGAGGATGAACGTCCAGACAATCACCATCGCCCCGTTGCGGCCCCCGTCGAAACGCGCGAGGCGGCCGGCCACGTACCCGCCGAAGAAATAAGTCAGGAAGATCAAGACCCCAAGCAAAGCAAGGCCCGTGATGGCCGACGCCCCGATCTGCCCGCCCGAAAGGTCCGGCGGTATGCCGAAGGGGACGAGCGCGAGCCCGGCGATGGCCGAGAAGAGCGAGCCGAGGACGACGGCGAAGACGAGCCCGAGAAAGCTCGCCAACCAATCGACACCCCCGTACATGTCCCTTAGTCTGTCCTCGCGCTCCTCGGCCTCCTCGAAGTAACCCCTCGGGTAGGGAGTCGCCTCCCTGACCGTGTCGGGGTAACCAGACGCCCTGATAACGCGGGTCTCCTTCTCCTCGGACGACCCCTGGGAGACGCTTCGAGTCTCGGGCGACTCAGTCTCCTCTCCACCCGACCGGTCCTGGCGCGTGGCCTCGGGGTCGTTCTCGGTGGGCACCCGGCGCGTCTCATCGTCATCTCCCAGCGGACCCGTTCTGCGGCGCTCCTCGCGACCCTCTTCCGGCCTGTCGGTCATCTGTGCCCCTTTGCGTCATATCGTCGGCCAACCATCTGTAGTACAGTTCTAGATTCTACCCTGCACGCGCCCGGGGCACCCGCGGGGCCGACCCGACGGAGCCAAAAGGAAGCGGGCCAGGGTTCATTTTTGTACATCAGGCCGAGAATCGGGCCGGATCGCGTCGCCTGGCTTGTACGCGCGGCCATATGCAACGGGTGCTGCCCTTCATATCATGGCGGGTGTTGCAGTAAAGTCCCTACCCTGGGGCTGAGAGAAGAACGAATATCCGAGGAGGCAAGCTTGGAGACGGCTGACAGGCAGAGCGTGTTGGACCAGGCACAGGAGAACAACGTACAGTTCATCAGGCTGTGGTTCACCGACGTGCTAGGGACGCTCAAGAGCTTCGCGATCACGGTCGAGGAGCTAGAGGACGCCCTTGACGGGGGCATGGGTTTCGACGGGTCTTCGATCACGGGCTATCAGGACATCGAGGAGTCCGACATGATAGCCATGCCTGACCCCTCGACGTTCCAGGTCATCCCCTGGAGTCCACAGGAGGCGCCGACGGCGCGCATGATCTGCGACGTAAGGACGCCCGACGGTGATCCCTACGTCGGCGACCCGCGCCACGTTCTCAGGCGCGCCCTGGAGCGGGCTAACGAGATGGGCTTCGATAAGTTCTACTGCGGGCCCGAGCTAGAGTACTTCTACTTCAGGGACTCCAAGGGCACCGAGCCGCTCGACTACGGCGGCTATTTCGACCTGACGACGCTCGACGCGGCGACGGCCCTGAGGCGCGAGACGGTACAGTCTCTGCAGCAACTCGGCATAAGGGTCGAGTACTCCCACCATGAGGTCGGCATCTCCCAGCACGAGATCGACCTCCGCTTCGACGACGCTATGTCGATGGCCGACAAGGTGATGACGTACAAGACGGTGGTCAAAGAGGTCGCCACCCGCCACGGCGTCTACGCCACGTTCATGCCCAAGCCCTTGAAGGACCAGAACGGCTCGGGGATGCACACCCACCAGAGCCTGTTCTCGGGCGGCAAGAACGCCTTCTTCGATGCGGACAACGAGTACTACCTATCGCACGAAGCGCAGGCTTTCATCGCCGGCCAGCTCCGTCACGCGCGTGAGATCAGCATAATCTTCGCCCAGTACGTGAACTCCTACAAGCGCCTGGTCCCCGGCTACGAGGCTCCTGTCTACATCGCCTGGAGCCGCCGCAACCGCTCTGCGCTTGTCAGGGTCCCGCTCTACCACCCGGGCCAGGAGAAGGCTACGCGCATGGAGCTCCGCTGCCCAGACCCCGCGGCGAACATCTACCTCTGCTTCGCTGCGCTCTTGCACGCCGGCCTCGAGGGCATCGAGAAGGGCTACGAGCTGCCCGAACCGATGGAGCGCAACCTTTACCACCTGACGTCCGAGGAGCGCGAGAAGATGGGCATCCAGAGCCTTCCGGCGGATCTCGGGGAGGCGATCAAAGAGGCCGAAAACTCCGAGCTGCTGCACAAGGCGCTAGGAGAGCACACCTACACCCGTCTCCTGCAGCTCAAGCGCGAGGAGTTCGAAGACTACAGGGTGCAGGTCACGCCGTACGAGCTCGATAAGTTCCTGCCTGTATTGTAGGTTTCAGGCAACAGACTTCAGGTTGGGCGCGGCGAAAGTCGCGCCCCTCGTTCGTGGCGCGGCCCCGGAGGGGTGATTCGCTGAAGCCTGTTGCCGCGGCATGCACGTAGGGGCGGTTCGCGAACCGCTCTGACAACGAACCGCTCTACGGGTCTTCGATGAGTGCAAGCACCTCGGGGAGAAGGTCTCTTGTTGTGCTCATCGCTTCGCTGGCATAGATGGTCTCGTCGCCTGACCAGTCGCCGAAATATCCGCCGGCCTCGCGCAGGATCGGCGGGAAAGGGCCGCAGTCCCAGGGGTTCATGATAGGGTCGAGCATGAGCTCCACCCTGCCTGTGGCGACGAGGGCGTGGCCGTAGGCGTCGGACCAGCCGCGGCTGGCTCCGGCGGCCGAGAGAACCCGCAACCAGGCTTCCCAGCGGCCCTGCTCCTCGAAGCTGGCCGCGCCGGTGTAACAGGCCAGGCCCTGGGCCAGACTCCGTGTGGCTGACACTTTGGCCCTGCGGCCGTTCAGGTAGCATCCCTCGCCGGTGGCGGCGCACACCATCTCGTCGATGGCAGGAAAGTAGGCCGCGCCAACCTCGCAGACTCCCTCTATCTCGAGCCCGATCAGGACTCCGTACAGCGGGACACCACGGACGAAAGACTTCGTGCCGTCTATGGGATCCACGATCCAGCGGTGGTCGGGGTCGGACCCCTCAGCCTCCCCGTACTCTTCTCCAAGGATCGCATGCTTCGGGTAGCGCGCACCTATCCTCTCGCGGATGAGCCTCTCGGCCTCACGGTCAGCCACCGTTACGGGCGTATCGTCGGCCTTGAACTCGGGACGCGCCGCCTCCGTCCCGAAGTAACCGAGCGTGAGCCGGCCAGCCTCGTACGCGGTCTGGACGCCGAACTCGAGGTAAGGTCGCAGGTGCACCCCCTTAAGATAGCATCCTCCCTGCAGACTTCGCCGTTGTTAGCGTTACCTATGGCTGGAGCTAGAATGGCACGAACAAGATATGCCTTAGGCGTTGAAGCGATTGACGCGCTAATGTTTACCGCCTTTGAGCAACGGAGCAGTAGGACAAACCTGATCACCCATTCACCGAGTTGCCTAGATAGTCGAGTTCTGCGAGGTCCGCTCTCTGCTCGAAAAAAGTGTCGAAAAATCATCCGGGGATGCATCGGATCGCACAAGGTGTCACTATTAGTCTCTAGCGATGGTGAGACGAAAAGTGGGGCCACCGTGACACAAGGTGCAGCAAGGAGTAGCCCGAAGCGCGGACCCGATGGTATTAGCTCGCGCGAGGCTGCCCGGCTGGCGTGGTGCATGTGGGCGGCCTCTTTGGTGTTGACGGTGCTCGGGCTCCTCTTCCTAATAACGAGCCAGTCCCGCACGGGCGCTCCAGTCTACGACTACTGGCTCGTAAACACCGTGATAGCGATTGGTTTCTCGACGGTGGGGGCTGTGATCACCCCCCGCCTTCCCCGCCAGAATTCTGTAGGTTGGCTCTTCTGCACGATAGGCTTGGTGGGGGGCGTTCGCCTCTTCGTCGCCGAGTACGCCATCGTCACACTTCTAGCGGAGCCGGGCTCCCTGCCAAGCAAGTTGCCAGGCGGCGAGACGCTGGCCTGGATCTCCTCCTGGGTGTGGGTTTTGCACTTGGGGCTTTTCGTGTTCTTGGCTTTGCTTTTCCCCGACGGACGACCGCCTTCATCCCGTTGGCGCCCCTTGGTGTGGGGTATCGGCGTAGCGGTCATAGCGGGAACCGCCTCGGTGGCTCTCTGGCCTGAGACAGCCAGAGGGTTCGACCCTATCAACCATCCTCTCGGGACAGAGGTTGCGACAGACGTTATCAATCCGGTGGAGACCATCGTTTACGCTCTGGGGCTCATAGCAGCGGCGTCGTTGTTGGCACGACTGAGGGGCTCGAAGGGGGTAGAGCGCCAGCAGGTCAAGTGGTTCACTTACGCCGTAGCGGTGCTGGCCACCAGCGCCACCCTCGCCTACGTGGTCTTTGAATCTATGGGTGTAGTGTGGCTGGGGTGGGTCAGTTCCGCATTTGCAATAGTCGGTGTCGTGGGCTTGCCGGGTGCGGTGGGCATAGCGATCTTGCGCTACCACCTCTACAACATAGACCTCATCATAAATCGTACCCTCGTCTACGGTTCGCTCACCGCGGTTCTAGCGGGCCTCTACTTCGGCAGCATCGTCGTGCTCCAGTTGCTCTTCCGCGCTTTGACCGGCGAGGGATCCCAGTTCGTGGTGGTGGCCTCCACTCTGGCGATAGCCGCCCTGTTCAACCCTTTGAGGCGCCGCATCCAGGGCTTTATCGACCGCAGCTTCTTCCGTAGGAAGTACGATGCGGTAAAGACGCTAGAGGCCTTCTCGGCCACGCTTAGAGACGAGACGAATCTCGACGCCTTGAGCGACGACCTCGTCGGGGTCGTGAGGGAGACGATGCACCCGTCCCACGTCTCATTGTGGCTGCGCCCGGATCCCGCTCCAAAGGGAGGTGAGGGATCCGGAGAACCGCGCGGGTGAACCGGTGCCGGTCGCTGGGAGCATGCGCTCTATCCAGGTTGGCGCGTGGCAGCCGCGGTGATCATCGGACCTTCGAGACCACCGGGGAACCCTCAACCCTTCTCTGGAAGAATGATAGGAGGCAGCGTGGCCAACGTGACTACTTACGCTACGAAAGAAACCTCGTTGGAGAAACGCTTCGCGAGGTCAAGGAGAGCGAGCAAGTGAACGGCAGATGCCGAGGGCGGTAAGCCGCAAAGACTTCCTCAGGCTCGGCGGCGTGGGGCTCGCCGGCGCGGCGCTTCTAGGTGCCGCGGACTGTGGTGGGAGTCTGAGTGGCATCAAGGTCGTAAAGTTTCTAACCAGCCCCGAAGAGACGAGCATCCAGGAGAGGGCGGCAGTAGAGATACAGGTTGATAGGTTCGAGGACCAACACCCGAAATACGCCCTGGAGCGTGAAGTGATACTCGCGGATGAGGCCAGCACGGTTAGCAACACCAATAAGGAGATGCAAACCGCGTTGCAGTCTGAGGATCCCCCGGACGTCTTCACCTACGACACAGGGCCGGGTTTCGGGGGGGTGCTGGCCGAAGCAGGGCTCCTGCGTCCTATGGAGGACGCCTACAAGAACAATGGTTGGGACATCTACGAGTGGGCCAAGCAGCGTGCCACCTACAACGGCACCCTCTACGGTGTCCCGGATCAGGTCGAGGAGATAATCGTCTACTACAACAAAGACCTCGTGCCCGAAGTGCCACAGACGGTGGACGAGCTCCGTCAGATCGCCAACGAGCTAAGGGGGCGAGGGATCATTCCGTTTGCCTTTGGGGATCAGGAACAGTGGCCTGCAGGTCACATGTTCAGCATAGGGGTTAGCAACGTGCTGGGCAGAGGGGGACTGGAGAACATCCTCTACGCAGATGGTCGGTGGGATACCCCGGAAGTAGTGACAACTATCGATCTCATGTTCAGGGATTTCGTGCAGAGTGGTTACTACCCCGAAGGGCTAAACGTCCTGAGCTACGACGAGGCCAACGCTCTATTCTATTCTGGTGAGGCTGCGATGAACCTCACGGGCACATGGCTCGTCTCGGAGATCGTCCAGACCGTGCAGGACTTCGAGGTAGGTTTCTTCCCGTTCCCGTCCATACAGGGTTCCGGCATCTCGCCCCCGGCGGGGGTGGGGTCAGGGCTGCTTGTGGCCAAGAAGGCGAGCAACCCTCAAGGTGCGATCGAGTTCATCGATTACCTCCTAGAGGAGAGCACCGCACGCCTGATCATCGAGAAGTTAAACGTGATCCCCGCTCAGCCGGTAAACCCGAAGGGGCTCGATGTGCCCGAGCTGTTCAAGGAGGTTCTAGAAGATCTCTCCGAATCGCCGCAGGCGAAATCCTTTGGCTACAACATAGACGGGCTGGCCCCACAGAACTTCAACGAGGTAATGTACAACGGTTTCCGGGAGGTCATAAGCGGAGTGAGGTCCCCTGAAGAGCAGGCGGGGGCGTTGCAGCGAGCCTGGGAGGAGGCCAAGAGCGCGGGCAAGACGCCGACGCAGGGCTAGACCGAACACGAAGCACAAGCCATATCGTTGCCAATCTACAAACACCCTTGAGCTCAGGTTTCGGGCAGTGCTTACCGAAGTCGGCTCGCGGCAGGTAGAATTGGCGAGAGCCTAAAGATGGAAGCAGGCGCGTTCCTTTCCGAAGAATGTACGTCTGTGAGGTACTGGACCGTATGCCCAAACGAAGTAATGAGTTCCAACAGTTGATCCACCACATATACACGCAATTGGCGTCCGAGGACGCCGAAGTAACCGAACCGGCTTTCGTCAAGGAAAGGGACAGCGAGGCGGAGCGAGAAGTAGATATCTTGATAGAGGATGAGGTTGCCGGTGTCAAGGTCCGGATTGCAATTGAATGTAGAGATTGGGGCATCCGACCACTATAGAGTGGATAGACGAGCTCGTAGGGAAATACAGAGACCTCAGCGTGGACAAGGTTGTTGCGGTGTCTAGATCGGGTTTTACGCCAAACGCTCAAAAGAAAGCGTCAGACAACAACATCGAAAGTTTGTGGCAAGGTTTACTCCCTGTGCCTGAGATGCCGGATCAGCCCTGTTCGCGTGGGTCCACAGGATTCGCGGATTAGACTGCCTCTCCCTTTCCCCTATAATCTATGCGGTCCTGTGTCTTGTGTAGAAGGGTGGTCCGGACTTGGTCACTATCGGCGCTACGAGCCGTGCAGCCGAAGGATTCGCCCCAGAACTGCTCGCGGTAGCCCTTTACAAAGGGGAGACTCCGCAGGACCTCGGCGAAGACGCGGTCGGGGTCGTATCGGAAGGAGATTTCGGCGGCAAGGCAAACGAGACAGCCCTGCTCTACGGACAGCCTGGCCCCGCGCCCCGCCTCATGCTTGTCGGCCTCGGAGAGAGGGAACGTTTCACCCTGGAGAAGCTGCGCCGGGCGGCGGCGACCGTCGCCAGACGCGCCAGGGCCATCAACGTGCACAGCGCGGCTTTCTCCCTGCCGGCCCTACCAGATACAGCGCTACGGGAGGTCGCGCGGTCCGTCGCCGAGGGTGCGAGGCTTGGTCTATACCGCTTCGACAGGCACAAGAGTGCGGCGAACGGCCAGGATCTCGATACCTTCTGGCTCGTCGCCGACGAAGACGCGCTGGAAGAGGCAGCAGAGGGAGCCGAACTGGGTCGGAAGGTGGCCGAGGGTACGGTGCTGGCCCGCGACCTCGCCAACGAGCCCTCCAACGTAGCAACCCCG
>Ga0136613_10000108_pt1 | contig 29951 bp, 26 predicted proteins | sample AntDrymUQ2722106_2_FD_106649 | JGI IMG/M metagenome (GOLD analysis project Ga0136613, IMG submission 106649) | Polar desert sand microbial communities from Dry Valleys, Antarctica - metaG UQ272 (21.06) | ecosystem: Environmental > Terrestrial > Soil > Desert | place: Antarctica: Dry Valley... | reverse complement strand
TGGACCGAGTCGAGCGTTGAACGGCGCCTTGGCCTCGACGATGTGGGCCCGCCCTTCGCACGCAAAGACGCTAATGGTGGAAGTCTCGAACGTCAGCATGTAGTCCTGCCTGGAGTGGTTCCACACGGCGATCGTCCACCTCACCGACTCTCCATCCGGCACAGCGCGGGCCGGCAGCAACGAACAGCCTGCCAAGGCGGCGGCTCCGATCACCGACAGCCATGCGACACCCTTCACGCGTCTAGCTCCTTAGGCGCACCGTAAGCTGAAGTAGCGCGTCCTGCGGCGCCGATCCGCGACCCTCGAGCCGCTCCCTTGTCGGCCCACGCGCCCGACGGTGCCTCTCATCGCGATCGACCGCCCGCCGTGCGTCTGCGGCGATCGTGATGGTCGGCACGAGCCACGTGATCGACCCGCGCCTGCCGAACTCAACGAGGCCGTAGACTCCCAGCGCCGCAAGGCCGGCCGATAACACGCCGATCACAGCAAGGACACCAGCGAAGGGGTCGTGGCTGGTCAGGAGCGACCAGGCCAGCACAGCGTCCGCCGCGATGAATGGTAGGGATAGGGCCGCGATGACCCTGCCGCCGACAGTCCTCATGGCCGAGACTGTTCTGGCGGGCCGCTGCGGCCGGACTGCGGTGCGAGGCATACACCAAGGGTGGCTGCGTAATTTCGCCGCGATCGCGAGAAACTTGACACTGGCCCAAGCGCCAGTCGGTCTCTCGAGTTCGCCGATCCACGCCCGGTCGCCGTATTCTCGGGTCGTGGGGGTAAGAGCCAACAACCGAGAGCTGTGGGTGGACGTTCAGGGGCCGGCGCTCCGGTCATCGTCCTACCTGGCGGTCGCGGAATGGCATCCGATTACCTTGAGCCCCTTGCATCGCTCCTCCGCCGCACCCATGCTGCTCCGAGAGGAGGTGGGAATCGCGATGTCGCAATTGGCGCAACAGCATCAGTGGCAGCTCAGCAGTCACTCGGCAGATAGTTTCGGAGATCACTCCGCAGGTAGCAGCGGTGTTGCAATCAGTGCCGTCTGTGCTTCGTGCGGTTTGGCCCGTGTGCAGGTGATCACCACGCTGGGCGATCAGCATATTGACCTGCGCGGTGACTGTCCCGGCACACCACAAGAGCCAGGTGAGCCCCAGCGAGGAGACTGGCCCAATATCGCCGCTCTCAGTGAGGACGCATCGCGATAGCCGATCATCGGCCGCCGTTGGACGACCGTAGTCGCAAGTCTCGCGATGGGCGTGGCATGGACAGTGATCCAAGCGCCGCTTCGACAAGCGCATGACGCAAAGGGACGGCAATGCCCACGTCCATCAAGGTCCGAGCGAAGTCGATCTGCTCATTTCTCCGGGCAGAATGACCAGGAGCCCGGCGAGGGTCCCGTCGGACCGCGGGTTCAGAGCTGGGGACAGATCCCCAAGGCGGACAGGGATGTCATCGCCACGCAGGGTGAGCATCCTGGCGACGCGTGCAATGGTCACACCGGCTTCTTTGCCGGCGGCTAGTTGAGTCTGAGTCATGCTTGGCTGGTCCCAGCCGTTGTGGTCGGGCCAACCAAGCTTCCTTGCGGAGCCGCCGGATGGCTTGAACCTACGGTTCGAAAAGCATCATGTCCCCGTGACGATGCAGGGAGACACGCAGATCGACCCCACCCGGCGGAGCGACGATGATCCAGCACCGGAGCGCATCCGCCACTGGCTCCTCGCACGCCATCTCCTGCACGGACGCCGGCTCCTGATGCGTCCGCTCGGCTGCGAACGCGACGGCGTCCTGGCATTGCTCGTCGAAGGGCGGGCAACCCGCAGGTCCACCGCACCCAGACGAGCCGAGACCCACGAGGACGGTCACCAGCAAGCAGTTCACCCGCGGGCCTGAACCGCGACAGCGGCCGATTCGACTCTGCGGCCACCGCACCGCCCCGGCAGGCGCTGCGCTTCGGGCCTTCATGCTGACATTCTGGCGGTTCGACTTCGCGGCTTCGACCCGGCCGAAGACGGTGTCAGATGACGGTGGAGCGGCCGATGAGCTCGCGCCGTCCGCGTGCGTGCCCGCCCCACTAGCGGTTGGATCGGTACATGAGGATGGTGCAGCTCCGCGGATGTACGTCAATTGGCCGACGCGGTGCACGCATCACGGGCGCATACCTAGCGAGAAGCGTAGGGCCAAGAGGAGGTCAATCATGCGTTTCATCCAGGAGTGGGGATACTCCGTGCCTCCCGGGCTGGAGGAAGAGCACCAGGCTTGGGTCCAGAAGAACGAGGAGGCGCTTGTCGCGGCCGCCCCGGCGGGCACGCAGCTCCTGGGCATCTTCGCCAGCGTCTTCTCGTCGGAGAAGCACGCCGGGTTTTACCGGATATTCGTCCAGCTGGAGAGCTACGCGGCCCTGGATCAGATGGCTGCAGCCGCCAAGGACGCGTCATCGGACTTCGGACGCCTCATTCGGGAGCACTCCCGGTTCTTCGACCCCGACTACTCAGCTCCCTACAGCAACGGGCTTCACAAGGCGGTGGTGGACGCGACGGTCTTCGACCCGCCACAAGGGTGAGGCAGGGAGCACCGCAACCCGACTAGCTGGTGTCGACCACGCAGAATCGGTTGCCTTCCGGGTCAGCGAGGATGACGTAGTCCGCGTCCGGCGGCCGCTTGTCCCAGTGCACCTCGGTTGCACCCAGCGCCACGAGGCGCCTGACCTCGCCAGCCTGGTCATCGGCGTACAGGTCGAGGTGGATGCGGGGCGGCACCTGGACGGTCGAGCGAACCTGGTCCAACGAAAGGTTCGGTCCGATGCCGTCCCGCGGACGGAGCAGCGCGAAATCGTCACTCGTCTCTTCACGAGGAACGTAGTCGAGAGCCGCTGACCAGAACGCCGTCTGGCGCTTCAGGTCATCGACGCGGATGACGATCGAGCCGACGGTTACCATCGTCTCGACTGTAGTCCATCGGCGCCTTCCAGGCAGACGGCGGAATGAGCGCCAGTGACGGAGGACAAACCATGGCCTTCACCATCTTCAGGTTCCTGCACATCCTGACCATGTTCGCGGCCGTGGCGGCGGCCGTCATGCCAGAAGTTGCCCTCCATTGGGTGGCGCGCAGCGGCGACGTGCGAGCGATCCGCGTGTTTGGCGATGTCGCAGGCCGCATCGGGAAGGTTCTTCCGATCCTTTCGTCGGCGGCGCCGTGTTCGGCCTGTTGGCGGCGGCAACCGGCCAGCTCGATTTCTTCCAGCCGTGGCTGCTGGCGTCCTACCTCGTGTTCGTGATTGCCATGGCGACCGGGGCGATCACCACTGGCCCGTGGGCCGAGCGGGTGGCGTCCGCCGCGGCAGCGAGCGAGACGGACCGGATGTCACCGGAGCTCACCGTGGTCGTGCACGACGGGCGCGCTCGCGTTGGGTCCGTCGTCCTGATGAGCGCCATCGTGGTGATGATCTTCCTCATCGTCGTCAAGCCAGGACGCTGAGCCCGATCCGGGGCGGACCGGAGTCTATACTGGCCGCCCGCGCCGGCACTCGATCGTGATTGCGCGCGCAACAGAGGGATGGATGACGGCGGAGTACCCATACAACGGACGCCTGAGCCGCTGGGAGGAGCTGGCTCCCGGGCTGGCCATCGTCGGCGTGCAGGCCCTCGAAGAGCCATTCCCCTTCGCCCCCGGTCAGTACGCGACCCTTGGCCTGATGGGTCCGGAGAAGCTGATCCAACGCCCAATGAGCATCTCGTCCTCGGCCGACGACCTGTCGGAGTACGAGTTCTTCATTCGCCTCGTTGAACGCGGGGGGCTCACCCCGTTGCTCTGGGAACGCACCGTCGGCGACCCCATCAACATCAAGGGCCCAAAGGGCAAGTTCCTGCTCCAGGACGACGGGAGAACCTGTCTGTTCGTCGCCTCAGGCACCGGCCTGGCGCCCTTCATCAGCATGATCGAGACGCTCCGTGCTCGAGGTCAGTCCCGGGATGTGGTGCTCCTCCACGGCGTCAGCTTCGACTATGACCTCGCCTGGCGCACCGAGCTGACCGAGCTGGTTGACGGCGGTGGCTTTCCCCTCCGCTACGTCGGGACCGTCTCGCGCCCGCAGGCATGCCCGGACTGGACCGGCTGCACGGGGCGGGTGGAAGCGATCCTGGCCGACCAACTCGACGCGCACGGCCTGACCGCCGCGAACACGACCATCTACCTGTGCGGCAATCCCGAGATGGTGTCCGCGGTCGAGGAGATCGCCACGGAGCGAGGCTTCGCGACCGAGCAGGTGCGCAAGGAGCTCTACTGGCCGAAGGGCCGGACGCACTGAGCGACCGATGAACCAGCGCTTCTACCTGACCACCGCCATCTTCTACCCGAGCGAGCGGCCGGCGCTGCACTCGATGTTCGAGGCGATCGGTGCTGATGCGATCGCGCGCTACCACCGCCTGCTCGGTCACGACACCCGGTTCCTGACCGGCATGGACGAGCATTCCGCCAACGTCGAGCGCGACGCGCGCGAACGGGGAATCGACCCGAGAGAGCTCATCGATCCGTGGGCGGCGACCTGGCAGGCGACCTTCGAGCGCTTCGGCATCAGCGCCGATCGGTTCATCCGCACCACGGATCCCGATCACGCCGCCGCATCGGTCGAGATGGTCCGCCGCGCACAGGCGGCCGGCGACGTCTACGAGGGGACCTACTCGGGTTGGTACTGCACCGGCTGCAACGAGTTCAAGACCGACCAGCAGCTGGTCGACGGCCGCTGTCCCGACCATCCGACGCTCGATCCACAGTGGCTGGAGGAGCACAACTACTTCTTTCGCCTCTCCGCCTACCAGGAGCGGCTCGAGCGCCTCTACGCCGAGAACCCGTCGTTCTGCGAGCCTGAGCACTTCCGCAACGAGGTGCTCGGCTGGCTGCGCGAGGGCCTTCGGGACTTCAGCGTCAGTCGCTCGGGCACGAATTGGGGCATTCCGTTTCCCGGGGACGCCGATCATCGGATCTACGTCTGGTTCGACGCGCTCACGAACTACCTGACCGGCGCGGGCTTCCCGGACGACCAGGCTGCCATGGACCGATGGTGGCCGGCCGACTTGCACGTGATCGGCAAGAACATCACCCGCTTCCATTGCCTGTACTGGCCGGCGATGCTCATGAGCGCCGGCCTGCCGCTGCCCAGGCAGGTCTTCGCCCACGGCTTCATGCTCGATCGCGGCGGCCAGCGGATGAGCAAGACGACCGGCAACACCGAGGATCCCGACGAGGCGGCCGATACGTTCGGCGTCGACGGCATCCGCTACGTGGTGCTGCGCGAGGTGCCGTTCGATCGCGACGCGGACGTCACCCACGATGGCTTCGTGCGCCGATACAACGCCGACCTGGCCAATGACCTCGGCAACCTCGTGAACCGCACGGTGAGCATGAGCAACCGATACCTCGAGGGCAGGCTGCCGCCAGTCACCGATGCGACCCAGCCCGCGGATCTCGAGATCCGCGCGGCTGCCGAGCGCACCATCTCCACGTACCACGCGGCGATGGAGCGCCACCACCTCGACAAGGCGCTGGCCGCCATCATGGAGCTCGCGGGATCGGTGAACGGCTACGCGGAGGGGCAGGCGCCCTGGAGCCTCAACAAGGCAGGCGAGACCGCACGCGTTGGCGAGGTGCTGGCGGTGATGGGGGAGGCGTGCCGCATCCTCGGGCATCTGCTGGCGCCCGCCGCCCCGACCGGCGCGCGGGCCATCCTGGAGCAGCTGGGCGTTCCGCCGGCGTATGACGAGCGCGGTGCCGGCGGCTCCGGGCTGGCCGAGCTGCTGGCCTGGGGTATGCCCGGCAGCGGCCTCGTGACCGGGACGCCGAGGCCGGTCTTCCCGCGCATCGATGCGGAGGCCACGGTCTGAGCCGACGCCGCGGGCCCGCATCGTTGCGTGGGCTGATCGACTCGCACTGCCACCTTCAGCACGACCGTTTCGACGCGGATCGAGACGCAGTGCTTGACCGCGCGATGGCGGCGGGGATCGAGCGGATCCTGGTCCCCGGCTGGGACCTCGGCTCCTCTCTGGCGGCGCTCACGCTGTCCGAGCGCCACGCGCCGCTTCTCCAGGCGGCGGTCGGCGTGCATCCCCATTACGCCGCCGAGACCGACGAGCAGGCCTGGCGCGAGCTGGAGATATTGAGCGCGGACCCGCGTTGCGTGGCGGTGGGGGAGATCGGCCTCGACTTCTTTCGCAACCTCTCGCCGCCTGAGGTCCAGCGCGCCGCGTTCGAGCGGCAGCTCGAGTTGGCGTGCATCCGTCACCTGCCCGTGATCGTCCACGATCGCGACGCCCACGACGCCGTGACCGCCGCTCTCATGAGCTGGGCAGGGCGGACGGGGCATCCCGCCCGTGGCGTCCTCCACGCCTTCTCGGGGAACGCGCCGATGGCCGAGGCTCTGACGACGCGTGGGTACCTCGTCAGCTTCGCGCTGCCACTCGCGTTCCGGAGCGCGGTCGGGCCTCGCGCCGCGGCCGCCGCCATCGAGGCGGGGACCTATCTCGTCGAGACGGATGCCCCGTACCTCGGGCCAGACCGAGATGGGCGTAACGAGCCGACCACGTCGCTCCGGGTGGCGACCGAGCTCGCAGAGCTGCGGGGCATCGAGCCACAGGCCGTCGCGGACGACGCTCGACGAGCGTACGACCGCCTGATCGCAGATTGAGCGAGCCCTCGCACCCGAAGCGAGAATGGGTTGGCACGCCGGATGCTCATAGCCGGGCGGTGGTGCATGCCACCGCACGACACATCGAATGAGGAGGACCCAGCGCATGGGCCAGGTCAATGTCAACACCCCCGGTGGCGGCACCACCGAGCCGTCCGGGAGCAGCGGCGCGGGGTTCATCCTCGGCATCATCCTCGCGCTCATCGTGATCGCGGCACTCGTCTACTTCCTGGTGTTAGCGGGGCCGGCAGACAACACGGACAACGGTGGGACCAACGGGAGCGACGTCGAGCCCGACCCGAGCGCCCTGGTGATCACCTACCGCGCCTGATCGCGCACGCCATCAATGGGTCTCGATGCCCCGGCCGCGAGCCGGGGCATCGGTCTGTCCGCGACCTTGACATACTCGCTCAACGGGTGATACCTTTCGACTTAGCACTCTCGTCGGTTGAGTGCCAGTACCACGGTCGAATCGGCCGCGCTGGCCTCCCGCGAAAGTCACCTCAATCGCACCGATTGCGCACGCAAGGAGGCAGTACCCACACATGACCACAACGGTCACCGGCACGGCGACGCAGCTCAAGCCCTTGGGCGATCGTCTCGTCGTCAAGCCCACCCCGCGCGAGGAGATGACCAAGAGCGGCATCGTCCTGCCGGATACCGCCAAGGAGCGACCACAGGAGGGGACGGTCCTCTCGGTCGGCCCCGGGCGCACCCTCGATGATGGTGCACGCGAAGCCATGGAAGTGAGCGCCGGCGAGAAGGTTCTCTTCCAGAAGTACGCGGGCACGGAGTTCAAGCTCGATGATGAGGATCTCCTGATCCTCTCCCAGAAGGACATCCTGGCCGTCATCGAATAGCGATCCATTTTCAACCAGGCCGATCCGCCGCGCTCCGCGCGGCGATCCATCAGGAGGATAGAGAGAACCGTGGCGAAGCAGCTGCTGTTCGAGGAAGAGGCACGTCGCTCACTGAAGCGCGGCGTCGACAAGATGGCCGATGCCGTCAAGGTCACGCTCGGCCCGAAGGGCCGATACGCCCTCCTCGACAAGAAATTCGGCGCACCGACCATCACCAATGACGGTGTCACCATCGCACGCGACATCGAGCTCGAGGACCCGTACGAGAACATGGGTGCTCAGCTGCTCGAGGAGGTCGCCACCAAGACGAACGACGTGGCCGGCGACGGCACCACGACGAGCATCGTCCTGGCGCAAGCCATCATCACCGAGGGACTGAAGAACGTTACCGCCGGCGCCAGCCCCATGGGCCTGAAGCGAGGCCTGGAGAAGGGCGTCGCGGCCATCGTCGAGGAGATCAAGCGTCTCTCGAAGCCGGTCGAGACCACCGACGACATCGCGCACATCGCCGCGATCAGCGCCCGCGATAGCGAGATCGGCCAGATGATCGCCGATGTGATGGACAAGGTCGGCAAGGACGGCGTCGTGACCGTCGAGGAGTCCCAGGGCCTGAAGCTCGACAAGGAGTACGTCGAGGGGATGCAGCTCGATCGCGGCTACCTCTCCGCCTACATGGTCACCTCGACCGACGGCGGGAAGATGGAGGCCACGCTCGATCAGCCCTTCGTCCTCGTCACGGACAAGAAGATCAGCGCCGTGGCCGACATCCTGCCGACGCTCGAGAAGACCGTCTCGACCGGCAAGCCGCTCCTGATCATCGCCGAGGACGTCGACGGTGAGGCCCTCGCCACGCTGGTCGTCAACAAGCTGCGCGGCACGATCAACGTGCTGGCGGTCAAGGCCCCCGGCTTCGGCGATCGCCGCAAGGCCATGCTCGAGGACATCGCGACCCTGACCGGGGCGCGCGTGATCAGCGAGGAGGTCGGCCGCAAGCTCGACAGCGTTCAGCTCGAGGACCTCGGCCAGGCGCGTCGCGTGACCGCCACCAAGGACACGACCACCCTCGTCGAGGGCAAGGGCGACGCCGGCGCCATCAAGGCCCGCATCGGCCAGATCAAGCTCCAGATCGAGGACACCACCAGCGACTTCGATCGCGAGAAGCTCCAGGAGCGCCTCGCCAAGCTGAGCGGCGGTGTCGCGGTGCTGAAGGTCGGCGCGGCCACCGAGGTCGAGCTCAAGGAGAAGAAGCATCGCATCGAGGACGCCCTGTCGGCGGCCCGTGCGGGCGTCGAGGAGGGCATGGTCGCCGGTGGCGGCTCGGTCCTGATCCACTCGCTTCCGGCCCTCGACAAGGTCGAGGTGCTCGGCGACGAGCTGATCGGCGTCAACATCCTGCGCCGCGCGCTGGAGGAGCCGCTCCGCCAGATCGCCATCAACGCGGGCCAGGAGGGATCGGTCGTCGTCGAGGCGGTCCGCAAGCTCTCCCCGGGCAGCGGCTATGACGCCCAGAAGGGCGAGTACGGCGACCTGTTCGCCAGCGGCGTCATCGACCCGGCCAAGGTGACCCGATCGGCGCTCGAGAACGCCGCTTCGATCGCCGGCCTGCTGCTGACCACCGAGACGGTGATTACCGATCTGCCGGAGAAGGACAAGGCCCCGATGGGCATGCCGCCCGGCGGCGGCGGGATGGACTTCTAGTCCGTTCGCGATTGCGGGCGAAGGCCCCGGCTTCGGCCGGGGCTTTCGTCGTGTCTGCGCCCGTAACCGGTGTGCTGCGCCGTGACGACAGCCGATCTTCTGGCCCGCGAGCGCACGAATGGGTCATGCGCGGGTGAGCGGGCTCACCCTACACTCATGTTTCAGCCGCGCCACGCACGTGAAGGAAGCCACATGCCCGGGCACCTCGGACCACGAAGCCTCGTCCTCGGACTGATACTCGTCCTCGTCGCGGGCATTGCGCCGCAGGCGGCATCTGCCGCTCCTCCACCGATGACGACTGCCACGATCGCCGACGGGCTGGCGTATCCCTGGGACGTGGCATTCGTGCCGGATGGCACGATGCTCGTCACCGAGCGGCCAGGCCGTGTGCGGGTCTACTCGAGCGGTACCGTCGGCGCGACACTGGTCCGAACAGTCACCATCGCGTCGGTCAGGTCCGAGGGCGAAGCCGGCCTGATGGGGATCGCGGTCGACGTCGACTTCGCAAGCAACCGCTTCGTCTACGTGTGTGCGTCGCGCCAGATCTCGGGCAGCTGGGTCAACCAGGTGCTGCGCTACTCGATCGCCGAGAACGGCAGCTGGGGAGGCCTGCGGGTGCTCCTGGGCGGGATGCGCGCCAACACGATCCATAACGGCTGCGCCCTGGAGATGGACCGCTTCGGCAAGCTCTGGATCGGGATGGGGGATTCGAACGACGCGCCGCGCGCCCAGAACCGCACCAGCCTGAACGGCAAGATCCTGCGCATCAACCGGGACGGCAGCGTGCCCTCCGACAACCCCATCATCGGCGGCACGCGCAACGCGGTCTATTCCATGGGGCACCGCAATCCGCAGGGCATCGCTATTCGCCCGGGTACCGATCAGGTCTACGCCGTTGAGCACGGGCCGGAGGTCAACGACGAGGTCAATCTCATCGTGGCCGGTGGCAACTACGGCTGGCCCTGCTACACCGGATCGGGCTCGTCGTACCAGCCGAGCGGTTGCGGGCCGGCATCCAGCTACCGGAATCCCCTCTGGTCGTCGGGCACCTCGACCATCGCGACCTCCGGGGCCGCCTTCGTGGGTGGCTCGCAGTGGGCCGATTACAACGGGCAGCTTTTCGTGAGCACGCTCAAGGAGCGTGACGTCCGTCGCTTCGCGATCAGCGGGGCCGGCACGTCCCTCGGCAACCCGGTCACGCACTTCGACGCCGCCTGGGGGCGGCTGCGCGCGATGGTGTCCGGACCGGGAGGTCAGCTTTACGTGACCACCTCGAACGGCTCGAACGACCGAGTCGTTCGAATCAGCCCGGCCCAACCGGCGACCTCCCGGGTGGCGGGCTCCGATCGGTACGCGACCGCCGCAGCACTGAGCGCGTCGGCCTTCCCCGCCGGCGCGTCACGAGTCTTCGTGGCGACCGGTGCGGACTTCCCGGATGCGCTGGCGGGCGGCGCCGCGGCGGGACGGCTCTCGAGCCCCGTGCTGCTCGTGCGGCAGGATGAGATCCCGCCGTCGACCGCCGCTGAGCTCGACCGGCTCAACCCGACGGAGATCGTGGTGCTCGGCGGTTCGAGCGTAGTCTCGGAGGGCGTCCAAACGGCGCTGCAGACGTATGCGTCCGGCACGGTGCCGCGGGTGCAGGGGGCGGATCGGTACGCGACGGCGGCAGCTATCAGCGCCAGGTATTACAGTCCCGGGGTTCCGGCCGTCTTCATCGCGACCGGGACAGGCTTCGCCGATGCGCTCGCCGGTGCGCCCGCCGCCGCGCTCCTGGACTCGCCGCTCCTGCTCGTCAAGCCCTGGCTCATCCCACCTGCCGCGCAAGCCGAGCTCGAGCGGCTCAACCCGCAGCGAATCTACGTGCTGGGCAGCGGAGCAGCCGTCGACTCGGCCGTCGCAACCCAGCTCAACGACTACACCGACGGGGCGGTGACGCGTCTGTCGGGCACCGATCGATATGCGACCGGTGCGGCCATCGCGCGCGCCTTTTGGACGAAGTCGAGGGCCTTCGTGGCCACCGGCCTCGGGTTCGCTGATGCCCTGGCCGGCACGGCGATCGCCGGCAGGGACGGCGTGCCGATGCTGCTGGTGAACGGCTCGTCGGTCCCGCTGACCACCGGCCAGGAGGTGCTCCGTCTCGGCTCGCACCGGCTGACCGTGATCGGTGGACCGTCGGCAGTGTCGTCCGCCGCGGAGACTCGCCTCAAGCGGCTCATGGGCACCCCGTAGCGTCGAGATTTGTCGAGGTCGGCCGGCAGCGAGTCGTCGTAGGCATTGAGCGGCGCCACGTGTACGTCGCCGAAAGCACGGAGAGGGCCGATGCGCTACGTGATCTTCAACTACGTCCATCCCGACGACGTCGCTGCCTGGGAAGCGTGGACGCCGGATGAGCAGGCCGCGGATGTGGAGCGCCATCGGGCGTGGTTCGGGCGGTGGCAGAAGCACGTGGTCGGCGGCGAGGAGCTCGATTCGCGACGCACGGTGAAGACGCTTCGGCCCGGGCGGCAGACAGAGGGGATCGCCATCACCGACGGTCCGTACGTCGAGACCAAGGAGCTCCTGGGTGGGTTTGTGATCGTGGAGGCCGCCGGCATGGACGAAGCCGTGGCGATGGCCCGCGAGTGGCCGTCGCTGACGAGCCAGCCGAGCGCGACCGTGCAGGTGCAGCCCGTCTTCGTGCGGGAATGAGGTGATGGCACGCGCCGTGCATTTGCACGTCGCATGGAAGTCATCGCCGTCCTGATCGTGCTCGCGGTCGGCCTCAGCCTCGAACGCGGTCGCCGCGTCGCGGAGCCGGTCCGCGTCCGGAGCCGCGACAGCTAGAGCGGACGCCGGGCGGTGCCCAGCGCCCGACCGGAGCCGCCCCTAGAATCGGGCTGATGCCCGATGCTGCCGCGACCCCTGCCCCGCGACTCGCCCCCCAGGAGATCCTGGATCGCCTGAACGCCCCACAACGAGAGGCGGTCGGGCACCTCTCTGGACCGCTGCTGATCCTCGCCGGGGCGGGGAGCGGCAAGACGCGCGTGCTGGCGCATCGCGTGGCCTTCTTGATCGCGTCGGGCTACAAGCCGTGGCAGATCGTGGCGGTCACCTTCACCAACAAGGCCGCCGGCGAGATGCGCGAGCGGATCGCGGCGCTCATCGGCGAGGAGGCGGCCCGCGAGGCGACGATCGGGACGTTCCATTCGATCTGTGCCCGAATCCTGCGGCGCGACGGCACCGCCATCGGCCTCACCCGCAGCTTCACGATCTACGACCGCGCCGACCAGGTCGCGCTCGTCAAGTCGGTGCTGAAGCGGCTCGATCTCGACGAGAAGCGCTTCAGCCCGAACGGCATGCTGGCCTGGATCGGTCAGCGAAAGGACGAGCTTGCCGATGTCGCGACGGCCAGCCGGCAGGCGTCGAACTACTACGACGAGACGGCGGCGCGCGTCTACGAAGCCTACCAGCGGCAGCTGGGCGAGGACGATGCCGTCGACTTCGACGATCTCCTGATGCGCGCCGTCTTCCTCTTCGAGCAGCACCCGGACGTGCTGGCGAAATACCAGGGCCGCTGGCAGCAGATCAACGTCGACGAGTACCAGGACACCAACCGCGCGCAGTACCTGCTCTGCCGGCACCTCGCCGCCAAGCACCGCAACCTGGCGGTGGTCGGGGACGACGACCAGAGCATCTACTCCTGGCGCGGCGCCGACCTCCGCAACATCCTCGACTTCGAGGCCGATAACCCCGATGCCAGGGTCGTGAAGCTCGAGCAGAACTACCGATCCACGCAGACGATCCTGGACGCGGCGCACGCGGTCGTGAGCCGCAACGCCGGCCGCAAGGACAAGCGCCTGTGGACCGATCGCGGCGCGGGCACCCAGATCACCCTCTTCGACGCGTACAACGAGTACGAGGAGGCGGAGTTCGTCGCCCGGCAGGTCGAGAAGCTGGTGGGGGGCGCAGGTCGCGGCTCCATGTCCCGGCTGCTCACCAGTCGCGCCGATGACGAGGACGGGTCGCTGCGCTACGGCGACGTGGCCATCGCCTACCGGATCAACGCGCAGAGCCGCGTGATCGAGGAGTCGCTGATGCGATTCGGGATCCCGTACCAGCTCATCGGCGGGACCAGGTTCTACGAGCGTCGGGAGGTCAAGGACGCGCTCGGCTACGTTCGGCTGGCGCGCAACCCGGGCGATCGCGTGGCGCTGGGCCGAATCATCAACGTGCCGGCTCGCGGGATCGGCGCCAAGACGATCGAGGAGCTCGGCGCGTGGGCCGAGTCGCGCGACGTGAGCATGTGGGAGGCCGTCGAGGCCGCCGGTGAGAACCCGAACCTGGCGCCGCGGGCGCGGACGCAGCTGGGGGTCTTTGCCGAGCTCCTTCGGGGCCTGATGGCGATGGTCGCGACCGACCCACCATCGGCCATTTTCGACGCGGCGCTCGAGCGATCCGGCCTGCAGGCCGCCATCCAGGACGGCACCGACGAGGGCGAGGAGCGCTGGGCCAACGTCACCGAGCTGCGCAACCACGCAGCCGAGTTCGACGAGATCGCGCCGCCCGAGGGGCTCGCCCGTTTCCTGGAGGAGGTGGCGCTGGTCAGCGACCAGGACGAGCTCGCCGAGGCGCCCGACCGGGTGACGCTGATCACCCTCCACGCGGCAAAGGGGCTCGAGTTCCCGGTCGTCTTCATGGTCGGCATGGAGGAGGGCCTGCTGCCGCACAGGCGCGCGCTCGAGGACGAGCGCGAGCTCGAGGAGGAGCGTCGGCTGGCGTACGTGGGCATGACGCGGGCCAAGGACCGGCTCTACCTGGTGCACGCCCATCACCGCTCGACGTACGGCGTCGGCGCGCAGTCGGATCCCTCCCGGTTTCTCTCCGAGCTGCCGGACGAGCTGCTGGCCGCCGAGCGCTCCGCGGCCCCGTTCCGGCGCGGAGGCGACTGGCCTCGCGGGACCGATGACGACGGCAGCTGGCTCCCGGGTGGGTATCGCTCGCCGACCCGCCGCGTCAACGAGCCGCTGCGACCGATCACGCTGCCCGACATGGCCACGCCGTCGGCTCCGCGCCCGGTCGGGCGACATCTCGACGCGGCGCGTGAACGGGTTGCCGCGGCGAGCTACCAGGGCGCCGGCTCGGTCGACATGGGGAGCGGCACCTTCTCCGCACCGGGTGCCGGTGACGCGCTGGGCGCCGAGGAGGACCCGACGTGGCGCGCCGGCGACCGCGTTCGGCATCGGCGCTTCGGGGACGGCATCGTCGTCACCAGCCGGATCGTGAAGGGCGACGAGGAGGTGACGGTGGCGTTCGTCGGTGAGGGCGTGAAGCGGCTGATCGCGGCGTACGCGGGATTGGAGCGAGCGTGACCGAGACGCTGATCACCGAGCTGGTCGAGGCCCGGGCCGAGCTGATGGCACTGCTGGACTCCGCCGATCCCCGGCGGCGCGACGCGCCGGACCTGGTCGGCGAGTGGAGCGCACGCGAGCTGATCGCGCATCTCGGCTATTGGGCTGGACACTCGGTGGAGGTGATCAACGCGGTGGAGAGCGGTCGGGCCGACGAGATGGCCCTCGGCGAGCCATCGGTCGATGATCGAAACGAGACCGTCGCCCGGGTCGCCCGCCAGACCGACCTGCCGACCGTGAAGAAGCGGGAGGCCGCATCGGTCCGGGCGTTGGTCGACCGGCTGACCGTCCTCGACCCGACGCTGCTGGACCAGGTCCTTCCCGACGGCGCGTCGCTGGCAGACGGCATCAGGGAGGACGGTTCGGTCCACTACCGCGAGCATGCCGAGCAGCTGCGGACTGCGCTGGAGCGCCTGTGAGCCGTATCGCGGAGCTGGTCGGCGAGCTGGAATCGGAGCGTGAGAGCTTCCTGGCGGCCCTCGAGATGGTGGATCTCGAGCTGGTGACCGTGCCCGGGGTGGTGGAAGACTGGAGTGTCCGAGACCTGATCGTCCACGTCGCCTTCTGGGCGGAGCACGCGACCGAGGCGCTCGGACTGGCGATCGCCGGCCGCGGCGACGACTTCGCGTACGACACCGGCCAGACCGATGCGATGAACGCGCGGCTGCTCGAGACGTCCCGCCAGATGACGACCGACGCCGCCCTCCAACGAGAGGAGCGTGCGTTCGATGCCTTCTCGGCGGCGTTGCGCTCGCTCGACCCGGCGCTGCTCGACCTTCGGCTCGGCAACGGCGACACGGTCGCCGAGGTCGTTGCCTACGACGGTCCTGAGCACTACCGGGAGCACGCCGGGCACTTGCGTGCCTGGTTCGACGACGCCGAGGATGACGATGACGACGCCGACGCCGCCGTTCAGCGGCGCTAACCTCGCCCGAGCGCGCGTTTCGTTCCACCCGCGCGCATTTCGTGCGGTCGGTGCGCCGCTGAGCGGCGCCGACCGCGCCCCGGGGCCCCGGTTGGGACCGGATTGCGTCGAGGACGGCGACGGTGGTGCGCGGTTAGCGCCGCCAGGCGGCGCCCGCGAGGCTGCCACAACACGGCGAAGGAGAGTGCCCTGCGGCTGGCGCGGTGAGCACCCTAGAATCTCATTCGATGACCGTGACCGATCCGGAGGCCCGAGTCGCGCAGCTGCGCACGACGCTTGACGAGGCGAACCACCGCTACCACGTGCTCGACGCGCCGACGATGCCCGACCGCGAGTACGACCGGCTGTTTCGCGAGCTTGTCGAGCTCGAGGCGGCGCATCCCGAGCTGATGACCGAGGACTCGCCGACCCAGCGGGTCGGCGCTCCCGTCGAGGGCGGATTCCCGAGCGTGCGCCACGACGTGCCGATGCTGAGCCTGGGCAACGCCTTCGGCGCCGATGAGCTGCGCGAGTTCGACACCCGCGTCCGGCGCGGCCTCGGGCTCGGCGAGAACGATCCGTCGGTGACCTATGTCTGCGAGCTGAAGATCGACGGCCTCGCCATCAGCCTGCGCTACGAGGACCGCCGTTTCGTCCGCGGCGCCACCCGCGGCGACGGTTCGACCGGCGAGGACGTGACCGCGAACCTGCGCACCGTGCGCGCCATCCCGCTCCGGCTGCTCGAGGATCCGCCCGGCGACCTGCTCGAGGTGCGTGGCGAGATCTACATGCCGCGCGGCGCCTTCGCCGCGCTGAACGAGCAGCTCGCAAGGAATGGCAAACCGCTCTATGCCAATGCCCGAAACACGACCGCCGGCACGGTGCGACAGAAGGATCCCATGGTGACCGCCGGCCGGCGGCTGAGCCTGTGGACCTATCAGCTGGTCGGCGCCCACGGGCTGGAGTCGCACTCGGAGTCGCTCGCGCTCCTCGAACGGCTCGGTTTCCCCGTGAACCCGCACGTCCGGCGCGTCGACGGCATCGAGGAGGTGGTCGCCTTCACCGTCGAGTGGTCCGACAAGCGCAAGGAGCTCGAGTACGAGACGGACGGCGTCGTCATCAAAGTCGACTCGCTTGCCGACCAGCAGACCCTCGGCTTCGTCTCCCGCGCTCCGCGCTGGGCGACCGCGTACAAGTTCCCGGCCGAGCAGGTGACGACGAAGCTCGAGGAGATTGACGTCTACGTCGGCCGCACCGGGGCACTCACGCCGGTCGCTCACGTCACGCCGGTGTCGGTGGGTGGAACGACCGTGCGCAACGCCACGCTTCACAACATCGACGAGATTCGACGCAAGGATCTCCGGGTCGGCGACACCGTGGTCCTCCAGCGCGCCGGTGACGTGATCCCGGAGATCGTGAGCGCCGTGGTCGATGGCCGGAACGGGAGCGAGATGGTCTGGGAGATGCCGACACATTGCCCCGCATGCGGGACCGAGACGGTCCGCGATGAGGGCGAGGTCGTGGCGCGCTGCCCGAATCCGTACTGCCCCGCGCAGCGCATCGGCGGCCTGCTGCACTTCAGCGGGCGCGGCGGGATGGACATCGACGGCCTCGGCTACAAGATCATGCTGCAATTGGCCGAGCGGGAGCTCGTCCGCGAGCCGGCGGACATCTTTCGGCTCGACGTCGGCGCGCTGGAGGGGCTCGATCGCCTCGCCCGCAAGAGCGCCGAGAAGCTCCACGCCTCGATCGATGCGGCCCGCCAACGCCCACTGAGCCGGATCATCAACGGGCTCGGCATCCGGCACGTCGGCGGGCAGACCGCCGTCGACCTGGCGGCGTGGCTGGCCCGGGAGCTGCCACGGACCGATGGCGAGACCGACTCGGACTGGACCCGCCGCGCCGCCGACGAGCTGCGCAACGCAACCGTCGAGGAGCTGACGGCGGTCTACGGCATCGGCCGCGTGGTGGCCGAGGGGATCGAGCGCTTCTTCGCCGATGAGCACACGCGCGACACCCTCCATCGGCTACTCGATGCCGGCGTGAGCTCCGAGGCTCCGGCCATCGGCGTATCTGAACCGGTCGAGGGGCCGCTGAGCGGGAAGACGCTGGTGGTGACCGGCACGCTGCCCGAGCTCAGCCGCCCGGAGGCGGAGGAGGCCATCAGGGCCGCCGGCGGGCACGCGGCGTCATCGGTCTCCGCCAAGACGGACTACCTGGTGGCGGGCGAGAAGGCCGGCAGCAAGCTGGCAAAGGCGGAGCAGCTCGGCGTGACGATCCTCGACGAGGTCGGTCTGCGCCGGCTGCTGGCTGGAGGAGCAACCGAATGACCGATGCGATCCGCGCTGCCCTCGAGGCAGCTGGCGCCTATCTGACCGAACACCCCGACCAGGCGCGATATACCGATTCACCGGCCACGGCCAGCGTCGAGGAGGGCCTTCGGGTTCGAGTCGTCGGACCCAATGGCGAGATACTGACCACCGACATGCCTGTCGCGGTCGGTGGTGGCGGCGCGGCTCCCAGTCCCGGATGGTTCCTTCGCGCCGCGGTCGCGGCCTGGGTCACATCGCTGGCCGTCATGCGCGCGGCGCAGCTCGGAATCGAGGGCTTCAGCTGCGAGGTCGATGTCGACAGTGCGTCCGACGACCGTGGCATCCTCGGCCTCGATGCCTCGGTCCCGGGCGGCCCGTTCTCGATGCGCATCGGCGTCCGGATGGCTGGAGCGAGTGCCGAGCGGCTCGCGGAGGTGGCGCACTGGGCCGTCGAGCATTGCCCGGTCTCGGACGCGGTACGACGTGCCGTTCCGCTTCGCATCGAGGTCCTCGACTGACGCTGCCCAAGGTGCGCGATGCGACCGCGGCGGACGCTGCGTCGATCGCGCGCGTTGCTCGCGCCAGCTGGACCGATACCTATCGGGACATCTTCGAGCCGGCCTTCATCGATGAATTCGTGCGCACGAACTTTGCGACCGATGCCCTTTCGGATCAGGCCGAGCGCGCGGGCTCGCGCGACGACCGGCACTTCCTGGTTGCCGAGCGTGACGGCGAGGTCATCGCGTTCGCGCAATGCGGGTCGGGTCGGCGTCCAGTTCATCGGTCTCCCTCGGCGAGGAACGCCTCGACGAGCTCGTCGTAGCTCGCGAACGAGTTGCGCACGGTATGCCCGCAGTCGGGATCGGTCAGAAGCCGGGCGTCCGCCATGCCGTTGGCCACCAGCCGGGTGGAAGCGAGCGGCACGACCTGGTCCAGCTCGCCCGCCAGGACAAGTGCCGGCGCGGCGATCTCGCCGAGTCGATCGGTCACGAACGAGGTCGGGTCGAGCGTGGCCTTGAGCTCGCCGATGAACCGCTCCGGGGTGGCCGGCCGCGGCTGGAGCCGCGCGGCGGCGCCGAACGAGCCGGCCTCGGACTCGGTGGCCGACTTCATCTGCTGCGCCATCATCGCGAAGAAGGTGCCCCACTCGCCGGCCTCCGCGAGGGCGATCCACCGCGCCATGCGCTCCGCCATGACGGAGCCATGCGGTGTTTCGGAGGAGACCGCGGCCAGCACCAGGCGCTCGACGAGGTCCGGGTGATCGACCGTGAGCCACAGGCTGATTCGACCGCCACCGGATTCCGCTTCGATGGCCACCGGACCCAGGCCGAGGGCGCGCAGCGTCGTAACCACGCCGTCGGCGATGACGCGTGGATGCATGATCCGTTCGGCGTCCGCCGCGTCGTCGGGAATCGGACGTCCGAGGACGGTCACCGGTCGGCGGCCCGCCCGATCGGTCCACCGGCGCGCCAGCACCCCCTCGGTGCCGGCCAGCGGCCGGAACCCGGTCTCCACGCCGCCAAGGACGAGCAGCGGCATCCCGTCGCCGCCTGGCAGCGAGAAGCTCTCGATCCGCCCCCCGGGGATTCGATGCGCCTGGCCCGTCATCGGCGCAATGCTGCCAGATGGCGCTACCATCGATGCATGGCAACCATCAGCCGCGAGGACGTCGAGCACGTCGCGCACCTCGCTCGTCTCCACCTTGACGACGAGGAGGTGGACCGCATGCAGATACAGCTGTCGAACATCCTCGAGGCGATCGAGACGCTGCGCGACGTCGACACCAGCCAGGTCGGTCCAACCGCGTCGGTGATCCAGCTCGAGAACGTGATGCGCGAGGATGTGGCGCGTCCGGGGCTGACCCGTGACGCCGCGCTTGCCAACGCGCCGCTGCGCGACGACCCGTTCCTCCGCGTGCCCACCGTCCTGCAGGAGGGACGGTAGGGGTGAGTCTTCCGATCGCCGACCGGACGATCACGGAGCTCGGAGCCCTCCTGCGCGACCGGAAGCTCAGCGCACGAGAGCTGACCGATGCCTGCTTGGCCCGCATCGACCGCGACGCGGAGCGGCTGAACAGCTTCCTGGCCGTCGAGGCGGAGGCGGCCGGACGGGCGGCCGACGGGGCCGATGCGGCGTTGGCGCGCGGCGACGGCGCCGACCGGCCGCTGCTCGGCATCCCGTATGCCCTCAAGGACATCTTCGTCACCCGCGCGCTCGACGACGAGGGGCGGGACGTGGCGGGCGGCCTGCCGACGACCGCGGGCTCGTTCATCCTCGAGGGGTATCGGTCGCCGTACGCCTCGTCGGCGCAGGAGCGGCTCGAGGCCGCCGGCGCGATCCTGCTCGGCAAGACGAACTGCGACGAGTTCGCCATGGGCTCCAGCAACGAGAACAGCGCCTACGGCCCGGTCCACAATCCGTGGGACGAGACGACGGTTCCCGGAGGGTCCTCCGGTGGCTCGTCCACGGCCGTGGCCGGTGGACAGGCCGTGTTCGCGCTGGGCACCGATACGGGCGGCAGCATCCGCCAGCCGGCCTCGCTGACCGGCACCGTCGGCATGAAGCCCACCTACGGTCGCGTGAGCCGATGGGGGATGATCGCCTTCGCCTCCAGCCTCGACCAATGTGGGCCCCTCGCCCGTTCGGTTCGTGACGTGGCGCTCGTACTCGGCACGCTGGCCGGCCACGACCCACGCGACTCAACCAGCGTCGACACGCCCGTGCCGGAGTACGCGGCCGCGTTGACCGGCGAGGTGAAGGGACTGCGGCTCGGCGTCCCGCGCGAGTACTTCGTGGCCGGCATGGAGCCGGGCGTCGAGGGGGCCGTGCGAGCGGGGATCGAGACGCTGCGAGGCCTCGGCGCCGAGATCGTGGACGTCAGCCTGCCATCCACCGACCGAGGCCTGGCGACGTACTACATCATCGCCCCGGCAGAGGCGAGCGCGAACCTGGCGCGCTTCGACGGCGTGCGCTACGGACTCACCGCGGCGGCCGACGAGCTCTGGGCCAACTACACCCACACACGCGGCTCCGGCTTCGGTCCGGAGGTCAAGCGGCGGATCATGCTCGGCACGTACGCGCTGTCGGCGGGCTACTACGACGCGTACTACGTCAAGGCCCAGCAGGTGCGCACCCTGATCAAGGACGAGTTCGACGCAGTGCTGGAGACGGTGGATGCCATCCTGGCGCCGACTTCGCCGACCGTCGCGTTCAAGATCGGCGCGAAGGTGGACGACCCGCTTGCCATGTACCTCAACGACGCCTGCACCCTGCCGGTCAACATCGCCGGGCTTCCCGGCATCAGCGTCCCATGCGGGCTCTCCGACGGGCTCCCCGTGGGGCTCCAGGTGATCGGTCGCGCCTTCGACGAGGCCACGGTCCTGCGCGTCGCCGATGCCTACGAGCGCGCCGCCGGCTTCGCCGACCTCCGACCCCCCACGGCGCACGCGTGACCGACTGCATCTTCTCGTCCGATGCCTGAGGTCAGCCACGTCCGGATCGCCGTGCCGGACCAGGCAAGCCTGAACCGGATCCTGCGAGAAGGCGGCACGACGATGTTTCCGCAGTGGCTCTATGCCGAGCCGGGCGACGAGGCGCGGCTGCTGTGGTGGGGTCTGCGGGAAGCGGCGACGCAGCTGCTGGACGTCCCGCCGGCGGACGATACGCGATTCGGCCTCTTTCCGCGGCCGATCGACGACTGGACCGAGGCGCCACGCGGCCTGGTGCTCGCCACCGTCGACATCGACCGCGCCACGGCTGACCTGGCGCCGGCCCTCGGCGGCACCTGGCACGAGGTCGGCGACGACGAGGTGCTCGGCGCGCGATGCGTGCGCATGACGCTGGATCGGAGCGAGCTCGTCCTCGCCGAGCCGATCACCGAGGGCTATGCGGCGGCATGCCTCGCGCGCTTCGGCGAGGGGCCGATCGCGGTGGCCCTCGATGGCAACGCCGCCGCGGGACGCGTCGTCCGCGCGAATCCGGTCTCGGGCGGGCCGGCGACGTACGTGCGGATCGGTCCGGGCAGCAGCCCGACGCTCATCTTCCTGCCGGCGCGGTGACCGATCCGATCGCGCACCGCGCCGCGGTCGAGGCGTGGCGCGCAGGGCGCTACGAGGCACTCCGGCGCGGCATCGGCTGGCTCACGCTCGCGGGGCTGAGCTGGCTGCGTGACGGCCCGAACCGGGTCGGGAGCGACCCGGGCGCCGGCGTCGTCCTGCCAGAGGGACCGGCGAGTGCGGGGACGATCACCGTCACGGACGGGAAGGCCTGCGCCAGCGGACAGTTCACGCACGACGGCCACCCGGCGCGCGATCTGCCGCTCGCCGACGACCATGACGGCGAGGCCACGATGCTCGAGCTCGGGGCCCTGCGCCTGTGCGTCATCGAGCGCGGCGGCCGCCTGGCCGTCCGTACCTGGGATCTCGACGCTGCCGCGCGGCGCGACTTCGACGGGATCGACCACTGGCCGGTCAATCCCGACTGGCGCCTCGAGGGTCGCTTCAAGCCCACACCGGGACGGACGCTCCGGGTGCCGGACGTGCTCGGCACGAACGACGACCAGGCGTCGCCGGGTGACGTGCTGTTCGATGTCGGCGGCGTCACGCATCGGCTCCAGGCGCTCGAGGGCGGGAACTCCGGGGCGCTGTGGCTCGTCTTCGCCGACGCCACCAACGGGGTCGAGACGTACGGTGGTGGCCGCTTCCTCTACACGAGCGTCCCCGATGCGGACGGCGGCCTGATCGTCGATTTCAATCGAGCCTACAACCCGCCTTGCGTGTTCAGCCCGTACGCGACCTGCCCGCTTCCATGGCCGGCCAACCGGCTGCCGCTGCGAGTAGACGCCGGTGAGCGTCGCGTATCCGGCGGATGACGGACCTCAGGCCTCGCGCCGGAGCTCGTCGAGGTCCAGGTCCCGCTCCACGGCACGAAGCGCGTCGTCACTGATTTCTCCGCGGTCGCGCAGCGCCAAAATCGCGGCCCGCTCGGCCGAGATGACGGAGCGCCGGATCTCGTCGTGCTCCATCTCCTCCACCTCTTCCGGGCTGCGGTCATCCGCGGCCGGTGATGCGCCGCCGCCGCCATGATCGTGGACGAGGTGCTCGCCGCGATGGGTATATCGCTCGCGCAGCTGGTCGATCAGCGGGAGGTGATTCGGAACCTCGGCACGCAGCTCCTCCAGCCGTAGGATCGCTGCATCGGTGGCGACAGATCGAGCGTGGATTTCCTCGTGCTCCGTCGCACCGTCGTCGACGACTCCCAGCGCACGGATGAGTGGCGGGAGCGTCAGGCCCTGACCGATGAGGGTGACGAGGATCACGCTGAACGTGAGAAAGACCACGAGCCCTCGGCCCGGAAAAGGGTCGCCCGCATCGGTCTGCAGCGGCAGCGCCAGGGCGGCCGCAAGCGATACCGCGCCACGCATGCCGCCCCATCCGAGCACCAGCGGTGCGCGAGCCGGCGGGGCGGGGTCCCGCCGGGCGATCGAGGGGATCAACCAGCGCGGAAGGTAGGTGGCGGGGTAGACCCACGCGAGCCTGACCAGGATGACGGTCAGCGAGACGGCGATGGCCATGCCGATCAGCTCCCCGAGCGCATAGCCCTCGATGTCCGCCGTGACGGTCGGCAGCTGGAGGCCGATGAGCAGGAAGGCAAGGCCGTTGACCACGAAGATGACCATCTTCCAGGTCGAGGTGCCAAGCAGTCGCGTGTTGGAGCCCATCACCCGCGCCGATCGGGCGCCGAAGAGGAGGCCGGCCGCCACGGTGGCCATCACGCCCGACACCCCGAGTGACTCTGCCGGAAGGTACGCGGCGAATGGCACGAGAAGGCTGACCAGCACCTCGACCGGCGGATCCTCCAGCAGTGACAGCAGCCACGACGCGATCCAGCCAACCACGATCCCCACGATCGCACCGCCGACCGCGACGCCCACGAAGGTAGCCGCGGCCCCACCGAGGTCGAACGCCCCTGTGCCGGCCGCCGCCACCACGGCCAGCCGATACGTCGTCAGGGCGGTCGCGTCGTTGACGAGGCTCTCGCCCTCGAAGATCACGACCAGGCGGCGCGGTAGATTCAGCCGCCGCGCGATAGACGTGGCGGCGATGGCGTCGGGTGGCGAGACGATGGCTCCGAGCGCGATAGCCACCGGCCAACCGATCTGCGGCGCCACCGCCATGGTGACGGCCGCCACCGCAAGTGTCGTGGTGAATACCAGACCGACGGCCAGGAGCGTGATGGGCCGGACGTTGCGCCAGAGCTCGCGCGGCGAGAGGAAGTACGCCGCCGAGAAGAGGATCGGCGGCAGGACCAGCGCGAGCACGACCTCCGGCTCAGGCTCGATGAGCGGCATCCCGGGCAGCAGTCCGATGCCGAGGCCGACGATGACCATCAGGATGGGATACGGCACGTTGATCCGCGCGGCCAGCAGGGTGACCGCCGCCACCACCGCGAGCAGCAGGAGGATCAGCTCGAGGGCTTCCATGGCCGCGAAGCGTACGGGACAGGCTCGCTGCCTGACTCCGCGAACCGCAACCCTGCCTGGCGCGTGGGCTCGGTACACTGATGGCCAGATGACCACGCATCCTGCGTCGCCGATCCGCCGCCCCACGGCCGACTTCCTGAACGACCGCGTACGCGCCATGCCGCCGTCCGGCATCCGTCGCTTCTTCGACATGCTGGCCGAGATGAAGGACGTCATCAGCCTGACGATCGGTGAGCCGGACTTCACCACCCCGGAGCCGATCACCCGCGCGGCCATCGAGAGCCTCGAGGCGGGCGAGACCCATTACACCGCGAACGGCGGGATGATCGAGCTGCGCGAGCTGGTGGCGGCCAACCTGCTGGATCGGTACGGGGTCTCCTACGACCCGCGCACGGAGCTCCTCATCACCGTCGGGGCATCCGAGGGCGTCGACGCGTCGCTGCGTGCGACCATCAACCCGGGCGACGAAGTGGTCTACCACGAGCCCTGCTTCGTCGCCTACGCGCCGTGCATCGAGCTGGCGGGCGGGGTCGCCGTTCCGGTCAGCACCAGCGATGCAACCGACTTCCGCGTGACCGCATCGATGATCGCCGGCGCCGTCACGCCGCGCACGAAGGCCATCTTCCTCGGCTACCCGAACAACCCGACCGGCGCCGTGCTGGATCGGTCGGAGCTGGAGGCGATCGCGGAGGTGGCCGATCGCCACGACCTGCTCGTGTTCAGCGATGAGATCTACGACCGGCTGGTCTATGGGGGCCACGCGCACACCGCCTTCAGCTCGCTGCCGGGAATGCGGGAGCGCACGGTGCTGCTCGGGGGGTTCAGCAAGAGCTACGCGATGACCGGCTGGCGCATCGGCCATGTCGCCGCCCCGGCCGAGCTGATGGTCGGAATCGCGAAGGTCCACCAGTACGGAATCATGTGCGCGCCGACCGCCGCCCAGTTCGCCGGCATCGAGGCGATGCGCAGCGGTGAGCCTCACCTCCAGGCGATGAATGCCGAGTACGACCGACGACGTCGCTACATGACCGACCGCTTCAACGAGATCGGCCTGGCGTGCTTCGAGCCGATGGGCGCCTTCTACTGCTTCCCCCGCGTGACCGATGCCACCGGCCTGGACGAGACGGCCTTCGCCGAGATGCTTCTCGAGGAGGAACGGGTGGGCGTGGTGCCGGGGTCCGCATTCGGGCCATCCGGCGCGGGCCACGTCCGGGTCTGCTACGCGACCGCATACGAGCAGATCGTGGAGGCGATGGACCGCATTGAGCGGTTCGTGACGCGCCACACCGCCTGAGCGGCCGTGAAGCCGTTGCTCAGCGAGCGTGCAGCAGGCACTCGCGCGCGAATGTCACCAGGCCCTCGATGGCCGCTTCGCCCTGCTCGGTGCTGACGGTCAGCTCGATCCTGGGATCCTCGACGAGCATGCGCCAGACCGCCCTGTCGCTGTCCGAGGACTCGCCGAGCTGCGCATCGGTCTGAAGGCGAAGCCCGCGAACCGCGCTCCAGCGATGAGCCTGCCCGCGAAGAATCCAGGCGCCGTTCGGATCCGCGCCAGCCGGCGAATAGCTGTACTCGAGCAGGCCGATATCGGTCGCCACGAACACCCGCATCCGTCCATTGTCCGGACTGACGGCGACGTGGGCGGCGTACTCATCGGCGCCCAGCCGGCCGAGCTGGCGTTGGATCAGGCCGCGTGCCTTGCCGACGTTGTCCCATTCGCCGATCTTCATCGAGGGCAGCCTACCAGCCGGACGGCCGCGGATGACGGGCTCACGCGGTGCGAGCTGCGACGGCCTGGAGGCGGCGGCGGGGCAGCGGCAGCCGCCCGACCGCGAGGATCGCGGCGAGGGCCTCCGGAGGGACCGGACGGGAGAAATGATATCCCTGCCCCTGCAGGCAGCCGCGGGCGCGCATGGCGAGGAGCTGTGCCTGCGTCTCGATCCCCTCGGCGACGACCTCGAGCCCCATGGTGGACGCCATCTCGAGGATCGACTGCACGACCGCGCCCTCCTTCTCCTGGGTCACCCGGGCGACGAAGGTGCGGTCGATCTTCACGATATCGAACGGCAGGTTCCGCAGCCGCCCGAGCGACGAGTACCCGGTGCCGAAGTCATCGAGCGCCAGCCGCACCCCGAGCTTGCGGAGCTGACGCAGCTCGCGCACGACGGCGAGGCGCTCGTCGACCAGCGCGCTCTCGGTGATCTCGACGACGAGCGCCGACGGGTCCAGCCTGCTCTGCCGTAGCGCGGCGCGCACGTCGCGGACCAGGGTGCCCTGGTCCAGCTGCATGGCGGACACGTTGACCGTGACATGGATCGGCGCGCCATCGGGCCCGTTCCACTCGGCCGCCTGGCGACAGGCCTCGCGCAGGACGAAGCGGCCGACCGGCGCGATCAGCCCGGTCTCCTCCGCGAGGGCGATCACCTCGAGCACGGGGACGAACTGCCCGTCCGGCCCCTGCCAGCGGAGCAAGGCCTCGAAGCCGATCACGATGCCGTCGCGCAGCTCCACGATCGGCTGGTAATGAACCTCGAGCCGATCCTCGGCGATCGCGCGCTCGAGCCCGGCCTTGAGCTCGAGACGCCGCAGCGCATCCTGGTGCATTCGCACTTCGTACAGCTCGTAGCGGCCCTTGCCGCGCTGCTTGGCGACATACATCGCAAGGTCGGCATTGCGCAACAGCTCGTCCGGCGTGGCCGCGCTGGGCCCGGCGATCGAGATCCCGATGCTGGCCTGCATCTGGACCTGCTTGCCCTGTATGGCGAACGGGTCCCTGAAGGCGTCGAGCAGCCGCTCGGCGACCATCTGCGGTGCGTTGGGTCGTGAATCCTCGAGCAGGACGGCGAACTCGTCGCCCCCGAGGCGAGCGGCCGTGTCGCCGGGCCGCAGCGCGCGCTCGAGCCGGCGGCTGACCGCGATGAGCAGCTCGTCGCCGGCGCTGTGGCCGAGGCTGTCGTTGACCGTCTTGAAGTCGTCGAGGTCCAGGAAGAGGACCGCCAGCGATGACTCGTCGACTCGGCCCGATCGGTCGAGCGCATGCTCCACGCGGTCACTGAACAGCATCCGGTTGGCCAGCCCGGTCAGGGAGTCGTGCAGGGCCTGGTGGCGCAGCTGGCCCTCGAGCTCCTTGCGGCTGGTGATGTCGTCGATGAGCGCGTTGAACCGGATCGTGTCGCCACTCTGGACCGGCCAGATGGTGAGCTGCACCGGGAACTGATGGCCGTCGCGGTGCATCGCCGAGAGCTCCATCCGTCGCGACAGGACGCGCGCCTCGCCGGTGGCGGCATAGCGGCGCATGCCCTCGCGATGCGCCTCGCGCAGCGCCGGCGGCACGATGAGCTCGGCGAGCTCGGCGCCGAGCGCCTCCGCGCGCTGCCAGCCGAAGGTCTCCTCCGCCTGCCGGTTCCACTCGACCACCAGGCCCGTGGCATCGATGGCGACGAAGGCGTAGCTGGCCGTCTCGATGATCATGCGCTGCTGCTCCTCGCTGGCGCGCAGCGCTTCCTCCGCCACCTTGGCGGCGGTGATGTCGATGAGCAGTCCCTGGAGCAGCGGCGGACCATCGAGTGACATGGTCACGGCGATGTCGTCCAGCACCCAGATGGTTCGGCCGTCGCGCCGGATCATCCGGTACTCGAACCGCTTTGCGGTCCCGACGTCGGCGACCGCGGCGTCGCCCTCGAGGACCCGATCACGGTCGTCCGGGTGCAGGCTGCGGGCCCAGAGCTCGGGATCCGAGGTCCACTCGTCCGGGGCGTAGCCGAGCATCGCCTCCACCTTCGGGCTGACGAAGTGCCAGCGCCCGGCGGCTCCGGGCTCGGCGATATAGACGACCCCCGGGTGGCGTTCGACGAGCGTCCGGTACTTGATCTCGGCCACGGAGAGCTCGCGTCCCATGTGGCGCTCGCGCCGCACGGCGGCCTCTCGGTCGCCGAGCATGACGCTCTGGCGGAGGGCGACGCTGACGAGCACGAGGCCCATGGCCACCAGGTTGACCACGGCGATCGGTCCGGACAGGTTGCCCAGGACGTGGGCGGCGAGCAGAAACGGGGTCAATCCGACGGCAACCAGTGGCATCGTCGACCGTGCCCTGGCGGCGAAGCGGATGAAGCCCGGCTCCTCGTCCATGACATCGGTCCACGTGATGGTCCCCAGCATCAGGATCACCAGGCCGGCCGAGAGCAGGTGCGCCGATGCCTCGTGGTCCAGCAGGCCGCTCGATGACGGGATGACGAGGCGCACCAGGAAGCCCGCGCCGAGGAGCACCAGGCCGACGAGGACGACATACGCGCCGTGTGGCGCGCGCTGGGCTCGCACGGCGAAGTCGAGCAGCAGCGTCGCGCCTGTCGTGGCCAGGAAGAAGATCGCGTAGGCGAGGTCGGTTGCGCCGCCGCTGCTCCGACTGGCGACCTGGCCGAAGGCGGTGATGATGAGCGCCGCGGTGGCGAAGAAGACGATGCTGCCGTCCAGGTACACCGACAGGACCTCGCTCGGTCGCAGCTGACCGCGCAGCGCCGCCGCATAGGCGAGCCCGGCGCAGATGAGCACGCCGATGAACGGGAGATCGGAGAGCGCGGGCCGACCGTCCAGGCCGACGGCGACCTCGAGGTTCCGGATCAGCTCGGCCAGGAGCCAGAATCCGATTCCCGCCGTGATCCAGCCGCGCACCGCGCGCACACGCCCGCGAGTACCGCCCATGGAGCGTATTCCGAGCACCAGCCCCAGGCAGGCGGTGAAGGTCAGCTCGGCGCGGACCCACAGCGCCCCCGACGTCGGATCGGCGACGACCTGGGCGATGAACAGGCACAGCAGGACCACGCCCGCCACGATCACCACGCGCGTCGCGGCCGGAAGGTCTCGATATGCCGGCGGGACGAGCCCGATCAGGCGGTTGGTGGGAACCCCCATGGAGGGCTGTGCCTCTCAGCGTCGTAGGCTATCGAGCCTAGAGAGCCGGATCGGCGGCCGATATGGCCCATATGGCTGCGTGCGTACAATCCGCAGATGGTTGTCGGCACCCGCACGCAGTACGAGACGGTCATCGGCATCGAGGTCCACGCTCAGCTGCGGACCGAGTCGAAGATGTTCTGCTCCTGCCCAACCGCGCCGGCCGGGGGCGGCACGGATGAGCCGAACACCCGCACCTGCCCCGTCTGTCTCGGCATGCCGGGCACGCTGCCGGTCATCAACCGTCGCGCGGTGGAGCTCGTGATGCTGACCGGACTGGCCCTGGGCTGCCACGTCGAGACCGAGGCGGTCCGCTTCGAGCGCAAGAACTACTTCTATCCGGACCTGCCGAAGGGATATCAGATCAGCCAGTACGCGCTGCCGCTGTCGAGCGACGGCCGGCTCTCGGTGCCGGTGCCGTCGGAGGACGATGTGGTCAGCGTTGGGATCACGCGCGCGCACCTCGAGGAGGACACGGCGCGCATGCAGCACGCCGGCCGCGGGTACAGCGTCGTGGACTTCAATCGCGCCGGCGTGCCGCTCATGGAGATCGTGACCGAGCCCGATATTCGGTCGCCGGCACAGGCGCGCGCCTACGGCGAGACGCTCCGCGAGCTGCTGCGAGCCATCGGCGCCAGCAACGCCGACATGGAGGCCGGCAGCATGCGGATCGAGGGCAACGTCAGCCTGCG
>Ga0136613_10000107_pt1 | contig 30470 bp, 37 predicted proteins | sample AntDrymUQ2722106_2_FD_106649 | JGI IMG/M metagenome (GOLD analysis project Ga0136613, IMG submission 106649) | Polar desert sand microbial communities from Dry Valleys, Antarctica - metaG UQ272 (21.06) | ecosystem: Environmental > Terrestrial > Soil > Desert | place: Antarctica: Dry Valley... | reverse complement strand
TCGAGATCCCCGGCCTTGCTTCCTTCCTCGGGACCCGCGACTTCAACGGTGAGCTGCCCGGTCTCGACCAGTTCCCCGACGATGAGCTGCCGCCGGTCAACATCGTCCACTTCTCTTTCCAGGTCATGGTTGGCTTGGGAGTGCTGATGCTCGCCTTGTCAGCCACTTTCGGGATCGCCTGGTGGCGTCACCGGCGACCTCCTCAGGGCCGCTGGTTCTGGCGTTCCGCCGCCTTGGCGGGCGCGGCGTCGGTGATCGCGATGGAGGCGGGCTGGATTACCACCGAAGTCGGCCGACAACCGTGGATCGTCTACGGCCTCGTGCGGACCGCGGACGCCGTCACTGAGGCTGACGGAATCATCTGGAGCCTGATCGGCACCACCATCGTCTATATCGGTCTGACTGCGGGCACCATCATCTCGCTCCGGCGGATCGCCGTTGGGTTCAGGCGAGGGAGGGATGTCGCCACTCCCTACGGCCCTCCTTCAGGCTGATGCTCGCCAACGCCATCGTCGCCATGATTTGGATGGGGATTTCGGCCTACGCCGTCTTCGGAGGAGCCGACTTCGGCGCCGGCGCCTGGGACTTGGTAGCGGGCGGGCCTGAGAAAGGCCGCCGCGCTCGCGCCCTCATCGAGCAGGCCATCGGCCCTGTATGGGAGGCCAACCACGTCTGGCTGATCTTTGTGCTGGTCTTCCTCTGGACCGCCTTCCCCGAGGCCTTCGTCTCGATCGGCACCACGATGTGGATCCCGTTGACTCTGGCTGCGCTCGGCATCATCTTTCGCGGTTCAGGCTTCGCCTTTCGGAAATGGGCCGACACCGTCGGTCGGCAGCGTTTTTACGGTGCCGAGTTCGCTGGCGCTTCCGTGTTGACCCCGTTCTTCCTCGGAACCGTGGCCGGCGGAGTGGCCTCGGGGCGAGTGCCGCTCGGCAACGCGGCCGGCGATACGTTCGGATCCTGGCTCAATCCCACCTCGATCTTTGGTGGGGTCATGGCAGTGGTCGCTACTGCCTACGTCGCCGCGGTGCTCATCACCCGCGAAGCCGACCTCGACCACGACGCCGAGATGACCGACTACTTCCGAACGCGGGCTTTGATCACTGGAACAATCGCCGGAGCCCTCTCGGTCGTTGGGATCTTCATTCTCGCCAACGACGCCCCCGGGCTTTTCCGCGGCCTCACCTCTGCGCGGGGCATCGTCCTGCTCGCTATCTCCGCTGTCGCCGGCCTCGCCTCGTTGTATCTGCTTTACCGCCGCCGCTACTTCGCCGCACGGCCAACCGCCGCGCTCGCCACGGTCTCCGTCCTCTGGGGCTGGGGCGCCGGGCAATACCCATGGCTTCTGGCCGACGCAATGACGATCGCCCAGGCGGCCGCTTCCGACCGCGTCCTCTGGGCTCTCGTCATTGCTTTTGTCGTTGCGGGCTTGCTTGCGATCCCAGCGCTGCTCTGGCTGTACCGGCTGACCCAATCCCGTCGGCTCGGCGAAGGCGAAATGCGCGCCGACTCCACCGAAGCCCTGATGCGAGACCGCTAGCCAAACCTAAGGTTTGCGTGGTGGTATAGCCACCACAATCGCCTTCAGAATCTCGGACCCCCCAGCGAGAATGGAGCGATGAGGTTTCTCGGCAAGACGATCGTCGTCACGGGAGCGTCCGGAATCGCCGCGGCCAGCGCGCGCCGACTGGCCAACGAGGGAGCGAGAGTCTTCGTGCTATCTCGGGACCCGGATCAGTGCGAAGAGCTCGTGACGAATCTCGAAGGTGACGGTCACAAGTGGGTTGCGGTCGATCTCACCGACCAGCCGGCCACCGACGCAGCGCTAAAGGAAGTGGATGTGGTGCATGGTCTCTTCGGAGTCGCGGGTGGGTCTGGGCGGAGGTTTGGCGACGGGCCGTTCCACGAGCTCACTACCGAGGCCTGGCAAGCCACCACTGACCTCAACGACCTTCCCACCGTGAACGCTGCCGTCGCCGTTCTCAACCTGATGCTCGCATCGAAGACTCGAGGCTCGATAGTGCTCACGTCGAGCGTCCTCGCCACCTCCCCTAGTCCGCAGCTGTTTGCGACCCATGCCTACGCCGCCAGCAAAGGAGGCATCACCGCGTTGGTCCGGGCAGCGGCCGCCTATTACGCCCCGGCGGGAATTCGCTTCAACGCCATTGCTCCCGGTTTGGTCGACACGCCAATGGCCGACCGTGCGGCCAATGACCCGGCAATTCGCTCTTACATCGCTGCCAAGCAGCCGCTGATGGGTGACCTGCTCGACCCAGCCGACATCGCCGCCGCAGCCGCGTTTCTCCTTTCCGACGACGCCTGCATGATCACCGGTCAGACGATCGCGGTCGACGGTGGCTGGTCGGTCACCGAAACCTAAAAGCCTCGGGTTGTATAGACATTTGGGAGAACCTCGACCATCATGAGCGCGATGAAGTTGCTCACCGTCCACGATGTCACCTACGAACAAGTCGCCAAGACGATCGATCACTCGCTGCTCAGGCCCGAACTCACCCTTGACGAGATCGACGCCGGTTGCGACCTCGCCGCCAAGTACAAGGTCGCCTCCGTGTGCTGCCGGCCCGCCGACGTGGCCCGCGCCGCCGCGAAGCTCGCCGACAGCGAGGTAGAAGTAGGGACGGTGGTGGGATTCCCCCATGGCTCCTCCCACACCAAGACGAAAGTATTCGAGGCCGAGCAAGCCCTCGCCGATGGCGCCACCGAACTCGACATGGTCATCAACATCGGCTGGCTCCGCTCTGGTGAGGATCAACTCGTCGAAGACGAGATCCGCCAGATCGTCGAGGTAGCCGAAGGTCGCGCGTTGGTGAAGGTGATCTTGGAAAACACCTATCTCAGCGACGGCGAGAAGGAGCGCGGTTCGAAATTGACCGAGGTCGCCGGTGCCGACTTCGTCAAGACCTCGACGGGATTCGCCGCCTCCGGCGCCACCCTCGACGACCTTCGCCTCATGCGCAACGCCGTGTCCGATCACGTCCAGGTGAAAGCTGCCGGTGGGGTCAGAAACCTCGATGCGCTTTTGGAAGTCATGTCGATCGGCGTTACCCGCATCGGCTCGACCCGGACCGACGAGATGCTCGAGGACTACAACAAGCGCCGCGGCCTCTAAGCCAGGGCTGCCCCGATCGCGCCGGCATTCGGCCCCAGCGAGGCGGCAACTACCTCGACCGACCCGGGCGGCACCAGGGTGAGGTGCTCCCTGAGAGCCCGCTGTATCGGTTCGATCACGATGTCGCCGGCCTGGACGATTCCTCCGCCGATCACGATGCGATCCGGAGCCAGCAACGCCACGGCATTGGCGAGCGATATTCCGAGGTAGCGAGCGGCGTACTCGACCGCCTCGACCGCCATCTCGTCACCGGCCCGCACCGCGGCGTAAACTTCTTCGATCGATCGCTTGCCGGCCCGAGCCGCCACGGCTTCCGCCTTGGCGATCGGCTCGGCGCAACCGCGGTTCCCGCATCCGCACAGCGGTCCATCGGGCACCACGATCTGGTGAGCAATCTCTCCCGCGGTCCCCAAACCACCGAGGTGGACCCGGCCCTCGATCATGACTCCTCCCCCGATGCCGGTGCCGAGGGTGACACAGACCAAGGTGTGCGCCCCACGACCCGCCCCGACGGTGCCCTCGGCCAAAGTGAAAGCGCGAGCGTCGTTGATCAGTGCAGACGATCGCCCTAGGCCAGCGGTCATCTTGGCCAGCAGGGGAAAACCCTTCCACGGGCCGGGGAGATTGGGGAAGAGCTCGATCGCCCCGGTCTTCTTGTCAAAAACCCCGGGCACCCCCACGCCGATGGTCGCTGCCTGCGGGTACCCAGATGCGATCTCGATCATCCTCGACGTCACTGCCTCCGGGCCGAGATCGGCTTTGGTCGGAACAGTGTCGGTTGCGACCAGCCAGCCGTCCCCCTCGGCAAGACGGTCGGCGTCGACCAGTGCAACTTTGATGTTGGTGCCCCCCAGATCGAGACCGAGCCGCAGGCTCATCTCAAGGTTTCAAAGCTGTCGCGCCGAAGCACGGTCTCGAATCGATACCGCTCGGCGGCGTAACGGGTTTCGGTGTGCTCGAGCGGGATGTCGTCCTGATCGGTGATGATCCGCTGTTCCACCAACAGGACCGCCGGATGAATCAAATCGAGCAGCTTGCGCTCTCCGGCCGTCGCGATACGCGCGCTCACCCAAGCTTGAGCCCGGGTGGGGATCCGATGGAGCTGCTCGAAGGCGGCGTGGAGCGAACCATCGGTGAGCCCGCCATCCATCACTGCGGCAACGGTCGAAGGCAGCACCGCCGACTCGATGGCCATCGGCACTCCGTCGGCTAGCCGCAATCGCTCGAGCAGCCATACGCTTTGACCATCGAGCAATTGGAGAGCAGCCGCATTCTCCGGTGAACGATCGATCTCAGTCCAGCGCAGCAGCCGGGACGAAGCTCGCAGCCCTCTTCGACGCATGCTCTCCGTGAAGGAAAGTGGCGAACCCAAAACTCTCATCACCGGCCGGCTGGCAACAAAAGTCCCCTGGCCGCGACGCCGAACCAAAAGCCCGTCCTGCGCGAGCTGCGCGACAGCGTATCGGGCGGTCATCCGGCTTACGCTGAACCTTTCACATAGCTCGGCATCAGAGGGCAGTCGGTCGCCTGGCGACCCGGCGGCGACCAATGACCGCACGTAGCTCGCGATTTCCTCGTAGCGGGGTGGCTTGACGCTCATTGCAACCGCCTCCTATCGTAATGTCTATACATTTCAGAACTCAACGAATGACGATGAACAGTCCAGTCGCCGGTCGCTTTCTCGACGCCGCTCACGATGTCCTGCGGAAAATCGGGGACACTCAGCTGGAGTCGATCGGTCGCGCCGCCGAGCTGTGTGCGGACACGATCGCGGCGAAGGGCTTGGTCCACATGTTCGGCACCGGCCACTCACGCATTCCCCTCGAAGAGATGTTCCCACGCTATGGGTCGTATCCCGGTTTTCATCCAATGGCCGAGCTGTCGATGACCTTTCATACCCAAGTGGCCGGCTCGAATGGGCAGAGGCAGGCGATGTTTATCGAACGAGTCCACGGCCTCGCCGAACAGATCCTCGCCAACTTCCATTTTGGGGAAGAAGACCTGATGATGATCTTCAGCGCCTCGGGTCTGGCTGCGGTCCCTATCGAGATGGCGATCGGCGCTCGCAAACGGGGCCTCATCGTTATCGCGGTGACGTCTGTGGCGCAGAGCGAAGCCGGGGAATCGTCCCACGAGTCGAACAGTCGCCTGGCCGACCACGCCGATCTGGTGATTGACATCTGCACTCCCCCGGCCGACGCCCTGATCACCCTCGACGGATTGGACACTCCGATCGGTCCCGGTTCTACCATCGCCTACGCTGCGATAGTCAACGAGATCAAGGTTCAGACGGCCTCACTGCTGCTGCAACGGGATGCTCTGCCTCCGGTGATTACGTCAGCATCGGTCGTCGGGCGCGAGCGGGCCGACCAGCTCTTTGAAGGGGCCTATCGCGAGCATGGCCGGCGAGTCGGTCGACTTTTGAGCGGAAAATAGAAAACCAACCAAAGGAGAAAAAGAATGAGAGACACCAAACTCCGCGGGACCGCGCTCGTGGCGATCCTGCTGATGGTGGCCGTCGCCTGCGGTGACGGCGCCAGCGGCGATGGAGGAGGTGACGAGGGTCCCTGGACGATTGGCGTCTCCAACACCCTGGTCGGCAACGGCTGGCGTGAGCAGATGATCTGCGCCATCAAGGCCGAAGCGAGTGCGAGCGGCGTCATCGATGAGGTGGTTGTGGTCAACCGCAACGGTGGACCTACCGAGCAGATAGCCGACCTCGAGAGCCTGATCAGTCAGGGAGTGGATGCAATCATCCTCAACCCGACTGACCGCGAAGCTCTCAACTCGGTCATCGAAGAAGCCATCGATCAAGGCATCGTCGTGGTGGCGGTTGACCAGGCGGTCACTGCCGAGGGCGCCTACGTCGTCACCAACGACCAGGTTGCTTATGGTCGCCTCGGTGCCGAGTGGCTGTTCGAGCAGATGGGTGGAACGGGCAACGTCGCCTACATGCGCGGCATCGACGGCGTGCCGGCTGACACCGACCGCGACACCGGTTTCCAGGAAGCCCTCGCGAACTTCCCGGACATCAACGTCGTATCGGAAGTGTTCACCGGCTGGGACCCCTCCACCGGCGCCTCGCAAGCCCTCGAGCTCATCACGACTCAGCAGATCGACGGGATCTGGACCTCGGGAATCGACTACACGGTCGTTGACCAGTTCGCAGCCGCCGACGTCCCCTATGTGCCGATCGTTGGAGCCGACAACAACGGGTTCATCGCTCAGCTCATCGAGCTCGAAGGCGATGGTTTAGTCGGCGCCGCAGTGACCAACCCACCGGCCATCGGTGGAGTCGGCGCGTCAGTGGCGATCTCGGCGTTGCAGGGCGAGAACCCTGATCAAGAGGTAATCCTCACGCCACAGGTGTTCGACAGCTCCGAGCAGGGCGATCTCGAAGGGCTCTACGACGCCGACCAGCAGGTCGGCTGGAGCACCTACGTCAATATCGACCCCTACACCAGCTACGAAGCGGCCGATGTTGCGACGTGCCAGGGCCCGGGCGAATGAACTAGAGAGGGAGGGGTCGGAGGGAAACCTCCGGCCTCTCTTTTGCTACTGACCCGATGACCGACGCGCTGCTCGAAACCAAAGCCGTCGCCAAGAGCTACGGCTCGGTGGTGGCGCTGCGATCGGTCGACTTGACAGTGCAGCCCGGCGAGATTCATGCGTTGCTCGGAGCCAACGGCGCCGGCAAAAGCACCCTGGTCAAGATTCTCTCGGGCGTCATAGCTCCCGACTCGGGCACCATCTCGGTCAATGGCCGGAGCGTCACAATGCGCCGTCCACCCGAAGCCCTCAAGGCAGGTTTGGCGACGGTTTACCAGGACCCGGCCCTCGTCCCGGACCTGACCATCGCCCAGAATCTGACCTTGACCGCGATCGACGAGGACGCGGTCCGCAGCCGCCTTACCGCGATGGGTCTCGGCCGTCTTGATTTCGACGCTCAGATTCGGGATTTGCCGTTAGAAGTTCTGCGTCTGCTCGACTTGGCCCGCGCTCTTGCCCACGATCCGCAACTGCTTTTGTTGGACGAGATCACTGCCGCCCTGCCGTCGGATCAGGCCGAGCACGTTTTCGGGATCATGCAGGAATGGAAGGAGAAGGGCCGGTCGGTTCTCTTCATCACTCATCGGCTGGCCGAGGTGCTTTCCCTGTGCGACCAGGCCACGATCCTGCGCGACGGGCGCACCGTCGCCCAAGTCGAACCCCGCCAGAGCGGCGAGCGCGGGTTGGTGACGCCGATGCTGGGCGAGGTCGCGGCAGAGCTGGAAGCGGCCACCTCGCGGGTCATCTCGCAGGAGGCGCCCATCAACCTCGCCACCGCCGACCTCTACTCCGGCGGCAAGGTCAATGGCATCTCGTTTGAGCTGCGCGCGGGCGAGATCCTCGGCATCGCCGCCCTCGAAGGCCAGGGACAGGACCGCCTCTTCGAGCTGCTGAGCGGCGACCGACGACCCGATCGGGGAGAGGTGATCGTCAACGGCTCGCCGCTCCGGGCTCGTTCCCCCTACGACGCGATTCGGCGCGGCGTAGTCCTCGTTCCGTCGGATCGGGTCCTGGCGCTCCTCCCCAAGCGATCAGTACGGGAGAACCTTGCAATCCCCCTCTACAACCGGGTGCAACGCTGGCTCGGCCTGGTCGGCGATGAGGACACCCGCACGAACAAAGCGATCGAACGTTTATCGATCGACACCAGGGCTCACCGCCAGGTCCGGCGCCTCTCCGGTGGCAACCAGCAAAAAGTGGTGATAGGTCGCTGGCTCGCCAACGGCTTCCGCACTTTGCTCTGTTTCGACCCCACCCGGGGAATCGATATCCATACCAAGCGCCAGATCTACGACCTTCTGAAAGAGGTCGCCGACACCGGCGCCTCGGTGTTGGTCTACACCAGCGAACTGCCCGAGATTCCCTTGCTTTGCGACCGCGTCCTCGTGATCTACAACGGCCGGATCGTCCACGAGCAGGATGCCGCGACCGCGACTGAAGAGGTGCTGCTCTCCGCGGCTCACGGGCTCGAGGAGTCGGCATGACCGCGGTTGTGCGTAGACGGGCCCTGAATTTGAGACGTCATGGCTGGTCGATCGGAGTTTGGCTGCTGCTCGCGATCCTGATCGGCTGGTATGTGCTCCTCATCCCCCGCTTTGGCAGCTTTCAAATCGCCTCGATCATCAAGAACAGCCTGCCGCTGGTTTACCTTGCGATCGGCCAGGCCGTGATCGTCATCACCGGCGGGATCGATCTTGGGGCGGGGGCGATGCTGGTTCTCACCAATTCCACCTCCGCCACGTTGATGCAGGACCAGCCGTTCTTGGTGACGATCCTGATCGGGTTCGGCATCATCCTCGGCGCCGCGGCGCTCAATGGTTTCGTCGGTTGGATCATCAATGTCTCGCGGGTGCCCGACATCGTCGTCACCCTCGCCACGAGCTTCATCTACTCAGGGCTCGCCTTGATGATCCTGCCCGGTCCGGGCGGTGGCACCTCGGCTGGGTTTCGGATCCTCTTCACTGGAAGCGATGACGGCACAGGGACGAGCTTCGGGTTCTCGCTCGGCATGCTGCTGGTGCCGGTGGTGATCGCCGCCTTCTTTATGCGCAGGTCGCGCACGGGACTCTCGCTCTATGCCACCGGCAGCGATCTCAACGCCGCCTATTTGTCCGGCGTCGATATTCGCCGGGCCAAGGTGATCGGCTACGCGTTCGGCGGGGCAATGGCTGGTCTGGCCGGTCTCGCTACTGTCGCCATCACCGGGTCGGGTGATCCTCGATTCAGCATCGGCGCCAACGCCACCCTCAACAGCGTCGCTGCCATCGTGTTGGGAGGAGTCGCGCTCACCGGTGGGATCGGGTCGGTGGTGGGAGCGGTGGCCGCCGCCATCATCGTTTTCTTTCTCAGCCCGATCCTGAGCGCAATGGGGATCGACCCCAATACCGCCCAGGTCGTTCAGGGGAGCTTGATCGTTGTCGTCATGATGATCGCGGGGTTGCTCGCGCTCCGGCGAAGGCGCGCCAAGTGACGGTCGCCGACCTGCCCGGGGTCCGCCGGCAGGCCGCCTCGATGCGGTTGCTCGCCGATCATCCGTTGTGGGTCCTGGGAGGGGTACTGGTGGTCTTGATAGCGATCACCGGAGCAATCCGGCCTTCGTATCTCAGTTTCAGCGGGCTGCGAAACACGGTTCTTCTCGCCGCTCCGCTTGGGATCATGGCCGCCGCCCAAACGCTGCTGATGCTGACCGGGGGAATCGACCTGTCGGTGGCAATGGTGGCCACCGGCGCTGCTTATGTGGCGGGCAATCGCTCGCCCTCCGGAGCTTTGATCGCCATCGCTTCCGGGCTCTTGGTGGGGCTGATCGCCGGCGCCACGAATGGGATCGGAGTCGGCATCTTCCAGGTCAATCCCTTGATTATGACCCTGGCGATGGCGGCCATCCTGCTCGGGCTCTTCACCTCCTGGGCGCAAACCATCTTCACCGGTTCAACCACCGTCGCCCCGTTGATCAAGACTCTGGGTGGCGGTTCTTTCTTTGGCAACCGCGTGCCCTATAACGCGTTGATCTGGGTCGGTGTGGCCTTGGTGGTGATGTGGCTCCTGAAACGCACCGGGCTCGGGCGGATCACCTATGCGATCGGCGACAACCCCATCGCGGCCCGCCTGTCTGGAGTGCGGGTCTGGCAGGTACACCTGGTGCTCTACACGTTGGCCGGCCTTCTCGCGGCACTGGCAGGCATCCTCATCGCCGGCCGCACCGGCGCGGTCGATCTCCAGCTCGCCAGCACGTTCTTGTTGCCTTCGGTGGCGGCGGCAGTGATCGGCGGAACCTCGATTTTCGGCGGCGTCGGCAGCTATTCGGGCACCATCCTCGGCGCCTTGATCCTTTCGGTGCTCAACTCAATGCTCACATTCCTCAACGTCGGCCAGGCGATCCAACAAGTCGTGTATGGCTTGATCGTCCTGCTGCTCGCCTGGCTCTACGCCAAGGTGACGACGGAGCGCTAGGGATGTCCTTTGCCGATATTCGCGCGGGGGTGGTCGGGGTGGGCTTTATCGGGTTGGCCCATGTCGAAGCTTTGCGCCGCCTCGGTGTCGATGTGCGCGGGGTCGTCGGTTCGAGCCCGGAACGAGCGCGGGCGAAAGCCGAATCAAGCGCGCTCCCCCGGGTCTATGACAACCTCGACGAGCTGTTGGCCGATCCCGAGATCGATGTCGTCCACGTCGCCAGCCCCAATCATGTTCACTACGACCAGGTCAAGCAGGTCCTGGGTGCGAGCAAGCACGTGGTCTGCGAGAAGCCTCTCGCCCTCGACTCGACTCAAACCGCAGATCTGGTTTCGACCGCGAAAGCGGCCGGGCTGATCAACGCAGTTTGCTTCAACCTGCGCTTCTACCCGCTCTGTCATCAGATGCGGGCCATGGTCGCCCAAGGCACGATCGGCGAGCCCCGCTTCCTCACCGGCGCTTATCTCCAAGACTGGCTCCTGCTCGAGACCGACTGGAACTGGCGGCTGGTCCCATCGCAAGCTGGCGAGCTGCGAGCGGTGGCCGACATCGGCTCGCATTGGCTCGACCTTGCCGGATTTATCAGCGGGCGCCGGATCATCGAGGTGATGGCTGAGCTCCACACGTTTGTCCCTACCCGGCGTCATCCCCCGGGCCCTGTGGAATCCTTCGCCGTGGTAAGCACCAATGAGGAGTTGATCGAGGAGTCGATGTCCTCCGACGATGCTGCCTCGGTCATGCTCCGCTTCGAGGGTGGCGCCCGCGGCCTGGTGGCGATCTCGCAGGTGGCCGCCGGACGCAGGAACTCGATCACCTTGGAAGTCGACGGCAGTGAGTCGGCGCTCGCTTGGAGCTCGGCCGACCCCGAGCAGCTTTGGATAGGCCACCGCGGCCGTCCCAACGAGCTGTTGGCTCGCGACCCGGCGCTCGTCGATGAGACCGCCCGCCGGATCATCGGCTATCCCGGCGGGCACGTCGAGGGTTATCCCGACACGTTCCGCGCCCTCTTCGGAGAGGTGTATCGCCATATTCAGGACCCGTCCGGCGACGCCACCTACCCCACCTTTGCCGACGGTCACGAGGTTCTACTTGTGACCGAGGCAATCGCTCAGAGCCACCGAACCCAGACCTGGACCAACGTCAAAAGGAGTGAAACATGAAGCTGGGATTGCTCACCGCACCGTTTGCGGAAACCGATCTGATGGATATCGCCGATTGGTCTTCGGCCAACGGCTTCGAGATGCTCGAGGTTTGCTGCTGGCCCCCTTCCACCGGCGTCGCCCGCCGCTACGCCGGCATTTGCCACATCGACGTCACTGACCTATCGGACACGCGGGCGTCGGAGATCGTCGATGAGTTGGCCTCCAAGAACACCACCATCTCCGGGCTCGGCTACTACCCGAATCCGCTCCATCCTGATCCCGAGCATCGAGCGATGGTGAAGGAGCACCTTCTCAAACTGATCACCGCGGCCCAGAAGATGTCGGTGCCGGTGGTCAACACGTTCATCGGCGCCGATGGACTGAAGAAGCAATCCGAGAACTGGGAGGACGCTCGGAAGGTGTGGCCCGAAATCGTCGCCCATGCCGCCGACTCGGGAGTGAAGATCGCAATCGAGAACTGTCCGATGATCTTCTCATTCGACGAATGGCCCTCGGGTCACAACCTCGCCTATTCGCCAAGCATGTGGCGGACGATGTTCGAAGAGTTTGGCGAGACGGTGGGGCTCAACTTCGACCCGTCCCATCTGGTCTGGCAGATGATCGACGTCGAAGCGGCGGTCGCCGAGTTCGGACATCGGTTTTATCACCTTCATGCCAAGGACTTGATGGTCGATCGCAAGGCTCTTTACGAGAACGGGATTCTTTCGCTCGGGATGGGCTGGCAGGTGCCGCGTCTCCCCGGGCTGGGCGACGTGCCTTGGGGTCGGCTCTTCTCGGCCCTGTATCGGTCGGGCTACGACTACGTGATCTGCGTCGAGCACGAGGACCGGCAGTGGGAAGCCACCGACGACCTGATCAAGCGGGGTTTCCTCCTCGCTCGTGACACCCTCTCACCTTATGTGAAGTAGGCATGGCTAGCCGCTTCGACGTCATCGTCGTCGGCTCCGGTTCGGCAGGATCGACTGCCGCCATCGCGGCCGCTCGCGCAGGTGCGTCAGTCCTGCTCCTCGAGAAACTGCCGTTCCTGGGCGGAGTCTCGACGGCGGTGCTCGACACGTTCTACGGCTTCTACACCCCCGTCTCGATCGCTAAGAAGGTCGTTGGCGGAATTGGCGATGACGTTGTTGCAGGGCTACGAGGCCTTGGACCGGTTGTGGAACGACCCAACACCTATGGGGCCGGCACTGGAATTACCTATCTCGCCGAGCATCTCAAGCTGGTCTGGGAAGAGCTCGTCGAGGAGGCGGGAGCCAAAATCCTGCTCCACGCCTTCGTCCAGGATGCGACCGTCGTCGACGGCCGGATCGTCGACCTCGTGGTGGCAACCAAGGCCGGGCTCTTGTCAGTAGAAGGATCGATCGTCATCGATGCCTCCGGTGACGCCGACGTCTGCCATCACGCCGGATTTCGGTACGAGCTCGCCGGCGAGATTTCTCCGGCGCAAACGCTCACCACCACCTTTCGCATGACCAACGTCGATGTGTCCCGGCGGCAGACGATCACCAAAGACGAGCTACACGGATTGATGGCCGACGCTCGCGCAGACTTCGATCTGCCCCGTTTGGAAGGAAGCGATCACATCACCCCGATCGGCGACATGACCGCCACGATCATGACCCGCGTCGAGCACGTCCAGAAACGGAACGGCCGGGTGGTCAACGCATCTGACCCGGAGGTGCTCACCGCCGCCGAGATCGCCGGCCGGCGACAGGCGTTCGAGTATGCACGGTTTCTCATCGATCGGGTCCCTGGATACGAGGAAGCCAGCCTGGTTGCCCTCTCCACCCAAATCGGGGTGCGGGAGACTCGCCGCGTGTTCGGCGACTACCGAGTGACGCGAGAGGATGTCACCACGGCGCGTCAATTCGACGACCAGATCGGGCTTTGTGGTGCCCCGATCGAAGACCACGGCGTTGGGACCGACACGACCTGGGAGTACCTGCCCGAGGGCCGAGCGGTGGGGATCCCGCTTCGCAGCCTCGTCGTCGCCGACTCTTCCAACACGCTCGTCGCCGGCCGTTGCTTCTCGGCGACTCACGACGCCCATGCGTCGATCCGCTCAATGGCCCAATGCATGGCGATGGGTCAAGCCGCCGGAGTCCTAGCGGCGATGGCTTCTCCATCGGGTGAGGTGAGATCGGTCGACGCGGCCGCGGTCCGCGCTCAGCTGCGAGCTGATGGCGCCATCCTCGAGCTGGGATGAAGGCGCGGACCGTCCTCGGCGACATCGAGCAGCCAGAGCTCGGTGTCACCTATTGCCACGAGCACCTGATCCTCGATTCGCCGGTAATCGCCTCGAAGTTTCCGGCCATGCACCTGCCGTCGGTCGACGAGGCCGTCACCGAGCTGGAAACGTGTTCGACCGTTCGGACGATGGTCGACGCCATGCCGGAGGGCGGACGCCAAGTTGACCGTCTAGTCGAGGTCTCCCGGCGAACCGGCGTCAACATCACCTCCGCGACCGGTCTGCATACGAAGAAGTACTACCCGGAGCATCCCTGGGCCTTGACCGATTCATCCGACCAGCTCGCGGTGCGATTCGAGGCCGACCTGGCCGACCGCTGCGGAGTGATCAAGTTTGCGGTCGGGCCCGAAGGATTGGATTCCCGCACCCGCGAGGTCCTCGAGGCAGTGGCGATGACGCAGGCGCGCACCGGTGCTCCGATCCTCAGCCACTGCGAGGACGGCTTGTTGGGAGTCGAGCAAATCGAGGCAATGCGCGAGCTGGGGATTGATCTCGCCCGGGTCGTCCTCTCCCACACCGACAAGGTGGCGGATCGGGGATATCACCGGGCGCTGCTCGAGTCCGGAGCCAGCCTCGAATACGACCAAGCGCTGCGCCATCCCAACGATCCCGGCCACCCCACCGGTCCCCTGTTGGCCGAGATGGCGGCGGCGGGCTATTCGGGCCAGTTGATGCTCGGAACCGATGGCGCTCGCCGCACACTTTGGAAGACGCTCGGCGGCAAGCCCGGTCTCGCCTACCTCGGCGAGGACTACCAATTGATCCTCGAGCGACACGGCATCGATCAGTCGCTTCGATACCAGATCATGGTCGAGAACCCGGCGCGCTGGCTCAGCTTCCTCTCCTAATCGTCGGTGCTAAGTTCGGGGGTGAGTGGTCGGGAGAAACCAAACACTTGCCCCTGCTGTGGGGAAAGGAGAGCCGCAGCCTGTACAACGTGCGCGGCTTCAACTACATCCGCTGTGTCACCTGTGGATCGGCCCGACTCGATCCGCTTCCGACCGACCCGAAATCGATCTATGACGAGTCGTATTTCGTCGAACTCGGACCTGGGCGGCTATACCAACTACGAGCTGACCGCGAGCTTCACGAGCGGAACGCCAATTCCCGCCTGGCCTTGATTGCGCGTATGGCGCCACCGCAGCCAATGAGGTTGGTGGACGTCGGTTGCGCGACGGGTTACACCCTTACGCAAGCGAAGCGAAAGCAGTGGAAGGCAACCGGAGTCGAAGTCTCTGAATTCGCCCGCGGCATTGCTGCTGACAGAGGGGCACACGGTATTCTCATCGATCGAGCCCGCCCTCGAAGCCGTGCGACCCAATGTCGTCACCTTCTTCCAAGTCCTGGAACACATGGCTCGTCCCGACGTGGCAGTAAGGGCCGCCTCCGAAGCCACTGAACGCGGGACGGTGCTAGCTATTGAAACGTGGGACCGGCGAAGCGCCATTGCTCGACTATTCGGCACGCGATGGCACCAGGCGAATCCGCCCTCTGTCATCCATCTCTTTACCCGCGAAGGCGTGTCGCAACTGCTGACCCGAAATGGATTAGAGCCGACCCTGATCCGAGCAACCGCGAAGTTTGTCATCTTTTCGCAATTGGCTGGTGTTGCTGAACAGAGATGGGGGCCTTTGGCGCGGGCATTCCGTCGCATCCTCGGAGCGAACCGCCTGAGAAGCGGAGCGTTCTCTTACAACTTGGGCGATCTGATCACTGCCATCGTCGTCAAGTCCTAACTCTTAGAGCAGCGACCCCGCGGCTTCGTCGGCGAAGACGGTCAATTCGTCGTGAGTTTGCAAGAAAGACGCGGGCAGCCCTGAGGAGATCGGACCGGACAACGCCGCCGTCAACACCTCCGACTTCGCCCGACCGCTCACCAGCAACCAAATCTCCCGGGCGCCGAGTACCTCGGCAAGGCCGAGGGTGACCCCCCAGGTGGCGGGCGGGTCGGCCCCATAAGTTTTCGCCCCCTCGATGGTTTCCGGCGCCAGATCCACGCGCCGGGTTTTCGAGTCGATCGTCGAACCCGGCTCGTTGAGCCCGAGGTGACCGTTGCGCCCGAGACCGAGAATGGCCAGGTCGAGCGGCTGGGCGCTGACGAGTTGGTGGTAGCGCTCGCATTCGCCGTCGAGATCCTCCGCTTCAGTCATCGGCCGCTCGAATCCTTGGGCAGGAACCCGGTCGAGCAAGGAGCGCTTGATCATTGAGTCGCAACGGGCGGGGTGGCCGACCGGCAGCCCAAACTCGTCAAGCAAGAAGACCGTCGTCTCGCGGAGGGAGTCGGCCGCTAGCCGGTCGTAGAACGGTCCGGGGGTTCTCCCGGTCGGTAGGCAAAGTCGTTTCCGGTGGCCCAACTGGTCCGTGGCTTTTGCGACCCAGTTGTCGCCGACAATCAATCGCAATCGGGCAACCTCATCCGCCGGCAACCACCCGATCCACGTAGTCGCCGGTCTTGTCGTCCTTCAAGATCATCTTGCGGCGGCCATCGGGCAGCGTCTCGGACTTGATTACGGTCTGGCCCTCGAACTTTTCCGGGCTCTTCGTGATCCGGGGGGTGGCGCCGTGCCGCCACTCGAGCTGGACCGGCTCCCACTGCTTGCTGTCGGCCGATCTGTAACAGGCGTCCATGATCGAGTTGACGACGTAGCCGTCGTAGAGGGTTTCTCGCGGCTCTCGGCCCTCGTCGATGGCGTTGAACATGTCGCTGAACATGTCGACGTAGCCGAGCTCGGAAACCTCATCGCCCACCGGGAACAACCAGCCGGCTTCCGTCTCGGCCTTCTCGGCCACGTAGCCGGAGCCGCCACCGGCGGTGAACATCTCAAAACCGGTGCGGAGGAAATGATTGAGCCAGATGGTGCCGTCGGTGCCTGCCACCTCGTCGCGGAGGTCCATGCCGCCGCGGAAGGTCCAGCTCACTTCGAACTGGCCGACCGCGCCGGACTCGAACTTGATCAACGCGATCGCGTTGTCCTCGTCCTCGATCGGATGGACAAATGTGTCGGTCCAGCACATCACCTCGACCGGCCGGTTCTCCTTCCCGACGAAGCTGCGGATGATCTCGATGCAGTGACAGCCGAGGTCGATGATGGCGCCGCCGCCGGTGAGCCGTCCGTCCCAAAACCACGCCGAGTGCGGACCGGGATGAGTCTCGCGCGATCGCACCCAGGTGACGTCGCCGATCGCCCCGGCTTTGACAGTGTTGATCGCTTTAAGCGTCTTAGGCGTGTAGCACAGGTCTTCGAGGTAGCCGCCAAATACGCCGGCCTTCTCGACGGTGTCGAGGATCCGCTTCGCCTCCTCGGCGGTGCGGGCTAGAGGTTTCGTACAGAGGACGGCCTTTCCCGCCTTGGCCGCCAACTCAATCGCTTCTTCGTGAAGATGGTTGGGCAACCCGACCACCACCACGCTCGTGTCGGGGTGGTTGACCGCCTCTTCCATCGAAGTGGTGTGATCGGAGATGCCCCACCGCTTCTTGAAGGCCTGACCCCGGTCCTCGCTTCGCGAATACACGACCTCGACCCGGTCCCGCCCCCGCTGGCCGTGCAAGGTCATCGTGTAAAACTCTCCAATCAAGCCCGTCCCCAACATCGTCACATTCATGGACGCACTGTATTTCGCAAACCCTGGGTTCGTACCGTCGTACAACAGCGGTACCAGCCCACAGAATGGGGTACCGTGGCCTCGTGACAGAACGCCTACGTCCGATCGAGCGACGAATGCTGGCACTCCACCGGGAGGGCGTCGACCATGCCGAGATCGCCGCTCGGTTCAAAAAGGGCGTCGATTTTGTCGAGCGAGTTTTGAGCTGGACCGACATCCCCCGGCCCGAGGCGGAGAAACGCAGCAAAGGTCATCGCCCGGTTGAGCGCCGAGTCCTCGAGCTTCGTTCCCAGGGTCTCAGCCATGATGAGATCGGGCGTCGTTTCGGTCGGAATGCCGCATACGCCCAACGGATAGAGGATCTCGCCAACCTGCGGACCGAGGTCGGCCTCGCCTAAGACCAAGCACCGATGACCAAGCTGCGGGTCCATAGCTTCTCGATTTCGCTCGACGGCTATGGCGCCGGGCCAGATCAGAGCCTCAACAACCCGCTCGGAGTGGGCGGCGAAAGGCTGCATGAATGGGCGTTCCAAACGCCGACCTTTCGTGGCACTCATGGAATGGAAGGCGGCGAAGGAGGTGTCGACGAGACATTCGCCGCCCGTGGCGAGCGGGGACTCGGCGCCACGATCATGGGTCGCAACATGTTCGGACCCATCCGCGGGGAGTGGAAGGACGACTGGCGCGGCTGGTGGGGCGACGACCCACCTTTCCATCATCCGGTCTTCGTGCTGACTCACCACGCCCACGACACGATCCCAATGGACGGCGGAACCACCTTCCATTTCGTCACCGAAGGAATCCATGAAGCTCGTGACCGCGCTTTGGATGCCGCCGGCGGTCAAGACGTCCGAATTGGCGGAGGCCCGTCGACCATCCGTCAATTTCTCGAGGCTGACCTGATCGACGAGCTCCATGTCGCCGTCGTGCCGATCCTTCTCGGCAGTGGAGAAACGCTTCTCGGTGGCCTCGATCTCGATGAGCTCGGATATCAGATCGCCGAGTTCACTGCTTCGCCTTCAGCCGCTCACTACGTTCTGACCCGGGAGGCTTAGGAGTCCGCGTGTTGCGGCGGCCAAACGACTTCGAACCGTTCGAAAATCGCTTCGAGCTCGTCGCTGTACCCGATGCCGAGTTCCTCGCACGATCGGCCGAAGAAAGCACGGTGCCCGTTCCACCAGGACTCGAGGGTTCGCTCATATTCCCCCTCTTCCCAGGCGAACTGCTCGTCGACCGAGCTCAACGGACCGATGCGAAGCTCAATCGTTCGGAGGATGACTCGAGGCTCGCCTGAACCGTTGCACGCCACCCAGTGTGAGCCAATCCGAGGAAGGGGATCCGATTCGTCCGCAAAAGCGGCGACGAGGGCGGTAGTGGCACGCTTCGTTCCCCCGAGCACGAAACCCAGTAGCTCATCGGCCAACTCGGCCGAGTCGCCAAAACACTCGACGACCGGTTCCTCGTCAGCCACGCCCGGCCGGCTCTCCCGATATTCGGCCCACATGGCCCGACCGGCATTGACGTCAGCTGTGACCACCTGACGAATTTAGGACCGATATACCGTCGATCAGCGATGGCTTGCTGAGGGTCTTGAGCGAATCGATGGCCTGCGCGCCCTCGTCGGTCTCGACACGGTCAAGACACAGCTATCCGCCCTCGTCGACCACGGTTGCTCGACTTCTCGCCGAGGCATACGGATCGATCGGCCTCCTTCGCCGGGGTCACCTAGTCGAAGTGGACCGGGCCGGCTCGTTAGCCAGTTCATCGGCACGACCGCGATCAAGGCCGACCGCGCGATCAAACGCTCGTTAGACGACATGCTCTTCGTCGATGAGGCGTAAATGCGCTCGCACCCGCCGAGAGTGAACGCGACTTCGGACCGAGGCAATCGAAACGTTGCTCAAGCGAATGGAGGACTTCCGACATCGGTTCGTCGCCGTCGTCGCCGGATATTCGCGGCCAATGGAACGTTTTCTCCGATCCAACCCCCGGACTTCGATCTCGACTTCAACGCGAGATTGTGTTCCCGACTACACGACTGACGAGCTACTGAAATCACCGGGCGCTTGCGCTCGAAAGCGAGTACATCCTGGATGACGGCGCCCAGGCGGCTCTCGTCGATGTCTTCAACGGCGCCCTCGTGACGAGTCATTCGGCAACGCCCGTTTTGCCCCCCGCGTTTTCGAACTTGCCCTCAACGCCCAGGCCCTCCGCCTGGCACGAGATTCGGGCGGAAATCTGGAAGCCCTAACGGAAACTGAACTCGTCCGGCTGACTGCCAGCGACATCCTCTCCACCACCCCGGGAGTGCAAGAATTTGCCACCACCGCGTGGCGGTTGGTTCCGCCGCCGGACCCGTTGAAAACGCGAGATCTTTCTTTAGGGTCGGTCTGGGTTTGACGGCTTTTTGTCCCACTCTCCCCATAGAGTTGCTCGTACAGATGTTCGAGACAGTGGCTTCTATGGAAACGATGGGTCCCGGCGCCGAGCTGGGGGCGTGGCTCGAAACCGCCGACCGCTCAACCCCCCGAAATAGAGCATGTCGCCTATCCCCTCAGCCCCAAGGTTCGGGTCCATTAGCGATGGGAGCCACGGATCGAGCGCCTTGAGCTCGGCCAACCACTCCAACGGGTCGTAGGCATCGTGGGGCTCTGGCCCGAGTTCCTCGCTCGCCGCGCGAGACCCTCGTTCTTGTCGTTTGAGGACACGTGCTACTTCCTTCAGGTCGCTCTCATAGGTCGGTGTGATCCTGAGCAGGTGTGGCGTCTTCTCAGCTAGGGAGGGGTTCTTCAGGAGTTTGCGAATGAATCCTCCGACCGGCAGATCGCCAGCGTTGAAGGTGTGGCAATGAATATCTACGTCAACGATTTCGCGATCCATTTTGCCCATTTCGTGGTCAGCTCGTCGACCGCCGATCTTCCTGATCCCTCCGCATACATGGGGGGCCCAACTGTGACGGTGATGTGCCCGCGATGGAGGCGATTGTCGACCCCCAGCACGCGGTTGGTTCCCGCGATCGCCATCGGCACCAGCGGCACCTTCGCTCGGGCGGCCAACCAGGCGGCGCCTCCTGCCAAAGGAAGGTCGCCAAATCGCCACCCTCGAGTCCCTTCCGGGAAGACTGCAACCACTCCCCCGTCGGCGAGGTGATGGAGCGCTTGCCGCACCGCCGCCAAAGGAATGACGCCCCTTTTGACTTTGATGGTCTCGAAGGTATTGAGCGCAAAGTCGAGCAGCCGGAACTTACCGAACAGATCCGCCAAAGTCACGAAGCGCACTCGATTGCCGAACGCCGCGCCGATCATCGGAGGGTCGAGGAACGAGAGATGGTTGGCCGCAATCACGAACGGTGGGTCGGGGAATCCGTCGGGGGATTCAACCCGCAGGCGCCAGGCGGCACGACTGATGATCCTGATGACCTTGGGCGCAAGGCGCCACTTGACCCTGCTAAACCATCGCCTTGTACCTTGAGTGTTCGTACCTGAGATTCTGACGCGCTTCCGACGAGGAGTGCAAAGGCTCTCCGGTGGGTAAAACTCGGAGAACATGAACCCTCTTGAGCGGATCAACCAGCGACTCCGGGCGTTGAGCAAAGCTCAGCCGTGGCTGGCCGACAGCCTGGAGCGGTTCGACGGGCTACGGACACCGCCCCCTCGACCATTGGCCGAGGTGCAAGCAGACCTCGATTCGCTGGTGGGTCTTGACACCGTCAAGCAGCAATTGAACTCCCTCGTCGCCTTCCTTCAGATTCAAGGCCGCCGCCAAGCGCACGGACTCACCGAAGTTGCCACCGGCCAACATCTCGTCTTCCTTGGCAACCCGGGAACCGGCAAGACCACAGTCGCTCGCCTGCTCGCCGAGGCGTACGGATCGATCGGACTGCTGCGCCGGGGACATCTCGTTGAGGTTGATCGTGCCGGCCTCGTCGGCCAGTTCATCGGCACAACAGCGATCAAGACCGACCGCGCAGTTCGCCGTTCGCTCGATGGCATGCTTTTCGTCGACGAGGCCTACGCCCTCGCCCCCGTCGAAAACGAGCGCGACTTCGGACCGGAGGCCATCGAAACCCTGCTGAAGAGAATGGAGGATTTTCGGCACCGGTTCGTAGTGGTTGCCGCCGGCTACCCCCGACTGATGGAACGCTTCCTCGCATCCAATCCTGGGCTTCGCTCACGTTTCCAACGGGAGATCATCTTTCCTGACTACACCACCGACGAGCTGATCCGAATCACTCGCCGTTTTGCGGCCGAAAATGAATACGTGCTCGACGACAGCGCCCAGGATGCCCTTGCCGAGGTTTTCAACGGAGCCCGGCGTGACGAGGCCTTCGGGAATGCCCGGTTTGCACGCAATGTTTTTGAGCTGGCCCTCAACTCCCAGGCCCTTCGCCTCGCCCAAGATTCGGGCGGGAACCTCGAGGGGTTAACCGCAACCGAGCTCGTCAGGCTGACTGCGCGTGACATCGTCACCACCACCCCCGTGGTGGAGGACTCGTCCCGTCCACGGAGCGGGTGGTTCCGGCGCCGAACTGGCTAGCTCTCTTGCCAAAGCGGGTCGCTGGTACATTCGCCGCATGACGGATAACGGCGCGGTGATCGACTGGCTCACCGACCCGGAGCATTCCGACCCATCGATCCGCTGGCAGGCGATGCGCGATTTGCTCGACGCTCCGCACTCGGAGTGGGCAGCGGAGCGAGCCAAGGTTGAGACGGAGGGCTGGGGAGCCCGGCTCCTAGCTCTCGAGGACGAGGACGGGCAATGGGCGGGCGGCGCCCACTTCCCCAGCGATTTCGACTTCGACCGCTGGGAGGTGGAGGGCCAACCGTGGACGTCCACGTCGCACTCTTTGTCGCAGCTCCGCGAGTTCGGCGTTGACCCGTCGTCGGACCGGGTGAGGCGCGCCGTGGAACTTATCGGCGTCAATTCACGCTGGGAGGAAGCCGAGCAGCCGTACTGGGAGGGCGAGGTCGAGCCCTGCATCAATGGCATGACCGTCGATAACGGCGCCTACTTCGGCGTGGACATGTCCCCGATCGTCGAGCGACTGTTAGGTGAGCGCCTATGCGACGGCGGCTGGAACTGCGAGAGCCCTGAACGGCTCGGTTCGCTCGTCCTTCGACACCACGATCAACGTGCTCGACGGGCTCTTGGAGTACGAGCGGTCCGGCGGTGGTACCACTGAATCGCGGGCGGCGCGGCGCTCAGGCGAGGAGTTTCTCCTGGAGCGGTCCCTCTTCCGCCGCCTCAGCACAGGTGAGCCGGCCGACGAGCGCTACCTCTACCTTCTGCATCCGAATCGGTGGCATTACGACGTGCTGCGAGCGCTCGACTATTTCCGCTCCGCCTGCCTCCTGACCCATGCGGCCGCTGATTCACGCCTCGGCGAGGCCATCGAACACGTTCGCTCTCGGCGCTCGGAAAACGGGACTTGGCCGCTCGATTGGAGCCCGACGGGGAGGGTGTGGTTCGAGGTCGACGACGGCCAGGGCGAGCCCTCACGTTGGGTAACCCTCCGGGCGATGCGGGTGCTCAAATGGTGGGAGTCCGTGGGCGTTGACGAACTCGAACCGCCGGCTTCTTCCTTGTAAGGGAAGTTTCCACACGAGTCCCCGATCAAGGGAACGTCGAACGCTCCAATAGTGACGGGGCACTGCACTTCGGGTTGATTTCTGCCAGTCGTCGTGGACGATCCATCGGTTCGCATCGGTGCTAGCACTCATCATGATCGCCGAGTTCGTCGCCGGTGGTCTGGCGAGGGCCGGGGAAACAGGTGCAGGAATTGCACAGCGGATCCTCATTGTCACGTTCGCGACGTGGTTCGTGGTAACCGCTATGCGGCTCCGCTCCAACGCCACAGAGACGGCAGCTTCAAGGGCGTGAGTGATGGCCGCCTAGGGCGCGCAAGGCGCTGCGCGGGGAGTTGATAGTACGAAACGTAGGCGGTGCACACGGTTCGTCTTGCTATGGGTGCGTCGGTAAGCGAGCCGGTGGCCGAAGCAGTGCGCCTCGTGCACCAAAGCGGGCTGCCCAACGAGACTAATGCAATGTTCACCAACGTGAAGGGTGACTGGGAGCAGGTCATAGCGCTCATCAAGGCGTGTGAGATGAAGGTGGCGGAGGCCACTCCCCGGGTGAGCGTGGTGACCAAGATCGACCATCCCCGCGGGGTGGCTGGTGCGCTGCAGAACAAGGTCGAGGCTGTTGAGGAGCGGCGGCTCGGGCGATAGCTCGGCGTGGGGTGTCGACACCAACGCTCCGCGACCTTGGTCTCGCCGATCTGTGCCAGTAGCGACCGACCAGGTCCCCAAACTCCCACGTCGACCACCGCAGAGACTCCTTCCACATCCCGAAGGCGCTGACTCAGGCGTCGTGGAGAGACGCCACAGTGGGAGGCGCGCGGCGAGCGGTTCGCGCCGGTCGGTCCCGATGGTCGCTGGGATGTCGCCAGGGAGGACTTCCTCTCTCGCGCCGTGCGGCCAACGTGAGAGTCGCTCTACCGCGTCTTCTTGCCGGTCGTCCTTCTGGACGAGGTTCCCTTGGCCACCGGCTTCTTGCCGGTCGTCCTTCTGGACGAGGTTCCCTTGGCCACTGGCTTCTTGCCGGCGGGGGCCCTCTTGGCCACTGGCTTCTTGCCGGCGGGGGCCCTCTTGGCCACCGGCTTCTTACCGGCGGGGGCCCTCTTGGCCACCGACATCTTGCCGGCGGAGGCCTTCTTGGCCGCGGCCGTCGCGCCCGAGGTTGTCGGACGAGTCTGCGCGGACGGAGTCGGCCGTCGGCTGGTCACCACGCTTAGGACGCCCGGCCCGGGGATGAGGCTCGTCTCGTTGCCCGTGTTCCATCGGACGGTGATCATGGCGCCTTTGACAGCAGTCACAACACCGGACCGCGGCTTCCCCTTTGATGCCACTGCGATCTGATCGCCAACGTCGGCCATCGCTATCGTCTCTATCTTCCTAACGGGGTGGGCGACACACCGTTCGGTCGTGGCGCCAGCAACCGTAGCCTAACCGGCGCCGTCCACGCCGAAGTCCCCGGGTCTCATACGAGGTGGTTCCGGTCGACCGCGAGCGGTCCGGCCACGATGGGCGATACTGACGCCGTGACCGATCGCAATGTGTTGGGCAGTGAACTCGAGCCCTGTGGCACCGATCCTGTGACGGGTTTCTACCGAGACGGTTGTTGTAGCACCGGGCCCGAAGACCTGGGTAGCCATACGGTGTGCGCAGTGGTGACCTCGGAGTTCCTCGAGCACCAGCGTCGCATCGGCAACGACCTCACCACCGCCATGCCCCAGTACCGGTTCCCCGGACTCGTACCCGGCGACCGCTGGTGCGTGACAGCGGTGAACTGGCTGCGAGCTCACCACGATGGCGCGGCAGCGCCGGTGGTGCTCGCCTCCAGCCACGAACGGGCACTCGACCTGATCCCATTGACTGCCCTCCAGGAGCATGCCGTGGACGTCCCCGCCGATCCCAGCACCCTCGAGGGCTGAGCATCACCCTCCGCAACACCCATTTATCGAACTCGCCAGGCAAGGGTTCGAGATCGACTACGACGTCGTCGACGTCCACAATGATCGGGCCTATGTTTTGGCGGCCTTCCGCGAGGTGCTTCGGCCCAAGGCCGACGGACCAGCCACAGAGGTCGACGGACGCATCGTCCACGTCTGGCAGCGAGAGGCAAACGGCACCTGGAAGGTGACTCGAGTGCTTGCCGGTCGCGTTTCCCCTAACCGCATACGCTCATGGTCGACCCCTTGTCCCGGTTGACACCCAACCGGACGTTTAGCGAGGAGTGACGCGACCAGGTTGATGCTCAGATTACGAACGAGCCCATATCCTCGAGCTGGTTGACGTCTCTCCACCCGACGGGCTGTAACCGATGCGTCACTTTCGAGGTGGCGTCTGGCCAAGCATGACTATTGGGGTGCCAGCGGTTTGGCGAAGCTGAGCTCGTGCCCGTCGGGATCGGTCAGGTGAAAGTACCGCTCGCCCCATTCAGCATTGCGTGGCGGTGCCTCTGGCTCTAGTTCCAGCTCGACAGCCCTTCGGTAGAGCGCATCGACATCGGACACGTGGAGGATGAGCCGCCCCCACCACGACCAATGCTGCTCGGTCCTTTGAGCCATCAGGTTGAGGTAACCGTGCCCAATGGTGAAACTCGAGAACCTCGCCTCGGGTCCGCCGGAGACCAGCTCGAACCCGAGCGAGGTGTAGAAACCGACCGAACGGACCATGTCGTGAGTTGCCAGGGTCACGGCGCTAATCGATTCGAAGTTCAAATGCCGCTGCGTGGGGCCACTGCTCATGAGGGCGACGCTACCGCTGTGAGCCAAGACAAGCTCAACACCATCTGCCGTCCGCAACTATCGGGCTGGGTTCACCTCACTCGATCCCAGCTGGCGGAGTTGATCGAATGTGAAGATGCCAGTGCGGTGCGAATCAGGCGCGAACTCGAAGTTGACCGCGTAGGCGCCAACCAGCCGCGACGAATGCGGAGGCGGGCCGGTCGTATATCTCGTCGGGGTCGTCGAGCTGTTCGATATGCCCGTCGCGCATGACCGCGATGCGGTCCGACATGGACAGGGCTTCTTCCTGATCGTGAGTCACGTAGATGAATGTGATTCCCACCTGGTTTTGCAGGAGCTTCAGCTCGATCTGCATCTCCTGGCGCAGCTTCCGATCCAGGGCACCCAGAGGCTCGTCGAGCAGAAGCAGGGAAGGCTTGTTCACGAGGGCTCTGGCTAGGGCGACTCGTTGCTGCTGTCCCCCGGAGAGCTCGCGCGGCTTGCGGCGGGCGAAGCGGGTCATTTGCACCATCTCCAAGGCGTCGCCCACTTGAGTGGCGGTGTCCCCCCTATCGACCCCCTTTTGCCGCAGGCCATAAGCGACGTTCTCTGCGACCGTCATGTGGGGAAAGAGGGCGTAATGCTGAAACACCGTGTTCACGTCGCGGCGATAGGGGGGTACTCCTCGTACGTCCAAGCCTGAGATGCGTATCTCTCCTTCGTCAGGCTCCTCAAAGCCGGCCAGCATTCGAAGTGTGGTGGTTTTGCCGCAACCGGACGGTCCGAGGAGGGACAGGAATTCGCCGACTCGTACTTCGAGGTCGATGGCGTCGACGGCGATTACCGATCCGAAACGCTTGGTGACGCTCACCAACTCGACCGAGCCGACCTCTGCCATTCTCTCCCAGGGCGTGCAAGGGCGACGTTAGCGAGGATCATCGGCGACATGGCAGCTCGGGTGACGACGTCCTCATATGAAGTTGCATGCTGAGTCTCAGCCAATTCGGAGGTTGGTCGCATAGGTATGTTCGACAGCCCGCTCGTCGCACCTTCGAATAAGAGGAGATGATTCATTCCCGCGCTGGGCTCCACGGTCGGTACGACACCGACTTCGAGAGCAGAAGGAGGGACGCATGAAACGCTCCCACGTACCCCAGCCTCGGTCCTCAACTGTCAGCGCGGCCATTGGCATCTCCTTGATTGCGATTCTGATTTCGATTCCGTCGGCTGCGTCGGCCGGCTCTAGGCACGCAGAGGGGAGCGAACACCGGACGAACGACGATCGGCTGGGCCGGCATGGACGGTCATCTGATCTGACCGGCATTCTGTTCCCGAACGGAATCCAGACGCTCTATGGAAGTGGCAACAATCTTTTGAACCCCGATTGGGGACAGGCCAATCAGATCTACTCACGGGTGGCAGGGGTCAGCTATGCGAATGGCGTTGCATCGATGGTCGACGGCCCCTCGCCTCGCTTCGTCAGCAATCGGGTTTTCAACGACATCTCTCAAAATCTCTTCTCCGAGAACGAGTTGACGCAATGGGCGATTGCCTGGGGACAGTTTCTCGACCACAACTTCGGTCTCCGACAAAACGAAGATGACGATCAACCAATCGCGTTCGACCCCACTGATCCGGCGGAACAATTCACCAGTGACCTGGGAGCTATCGCGTTCACGCGATCGGTGGTGGCTCCCGGCAGCGGCGTCAACACTCCAAGGCAACAGGTCAACACCGTTAGCTCCTACATCGACGCCTGGGCGGTCTACGGGGGCACTATCGACCGCCTCCAGTGGCTCCGTGTATAAGGATACCGTCGGCGCCTACCAGTGACATGCTCGTCCTACGTTTTGTGGTCCAAATTCCTAAGTCGTGGAGGTGCGGGGATTTGAACCCCGGGCATCTTCCGTGCGAGGGGAGTCTCGCCTAAGCCCATGACCAGGACAAAAGCCGGATTTTGCAACGGGGACAGGCATTTTCGATGCTGGTCGATAGCGGCCAGTGGTGGTCGTTTCGCATCATTTCGCGTCCAAAACGCGTCCTGCCAAAGACACTCCCGGTACAACCGGAGTACTGGGTTATTGGTAGCCAAGTCGCAAACCTCATGGGACCATTGGTCCGCTGTATTTCTCGGACAGCGTCCAAGGGAGATCTCCACGGACCATCCCAAACCCTGCAACTCGGCTCGGGAGTAAGTGACCCCTCCCCGCGCTGCAACCTCGACCGAGTAGAAGGTCCTGTCGTCCGGAACATCGACCCGAAAGCCGAAGACACATTGGCCCACTCCGATCTCGAATTCCATCGGTTCGATTTCCAAGTAGTGCGATTCACCGAAGAAGGATGAAGCTCCTATGTGACGGCGTTCGACTCTGGCCTCGCGTTGATGGTGTATCCCGGTCGTTCTCAGCCGGAGACGCTCGTCAGGACCCGGAACGGCATCAAGGGCTCGACGCCGCCTTCCAGCTCGAGAAACGCTTTCCACCCTCCTCGCCGGTGTCCGTCACCGCCGTTATTTTGGCCAGCCGGCGCGGATCGAGGCTTTCTCTGGAGGGTCGATGACTGGGATGCAGATGATGGCGCCGACACCCGGTGTCGTACAGCAGATCACGTTCACGGCGGGCTCCATCGATCGCGTGGTCGTCATCCCGGCGGGGTCCCTTCGGACGACACCCTCGTCATCGAACTCTGCCACTGACCTCCTGCGAGAGGTTCCCTAAAGGTTCGTCTCGGATTCAACCTACGGGAACTCGGCGTTGTGAAACCTATTCCGCTCGCCTCTCAGCCGTGATGTGAACAAGCAAGGTGGAGGAATGATCCAGCCGAAGCCCCTGTGGCCAAGATCCCACTTCCTGTTCACCCTTCGAGAGTGAACTCGATTCGACGGTTCTTGGCCCTACCTTCTTCGGTCCCGTTGTCGGCGATGGGCCGGCTTTCTCCAAATCCCTCGGGGGATAGGTTCGCAGCCGGAAGGCCGGCGGCCACCATGTAATCGAGGACCGCCTGTGCTCGTCGCAGGCTGAGGTCCCGGTTGAAGTCTTCTGGCCCTTGGTCATCGGTGTGACCATCAATCCGCACCTCGACCCGGGGCCGGGCGGCAAAGGTACGGGCCAGTATCTCGATCACGCGCTCAAGGACCGTGACCCCTTCCTCGGTGATCTCAGCTGATCCGGTGGCGAAAGTGATGGTCTCGGTTTCGAGCAGAGCTTTTAGTTGGTCTCGGCTCTGCACGACGGGCGAGATCTCGAGTTCTGACGTCACAGTCAAGCCGGCCGTCGATTCGAGAAAACTGGTCGCTTGCTCGAGCGCTTCAGGGGAAAGAGCATCCCCGGTGACGTTGAGGTTGGTGCCCCGCAAACGCAACTCGGCAGCGTCGAACCAGGTCGGCAACTCAGCCACGATTTCGGCGAGAGCCTCGAGGGCCGCGGTCACGTCGGCCGGACCAGCACCCCGCCCAACCTGCAACGAGTCCGTCACGTTTTCCTCACCGAAAGTCGACCGGGCCGCGGCGAGCAAAGCATCTCGCGCTTCCTCGTCAGGCACGGACCCAGAAAGGGTGAGCTTTCCGACCGATAGTGTGACGGACAAGATGGAGGAGTCACGCGGCGGTCTCGTAGTTGAAGTCGAGGGGATGCTGGTCGGAGGCGCGGTGGTCGTCGCGGCAACAGTGGTGGTGGTGACGGAGGGCGCCGTCACGCAGCCTGCCGTCGTCAAAGCCAACCCCAAGGACAGAGACAAACGAACCACGCCGAACCGGCAGCAGTATCGGGATTTCCTCGGCAGCATCGCTATTTCCCCGGCCAGAAACCGGGCCCCTTGAGCATCACTCTAAGGCATATGTCGGGGGCATAGGCGTCCCCAACCTGCCTTACCTCGGCCGGCTCCCGGTCGCTGCGATTCAACCGTCGGATCTCGAGGCCTGGGTCGCTGAGTTGATGGCTGCCGGGAAAGCGCCGGCCACGATCCGCAAGGCTTGGCAAATAGCCTCAGGGGTATTGCGCGTTGCTGTTCGAGACCGCCTCCTAGCGGCATCTCCGGCCCGAAATGTCCAACTACCAAAAGTCGAGAGTGAGCAGTCTCGGGCTAACGGTCGACGAGGTAATGGAACTGGCTGAGACGATCGACCCTCGCTACCGAGTGCTCATTCTCGTCGGTGCATTCGGTAGTCTACGCATAGGCGAACTGGCAGGTTTGGCAGTTGGCGACTTCGATCCTCTGAGACGTCAAATCGAGAGTCGGCGAACTGCTTCCGACGTGAGTGGCCGCATCGTGGTAGGACCACCCAAGACGCCGAAGAGTCGCCGCAAGGTCGTGTTACCCCGTTTCGTTGTAGACGAACTGAATTCACATCTGCGTGAGCTCGGTGCGAAGACTCCGACTGATCTCATATTCCCTGCGCCAGCGGGTGGAACGATCCGGCGCAACAGCTGGACACGTCGGTTCTGGAAGCCGGCGTTGCAGCGAGCCGGGCTAGAAATGGACCTCGGCACACACTCTCTGCGGCACTCCCAGGTCGCGCTTCTGATCGCTCAAGGCGAGCACCCAAAGGTCATAGCAGACCGCCTTGGACACAGCTCGGTTCGGACGGTGCTGGGCGTCTACGGGCACCTTTACGAGGGTGCCGACGAAGCGGCTGCAGACAGGCTCGGCGAGCAAATCGCGTCCTGTGCGACTGACGGTGGCCGTTTACACAGGGCTCTCGGTCTTCTGTTTTAGTCTCTCGTAGGGGGTTTGGCCACCGAGGCTGCCGTGGGGTCGGTTGTAGTTGTAGAAGTCTTCCCATTCTTGGAGCTTGTCGTTGAAGAGCTGGGTGTCGTCGATGACGACCCCGTCGAGCATCCGGTAGAACTCTTCGGCGTCGATGCGGTGGGATCTCTCCACTTTGCCGTTGAGTCTGGGGGTCCTGGGTTTGATGTAGACGTGTCTGATGCCCCGGTCGAAGACGTGGTAGTGGAACTGGGTGGAATTCGGCGCCGTTGAGTTCCTAACGGTTGTCAAGTCCTCTCTGTTGATTCATGCTGGTGTCGGGACGGGCGTGACCGTGGA